>OGYY01003452.1_pt1 | contig 10116 bp, 10 predicted proteins | sample 1576671 | NCBI WGS metagenome assembly OGYY01 (sample SAMEA3541593, study PRJEB24748) | human gut metagenome | biome: human gut; feature: human-associated habitat; material: faeces | place: China | collected 2012 | reverse complement strand
AATATATTTTGTTTCATTCAGAGTAAGCAGTTCTCCTGCTCTCAGCCCGGATGCCACATCTACAGTCATAAATATCTCCATACCTGAATAGAGCCTTATGGGAATGTCTGCCCTGACCAACTCCTGTTTAAGGAGACGGTAAGCATTTTTATACTCCTCTGTTGTAAGAGGTTTCGGGCCCAGGTTTCCGTGAGAAGTAGCAACAATTCCACGGGTTCCACCGGCGGCGGCAATCCTGCACATCTCCAGCGATTCCTCCATATTGCGGGAACCGTCATCTATTCCGGGAAGGATGTGTGTATGTAAATCTATCATTTTATTTTTCTCCATAAGCAACGCAGAACTCTTACCAGAATTCTCCGCAAAGGATAAAGCAATGTCCACACTCTGACATATAACAGATACCTCTGATCTTCGCAGGATATATATCTGTCTTTTCTGTAAAAGCCGGTCATAACTCCCAGGATCCGTTCCTCTGTAATCCCTTCTTCATCCTGGTAAGTATTGTCGCCTCTGATCAGGTATCCCTGCGGGGTACATCGTATGATGCGGTGCAGAACCAGTCTTCCGTCAGATACTCTGCGGTATAAAACTACATCATATTTACAGGGTGGCTGTTTCGGGTATTTCAGAATCACCTGACAGCTGTCACCTTTCAGCAAGGGGAGCATACTAAATCCCATGGGAGCTATGATTGCTTCCCCATGTTCTCTGAGATATGCTCCCAGATCATTACTGTACAAGGATTCCTGCTCTCCGAAGACCGGAGATAAATTCCGAAATGTCTTTCTGTGCCTCTTCCCGGGAGGTATCATACTCTTCCAGAAGTTTCTGTATCAGTTCTTCTTCTGTACAGTCTGTCTGCAGACAGTCCCAGAGGAATTTACCGGTTTCATTGGTACGGATAAGGCCGTTGAAGTTCTTTCTGGCAGTTCCCATTGCTACTGCTGCATAATCTGTCCCCAGTTTACGAAGCATAAAGCCTTTTTTTATCTTCATCTGTGTGTTCCTTTCATCCTTTATGTGTGTGGGATTTATATATGTTTGATATGCTCTGTCACAGGAAATGATCTGTGTTATTATACTTTTTCTTCTTTTTCATGCTCTGCGCAATTCCTGGTATGCAGTAACTGCTGCTTCTTCTGACATATTGCAGGTCAGAAGATAAAAAGGCATTTCACGGATCAGGCTGTCTGCCATGTCCATTTCTATTGAGAGAAGCTCTTCTCTCTCAGGAAGCAGCAACTGGTGGAACAGCTTCTGTATGACTTCTGTCTCTGTCATTCTTCTTATGGAATTTACTGTTCCACGCTGAATAAAGCAGATTGCATTCAGTTTAACCTGATCACGGGTTCCCCAGTTTTCTTTGCCGCACCATGGGGTTCCATATGCGGTGAATGTTGATTCACCGGTTATGTCAGAAATTGTCTGACTGATCAGGGGTTTGTCACCGTTGATGATCTTCACTCTGTCTCCATAGACCTGCTTCCACAGTGCAATGTGAGTGCTCTTGCCGGTACCGCTTCTGGCACAGAAAGCATATCCTCTTCCATCGCAGGAGATGACTGCGCTGTGCATGAGCATGGTCCTGTAACGCAGAAGTTCCAGGGATATGCTGCGGTAGACACAAAGACTCTCGCAGTAAGGCAATGAGGCTCTGGTCTGAGATGCCTGCTGTTCTGCGAGAATAGCCTCTACAGGAACTTCTATCTCCAGGTCGCAGGGACTGGTGTCCGGTACACGGTAATCCCGACATTGATCAGCTATATATTGATAATGGTTATAAATACGAATAATATAACCTGCAAGTTCAATCTGTAACATAAGTTATCTGTCTCCTTTTCTGTTACGGAAATAAAGCAGATATTCGTATGAATATCTGCTTTACCTTCACAGAAAATCTTTTTATCTCATCATGAAAGAATGTCATCTGACACTGGAGTTTATTCCTGTACTGAAGGTTCTTCCGGTACTGAAGGTTCTTCCGGTACTGGAGTTTCCTCTGCTATAGGATTTCCTCCCTCTGGTGTCGGTTCTACTGATTCCTCGTGTTCTGCCGATGCATTAGCATCAGAATTGATTGGCTGATCTTCCAATATTCTATCATCCACATCAGAAGTATTTTCATCATTCGAACTCATTACAATTACATCCAAATTATTAAACTCTATAATATCCAACATTGGTTTACTATATTTTTTCATATTCGTTTTCCTTCCTTCTTAAATTAACAGTAAAATTCTTTTTATATACCACAATATTAAAACTAGGTTCAGTATACTCTTTTCATCTACTTTTCGTCAATATTTTTTTATATTTTATCATATCTTGTTTTATCATATCTGTATGTCTTTACTTTCTTTCCGGCATTCCTGTTCTTCTGTATAATTCATTCAGTTTATCTATTTTTACAGCGTCCATATGCTGAATTGTTTGTAATTCTCTACAGATAATTCTGTGACGCATAATACCATTCTTCCAGATTCGCAGGATGCAGAACCAGGGATATGTATATCGCCCCTTCGCTGCTTTCGGATACATATTGCACATTTCTTCATATGTTGGAAAGAGTCTTCTCAGAGTATAATGTATTTTCTGCTTTTTACTTCCTCGGGTAATATTTTTATTCATTGCTGTATTTCGGATAATAAAATTCTCTGCATTGCCATAGGCACCACATTTCACAATATACTCAGACCACTCTGCTGTAAGCGAATTTTGTTGTTCTCCGTTTTTCCAGTCTTCCAGAAGTTTTCTCAGATTATTTTCAAATTCAGTGAATCGAAATTTTTCCAGCAATTTTTTCCTCTCCGCGGCACATAACTGCTGTTTATATTTCTCATAAAAAAGTATCAGATCAAGAAATGCCTTGATTCCCAGTCCCCCATTCTCCATATGGTGGATCAGGTGACCAAGAAGATGGATATAAAAGTCCTGTACTGCCATACTTTTTATGTATATTGAATCGGAAATCTCTGCAGCTCTGTCCCAGACAGTTCGAAAATATACATTCCACGTCTGTTCTTTCCAGAAGAGCTGCCTGTGTATTTCTACCGTGACCTTCGGTTCCCTACAGTATACATCTTCATTTCTGCTGTTCTGAGAATGTACCTGATACTGCAATTCTCTCATAATCTCTGCGGTTCTCCCGGCATCTTCCTCGTGGATAAGCAAATCAATATCGGCCATACTGCGCAGTTCCGGTGAGGGATACAGTTCCCTGAGAACCGCTCCTTTCAGAAAAATGGCAGGAATTTTCTCCCGGCTCATGCTCTCTTCCAATTCCTCCTGCGCAGCCTGCTGGTACAGGCATTGCATCGTGCTTTGAGCACTGTCCCGTTTCCATTTCTTCTTTAAAGCTTCCGGGACAGGAATTTGACCTGTATATCCATTTACAGCCGCATATCCCAATGCCGCTACATTATGTTTCCTGGCAAGTCTGTACATCAGTTCCCAGTCAACATCATAGATTTTCGCCTCCCCCGGGCCCATGCCAAGGGGAAGTTGCATCAGGTATATGAAGTTCCACATCTGTGTCTCATTTATCTGCATTTTATCTGTGGTTTTCTTTCCTGCTGATTTCATTTACATTTCATTCCTTTTACCGTGCTCCATGGTGCATACAGGGTTTTTCCTTCTGTTTTCTTCCATGTACGTACACGGATATAGTATTTTTTACCTTTTTTCAGGGATTTTACGGTTGTTTTCCGTTTGTTACCACCGGATATTTTTATTGTACGGGTAGTTTTGGGGCTGAATTTCTTATCCGTGGAATACTGGAGCTGATATCCATCACAGGAGGATACCTGCTTCCAGGAAACTGTAATCTTTCCTTTGGATGAGCTGAGTCCGGTGATAGATGTTTTCGAGAGTTTTGCGGTATTTCTTACTGTGACAGTCACAGGTGCGCTTACAACTGTGTTGCCGGTTTTGGCACTGTATGCGATAACTCCATAGGTGTAGGATTCCCCTGATTTTAATTTCTCACCGTTAAAGTCTGTGGTGATCTTAAAGCGATTGTCTGTTGTCTTCCATTTTGAGGAAGTCTGATATTTTCCATTGACCAGATGACATACATAATAGCATTCTGCTTTTTCCTGAGGATTCCAGGTCAAAGTGACAGAGCTGTCTGTAACTTCTGCTGCCTTGACGCCTGTTACTTTGGTGACTGCCGGCTGATATCTGGCATAGGAGGAAGTACTTACCGAATATTTCGCCAGAAATTCTGCTGTAAGGAATTCCGGATCTCTGGTGTGGTCTGCAAAGTCTGAACTTCCTTTCAGAAAATACATATATTTCTGATCATTTCCATCAAAATTACTGTCCCAGGTGGCATCCAGATTGTACCAGCGTCCGTTTACAGGCACAATATTCCAGGCATGAGCCTGATTCTGACTCTTTCCTGTTATGATCCGATTTGAGATTCCACATTCACGCAGAAGACGGTACATCAGAGTGCTGTAACCCTGACATACAGCCTTTTTTCTGTAAAGTGCAGCATAGGCAGAATGGCTGCTATTGTCATTAACGCCTTTATAATCGTAATCGACAGTACGCGTAACATAGTCATAGACCGCTTTGATCTTCTCATCATCTGAGCAGCCTGCAAGCTTCATATCCGCTATAATCTTCTTCACCTGAATAGTTACGTAATTCTCCTGCTGAAGCGTATCCGCATATATACAGGAGAATACGAAAGTACAGTATGATGCAGGATCACCGGGCATCTCCAATGCCTGATAAGAAATCTTCATCTGGATCACGCTCTGTCTGAGATAATCACCGGCTGCCGGATTCTGGGAGTCTTCTGCATATACTGTTTCAAGAAGTCTGCTCAGCACTTCTTTCATATCTTCATTCTCAAGTCTGATCTTTACACTGATGTCCTGTTGTCTGCCAAGCATTCTTAATTTCAGCTCTGCGGCAGCCTGCTGGAAGCTTCTGTACTCTCCTGTGTCCAGAGAAGTGGCTATGTCTGCTTTTTCTGTGAAAGGTTCCATGAGTACTGTTGCAGATACAGGCGCTGTACAAAGCCCCGACAGTATGGCAAAAGCCAGGGCTGCTATCTTTACTCTTCTATTTTTCATATGTTAGCTCCAATATTGATAAACTGTTACAAAAAAAGACCTCTAACAGGTCTTTTTTTGATTGTAATGTGCAATTATTTACTGTACTTTCTTTCTGAGCTTCATTCCGGCTGCAACAGCTGCCACTCCACATACTGCGAATACTGCATATGCTGCAGGAAGTGCATTGGTTTCTCCTGTTTTCGGAGATTTGGATGAAGTGTTGGAACCCTGTGTATTGTTTGTACCGGTATTTCCGTTAGAGTTATTTCCAGAATTATCTGCACTGTTTACACCACCACCGTTGCTTCCGGTTGCTTTCTGGATTTCAATGGTTCCGGCCTGTGTAAGTTTTACCTTTATCTGATCATCTCCTACAACTTCTGCCTCAACGTCAACCCACTGTCCATTTACAAACATTCTTACAAGAACTGTATCGCCAATCTTCACGCCAGGTACATGTAAGATCACGTCTGCACTGGTGATGCCGTTAAAATTCACCTCAAATGTAGTGAGTGGAGAATATCCGGAAATATTCTCTGCCTGTACATTTGTATCTTTGATCTGAACATATTGTTTTAATGTCTCCGGATCATTTACGTCAATCTTCTCACCGTCAGTTGTTGTAACCGTTCCTTTCTCCGGAATTACCTCTTTCCCCGGACTGGAAACATCTGCCATTGCAGTGACACACATCATACATGTAAGAACCAGGGCTGCAAGAATAGAAATCAGCTTTTTCATAAGCTTTCCCTCCCATTAGTAATTTGTAATCTTTTTGCTAATTATAATCTTATTTTTCATAAATTACAAGTTGATTCAAAGATAATCATTTCGCTTTTTCATAAAAAATATTAAGAATCAATTCATAAAAAGCTTTTTCATCCACACGAAACTCCATATAGGCATCACCGGCAGTGGATTCACCGGCAATATTGCGGATGAAATTACTGTCTAGCGAGCAGCCTGCAACCTGTGCTGCCAGATAGGATACCTCGTCTGCGGAAATATCTGTTACCATATAGTCAGAAACTGTCTGATAAATGGAAACCGGCAGGGTAATATCATTCCTTACTGCCGCCAGTGTCTGGGAAGCCAGGGCTGCCAGGTACTGCTGCTGCCTCTGCATACGGCTGACATTTGTGCCATCGCCTACCCCCATTCTGCCTCTCAGGTAATTCTCTGCAAAGCTGCCCTGAAGCCTGACTGTGGCTCCTTTTACATAAGAGGGATCTATGGATATAAAGTCATCCAGAAGCTGAAGTTCTACGCCTCCGATCATGTCATTGATGACTGTGATCGCGCTGGTATTGACTGCGAAGTATCCCTGAATTGGTAATCCATAAAACAGGTTTGATACCGCTTCTGCTGCAAGCTGTGCACTTTTGGCTTTGCCATCTCCGTAGGCATAGGAAAGAGCAATCTGCTCTTTTTTCTTTTCTATAAATTTTCCATAGGTATCATAAATGGAAATGTCTGTAAGTGTGTCTCTGTTTACAGGGATCAGCGTTACTTTTTTTGCTTTGTTATCCAGAGCAGCAAGGATGATAGTGTCTGCCTGTCCTGCTGATTCTGCTCTAATATCAGTATCTGTTCCGGTATTTTCCGGGTTATTGACTGTCCCGCTGGTATCCACTCCCAGAAATAGCAGATTAATCATGTCGTCCTTGTATTTGTATTTCTGACCATTATATTTAATAGTATCTTCATCAAGAATCTCTGTGTCGATCTGAACTTCTTCTGTATGGACGGGCTGCAGCTGTGGTCTGCTTGCCTGTCCCTTCCGGGTAATCTTTTCCTGTCCGGAATGGAACATATATGCAACAGTACCAACACCTGCCAGCAGCAGAACCAGCAGGAATATCAGGATTCCCTTCAGAATTTTTTTCTTTTTTCTTTTTCTGTGAGGTCTGTGATGAGAAGAAGTTCCCCTTCTGCCTTCATCTCTCCTCACTTTGTCAAGGTCTATCTTCTGTTCTTCCAATTGTCTACTCCGTTTCCGTCAAAACACCCTGAACCAGATATCGGGCAGAAGCGTTACTTCCCATACAGGTGGACAGTGTAATAATCTTATCTTTTGCTGTTACTTTTGGCTTATCAAGAGTGTAGGCATCCATAGAGCGGATGTTGTATATCTCATCCAGATAATTCTGAAAGACTTTTTGGTCGCTGAAATCAAAAGAATTCAGTATATGCCTGTCATCATATGTATATGCCGCAAAGATAGTATAGTGCAGGATATGCTCCGGTGTGTAGATGAGAATTTCTCTGTGCTGATCAAAGAAGTCTCTGTCACGGAAATTATGGAGTGTGGCAAACATGCTTCCATCTTTCATATTGTGGCCATACAGTACTGTATTGGGGTCTGAGAAGTCTTTGGCATTCTGCATCTCTGTGTAAATTGCACCGGCGTACAGATCTTCTTTGTCAATTCCTCTGTGAATATAGAAAGTATCGTCTGTGCTGCTCTGTACAACGGGATAATCAACATTGGTTCCGTCTATTTTTATCCATGCATAGATGTCTTCATTCTCTTTTTGAAGGGATAAGAAGTCTATGGGGATTTCTACCGGGACTTCTGTTGGTGTAGGAACCGGGGTTTCGGTGGCTTCTACAGGGGTTGGCGTTGTTTCTTTATCTGTTTTATCTGACTGCCCTGCAGTCTTTTTTGCTTCTTCGTATAGTTCTTCTGCATGTTTCTGGTTCTGGCGATAGTGCAGGATGTAACCTCCGGATATGAGGCATCCGGTCAGAGCGATCGCACAGAGAACTGCCCATGTCTTTTTTTTCATTTTCGTTTACCTGATATGTTCCTTCGTTAGTATGTGTGTTTGAATGTCAAATTATATGGGATTCGACGTCCTTTTATACCATAGCATAAATATGGGGATTCGTAAAGTAGACAACATTCCTGTATTTTACCAATTTTCAAATATGTCATCTAATATGTATTCAAATTTCACTTTGTAATCTTCAATAGATTCAATGATAAAAGCATAATAAGGAACATCCAGACAGTCATTCTTTCCTTCCATAATATCCTGTTTATATGTTTTCTTTGTCTCTTTTATTTTTTTGTCAAATTCTACGTCTCCTCGAAAGCATCCTATATGGATAAATGCATCAAAGATATTATTTCCACTGTTGACTACCTTTTCTTTGCATTTTCTATTTGTTGTCTGTAGTTCTTTTCTTGATAATGTTTTTTTGCACTCAATTGCAACAAACTTCATACATTCATCCTTTTCTATCCCCAAAACTACATCTATCTCCCGAATATTTTTATTGTTCTTATCAGCAAAGAAATTAAATTTTCCGCCTGGCAATATATATTTCACATGATAAGCAGTATTATCCAGTTTTTTTATAATTTCTACTGTAAAATCCTCAAACCAATTTTGCAGATAATATCTCATCAGATCCGGGCGAAATGTATATACATAATCAGCTACTGTTTCATCCTCCGGTGCTTCATTATCAAGGCACAAAATTGTTTTCTCTTTACTATTCATATGGATATTATGTTTCCAGTATGGGGTAGCATATTTCCGTATCTGCGTGATGGGAACATCTCTTTCTTCGCCATTCACAGTAATTTTCTGCTTCATAACTTCTTCGTAGATATTTTTTCCAAAATATCCTTCCATATCTATAGATTGAAAAATCTTGCGAAATCTTTCAAAATAATCTTCAACAAGCGTGCATTCCAGGAAGTCTTTATAAATCTTTTTTTCTTTTGAAGAGTCATCCTCCAGCATATACTGCTGTAATTCGACCCATCGAATATCTTTCTCTGTTTTTACGGATATTTCTTTTTGTACGCAATACTTTAATATCTTCTGCAAAAAATCAGATAAACCTTTAAGGGAAAAAGTCTTTATTACCAGATACACTTTCTCAGGCAGTAAACTATACCCTACCATTATCATTTCGTCCTGAATGTTTTTTCTTCCGCGTACATGATTTCTGATAAAATCAATATATTTTGTCCTGAAATCATGAAACAGGCACTCGTCATTTGGATTATTATTCTCTTCATATTTCTTAATATATTCTGTTAATTCTTCAGGCGCTGAAAGGAGAAACTTAAAGTCCGGATCTATTTCCTGCAGCCAGAAACGGATATCAATAGGCTGCTGCTCAGTTAAATCTATTTCCAACTGATATTTTATAATCTGTGTTTCATTTATATCGTCGTACTTAAATCCAATATCACCTATCGAAAATAACAGATCATCACCTGTATTCTTTACCACTTTAATTGTCCGCATTTGCTCTCCTTGAATTCAACATCTCCAGATAACCATCCATATCACACTTTATATCTTCATTCCCATATATCAGGCTTATTGCGTTACACACTGTAGCATCCTGATAAATAATGATTTTAATTTTTTCCTTTTCTTCTGTCAGTTTCCCAATCTGTCCTATTGATAGAGCCGGATAAATAAGATATCCCTTTTCTTCTTTTAAATTTTCCTCTAATAATCTCAGCCTTTTTTCCAGATCTTTCTTCGACGGATTATCTGTCGCAACAATATGATATCTTTTCATTATGTTATCTTTATTTGTTACGTATTCTCCCCTTTTTTTGCTTCGTGAAATTATATTTTCTTTCGAAATTTCCATTACCTTTTCGCTCATTTCACATAACATAGTTTTTCTGGATATCGAAGTTGCATTTTTCCACGCCATATGTTTTTTTATGCTGTTGGATGTCAGCCGTGTCACCCTGCGCTCTTTCTCCTCTTTTTTATCAGACATTTTTTTTCTATATTGTTCCAGCACCTGCATAATTACCTGTGTATATGCTCTGTAATTGGTTTTTTCTTTTATTTCCGGAGCACTGCAAATTGCATAAAACATAGCTTTTTTGTTCTCTCCAAAAGAAATCTCATAATATTTTTCATATCTTTTTAAGATCATTTCAAACAAACTGTATACTTCTTCTCTGGAAGATATATCCGCAATCTGATATGTCAGATTCGCCTTTCTTGATTTAAAAGCGGGGTCATCTGAACTTTCTGATTTTTTATCCGCAGAAATACTT
>OGYY01003450.1_pt1 | contig 10122 bp, 8 predicted proteins | sample 1576671 | NCBI WGS metagenome assembly OGYY01 (sample SAMEA3541593, study PRJEB24748) | human gut metagenome | biome: human gut; feature: human-associated habitat; material: faeces | place: China | collected 2012 | reverse complement strand
GGCGCATCCAGAAAGAAAACTGTGAAATAAGAACTGAGGAATGACTAAATAATAGAAGAACTCATTAATTAGCTACCATAAATCCTCTTTTTGAATAAATCCTACAGGACAGACTCGTCACTCTGCCGTAAGGCAGAGTGTGGGTGTGTCTTATTTGCCTTATATGAAGCTGTCTGAAAAACAGCTCAGGCCGCTTCATATAAGACAAATGAGAGGCAGGGTCAAAAGCCCCGGCTATCACAGGGAAAGGAACTACAGGTCATGAAGAAACCAAGGCTGACGACGATTTTCAGTATGATCCTGATCTTTGCGGGAATCTCGCTCGCATTATATCCGACTATCAGCAATATACTCGCACAGAAGCATGCTTCGCAGGCGATCACGGAGTACAATGATGAGATTAAAGACATGGATGAAGAAAAGATCGATGCGGTAAAGGAAGCCATGCAGCAGTATAATGAACAGCTTGGAAATGCAGTTACCCAGGATGCCATCGGTGAGCAGCAGACAGGCACCAGTCATGTGGATATGCTGGATATCGGAGATGTGATCGGCTATCTGACCGTGCCGGTGATCAATGTAAATCTTCCTATATATAAAGGTACATCACAGGATGTTCTGGCCAAGGGAGTTGGCTACATTCCGGAAACTTCTTTTCCGCTGGGGGGAGAGAGTACGCACAGTGTGCTGACAGGGCACAGAGGACTTCCGGATGCCAAGCTTTTTACAGATATGGACAAGGTACAGAAAAAAGATCAGTTTTATATTCATGTGCTGGATGAGGTACTTGCGTATGAGGTTGACCAGATCAAGGTGGTCGATCCGGAGGATACTTCGGATCTGGATATTGTGGAAGGAAAGGATTATGTGACGCTTGTCACCTGCACACCGTATGCTGTCAATACATACCGCCTTCTTGTGAGAGGACACCGTGTGCCGTATACAGGGGAGGAGAAGGCAAAAACAGTTTCGCAGATCCGCCCGGCGGCAATGGCGAAGCGAGTGGTAGATGTATGGCCATGGTTCCTGTTTATGATGGCAGGTGTGGCAGTGACAGAAGGTGTGATCATTTTACTGATCCTCATAAAGAGGCACCATGATAAAAAGAAAAAAGGATAAAAGCACTCTGACCCAGGGTCAGCGTGAATCGTGATGATACTGAGAAAGACAGGAGAAAGTGAAAAATGGAAAATAAAAAAACAGAAGAGATCATGAGAGAGGTCCGTAAGGTGATTTTCGGCAAGGATGAATGTATCCGTCAGGTAATGACGGCGATTCTTGCGGGCGGTCATATTCTGATCGAGGATATCCCGGGGGTCGGCAAGACCTCCATGGCACTTGCTTTTGCAAGGGCAATGAACCTGACACAGAACCGTGTTCAGTTTACTCCTGACGTACTGCCGTCGGATATTGTCGGATTTTCCATGTTTATCAAGGAAAAAGAGGCATTTGTCTATCAGCCCGGAGCGGTGATGTGCAACCTGTTTCTTGCAGATGAGATCAACCGAACTTCTGCCAAGACGCAGTCTGCGCTTCTTGAGGTTATGGAGGAAGGAACGGTTACCGTAGATGGTGTGACAAGGAATGTTCCGGATCCGTTTATCGTCATTGCGACAGAAAACCCGATCGGGTCTGCCGGAACGCAGAGACTTCCGGAATCTCAGCTGGACCGTTTTATGGTCTGTATTGAGATGGGCTATCCGGATATTCAGGATGAAGTGCAGATTCTGATGGAGCAGTCCGGCTTTGGGGCAATGAAGGATGTAAAGGCTGTGATCAGTGCGGATGATCTCGCCCGGATGCAGAGAGAAGTCTCGGAGATTTTTGTCCATGAGACTGTCTGTCGATATATCGTGGATCTTGTAAATGCAACGCGCTCACATGAACTGGTGTCTCTGGGACTGAGTACCCGTGGTGCCATAGCAGTGACCAGGATGGCAAAAGCCAGTGCATATATGCAGGACCGTACATTTGTACTGCCGCAGGATGTGGCGGAGGTTTTTCCAGCGGCTGCAGTGCATCGTCTCAAATGCAGTGCGAGGGCGAAGTTAAGTCAGGGAGATCAGAGGCAGATCATCGGGGAGATTCTGAAATCTGTCAGACAGCCGCGACCGGAGAGATAAGGTATGAAAAGTAAGATCATATATATGGTACTGGTGCTGGCTACGTTGTGGGCGGCAGCAGCCGGCAGGGGAGAGTTTGCTTTTTTTTTGCTGGTTTTTGAGCTTCTTTTTGCAGTGTGTATGGCAGCCGGTGTATGGTATGTGGCGGGAAAGCTTAGCGTATCGGCGAAGACGGAAAGTTCTGCAGTCACCAGAGGCGAGCGGGAAAAATTTATTCTTGAGATCGAGAACTCGACGGTTTTTCCGGTCGGAGATATCCAGATCGTGATGGATGTCACAGGCGCAGGCAGGATCATCCGGCACACTGCGGCAGACAGAAAGAGCAGGGATTCGTGGCAGATTTTTCTGGAACCGGTACATTGCGGTTTTTTCAGAGTCGGTGTGACAGAACTCAGAGTATTCGACTATCTTGGACTTTTTTCGGCAAAGATCAGGATTCCTTCTCTTGCCAGGACAATCGCAGTCATCCCCAGAATCCATCCGATGGACGAGGAAACAGTACAGGGATTTTACGGGGAAGAGGAAGACAACGAAAATGCAGCCAGGGCAGGTACTGACAGTCAGGAGATTTTTGATACGAGATATTACCATCAGGGAGATATGCTCAAAAATATCCACTGGAAGCTCAGTGCCAAGGAAGATGAACTTCTTGTAAAGGAATTCAGCATGCCTGCCGGTCGGATGGTCAGTGTTTATCTGGATACATCGGGCGGGACGGAAGAAAAAACAACGCCGGATCAGCTGGATGAGTTTCTGGACCTTGCGGCATCTCTGGGAAATGCGCTGGTTGAGAAGGAGCAGTTGTTTGAATATGTCTGGATGGAAAAGGGAACGAAGGAAGCCCTGCATTTCGAGGTGAACGGCAAGGAAGCTTTTTATCAGGCACTGGAGTGTATTCCGGGAATCTGTCAGGGAATATCCGACAATGTTCTGGTGCCGGAGCATGGCGGTGTCAGAATCACGATGGACGGACGGATACAGCGATATTTTCCGGAAGGTGAAGGACGTTTATGAGAAAAAAACAGACACAGAAGGAACAGAACAATATGGAGGTGCTTATCCTGGATTCAGGGTACGTCCCTCGGTCAGAAAAGAAGCAGACAGAGAAAGGCGGAATGTTTTTGTCTTTTCTGGTGCTTTTTGGGGCGGTCGGAGTTCTTGCCGGAAGTCTGGTTTCAGCGTTTTCGATAAGGGATGAGAGCTTGTGGCTTCTGATACCGGGAATTTTTCTGTTCAGCCTGTTTTTCGGATGGTTTTATGCGGACAGAAGGCTGGACTCGAAGAGAATCTATGGCTTTCTCGCAATCGTGATCCTTTATATGGCAGTCTGTTTTGTGCTGCAGAACAGGATCACCGCAGGCTTTTATCAGACAGCTGATTTTGTGATGAGCAGGATCAATCAGGTCTATCATGGAAACATGAGGCTGTATGGAGTAAAGGGAAGCGGTGATATGGTGATCTTCTGGCTGCCTGTACTGTTTCCGGTGACGGGGCTTCTGGGGGCTGGAATTGTCAGAAAGAGGAACTGGCTTCTGATCCTTTCCGTACTGTTTCCGCTGGTCGCACTGATGATGATTGCCGGAGGCAGGCCGGGAAATCTCTGGATGTATTTTCTGGCAATGAGTATTCTGCTTTTGTTCACAGCAGGGCGGAGCCATTTCTGCGGATGGAAAGCGGGGCTGGCGGCACTTCTTACTGCAGTGGTCGTATCTGTTCCGTCATGGTGTATTTCCATGCCATTGGCAGGAGCGGAGATCCCGGCAATTCAAAGAGGCACGACAAGAATACAGAATCGGCTCCTGCAGTCTCTGTGGAGTTTTCTACCGAAGATTTCAGGGGGAAATCTGCAGCTCTCTCTGGAAGGAATCGCCGGAGGGGTGGACAACGGAGAACTCGGAACGACAGACGGTGTGTTTTTTACCGGGGTGGATGCCCTGAAAGTGACCAGTGTGCAGAGACCTTCGGAGACTGTCTATCTGAGAGGATATATCGGTGAGACTTATACAGGGAACAGTTTTGAGCCGGGAGCGGAGGAAAACTTTCAGAATGCAGCGGCTGTCTGGAAAACAGACGGGGATTCCTCAATCTATATACAGAATCTTCCTTTTTTGAGGACGATGTATTATGAGAAACAGTCGTCAGGAGAGAATACCGGGGAGTCGGATAGTGCAGTGAACCAGATCACAGTAGAGAATCTGAATGCCAACCCAGAGTACACGTATGTTCCATATGATGCTTTTTTGAATGATGTATATCAGATCAGCAACGGGGATGGGGCAGTGTGCGGACAGAGCAGGCAGGATGATATTTTTTCCTGCTACTGGAGAAGCAATGCCAAAGAGATCCTGGAAAGCTATCGTGACGGTAAGGATACTTCCGGTGTGCTGAATGATACGGAAAAATCGTATCGGAATTTTTGCAGTACCTATGATCTTCAGATCCCGGAAAAAGGGCTTGAAAGGCTGAAGAAGGAATGTGCGGAAGCGAAGGAAGAGAATCACTGGGGAGAATCTGAGACGGGTGCAGAGATGCCGGACTGGGCAGTTGCAGATGAGTATGAAGAGATTCGCAAGTATGTGGTAAAAAGACTTCTTCGTGACTGCAGCTATGAGACAGATACGGACAAGCTGAAGGACGGCCAGGATTTTGTGGAGACTTTTCTTTATGACACAAAGGAAGGCTACAGTATGCATTTTGCGGCGGCTGCAACGATGATGTTTCGTATGTTTGGCGTTCCGGCGCGTTATGTGGTGGGATATGTGGCACCACAGGAGCTTTTTTCGGAAAATGCCGACCAGACTTATACTGCCGTTCTGGAGGATGACAATGCGCATACCTGGGTGGAGATCTATCAGCCGTTTCTCGGATGGACTCCGGTGGAAGTGACACCGGGTATGGAAACAGAGTTTGTTGATCAGACAGAAGAGAAAGAGCAGAGTGACCGTGTTCCGGAGGAAGCGAAGACGGAGACGGAAGAGGAAGAAATCAGTGTATCCGGTTTTGCAGTCCGTATTGCTGGGTGGTTCACAGGACACCTTGCAGATATTCTGAAGTTATGCGCTGTACTGTGCTTGCTGATGCTTGTTCTTGGAAGCGGAATAAAGATCCGTGCCGCACATAGGGCTCGTTACGGAGCGGGAGAAGATCCGGCAGAGGCGGTGAGGGCGATTTATCGCTATATCTGTCGTATTCTGTACAAAAAGGGCATGTCGAAGGACTGCACGGCGGCAGATGGCGGAACGATTCGCTTTATCAGGGATTTCTGTCCTGTATTTACGGAGGAAGATGGCAACAGACTTCAGGAACTGATCCTGAGGGCAAGCTATGGAAATGAACCGGTGACTGAGGAGGAGCGTCTGTGGATGCGTCAGCTCTGCCGGCAGATAAAGCGGTCCGTACGTGGAAAAAAACGTTGACAAAGACCATGTCGGTTGCTATAATACCTGCATGAACAAAGGCGTTCTTTTGGAGGGTAACCTTCCGAAAGTACGCCCTTTTTTTATACTTTTTTAATGATAAATAATAAGGAGAGAATGGCATGGGGAATTATACCAGAGAAGAAATATTACAGATGGTTGAGGAGGAAGACGTAGAATTTATCCGTCTTCAGTTTACCGATATGTTTGGGGCAATTAAGAATATCGCTGTGACGGCTCGGGAACTTCCCCGTGCGTTAGATAATCGCTGTATGATCAACGGCGAACAGATTGCGGGGATGGATATGGAGAAAGGTTCAGACCTTTATCTCAGCCCGATACTGGATACCTTTGCAATTCTGCCATGGCGTCCACAGCAGGGAAAAGTAGCCAGAATGATCTGTGACCTGTATTTTCCGGATGGTACACCGTACAAAAACAGCCCGCGATATATTCTGGAAAACGTGGCAGGCAAGGCACAGGAAGAAGGCTATACCTGTTATATCGATCCGGAATGTGAGTTTTTCCTGTTCCATACAGATGACAATGGCAATCCGACGACTGTGACACATGAGCAGGCGGGATATCTGGATATCAGTCCGCTGGATCTCGGGGAAAATGCCAGAAGAGATATGGTACTTACATTAGAAGATATGGGAATGGAAGTAGAATCTTCCCATCATGAAGCTGCACCGGCACAGCATGAGATTGATTTCCGTTATGGCGAGATTCGTAAGATTGCCGACTGCATTACAACTTTTAAGATGGCAGTTCGTATTGTGGCAAAACGCCATGGACTTCATGCCACATTTATGCCGAAGCCAAAGGCAGAAGCAAATGGTTCCGGTATGCACATCCAGTTTTCTCTGATCAAAAACGGGGAAAATGTATTTGAATGCTCAGACCGTCCGGGAGAACTCAGTGAAGATGCATATTATTTTATAGGAGGTCTTCTGGCACACAGCAAGGAAATGGCGCTGATCACCAATCCGCTGGTCAATTCCTATAAGCGACTTGTTCCGGGATATGATGCACCGACAGAACTTACGTGGACCGAAAATAACCAGAATTCGCTGGTCCGTATTCCGGTAACCAGAGGAGAGGGGATTCGCGTAGAACTTAGAAGCCCTGATGCTTCTGCAAACCCATATGTGGTACTGGCAGTTTGCCTTGCCGCTGGTCTTGACGGAATCAAAAACAAGATCACACCGACAAAATCATCAAATCTTGCGGCACAGGATCAGCAGGCAGAACATCTTCCGGAAACATTAAAGGAAGCAATTGATTATTTTGAGTCCAGTTCATGGGTAAAAGAAGTGCTTGGTGAGGAATTTTGCAGACAGTATGTTGCAGCGAAAAAGAATGAATGGCTGAGATATACCAGACAGGTAACTGACTGGGAAATCGCAGAATATCTGTATCGACTGTAATGAGACTTTACACATACTGTAAGTGAGATGAATAAGACAAGGGGAAGAGGAGAGACACTTTTATGAGCAGTATTGTTATTGCATTACCCAAAATAGAAGATGCCAAAAAAATCCGCAGCGTTCTTGAACGTCACGGATTTACGGTAGCCTCTGTATGCAGTACTGCATCAAGTGCCCTTTCGAATGCCTCGGAACTTGGAAGCGGTGTTCTGATCTGCGGACATCGTCTGCCGGATATGAACTATCTGGATCTGTCTGAGTGTCTGCCGAGAGATTTTGAAATGTTGCTGCTGGCATCTGCGAGGGTGATCTGTGAAGTGCCATCCTCTATTCTTTCAGTGGAGATGCCGATAAAGTCCGGTGATCTGGTCAACACGGTCAGCATGATCCTGATGCAGCAGGATCGCAAGAGACGTAAAGAAAAAAAGAAACCCAAACTTCGTTCGGAGAAAGAACAGAATTATATTTCCAATGCGAAGATGATGCTGATGCAGCGAAATCATTTAAATGAAGAAGATGCATACAGGTATATCCAGAAATCCAGTATGGATTCCGGAACGAATATGGTGGAGACAGCACAGATGCTTCTGATGTTGTTATATGAAAACTGATACAGCAATGATGGAAGTAAGGAACGGATTTTTTTGATCCGGACTTCACAATATAAAAAGACGAGATATATGGAGGATGAGGAAATGGAGTTTTTGAACGGTATTTACAAAAAAGAAGTAACCGAATGGGATGAACTGTTAGGTACTTCTCTCTTAAATCAGGAAGTTATTCTGGAAGGAGCCGTTCACAGCATCCGTAATATGGGCGATGTGGCTTTTGTGATCCTGAGAAGAAGAGAGGGACTTTTTCAGACTGTTGTTGAGAATGAAAAAGCAAATCTTTCCGTTCATGATCTGAAAGAAGCGATGACTCTCCGTGTAAAAGGAATTCTGAATGAGGAAGAAAGAGCTCCTCATGGAAGAGAAATCCGTATCCGGGAGGTAGAGATTCTTTCAGCACCGGCAGAACCGATGCCGCTGGCAATTGACAAATGGAAATTAAATACTTCTCTGGAGGCAAAACTGAATTTACGTCCGATCGCACTCCGTAATGTGCAGGAGCGCTCCAAATTCAAGATTCAGGAAGCGTTGACACGTGCTTTCCGTGATTTCCTCTACGAACAGGGATTTACTGAAATCCATACACCGAAGATCGGGGCAAGAGGAGCCGAGGGTGGTGCAAACCTTTTCAAATTCAGCTATTTCCACAAACCGGCTGTCCTTGCACAGAGCCCGCAGTTTTACAAACAGATGATGGTAGGTGTTTTTGATCGCGTGTTTGAGACCGGACCGGTATTCCGGGCAGAAAAGCACAATACCAAGCGTCATCTGAATGAATATACCAGTCTGGACTTTGAGATGGGATATATCCACAGTTTCCTTGATATCTGTGCGATGGAAACCGGCTTCCTGCAGTATACGATGAACCTGCTGGAAAAAGAGTACAGCAAAGAGTTGAAACTTCTGAACATCACACTGCCGGATGTGAAAAAGATCCCTTATGTCCGCTTTGATGAAGCGAAACGTCTGGTTTCCGAAAAATACAACAGAAAGATCAGAAACCCCTTCGACCTGGAACCGGAAGAAGAGGAACTGATCGGAAAATATTTTAAAGAAGAATACAATGCGGATTTTGTATTTGTCACACACTATCCGAGTAAAAAACGTCCGTTCTATGCGATGGATGATCCGGAAGATACCCGTTATACCTTAAGTTTTGACCTTCTGTATCATGGCCTTGAGATCACCACCGGCGGACAGCGTATCCACGATCTGAACATGCTGGAAGAAAAGATCCAGGCAAAAGGCATGACAGAGGAAGGACTGGAACAGTATCTGGATGCGTTCCGATTCGGTATGCCGCCACACGGTGGACTGGGTATCGGTCTGGAACGACTGACGATGCAGTTACTGAGAGAAGATAATGTAAGAGAAGCCTGCTTGTTCCCGAGAGATATGAGCAGACTGGAGCCGTAGGACGGCAGAAAGGAGTCAGGGAATGAGCGAGAGAAAAATAGATGAAGCAACCATGGATAACGTAGAGATCCTGGCAAAACTGGCACTGACGCCACAAGAGAGACAAAAAGCCATGGATGAGATGGAAAAAATCCTGACCTATGTGGAAAAATTAAATGAACTGGATACCGATCAGGCAGAGCCGCTGGTACACATCTTACCGGATGTGAATGTCTTTAGGGAAGATGAAGTGACCAACGGGGACGGCAGAAAAGATTCTCTGGCAAATGCCCCGAAGGCAAAAGAAGATCAGTATATCGTACCAAAGACCGTATAGCAGGAGGAAGAAGCAATGGAAGAAATCTTACAGATGTCTGCGCTGGAGCTTGCAAAGCAGATCCGGCACGGCTCCGTCAGTGTAAAAGAAGCAGTGGAAGCCTGCAAAAAACAGATGCAAAAGTCAGAGTCCCAGGTACATGCCTATGTTTCCATGGATGAAAAGATTCTGGCGCATCGGATCAAAGAAGTAGAAGAAGGAATCAAAAACGGCAGATACACCGGTCCGTTAGCCGGTGTACCAATCGCTGTGAAAGATAATATCTGTACCAAAGGACAGAAAACCACCTGTTCCTCAAAAATGCTGGAAAATTTTGTGCCGACTTATGATGCACAGGCAGTAAAACAGTTAGAGGATGCCGGTATGGTGATCCTTGGAAAAACGAACATGGATGAATTCGCCATGGGAAGTACGACAGAGACCTCTTATTTTGGAGAGACCAGGAATCCATGGAATCTAAAGCATGTACCGGGCGGCTCCTCCGGCGGCTCCTGCACAGCGATAGCAGCGGAAGAATGCGCGTTTGCGCTTGGTACTGATACCGGCGGGAGCATTCGCCAGCCTAGTTCCTATTGCGGCGTTGTGGGGATCAAGCCTACGTATGGCACGGTATCCCGTTATGGTCTGGTGGCCTATGGCTCATCTCTGGACCAGGTTGGGCCGATCGCGAAGGATGTGACGGACTGCGCGACGATTCTGGAAGCGATCGCTTCTCATGACCCGAAGGATAGCACGTCGATTGACCGGAACACATATGCCTATCCGGGAAGAGAAGAAGGAATCAAGGGCTATGATTTTACCGGCGCTCTG
>OGYY01003444.1_pt1 | contig 10131 bp, 9 predicted proteins | sample 1576671 | NCBI WGS metagenome assembly OGYY01 (sample SAMEA3541593, study PRJEB24748) | human gut metagenome | biome: human gut; feature: human-associated habitat; material: faeces | place: China | collected 2012 | reverse complement strand
GTTGTCTAAAAAAAATGATTATGATATTATTTATTTAAATATTATGATAAAATTTAAGGGGTGAGTTACGATGCACAAGTTATTTAAGAAGAAATTCATAACGTTTGTATTAAGCTTTGCATTGATAGCCAGTGTATTGCCAGCGAATATCTCATTGGCGGCGGAAGCAGAGGATTCTGCGGATACGCAAGTGGAGAGTATACAAGACAACACGGCAGAAAGTGCAGGAGAATTCATAGACGATATTCAAGAAGAATCAGCTGCTGCAGAGGAGCAGACAGCGACAGGATCCGCAGATGGACAGGCTGTGCCGGAGAGTGAAGGGACAACGGATGAGCAGACAAGCTTAGAGCCGCAGGTACAGTATATTTATGTAGAGACGCCATACTTAATTCCGCCAGCATCACAGAAAATTGCTGTTTCTTTCCAGGAGGGACTGGAGCCGTCAGCGGCTGTTTTGGTCTATGAAAACGAGACGACAGGGGAACAATTCACAAGTCAGGCAAATGAGACTGACGGCGAAGCCGTAATGTTTACCATGGACTATTCGGAGGATAGCCAGGCAGCAACTTATCACTTGCTGAAAGTAACGGTAGAAGTTGCTGGTGTTTCCTATGATATTGATCTGAATGCTATTGGGATTGATTCCAGATATGGAGTGAATCAAGAGTGTGTTACGGAGCCGGATGCGGTGGTAGAAGAGGAAAGTGCAAGTGGACGTTCCTCTGATCAGCCTGGCGTTTCCGCCACATTTATGACATTTGATGATGAAGGAAATCTTGTGGAAAATGTATCTGCAGAGGATGCGATTGCGGATGCGTCTGCAGATGTGACAGAAAATAGTAAGGCAAGAAGTGCAGCCAGAACAACAAAAGCGGGAAATTTAGTGGTTGTTCTGGATCCCGGGCATGGAGGATCAGACCCAGGCGCCTTGGGAGTTAATGGGGCGAAGGAGAAGGATCTTACATTAAAAATAGCCCAATATTGTAAAACGGAGTTGGAGCAGTACAGTGGAGTAACGGTCTATATGACACGCACTGGCGATACATATCCAGGAGGTTCTGGTGGAGCATCCGCAGATTTAACTAACCGGGTAACCTATGCGAAGAGTGTGGGCGCTGACGTATTAGTCAGTATCCACTTAAACTCCACAGGGTATGGAACAGCTCATGGAGCAGAGGTTTATTATCCAAACAGCAGTTACCGTCCGGAGATTGGAAGCGAAGGCCAGAATCTTGCACAAAAGATCCAGAACGAATTGGTAAATCTGGGATTGACTAATCGAGGGATCAAGATACGGAATACAGCAAATGGCAGTACATATCCAGATGGTTCGCCATCTGATTATTACGGACTGATATGGCGGGCGAAGGAAGCTGGATTCCCGGCGATTATTATTGAACATGCTTTTATAGACAATCAGAGTGACTATAACAATTTCCTGAGTTCTGAGGCAAAACTTCAGAGCCTCGGCGTAGCAGATGCTACTGGTATTGCAGCAGCCTATGGACTGAGTAAAGGGAAATGGGTGCAGGATGGTACTGGATGGAGATGGCAGTATGGTGATGGTACATATGCCAAAGACACCTGGGTTTTGACAGGTGGTTCTTGGTATTATACGGGAAGCGATACATACATGCTGACCGGTTGGCAGACAATTGGCGGCGCGAAGTATTATCTGAACCTAGTCAGTGGCGCAATGCATATCGGCTGGCTGCAGCAGGATGGTAAATGGTATTACCTGAATGCCAGTGGAGCTATGGTCTCTAATGGTTGGAACTGGGTGGGCAGCAGTTGCTATTATTTTGATAAAGATGGTGTAATGGCTGCAGACACCTGGATTGGAGATTATTATGTGGATGCCAGCGGCGCCTGGGTTCAAGGATGGGTAAAACCGGGATGGATCCAGAGCGGAGGACGCTGGTGGTATCGTCATAAGGATGGTGGATATACCCGATCAAACTGGGAATTTATAGATGGAAAGTGGTATTATTTTGATGCTGCAGGCTGGATGACAACCGGCTGGCGGTTAGTGGGCGGCACCTGGTATTATATGGATATTTCAGGCGCCATGTTGACCGGCTGGCAAACGATAGGCGGTGCAAAATATTACCTGAATACTTCAGGCGCCATGCAGATGGGCTGGCAGCAGATTGATGGAAAGTGGTATTACTTTAATGCTTCGGGCGCTATGGAAACTGATACCTGGATCGGCGATTATTATGTAGATGAAGATGGCGTCTGGGACACAACAAAAGTTAAACCGCAGTGGATCTTAAGTGGTAATCGTTGGTGGTATCGTCATGGAGATGGCAGTTATACAAAATCTGACTGGGAAAAAATAGGTGGTCAGTGGTACTATTTTGATGAAGCAGGCTGGCTGGTAACAGGTTGGCTGAAGTTGAATGATACCTGGTACTATCTGAATGGTTCAGGGGGGCGTACGATCGGCTGGCAATTAGTAGGAAGTACCTGGTACTACATGGACAGCGAAGGGAAGATGCTGACCGGCTGGCAGGTGATTGGAGGTGCCTGGTATTATCTGGATCCGGTTAACGGAGATATGAAGAAGGGCTGGCAGTTAATTGGTGGAAAGTGGTATTATCTCACGGCATCGGGAGCTATGGCAGCAAATACCTGGATCGGTAATTATTATGTAGATGCATCAGGAGCCATGGCTACGGATACCTGGATCGGCGATTATTATGTTGACGAGAATGGAGTCTGGGTACCAGGAAAAGTAAAAGATACCGGGTGGATCCAGAGTGGAGATAAATGGTGGTATCGTCACGGAGACGGCAGTTATACTATTTCCAACTGGGAAAAAATAGGCGGTCAGTGGTATTATTTTGACGCTGCAGGCTGGATGACAACCGGCTGGATCGTGGTAGGGGATTACTGGTATTATATGGATGTCTCCGGAGCTATGCACAAAGGATGGCTGGATGAGAGTGGAAACAGATATTATCTGAACTTGTCTGGAAATGGATATGGTCCGGAAGGGGCCATGGCAACTGGCTATCGTGAGATTGAAGGAACATGGTACTATTTCAATAAAGGATATTCTCCGGTAGGAGCCTTGTATTATACCGGTGTTACTCCGATTATGGGGACTTCGGTCTTGGGCGGTGACAAAAATACTGCGGTCAAGAAAATGGTTACTATGTACATGAATTCGAAGAAAAGTTATCCAAGTGATGCGTTAGGAAAAGGCGGAGCAGATAATATTACAGAATTCTGTGAGATTTTATATGATGAGGCAGTATATGAGGGCGTAAAGCCCGAAGTGGTTTTTGCCCAGGCTATGCATGAGACTGGCTGGCTGCAGTTTGGTGGTGATGTAAAGATTGAACAGTTTAACTTTGCAGGGATTGGAGCTGTAGGCGGGGGAGCGGCAGGAGCTTCTTTTGAGAATGTGACGATTGGACTGCGGGCCCAGGTACAGCATCTGAAAGCCTATGCATCTATAGAATCTTTGAATCGGCCAGGGACTCCGGTGGATCCAAGATTTAATCAAGTAACGAGAGGAACAGCTCCTTATGTAGAGTGGCTGGGAATCAATGAGAATCCTTACGGAAAAGGCTGGGCTGGGTCGCTTCGGTATGGTATTAATCTGGTGAAATCTTTTATTATTCCGATGGGGGCATTGTAGAAATGAGGTGAGCCTATGAAAAAGTTATCTAAGTTCTGTATGCTTATGATTGTATGTGTGTTAGTAATGTCTGGATGTCAGAAAAAGGAAGAAGAGACGACAGAAGAGAAGCAGGCAGAGGCATTGGAAATTGAGAACAAGACAGATGATTCTGAAGAAAAGGACAATGGCGAAGAGCAAGAGCCAGAAGAGGCGGATCAGCCAGAGCAGCAGGAAGATTCTCAGGAGATAAAGACTGTAACTATCTATTCGCCGAATGAGAATGCCGATGGCTTTGTGACGAGTCAAGTGGAAACCACGGAAGTGACGGAAAGCTGGGTTATGGAGCAGTTAATCGCAAAAGGGGTTGTTCCGGGAGATGTACAAGTATTGTCCTGTACAGAAATGCAGGAAAATGGAGTGGATTCTTTGAAACTGGATCTGAATCAGTCATTTGGAACTTTTCTGCAGTCTATGGGAACAGCTGGAGAGTATGTAGCACTTGGGGGCGTTTGTAATACATTCTTGGATGCCTACGGATGCGACCAGATTCAGATTACCGTAGAAGGAGAAACATTGGCAACTGGACATGCTGAGTATCCAGGATATCTGACGAAATTTGAATAGGCTGACAGTTATGAAAAAACTAGGTTATTATTCCTCCGGTGAGTTCGCCCGCATGGCGGGTGTGACTCTCCGGACGATACGTTACTATGACAAACAGAATATTTTAAAGCCCTCGCTTGTCAGTGAAGCGGGGGCTCGTTTCTATACAGACGAGGATTTTGCCAGGCTCCAGCAGATTCTGCTGCTGAAGTATCTTGGATTTTCTTTGGATGATATCCGGGAGATGACAGTTGCTGATTCGGATTATCATTTCATGCTGGACTCTTTAAAAATTCAGTTAAAATTAGTGCAGGACCGGATTGAGCAGATGCAGCTGGTGGAACAGGCTATTAAAGATACTACAGAATCTATTCAGGAGGAGCATACGGTGGACTGGAGCCGAATGTTGGATCTGATCCATCTGACTGGCATGGAACAGAGTCTGAAAAATCAATACCAGAATGCATCGAATATTTCCTCAAGAATCAGCCTTCACAGCCTGTATGCCCAGAATCCAAAGGGCTGGTTCCCCTGGATTTACGAACAGTGTCAGATCTGTTCGGGGATGAAGGTTCTGGAAGTGGGGTGTGGAGACGGCACGCTTTGGGTGCAAAATAAGAAACTGATTCCAGAGAATGTAGAGATTACACTGTCAGATGTATCGGAAGGTATGCTGCGGGATGCCAGACGTGCGTTGGGACCTGGGGATATTAGATTCCATTTCCGGGTGTTAAACTGTCAACAGATTCCCTATCCAGAACAGAGCTTTGATCTGGTGATGGCAAACCATGTACTGTTTTATTGTGATGATATAGGGAAAGCTCTTAATGAGATCTACCGGGTGTTAAAGCCGGAAGGGCGGTTGGTATGCAGTACCTATGGAAGTGACCATATGAAAGAAGTCAGTGAATTGGCACACGGATTCGATGAGCATATTGTATTGTCGGCGGATAAGCTGTACGAACGTTTTGGCAGGGAAAATGGAGCAGAGATATTAGCCGATTATTTCCCGGAGGCAGAGTGGAGAACTTATGAGGATTCCCTGGTGGTTCCGGAACCGGAACCATTGATTTCCTATATCTTATCCTGCCATGGGAACCAAGGGCAGTATATACCGGAGCGGTACCGGGAATTTTTCAATTATGTAAAAAAACGGATAGGACGCGGAATGAAAATCACGAAAGACGTAGGAGTTTTTATTGGAAAAAAATCTTAAAAATTTCATAAATTTGAAAAAAATACTTGAAGGTGACCTAAGGTCACCTTTTATAATGTTCTCAGACTGATAGAATAAGACTGAAACGGTACATACTAAGAGTATAGAATACAAAGGAGGCTTTCTAGTTATGAAGGGCATTATTTTAGCCGGAGGTTCGGGAACCCGTCTGTATCCTCTGACCATGGTAACATCCAAGCAGTTATTACCAATTTATGACAAACCGATGATCTATTATCCTATGTCAGTATTGATGAATGCAGGGATCCGGGATATCCTGATTATCTCTACACCCCAGGATACACCGAGATTTCAGGAGCTTTTGGGAGACGGTCATCAGTTTGGTGTGAATCTTTCTTATGCGGTACAGCCAAGCCCGGACGGACTGGCACAGGCATTCATTATCGGAGAAGAGTTTATTGGAGATGACTGTGTGGCAATGGTGCTGGGCGACAATATTTTTGCCGGCCACGGTTTGAAGAAACGTCTGAAAGCGGCGGTAAAGAATGCAGAGGAAGGGAAAGGAGCTACGGTTTTTGGCTACTATGTAGACGATCCGGAGCGTTTTGGTATTGTGGAATTCGACCACAGCGGCAAGGCCATTTCCATTGAGGAAAAGCCGGAACATCCAAAGAGCAACTACTGTGTGACAGGACTTTATTTCTACGACAATGATGTGGTAGAGTATGCCAAAGGTCTGAAGCCGGGAAAACGTGGAGAGCTGGAGATCACAGATTTGAACCGGATTTACCTGGAAAAGGGACACTTGAACGTAGAACTTCTGGGACAGGGATTTACCTGGCTGGATACAGGGACCCATGAGAGTCTGGTGGATGCCACAAACTTTGTAAAGACCATGGAGACCCATCAGCATCGTAAGATCGCCTGCCTGGAGGAGATTGCATACCTGAACGGGTGGATCAGTAAGGATGCAATTATGGAAGTCTACGAGGTGCTGAAGAAGAATCAATATGGTCAGTATCTAAAAGACGTAGTAGATGGAAAATATCAGGAAAATTTGTATTAATATAGGGACAAAAGAATATGTGGTTCATGCTTGCATGAACAAGCATATTCTTGGGGACCGAAAAAACATGAGGAAGTAGACCGATAGGTCGGATTCTGAATGTTTTTAGGATTGCGAGAGTATGAAATACGGAGCAATCCGTATTGATAATATCAAAGAAAAAGGAGAAATAAAGTATGACAATCATTGTAACCGGCGGAGCCGGATTTATTGGAAGTAACTTTGTATTTCACATGTTAGATAAGTACCCGGATTACCGGATCGTGTGCCTGGACTGCCTGACTTATGCGGGAAATCTGTCTACACTGGCGCCGGTGATGGACAATCCGAATTTCCGTTTTGTAAAGGAAAGCATCACGGACAGAGAAGCGGTCTATAAATTGTTTGAAGAAGAGCAACCGGATATGGTGGTGAACTTTGCGGCAGAGAGCCATGTGGATCGTTCCATTGAAAACCCGGAAGTTTTCCTGGATACAAATATTAAAGGAACGGCAGTCCTGATGGACGCCTGCAGAAAATACGGTATTCAGAGATATCATCAGGTATCCACCGATGAAGTATACGGAGATCTCCCGCTGGATCGTCCGGATCTGTTCTTTACAGAGGAGACGCCGATTCATACCAGTAGTCCATATAGTTCATCAAAGGCAGCAGCAGACCTTTTAGTGCTGGCTTATCACAGGACCTATGGTCTGCCGGTGACCATTAGCCGTTGTTCCAATAACTACGGGCCATATCATTTCCCGGAGAAACTGATCCCGCTGATGATCGCCAATGCATTGAATGACAAGCCGCTGCCGGTATACGGAAAAGGCGAGAATGTACGTGACTGGCTGTATGTAGAGGATCATTGTAAAGCGATTGACCTGATCATCCACAAAGGACGTGTGGGAGAGGTTTACAACATTGGCGGACACAATGAAATGAAAAATATTGATATCGTAAAGATTATCTGTAAAGAGCTTGGTAAACCAGAGAGTCTGATCACATATGTGACAGACCGTAAAGGACATGATATGCGTTATGCGATCGATCCGACCAAGATTTACAATGAGCTGGGATGGCTGCCGGAGACGAAGTTCGCCGATGGAATTAAGAAGACGATCAAGTGGTATCTGGATAACAAGGAGTGGTGGGAGACCATCATTTCCGGAGAGTATCAGAACTACTATGAAAAAATGTATGGGAACCGCTAAGAAAAAGACGAATCAGTAAAGGAGCGAAAAGCGGATGAAAGTATTAGTAACAGGCGTGGCCGGACAGTTAGGCCACGATGTAATGAATGAACTGGCAGGGCGTGGGCTTGAAGGGATCGGAAGCGATATTGCACCAGAATACAGCGGTGTGGCAGATGGAACTGCAGTGACTTCTATGCCTTATATTCAGTTGGATATTACAGATGAGGCAGCTGTAAATGAGAAAATTAGAGAAGTGAATCCTGACGTTGTGGTTCACTGTGCGGCCTGGACAGCAGTAGACCTGGCAGAGGATGAAGACAAAATTTCCAAAGTGCGTGCTATTAATGCAGATGGTACCCGGTATATCGCAAATGTCTGCAAGGAACTGAACTGCAAGATGGTTTATATCAGTACGGACTATGTATTTGATGGCCAGGGGGAGACGCCCTGGGATCCGGACTGCAAGGATTATAAACCGCTAAATGTTTACGGACAGACCAAGCTGGAAGGAGAACTGGCAGTCTCTGAGACACTGGAAAAATATTTTATCGTTCGGATTGCCTGGGTATTTGGCAAAAACGGCAAGAATTTTATCAAGACTATGCTGAATGTAGGCAAGACCCATGACAAGCTGACTGTAGTAAACGATCAGATCGGAACTCCGACTTATACGTTCGACCTGGCAAGGCTGCTGGTTGATATGATCGAGACAGATAAATACGGCTATTACCATGCTACCAATGAGGGCGGCTATATCAGCTGGTATGATTTTACGAAGGAAATCTTCCGTCAGGCTGTGGAGCTTGGACATAATGAATATAGCGAAGAGCGGTTGAGTGTGGCTCCGGTTACCACTGCAGAATATGGAGTGTCAAAAGCTGCAAGACCGTTTAACAGCCGTCTGGATAAGAGCAAGCTGACAGCAAATGGCTTCCAGCCGCTGCCAACCTGGCAGGATGCGCTTCACCGGTATTTGAAGGAAATTGATTTTTAAGGAGAGATAGCAATGGGACAGATCAAAGTAGAGAAAAATGCCGGGGGCATTGAGGGACTGTGCGTGATCGAGCCTACCGTCCACGGGGATGCCAGAGGCTATTTTATGGAAACCTATAATCAGAAAGATATGGAAGAAGCAGGGCTTAACATGAATTTCGTGCAGGATAACCAGTCCTGTTCTACGAAAGGAGTCCTTCGCGGCCTGCATTTCCAGAAACAATTTCCGCAGGGAAAGCTGGTCCGGGTAATCAAAGGAGCCGTTTTTGATGTGGCTGTGGACCTGAGAAGCGGCAGTGAAACTTACGGGAAGTGGTTTGGGATCGAGCTGACAGAGGAAAACAAGAAACAGTTTTACATTCCGGAAGGATTTGCACATGGATTCCTGGTGCTGAGCGATATTGCGGAGTTTTGTTACAAATGTACAGACTTTTATCATCCGGGAGATGAGGGCGGCCTTGCATGGAATGACCCGGAGATTGGTATCGAATGGCCAAAGCTTACAGGAGAGTATCCGGGAAACGCCTCGGCGGAAGGCTACTGTCTGGAGGACGGCACAAAGCTGAACTTAAGTGATAAGGACCAGAAATGGGCAGTTCTGAAAGAGACATTTCACTTTTAATTAAATGAAACATTGTAGGGACTTGGCTGCGAAAGCGGCCAAGTTTTCGTATGTCAGCCAGAAGAAATAGGAAGGAAAAGCAGGGATAGATGAAAATAACAAACATGATAGATAAGACATTGATAAAATTTGTAATGGTTGGGATTGTGAATACGCTGTTTGGTTCTGCGATCATGTTTGCCATGTATAATCTGATTGGCTGCAGTTACTGGGTATCTTCAGCGGCAAATTACATCTTTGGAAGCGTCCTGAGTTTCTTTTTGAATAAACACTTTACTTTCGAGAATAAGAGTAAAGATGTTTCTGTGGTGATTAAGTTTATAGTAAATATTATCGTCTGCTATCTGCTGGCATATGGCCTGGCAAGACCGGCAGTGCGTCTGCTGCTTTCAGACAGCGGTATGAAGGTGCGGGAGAATGTGGCTATGTTGGCGGGGATGATACTTTTCGTGGGATTTAATTATATTGGACAGCGCTTTTTTGCATTTGCAGATCCAAAGGGCGAAAGAGATCAGTGAGATATATGTTCCCATTTATGGGAAAATAGTGTATGATATTTCCAGGAAGAGAGCATTAGTACGGGATGTTAGAGAGGATAGATAAAATGGAAGAAAAGAAATTAGAGCAAGCGATTGATGCAGCGAAGGTGGTTTCTTTTGATGTGTTTGATACACTGTTATTCCGGATAACTGCAAGACCGGAAGCGATTTTTTCACTGATGGGGCAGAAGATTGGAAGAGAAGATTTTGAACAATTCCGCAGGCAGAAGCAGCAGGAAATCAGTGAGATCCTGGTGAAAAAAAAGGAAGCACCCCACGCCCTGTATTTTCTCTAAAAACGCCAAAAATCCGGCGCATG
>OGYY01003442.1_pt1 | contig 10133 bp, 7 predicted proteins | sample 1576671 | NCBI WGS metagenome assembly OGYY01 (sample SAMEA3541593, study PRJEB24748) | human gut metagenome | biome: human gut; feature: human-associated habitat; material: faeces | place: China | collected 2012 | reverse complement strand
GGGCCAGAACGCCCGCCTCGCCGCGCGCCTGACCGGCTGGCACATCGACATCAAGTCCGAGACGCTTGCCGCCGACATCCTCAAGAACGTTCCCGTTCACGAGGAGCCCGCCGCCGACCTGATCGGTGACGAGGAGGACGAGGACGTCCGTCGCTGCGAGTACGTGTCCGAGGACGGCGTCCAGTGCCGCAACCAGGCTCGTCCCGGCTCCCGTTTCTGCGGTGTCCACGACACCGACGCCTTCGATGATGCGGAGGACCTGATCTAGCGCGCGGTCGCGCCGGGCAGGTCCCGGCGCGTCTCTCACGCTCGTTCAGTCTCTAGGCACCCAAGGTGCCAGAAAGGGTAGGTGAAGTCATATGGCAAAAGTCCGTGTGTCCACCCTGGCCAAAGAGTTCGGCATGACCTCCAAGGAACTGATGGGTCATCTCGCCGATATGAAGATTCCCGCTAAGTCCGCTTCCTCCACTCTGGAGGACGCCTATGTCGCCATGGTCCGCAAACAACTCGCCTCGGTGATCGAGGCCCGCGCTCAGGAAGTCGAGGCCGCCAAGAAGGCCGAGGAGCAGGCAGCTGCCGCCGAGGAGGCCGCACGCGCCGCCGAGGCCGAGCGCGAGCGCATCGCTGCCGAGAAGGCACGCGAGGAGGAGCGCCGCCAGTTTGCCGCAGCTCAGGCTGCCGAGGAGGCCGCCCGTGCCGAGGCTGAGGCCAAGAAGAAGGCCGAGCAGGAGCGCCTTGCCCGCGAGAAGGAGGAGGCTGCCCGCGAGGCCCAGCGCCGCGCCGTTCCCGCTTCCGACTCCGGTTCGCGCTTCCGTTCGCTGCTCGACCAGATCGCCGCACAGGAGACCGTGCTCAAGGAGAAGAAGGACGCCGAGGACAAGGCCAAGGCCGAGCGCGCCGCTGAGCGCGGTAACCGTCGTGGCGGCAACAACGACCGCCGCGGTGGCCGTCGTAACGATCGCAACGCCTCCGACAGCAACTCCGAGCGCAACGCCTCCGAGAGCCGTCCGCACAGCCATCGCACCAACGCCAGCAACAACGTCGCTGCCGGCATGGACTTCCCCAACCCCGACAAGCAGGGCAAGGGCAAGAAGCGCAAGGGCGGTCACATCAACGAAGAGGACCACTACAGCCGTATGGCTCGCGAGGCCGAGGAGTACAGTCGCGAGAAGGTACTCGAGGAGGCTCGTGCTGCCGTCGAGGAGGCCTCTCGCGAGTCCACCGGTCGCCGCAAGAAGCGCAAGGAGAAGCGCGAGCGCGAGGCTGCCAAGGCTCAGGAGGAGCGCAAGATAGAGGAGGCGTTGGCCCAGGGCGTGAACCCCGAGGACCTCGACGCCATCAAGGTCTCCCAGGGCGTTACCGTCCAGGAGCTTGCCGAGGCTCTCGACGTTCCGGCCAACGACATCATCAAGCGCCTGTTCCTGCTGGGTACGCCGCTCACCATGACACAGTCCATGTCTGACGACCTCGTCGAGCTCGTTGCCGACGACCTGGGCCGTCAGATCAAGATCATCACCCCCGAGGAGGAGAACACCTTCTCGTTCTACGACGATCCCGCCGACCTTAAGCCGCGTGCCCCGGTCGTCACCGTCATGGGCCATGTCGACCACGGCAAGACGAGCCTCCTCGACGCCATCCGTCACACCGGCGTTGCTGCCGGCGAGGCGGGCGGCATTACGCAGGCCATCGGTGCTTCGCAGGTTATGATCAACGACCGCAAGATCACCTTCATCGATACCCCGGGTCACGCTACCTTTACGGCCATGCGTGCCCGTGGTGCCAAGGTGACCGACATCGTCATCCTGATCGTGGCTGCCGACGACGGCGTCATGCCCCAGACGGTCGAGTCGATCAACCACGCCAAGGCCGCCGGCGTTCCCATCGTCGTTGCCGTCAACAAGATCGATAAGCCCGGCGCCAACCCTGACCGCGTGCGCCAGGAGCTCACTGAGTACGGTGTCATCCCCGAGGAGTGGGGCGGACAGAACATGTTCGTCAACATCTCGGCGAAGCAGAAGATCGGTATCGACGACCTTCTGGAGACCGTGCTGCTCCAGGCAGATGTGCTCGAGCTCAAGGCCAACCCGGACACCTTTGCCTCCGGCAACGTCCTCGAGGCCAAGCTCGACAAGGGCCGCGGCTCGGTCGCTACCGTGCTCGTGACCCGCGGTACCCTGCACGTGGGCGATACGCTGGTCGCCGGCCTCACCTACGGCCGCGTCCGCGCCATGCTCGACCCCAAGGGCCGCGCCGTCACCGAGGCCGGTCCCTCCGACGCCGTCGAGATCCTGGGCCTGCAGTCCGTGCCCAACGCCGGTGACGAGTTCCGCGTGTTCGAGGACGAGCGCGAGGCTCGCGCCCTTGCCGACGAGCGTTCGCTCAAGGCCCGTATCGAGGAGCAGAGCCGCGTCAAGCACGTCACGCTCGAGAACCTCTTCGAGACCATTGCAGACGCCGAGGTCAAGGAGCTCAACCTGATCATCAAGGCCGACGTCCAGGGTTCCATCGAGGCCCTTCAGGATTCGCTCGACAAGATGGATCAGTCCGAGGTTCGTATCAACACGATCCACTCCGCCGTTGGTGCCATCAACGAGACCGACGTCGTCCTGGCCGACGCCTCCAACGCCATCATCATCGGCTTTGGTGTCCGTCCCGACGGTAAGGCCCGCTCCGCTGCCGAGCGCGAGGGCGTCGAGATCCGTTGCTACGACGTCATCTACAAGTGCCTCGAGGAACTCGACGCTGCCCGTATCGGCATGCTTAAGCCCACCGAGGTCGAGGTCTCCACGGGTACCGCGACCGTCCTGGACACCTTCAAGGTGCCCAAAGTCGGTATCGCCGCCGGTGTCCGTGTCGAAGAGGGCGAGATCGCCGCGACCGATTCCGTGCGTCTGGTGCGCGACGGCATCGTGGTCTTCAACGGCAAGATCGCCTCGATGCGCCACTACAAGGACGAGGCCAAGAGCCTCAAGAGCGGTTCCGAGGGCGGCATTGGCCTGGAGAACTTCCAGGACATCAAGCCCGGCGACCAGATCGAGGGTTACCGCATCGACCAGGTTGCCCGTACCGAGTAGGGGGTGGCGCTATGAAGCAAACGCAGGCAACCCGCCGTCTGGGCGAGCAGCTTCGCGAGAAGCTCGGTTATATCCTGCTCTTTGAGGTTTCCGATCCGCGTCTTGACCTGGTTACTTTGACCGCGGTCGAGGTCGCGGTGGACCGTTCGTTCGCGCGTGTGTACGTGTCGTGCGATGCGAGCCGCTACGACGAGGTCATGGAGGCGCTCGCAAGCGCTAAGGGCCGTATTCGCAGCCTGTTGGCTCGCTCGCTCGATTGGCGTGTTACGCCCGAGCTCGATTTTCGCATCGATCGCTCGACCGATGAGGCCGAGCGCATCACGCGTGCGCTGGAAAACGTTCCCGCCACGCTTGCGATCGAAAAGGACGAGGACGGCTATCCGATAGCGGATGCCGCCCAGGAGGCAGCTTTAGATGACTAATTCCGCCGACCTCGCCTCGTGCGAGTCTGCAGATATTCAGCGACGCATCCTCGAGCTCATCGAGGGTGCGTCCTCCATTGCGATTTCGGGACATACTTCTCCCGATGGCGATGCCTTGGGCTCCGTGTTGGGTCTGGGCCTTTCGCTCATGAAGTTTTTCCCCAACAAGGACATTGCGCTGCTGCTGGCAGACGATGATCCGGTTCCGCGCATCTACCGCTTTATGGAAGGCTCCGATCGCCTGGTACCGGCATCTGCGTATACCGGCAATCCGGACCTGTTCATCTCGGTGGACGTGCCGGTCGTCGAGCGTCTCAATAATTCCGCCGAGGTGCTTCGTCGCTCCAAGCATGTGGTGTGCTTCGATCACCATCCGGCGCGCGAGGAGTTTGCCGAGCTCAGCCTGAGGCGCGTCGAAGCTGCAGCCTGCGCCATGATCATCGACCGCTTCTTGGACAATTGCGGCATTGTCGCACGTGATGGCGTTGCAACCTGCCTGCTGTGTGGCTTGGTTACCGATACCGGCCGTTTTCAGTACCAAAACGCCGACGCCGCCGCGTTCCATGCAGCCTCGCGTCTGGTTGCCCACGGTGCCGATCCGGCGCGTGTGGCACTCGAGGTCTACCAGAGCATGCGCGTTGAGTTTTTGCACCTCAAGTCCATCGTTATGGGCCGCATTAAGACGGTGGCCCACGGGCGCGTCGCGTATAGCTACGCGTACCAGAGTGACCTTGAGGCGTGCGGTGTCACCTCGGATGAGTGCGACGGTCTGGTTGACGTGGTGCGCTCGGTGATGGGCGTCGAGGTCTGCCTGTTCCTGAAGGGCATTGAGGGCGATACCAAGGTGCGCGGCAACCTGCGCTCCAAGGGTGACCTCAACGTGTCCGAGATCGCTGCTGCCTTTGGCGGAGGCGGACATCCTGCTGCCGCCGGTTTCTCCAACAACGGAACGATTCTCGAGACGCTCACCGTGGCACTTCCCATGCTGGCCGAACTGGTAGGGGAGGATCCCGCTTCGGTGACCGTCGAGCTTTAACTTTTTGGATGGTACATGGCTCGTCGTACGCCTTCTCAACTGAATATGCTGCTCGCCGTCGATAAGCCGGTGGGCTGCACGTCCCACGATGTGGTTTCGCAATGCCGGCGCGCCCTCCATGAGCGGCGCGTCGGCCATGCCGGCACGCTCGACCCCATGGCATCGGGTGTCATGGTGGTGGGTGTGGGCCAGGCCACCCGTCTGCTGGGCATGCTAACCCTCGATACCAAAAGCTATGTCGCCGACATTTCGTTTGGCGCCGAGACCAATACCGATGATGCGGAGGGCGAGGCTGTCCGCACGGTGGCTGTTGCCAACGAGCTCCGCGATCCTGCCTATGCCCGTGAGCGCTTGGCCGCTATGCTGGGTCCGCAGATGCAGGTGCCGCCGGCGTTTTCGGCTATCTCGGTCAATGGCGTTCGCGCCTACAAGTCTGCTCGCGAGGGCAATGCGGTGGACCTACCTCCGCGCCCCGTCGAGGTCTATGCCGCCGACCTGATCGTCGTGGGAGGCGAAGGTGATACGTGTGTGTGGACCGTGGCGTTCTCAGTGAGCAAGGGTACCTATATCCGTGCGCTCGCTCGCGATTTGGGCCGCGCCTGCGAGAGCGCCGCGCACATTTCCGCGCTGCGCCGCACGGCCTCCGGTGTTGTTTCCATTGGCGCTTGTCATGCGGTCGAGGAGCTTTCTCCCGAGTCCGCGGCTGGCTTTGCCCTGGATCCCATTGCGGCCCTGGGTGCCACGCGTGTTGACTTGCCGGGCAATCTTGCCGAAGACCTGCTCTGCGGCCGACGTATTCCCGTTGAGCGTGCGCTTGCCGATTTCGATACCTTGAAGTCGCCTTTTGCGTTGGTGCTCGATGGGGGACTCAAGGCGCTCGCCCGCATCGAGGGTGGCCGCTTTGTCATGGAGCATGTTTTTCCGCAGGCAATCGGCGGTGTTCGATGATGTTGTCCGCTCGCGAGCTCGCGCGTATCTTTTTCGAGGGCGAGTCGGACGAGGCTCGCATCGTTGCTGCCGATACGTTTGATGAGTGCGAGCACTTGGGTGCCGCATCGATTGCCATCGGCGTGTTCGACGGCGTTCACCGTGGACACCAGGAGCTCATTGCGGCGCTTGTTAGCGATGCGCGCGCCCATGATTGCAAGGCGGTCGTGGTCACTTTCGATCCCGATCCGGACGTTGTGGTGAGCCCTTCGCCCGCTCAAAAATTGATGACGACGGCCGACCGTCTACATGCCTTGGCTCAGACCGGGGTCGATGCGGTGGTGGCCGTTCCCTTTACGCCTGAGGTTGCGGCACTCGACCATGTTGCTTTTCTCTCGCTGGTGTCGCGTCTGGTCGACATTCGTTCGATTCGCGTTGGCAGCGACTTTAGGCTGGGTCGTGGCGGTGCTTCTGGTGTTGCCGAGATGCGCGTCTGGGGTTCCGAGCGCGGCGTTGACGTGTATGGTCACGACCTGCTTTGCGAGGGCGGTGAGGCCATTTGCGCCACCCGCATTCGTCATGAGCTGGGACAGGGCCATGTGGAGCTTGCTGCTGAGTTGCTCGGCCGCCCGTATATGCTGCGTGGCGGTGTTATTCGTGGCCGTCACGAGGGTTCTGACATGGGCTTTCCCACGGCAAACCTGCAGGTTCCCGACGGCATTCAGGTGCCTGCCGATGGTGTGTATGAGGGTCTGGTGCTCGTCGATGACATCGCGTGGCCCGCTGCCGTTAATGTCGGCCTGCCGCCGACGTATGCCGACGATGCCGCTTCATCGCATCTCGAGGCTAACTTAATTGGTTATACGGGCGACCTGTACGGCGCTTCCGTTTCGCTGGCGTTTACGCGCTGGCTGCGTCCCTCGCGTGTGTTCGACTCGCCGGATGAGTTGATTGCGACCGTCGAGGGTAATATCGAGGATATTCGTCACAACTTGGGCGAGCAGGGGGTGAGTATCCGTGATTAGCGATGATGAAAAAGACCAGGTACGCGCTGCGTCCGACCTAGTTGCCATCGTGCAGGAAACGGTTGAGCTCAAGCCCCGCGGCCATGAGTTTTGGGGTTGCTGCCCCTTTCATGGCGAAAAGACGCCGTCCTTCCACATTATCCCCGCCACACAGGTGTGGCATTGCTTTGGCTGCGGCGAGGGTGGCGACGTCTTCACCTATATCATGAAGCGCGAGAACCTGAGCTTTCCCGAGTCAATCCGTTATTTGGCCGATCGTGCGGGTATTGAGCTGCATGACACCGGAGATCGTCGCGAGCGCGGTACCAAGCGTGCCCGCATCTACGATCTGTGTGCCGAGACCGCCCAGTTCTACCACACCATGCTTATGCGCGGTAAGGACGGCCGTCCACGCGAGTACTTTGCCAGCCGTGGTATGGGTGGCGACGTCTGCCGCCGCTACTGCCTGGGCTTTGCACCGGGCCGCAACGCGCTGGTGTCGCACCTGTCCCAGGCGGGTTTTACCCCGCAGGAGATGATCGACGCCAACGTTGCCGTGAGCCGCGGGCGTGGGCAGCTTGCCGACCGCTTCTACGACCGCGTGATGTTTCCCATCTTTGACGAGCAGGGTCACAACATTGCCTTTGGCGGGCGCATCATGGGTGACGGCCAACCCAAGTACCTCAACACCGCCGAGACGAGCGTGTTCCATAAAAAGCGAAACCTCTATGGCTTTAACTGGGCCAAGGAGTTTATCGTCGCGCAGGATACGGCCATCGTGGTGGAGGGCTATACCGATTGCATCGCCTGCTGGGAGGCGGGGATCAAAAACGTTGTCGCCACGCTGGGCACCGCGCTCACGGAGCATCACGTCAAGACGCTCACCCGCTTTGCCAAGCGTATCGTGTATATGTTCGATGGCGATGCCGCGGGCCAGAAGGCCGCCCGTCGCGCGATTCAATTTATCGAGCAGGATTCGATGGACCTGCGCTGCGTGGTGCTGCCCGACGGCAACGACCCCATGGAGTTCATCACAGCGCATGGTGGACAGGAGCTTCAGGCGCGCATCGACGCTGCCGAGCCGCTCATGGACTTTGTCTACCGTTCGCTGCAGGAGTCGAGTGACATCACCACGCCGGGCGGTCGTGCCAAGGCGCTGGAAGATGCGCTGACGCTTATCTATCCGCTGCGCGATAGCTATATGATCGACACATACTTTATTCAGATTGCCGATCTGCTGGGTTTGGATCTGGAGACGGTTCGCGCGAGTTCGGGTCGCGTGTTTCGCGATGTCGCCAAGCGCGAAGATGCGGAACGACGTCGTGAGCAGAACTATGAACGCCAGCGGGCGCAAGCCGAGCGCTCTGGTAGCGCGGGCGGTCGGACGCCTGGTTCGCAGGGGGCATCTCGCGGTGCTTGGGCATCGGGCGCGACGCCGCCGGTGTCCGCGCCGGTCGAAGAAGAGCCGTATGACTACGTCCCGCTCGATGCCTACGGTGCCGCGCCCGTGGAGGTCGTCGACGACCTGCCGCCGATCGATGTGCCTGATGGTATGGGTGCTGTGCCTGTGACTGATGGTTCGGGCGCTCCGGCTGCGGCGGCGCCGATGGTTCTTACTGATCTTGAGCGCAAGTCCTTGGCAGGGGAGCGCGAGCTGTTGACGATGCTCACGAGCTACCCCGACCTGTTCCGCACGTATGCCGACCGCATCTGCTCTATCGAGTGGGTTGACCCACGTCACGAGTCCATCGCATGGGCCGTTCTGGCAACGCCGCCGGGAACCGATCCTGCAGCCTGCATGGATGCGGCGCGCTCGGTGTGTCCCGAGGCGGCAACGCTTGTGAGTGCCGGGCGCATCTCGGCGACGAGCAAGCACCCCACCGAGACGAACATCGTGTTTATGCTCGATACGCTCGAGCTCTACACCATCAAGCGCCGCATGCGTGCCGCACAGGCCAAGCTGCGCCAGGACCGTTCGCTCGACGATGAGGCCCGTCGCGCGCTGACCGTGCAGGCCGCGCAGGATTCGCAGCGTCAACGCGAACTGCAAAAGTCGATCGGCGGCGTGGCGGACCCGTTCCGTTTGATCGGTCTGGAGGCCGCAGACGCCGAATAGGCCTAGATGTTGTGGTCAACCAGCGTATTCTCGCCTATATCCTGTCCTCTTTTTGGGTATAGACGTCGATGTGTGTGCTAAAGTATTGAGTCCTGTGGACTATGAAGGGAGAATCTGTGCCAAAAAAGACTGAGAGCACGGGTACTGGGCTGGAATCCTACGTTGCAAAGCTCATGGGCAACGGCTCAAACAGGACTTCGGTAACCGAGGACGAGATTCAGGTCGCCCTGAAGGATATCGATGTTTCTGACGAGCAGCTCACCGCGGTGTATTCCGCGCTGCGCAACAGCGGCATCCAGATTATCTCCGCGAGCGGTAACGACGACGCCCCCATGGACGTCGACGATGACGATAACGATACCGATACCGACGATTTCGATGACGACGACGAGCACGATTCCGGCTCGCTTGACGATCACGAGCTCAAGATGGCCCGTCAGGCCGATGCCGAGATGGGTTCTTCCAAGAGCAAGAAGAAGCGCACCGTGCGCACGTCCCGTTCACGCTCCCGCGTGCGTGGCATCGATGCCTCCACGGTGATGCTGACCGGCGATCCGGTTCGTATGTACCTCAAGGAGATCGGCAAGGTCGACCTGCTGACCGCCTCCGAAGAGGTCGATCTGGCCATGAAGATCGAGGCCGGTCTTGAGGCCACCGAGAAGCTCGAGGCTGCCGATGCCGGTGAGCTCGAGCTCACGCGTGCCGAGATGCGTCGTCTTACGCGCATTGAGAACGTTGGCCTCGAAGCCAAGCAGGCGCTCATCAGCGCAAACCTGCGTCTGGTTGTCTCCATCGCCAAGCGCTATGTCGGCCGCGGCATGCTGTTCCTTGACCTGATCCAGGAGGGCAACCTCGGTCTGATTCGCGCCGTCGAGAAGTTCGACTACCAGAAGGGCTTTAAGTTCTCCACGTACGCCACGTGGTGGATCCGTCAGGCCATTACGCGCGCTATCGCCGACCAGGCCCGTACCATCCGTATTCCCGTTCATATGGTCGAGACTATCAACAAGCTCGTCCGCGTGCAGCGCCAGCTCCTTCAGGATCTGGGTCGCGACCCGACCCCCGAGGAGATTGGTGCCGAGATGGACATGAGCGCCGACCGCGTCCGCGAGATCCAGAAGATCTCGCAGGAGCCCGTGTCGCTCGAGACCCCCATCGGCGAGGAAGAGGATTCCCAGCTGGGCGACTTCATCGAGGACTCCCAGGCTATCGTTCCGCCCGATGCTGCCAGCTTCTCCATGCTGCAGGAGCAGCTCACCCAGGTGCTCGACTCGCTTGCCGATCGTGAGCGCAAGGTTATCGAGCTGCGCTTTGGCCTTGTCGACGGGCATCCCCGCACGCTCGAGGAGGTCGGTCGCGAGTTTGGCGTCACGCGCGAGCGTATCCGCCAGATCGAGTCCAAGACCTTGGCTAAGCTTCGCCACCCCAGCCGCAGCAGCAAGCTCAAAGACTATATCGAAAGCTAGGAGTTACGCGGTTTTACCAAACCGCGTAACGGATCGACGCTGCGCGCCGCCCAGAGCGACAATTTGTCATTCAAAAGGCAAGGCATGA
>OGYY01003439.1_pt1 | contig 10138 bp, 6 predicted proteins | sample 1576671 | NCBI WGS metagenome assembly OGYY01 (sample SAMEA3541593, study PRJEB24748) | human gut metagenome | biome: human gut; feature: human-associated habitat; material: faeces | place: China | collected 2012 | reverse complement strand
CCTCAAAAAATCGGTCATTCTTCCACATGACAAACTGGCAGGCCCGGTTTCCGCAATAGTAGTTTTTCTTGCCCTCATAGACGTTTTCCCCGCAGCGGGGGCATTTGCCGATAACCACGCGCTCGGCCTGAAACAACTGCTGGGCGTCCTCGCTGATCTGCGAATACCGGGAAATCAGGGTGCGCGTCATTTCCGCAATCCCCGCCATGAAGTTTTCCGGGTCGGCCTCCCCTTTGGCAATGGCGGTCAGCTCCGTTTCCCACTGTGCCGTAAGCTGGGGAGAGGTCAGCATATCCGGCAGGACGCAGGCCAGGTTGTGGCCGTCCTTGGTGGGAAGTAGCTGTTTTCCCTTGCGCTCCACAAAGCCCATCTGCACCAGCTTTTCCAGGATGGAGGCGCGGGTGGCCGGTGTGCCTAACCCCTGGCGCTCGGCGTCCTCCGGCATATCCTCGGCCCCGGCCCGCTCCATAGCGGAAAGCAAGGTGTCCTCGGTGTAGGGCTTGGGCGGCGTGGTGAAATGCTCGGTGACGCTGGCCGCCACCTCGTCAAAGGTCTGGCCCTCGGTAATCTCTGGCAGCTCCCGCGCAAGCTCCGGCGCGTCCTCGTCGGCGTCGGTCTTAAACGACGCCTTAAAGCGCCGGTCGATCTCTTTCCAGCCGGGGGTCTGGATGGTCTTTCCCTTGGCGGTAAACTCGTTCCCGGCGCAGGTAAAGGTGGCGGTGACGGCCTCATACACATGGGGCGCGGCCACGGCGCACAGCAGCTTGCAGCACACCAGGGAGAGTAGTTTTTTCTCCCCCTCGGTCAGCCCGTCAAAGCCTTTCGTGACAAACTCCATCGTGGGGATGATGGCGTGGTGATCGCTCACCTTTTTGCTGTTCAGCACCCGGTCAAACTGCGGGGAGAGGTCAAGGCCCGCCGCAAAGGGCAGAAGCGGCCAGAGGCCGGACACAAGGCTTTCCGCTGTGGGCTTCATGTCGTCGGTCAAATACTGGCTGTCCGTTCTCGGATAGGTCAGCAGCTTCTTTTCATAAAGCTGCTGGGCGTAGTCAAGGGTCTGCTTGGCGGTGAAACCAAACAGGCGGTTGGCCTCCCGCTGCAAGGTGGTAAGGTCGTAGAGGCGGGGCGGCTGCTCCGTCTTTTTCTCCCGCTTCACGGAAACACAAACGGCCTGCGCTCCGGCGCAAGCCGCTTTCAGGTTCTCCGCCTCGCCAGGGGCGGAAAGGCGGTGGCTTGCCGCCTCCATGCCGCCCGCCGCGATATGGACAACGTGGTATTTCTCTTTCTTGAAACCGCTGATTTTCGCCTCCCGGTCAACCAGCATTTTTAAGGTGGGCGTCTGCACCCGGCCCACGGTCAGGGTCTTATGGTAGAGGATGGAGAAAAGGCGGGTGGCGTTAATTCCCACCAGCCAATCCGCCTGCGCCCGGCACAGGGCCGATTGATACAGGGTATCGTAGTCGGCTCCCGGTTTCAGGTTGGCAAAGCCCTCCCGGATGGCGGTGTCCTCCATGCTGGAAATCCAAAGGCGCTTGAACGGCTTTTTACAGCCTGCCATCTGGTAGACAAAGCGGAAAATGAGTTCCCCCTCCCGCCCGGCGTCGGTGGCGCACACAAGGCCGGTCACGTCGGGGCGCTCCATCAGGGAACGCAGGGTGTCAAACTGCTTTTTCTTCTCGTCGGGGATGATGTACTGCCATTCCTGGGGCAAAATCGGCAGGTCGTTGTAGGCCCATTTCTTAAAGCGGGGGTCATAGGCCCCGGCGTCGGCCAGGGAAACCAGGTGGCCGATACACCAGCTCACCAGATAGCCGTTTCCCTCCATATAGCCGTCCTGTTTCTTGTCGGCCCCAATCACGCCCGCAATGCTGCGGGCGACGCTCGGTTTCTCTGCAATCACTAACTGAATACTCATTCCTCGTCCTCCTTACTCGGTTCATCCTCGTCCATCAAAAAATCCTCTAAGGGCCTGGGGTCTATCTCGCCGGTGCCGCTTTCATCCTCCGGTGCCGGTTCGTCCTCGTCGTCCTCGTCCTCGCCAAAATCGTACTCGTCCAGGTCGTCATTTCCCTTGGTATTGTCTTTCGGTTTCTTAAACTTGAAGAAGTAAAGGGCTGCGCCGCCGCCCATCAGCACTACCACAAGGAACACCACAAGGCCGCCCATGCCGCCGCTTTTTTCTTCCTCCTGGGGTTCGTCCGCCTCCGGCTCCGTGGCTTCCGGCTCCGGGCCGGTGCAGGCGGTCAGGTTATTCTTGCAGACGGGGCAGGCCGTATTGACGGCCCCGGCCTCACATTTTGCCGTACAGGTGCAGGTTTCCGGCACCGTTTCCCCATCCTCGGTCAAGGCCATCAGGTCGGCTTCGTCCACCTGGTTCAAGAAATGTACGGTCTGTTCGCCCTCGTCGTCCCGGTCGATAATCAGGTAAAAGGTATTGCCCGCCTTGGTTTGCAGGGTGATAAACTGCTTGCCGCCGGTGGTGCCGATGTCGTCCATGAGCGACAGGTTCCCGTCCGGGGTCAGGGCAAGGCCGCCGCCCGTCAAGCCGCCAAACTGTTCCAGCAGGGCGGAAAGTTCCTCCCCGTCCAGGGAGAGGGAAAAGCCGTCCCCGCCGGTAGCGTCCCCGGCGTCACTCACGGCCAGATAATCGCCGCAGACGTAGCCCACACGCTCCGGCAGGAGGATTTTCACCCACCCGTTTTCCTGGGTTTCGATCACTTCCACCTGGGTTCCGTTGGGAAGCTGGGTAAAGGCGGTGTTGTCCGTCCCCGCGCCGGTGCGGACGTTTAATTTCCCGCCGTTGGTGGTGACAATGCCGGTCTGCCTGGGGGCGTCGTCCCCGGTGTCCTCACCGTCCGGGTTCGAGATTTGAATACCGTCCTCGGTGACGGTGATCTTCACCTGGGAACCAAAGAGGGAGGAAAGCAGGTCGGCGGTTTCCTTATCGGTCACAGCCTCCGGGCCGGTGCCGTCCTTATCCTCGTCCTTTTCGGCGTCAGGGGTGCCGCCCTCGGCGTCCTCGGCGTCAAGCTCTATGCCCCCGGTGACGGGTTCGCCGGTTTCCTCCGGCAGCGGCTCCGGGCTGGGGTCGCCGCCCCCGGCAAGGGCGGTGGTGGAAAAGGCCGTGAGGCACAGCAGGGCGGCCAGCGTCGCGGCAAACGTGCGAATGATTTTCTTATTCTTCATCGGCGTTATCCTCCTGTTCAAACTCCGGCTGCGGGGCCGGGGGTGCCTGCAAAGCGCCGCCCCGGACAAAAGCCGCAAATTCCTGCGGGGTCATGTTCAGGCCCCGGACAAGCTGGACAATCTGCATATTTTCCTGTTCGGTCTTTGCCGCTTCCAGCTCCCGAAGCTGTTTCTGCAATTCCGCGATCTTACCCTTGGTTTTCTCAATGTCCCGTTCGATACGGTCAAGTTTGTTTGCTGCCATAGCTGATTACTCCTTTCCAAATCGTTCCCGCCAGGAATAGTTGCGCCCCAGGCCCTTTGTGCTTTTCAGGTAGGGCATGGCGTTTGCCTCCAATGCAAGCGCCCGCTGGTACAAGGCGGGATAGTGTTCTTTCAAGTCCAAAATTTCCTGCGGTTTCATGCTGGGGCAAAAAAAGCAGGATGATTTGCCCGGCTGCGGCAAGCCTGCCGCCTGAATTGCCCGGACGCAATCATCCCTGTCCCAGCCCCATTCTTCCATCAGGGGATAGCGGTTATAAAATTTCTTGTCGGCCTCGTCAATTTTGATGGAATGGCGATACCGCTTGATCTCCCCGGCGTCATAGCCGATATAGCGGTTGACTTTTTCGCCCTGCCGCCACACCTCCCGGCATGGCTCATGGTGGTTGCAGAATTTTTCCTGCGGCCCGACTTTGTGCTTTAGGGAACAACGCTTATAGCCGTAGGCGATTGACGGGAGGGTGCAGGATTTCAAACATTCCGCTTCCAGGGTCAGCCGGTTTCCGCCCCGGTCAAACTTCTGTACGGTTGTGATCGGCGGCATACCATGTTGGGCCAGCCATGCGTCCATCTGCCGGATAAATTGATAAGTGTGGGGCTGCTCGGCCCCGGTATCGGCAAATAAAATCAGGTCAACCGGGACATGGTGCTGATAAAGTCCGACAAGTAAGGCGGCGCTGTTGGTGCCGCCGCCAAAAGAAACGATATTGATTGCATAGCCTCCTTTCTGGCGTCAAGGCAGACGCCCATAGCAATACAAGTGAGATTGCCAATAGCTTGAATTTAAGTTCGTGTAACTGATAGGGTCGCCGCAATGCAGCATGACGGAGTTCCCCACATACAATCCGACGTGGGACACGCCGGGGGTGTCGTAGGTGCCGACGAAAAATACCAGGTCGCCGGGCTTGGCCTGGCCTGCGGTGACGGGGGTGCAGATGTTATATAGGCCCTGGGCCGTCTGCCGCCCGACGCTCCATCCGCTGTGATTGAGTACCCAGCTTATAAAGCCGGAACAGTCAAAGGACGTGGACGGGCTGGAACCGCCCCACACATAGGGATAGCCCACATACTTGTCCGCCTCCGCGATCATGGCCGCAAAGGTTTCATCCTCCAAAGCCTCCGGGGGGATTTCATAGTAGGTCGGCTCCTTGACGGTGGAGGCGTTGGGGTAGCTGCCGGTGGGGAACAGGTCAGGCCGGTTCCCTAACGTCTGCATATAGGCCGCGTACATACTCAATTCATCCTCGCCCATGATGGAAACAGGCAGATGGGATAAATCGTTGTTGACGAGCTTCACGTTGCAGATGTAGTAGGTGTAGGGAACCTCCACGTCGTACTCGTTGCCCTCGCTGTCCGTCCGGGTTTCGGTGCGGTAGCGGATTTCCGTTTCAATGGTCTGGGTCAGGGTGTATTGCTTCTCAAACAGCATGGCAAGGTCGCCCTGCACGCCGTCCAGGGTAAACACGCCCTCATGGAGTGCCGCCAGGATGGAGGTCAGCACATAGGGGTCATGGCCGATCTCGTCCAGGTCAAAGCGGTATTCGTCATAGCCGGGGTGCAGGCTTTTGTAGTTGTCAAGCTCATGCTGCAAATCCGCCTCCAAATCGGAGTAGGCGGCCTCGGCCCCCAGCATATCTTCATCCTCGGAGAGATAGGAGGTGGCCGCAAGGCCCGTCCCGGCGCTGCCAAACATGGCGGTGCAGGATTGCAGGCCGCCCATAATCAGCAGGAGCATGAGGCCCACGCCGCCGATCAGCAGCGCCCCTTTCCAGTGACGGACAAGGAACGACGCCCCCTTTTTGCTTTCCTTGGCGGCTTTCTTGGCGGCTGCGGCGCTGGCCTGCGCCGTCTTGGTGGCGGCTCCCGCCGCGCCCTGTGCCGTCTGGCCTGCGGCCCTCGCTGCTCTGGCGTAGCCACGCTTGATTTTCTGTTTCTGCCAGAACCGGGAAACGGGATTGCTCACCGCCTGCGCCAGCTCCGGGTTATCCCGCAAAGATTTCTGGTAGATATACTCGGCGTTGGCGGCAATGGATTTCCGTTCCGCCTTGGCTGCGGCCCGGTAGGGTTTGAGCTTGTGGCGGCGGATGCTGCTGCGGATGGCCTTGCCCGCCTGCCGTTCAGCAAGTTCCTCCCCCTTGTGGCCGCCCTCCACGCCCACATTTTCATGCTCGACTTCGTGGATTTTGCCGTGGACGAACAGCCCGGCTTCCTGAACCGGGCGGCTCATGGGATTGGGCTTTAGCTTGGGGGCCGGTTTCTCCACCTTGTCAAAGCGCAGCTTGGTCTTGGCCCTGCCGGATGCCTCGTCGTAGACGGTTTCGGTGGTGACAACGCGCTTTTTGGGAAGCGCGTCTTTGGCGGCGTCCAGCTTATCCGCCTTTTTCTCTGCCTTGTGGATGTACTTGGAAAGCTGGGGGTCAGCCCGTTCCTCGGCGGTAAATTGCAGCCGGGAAGATGGCCGGTGCAGGGCTTCGCCTGCCTCCGTCACCACGTCCCCGGCGTCCTTGGCCGCCCGTTTCGCCTTGCGGCGGTCGCGGATGTCCCCGGCCCGTTCCAGTACCTTTTCCGCAGCGCCGCCCGGCTCGGCGGCAGAATATTCCTGCTCGGCCTCCCGGCTGGACACGTTGACGCTCTCGCCGGTGGTCTGGTTATCCAGCGTCAGGCCGTCGCGGGTCATGCGCTGCGTCACCTTGTCACGGGGTTTCAGTGGCTTCACAGCAAATCACCTCCTTTTTCGGCCCCGCGCCTCATACCGTGGCCCCCTCGCCTAACCGGGTCGTCATAATCCTGTAAAGCTGGGTGTTCTGCGGGATGGGGTTCTTAAAGGGCAGGATCACGTTTTCGTAAATCAAAAGCCCCTCGCCGGGTTCCGAATTGTCCACATACCGTAGCTGCTGCGGGGAAATGTTCAATCGCTCCGCAAGGATTTTTCGGTCGCCGGACGCCTGATTTAGTAAGCAAATGAAGTCGCTGTTCTCCAAAATGTTCTCAATCTCCGGGGAAGAAAGTAAGTCCTTGACGTTCTGGGTGGCCCCTGTGGGGACGCCGCCCCATTTTCTGAAACGCTTCCAAATCTCACAGGAAAAGGCCGCCGTCTGTTCCTCCCGCAAAAGCAAATGGAACTCGTCGCAAAAATACCACGTTGCCTTGCCTTGGCTGCGGTTCTGCGTCACGCGGCCCCAAATCTGGTCTTGGACAATGAGCATCCCCAGCTTTTTCAGTTGTTTGCCCAGCTCTTTAATATCAAAGGCCACAATACGGTTTTCGATATTGACGTTGGTGCGGTGGTTAAACACGTTCAGGCTGCCGTTTACATACAGGTCAAGGGCCTGCGCCACACGGTCAGCCTCCGGGATATGCTGGTCTAACAGGGCTTGATGCAGGTCGGACAGGATGGGCATATTCTCCGGGCGGGGGTCTGCCAGATAAGGCCGGTAAATCACCTGCACAGCCCGGTCAATGACCGTCTTTTCGATGGCTTCCAGCCCGTTCTTGCCGCCCATGACAAGCTCACAGAATGACAGCACAAAGTCGGATTTCAGCGCCAGCGGATTTTCGTCCTCGCTGTAATTCAGGTTGATGTCCAGCGGGTTCACATAGGATTTGCTGGTGGGCGACAGCTTCACCACTTGGCCGTGGAGCCGCTTCACAAGGGGATAATATTCCGCCTCTGGATCGCAGATATATACATCGTCCGGGGTACAGAGGAACACACTGACGATCTCGGATTTACAGCTCATGGATTTGCCGGAACCGGGAGTACCCAGCTTCAAGCCGTTGGGACACCGCGCCCGTTTTCTGTCCAGCATAATCATGTTGCCGGTCTTGGCATTGATGCCGTAATACATGGCATTTCCGCCTTGAAACAACTCCTGCGTCACAAACGGAACGAACACGGCCACGGCGGAAGTGGTAAGGGAACGCTCGATCCTGATGTGGCTGGCCCCCAGCGGCAGGCTGCTCATAAGGCCCTGTTCCTGCTGGTAGTCCAGCCGGACAAGGGAATTGTTGTATTTCTGCGCCACGCCAGAGGCCCAAAAGATTTCGTTCTCCAACTTCTGCCGGGTGTCGGCGGTGTTCAGCACCAGAAATGTGATCTGGAACATCCGTTCATTGCGGCTTTGCAGGGTTTTCAAAAGCTCTTTCGCGTCCTGTCCGTAGGTGGCAAGGTCGCTGGGAAGTATGTCCATGTCATATCCGCTGCGGACGGCCCGTTTCTGTTCCTGTATCTTCATGGCGTCAAGGTCAGTGATTTTCCGCTTGACGGTTTTAATGGCCTCGCTCTGGTCGATGGCCTGCACATGGAGATTGACGACAATGCCGTTTTCCGTGTTCAGGAAGTCGGCCAGCATTTCGTCCGAAAGCTCCGGGGACAGGATGTTTAAGAAGCTCACGGCTCCATACTTGCCGCCCAGCCCGAACATCCGGGCATTGCCGAAGCGGAACGAGGACGGGGCAATGAAATCCTTGGTGGAAAGCCCCGACGGGGCAAGCCACTTCCAGTCAAAATGAAACGGTTCCCCGTCCGGGTGGAAGATGCTGTGCATGACTTCCAGCCGTTCTTTTGCGTCCAGCACCCATGCAACGGCGCTCATGCTCTTGAAATAGCCTAAGAGGTCGGTTTCAATGCGGCGAAGCCTTGCGCGGGCCATTTTCAGGTTGTCGGCCTCAATGGTGAACGTCAGGAACTTGCGCTTTTGCAGGCCGTTGTTGCCTTTCACAAGCTGGTCTTGCAGGATGCCGGTGTACTCGGCCCGGATGTCGTCGAAGTCGTCCCCCTGCGCCTTGATCTCAAAGCTCTTGGCGTACTGCTTGGGGTCGATCTTGCGGTTGACAAAAGAAAACTGGACGTGGATGGAAGCGTCCAGATAGTTGTAGAGGTCGCACAGGTTTTCAAAGACAGCGGTTTTTGTGTCTGCCTGCGCCAACTGATAGCTGATGTCCATAAATTCAATGCACTTGGAAAACGTGTTTGCCGTCACCCGGCAAACACCGTCCTGATACATAGCCTCATAAGGGATGCTGTCCTGCGCCGAATGAGGCTTGCCGTCGCCCTTATACTTGCGGATGATGGCCTGTATCTCTTTCTTTTCGGCGCGGGTGAGCTTTACCGGCGTCTTTGCCTGCGCCTCTTGCTTTTGCTTTTTGGACAATCGCATTTACCTCCTTTTCCATTTGGTGCTGCCGCACAAGGGCAGAGTAAGCGTTATTGGTCTGGTAGGGCCGTTCCTTTGGCTGGATAAAGCTGCACTGGATAATTTGCCATACCACCACTTCAAGGGGCTGGCCGTGGCGTTCGTACAGGGCCAGCAGGAAGCCGGGGAGCATGGCGAATACCATAATCAGCGCGGCGGCGCTGGTCGGGACGCGGCCCCGGATCAATAAAAAAAGCGGGACGCCAACAAGAAGCGCACCGCCAAAACAGATCAGTTGCCGTTTCGTCAGTCCCAGTACCACCTTGGATTTCACACGGGTTAAATCCTTGGGTACAGTCACATAAGCCAATCAAATCACCTCGTTTCTTTCAAAAATCAGGTCAGGGTCAGGTCGCTTGTTACCTCGTTGCCCCACACATCCCAGCCCGGCGTTTTCTGCCGGGCAAACAGCTCCACGCGGGAGAGGTCGCCCGCCAGCTCCACGATCTTGTCACGGGTCACGTCCGGCTTTTTGCTGTGTTCCTCCACCGGGGAGATAATGAACTGGTGGACACCGGCGCTGTGGCGTTTGGGCTTGCCGCGTTTGGCAAGCAGGCAGATTTCCGCATTGCCCCGCGTCCAGTAGCCCAGCCCGTAAAACCATGTGGGGCTTTTCTTGTTCCGTTTCAGCCAGACAAAGGCCACGGTCTTAAACTGGAAGCCCCATGCCTTGATAAGCCGTAATGCCTCCGGGAGCTGAGGGAACGTGGCCCATAGAAACAGCAGGCAGTCTTTTTCTGCCAGCCGCTTAACCGGCAGGGCGCATAGCTCGTCAATGCTCATGGTGGGATAGTGATGCTCCGCCGCCCCTGTTCGTTTACACTCATACCGCCACGGCGGATCGGCGTATATGATGTGATATTTCTGTGGTTCCTCGATAAGTCTTTTTCCTCCTGCGTAAAAATTGTAACGTCAATGGGCTGTGAAAACTGCCTTACTGATGCTGCCGGTCTTGAACAGGCAGAAGCACAAAAGCACCGTGTAGCCCATGCAGCCCCAGATCGCGCCGGAAATGTCCTCCGCCGTTCCGATTTCCTGTATCAACACCGCGTAGATGCCGACGACAACCATAATCAGGAACGCTTGGAAGCCCAGCGCCAAAAGGGATTTCAGATAGTTTTGGCCCATGCCGCGCCACTCCGCGTTTCCCAGCGTGGCAAGGGGGATCGGCCCCAGCGCGGTCACGGCATATATTTCAATCATTCTCCCGTAGGTCACAAGGAAAATGCAGATGGATAGAATGTTCATCGTCAGCCCCACAACAAGGGTCTGGAACCATAAGCCCAGCAGTGGCCCGATGTCCATTGCTTCAAGACGGCTTTCCAGATCGGGCAGCAGCGTGTCAAAGTCGATGCTGGTTTCCCCGATGATTACCCCGGCGCTCTGGTTGACGACGGCTTGGGTGGCGTCAAATACGCCCATGACGATATTCCATGTGTTTGTCACAATGAGGATGGCAAAGGCGCTTTTGAAAATCCAGCGGAAGAACATGGAGC
>OGYY01003435.1_pt1 | contig 10144 bp, 8 predicted proteins | sample 1576671 | NCBI WGS metagenome assembly OGYY01 (sample SAMEA3541593, study PRJEB24748) | human gut metagenome | biome: human gut; feature: human-associated habitat; material: faeces | place: China | collected 2012 | reverse complement strand
CCTGTCGCTCGATCCCGAACGCGCCCGTCAGTATTATGTCGAGAGCCACAAAAGCGACGACCACTTCTGCACGATGTGCGGCCCCAACTTCTGCGCCATGCGCATATCAAAAGAAATGGCTAAAGACTGTCCCAAATAATGTTTTCTGACGAACTTCAACAATGGGAGTGGGACGAGACAACCGCCGCCATCTCATCCAAGACAGCCGCCGATGTCGAGCGCGCCCTCTCGCGCGAACATCTCGACATCGACGACTTCATGGCCCTGATTTCTCCGGCCGCCGGAGCCTATCTCGAGCCTATGGCCCGAAAAGCCAACCGAATGACGCTTGAGCGTTTCGGGCGAACGATCTCGATGTATATTCCGATGTATGTGTCGAACGCATGCACGAATTCATGTGTCTACTGCGGCTTCAACCATGCAAATCCGATTCATCGCATAACCCTGACCCAGGAGCAGGTCAAGGCCGAGTGTGAGGCAATACGCCGGCTCGCGCCTTTCGAGAATCTGCTGATTGTGTCGGGTGAGTTTCCGCGTCTCAATGGCGTCGACTATCTCGAGGAAGTCCTCCATACCGTGCGCCCTTATTTCAACAATCTGACGATTGAGGTCATGCCGATGAAGCAGGCCCACTACGAGCGGCTTGTCCGCTCGGGGCTTAACGGTGTTGTCTGCTTTCAGGAGACCTATCACCGCGAGCGCTACCGCGACTATCATCCGCGCGGAATGAAATCGTTCTTCGAATGGCGTGTCAACGGTTTCGACCGCATGGGAGCCGCCGGCGTCCACAAGATAGGAATGGGAGTTCTTATCGGACTCGAAGACTGGCGCACCGACATAACCATGATGGCCCGTCACCTCCGCTACCTGCGCCGGAACTACTGGAAGACGCGCTACAGCGTTAACTTCCCGCGCATGTGTCCGGCCGAAGGAGGCTATCAGCCGAAAGTCGTCATGTCGGACCGCGAGCTGGCTCAGGTCACTATGGCCTTCCGGCTCTTTGACGCCGATGTCGACATAAGCTATTCGACCCGCGAAGACCCCGTGTTCCGCCGCAACATGATGCGTCTGGGCGTCACTTCGATGAGCGCGGGAAGTCGCACCGAGCCTGGCCCGCGAAGGGCGGCGCGGTCGTCGGCATCAACGTCGATACGCTCGACGGCAACGCCGATGCGATCAGCACGGCCAAGAACCTGCTTGAGTCCAAGGGTGCAAGCTACCAGAACATCTACTTCCCCTCCGACAGCGCAGCCGGCGACTTTGCGGGCGACATCATGGCCTTCCCGACCACCTATGTCATCGACCGCAGCGGCGCCATCGTCGGTGAGGCAATGCTCGGCGGCATCGACAACGAGGACAACATGGCAGCGCTCCAGAAGCTGATCGACCAGGCCCTCGCAAACGACAGCGCAAAGTAAGCTTTCCATCACAGCAAAAATACGCCCCGCGGATCATCCGCGGGGCGCGTTTTGTTTCTCTCTATCTTTTTACCCGAGCGATACCTCGCGGTAGAACGCGGCGTATGCCGCCTCCTGATAGGGGCGCAGCGCAAGGTTGCCAAGGCCGAACGTCAGCGAGCTGAGGAGCATCCAGCCGATGAAACTGAATTGCAGGCAGAACAGCCGCCAGCGGTTGCCCTCCATCATCGCCTTCGAGCCCTTCATCACCTCGCCCGGCGCCATGTCCGGGTGCTCGGCCAAAATGTAGTCCGTCATCGCGTAGGTGTAGCCCATAATCACTCCCGGAATGACGAGCAGGATCGTCCCCAGCAGAATATAGAGGCCCTTCCAAAGCCGCGTCAGCGTCGTCGTCTTCCAGTTCGGAAGATAGGCGAACAGCGCCTCAAAGCCCAGCTCCGTGCGGTCGACAAGGCCGAGGTTATATTTGGCATACCCCACGCCCACGATGCTGCCGAGGATGAAGTACGCCGCCGCCAACACGAGCGCGATCACGATGAGATAGACCGCACCGCCGATGAGCAGTCCGCTCCACTTCGGGTCCAAACCGTAGCCTGTGGAGTAAATCGTCTGTCCGCCGTAGCCAAACGTCGTCGACACGCCCGAGGACACATCGTAATTGAATTTGACCTCCGGACCGCCGCTCCCTGCGCCGCCGAGCAGCACCGCCACAAGGCCGATCAGAATGGCGATGGGCCACTTGCCGCGCAGCGCCTCGCGCGCCGCCTGCCGAAAATCCGCCGCAAGCTTCATAAATTCTCCTCTCCGCCCTCCGCATGGGAGGGTCTCTCTCAAATCTTCTTGTTTCTGCTTATTTAGACGCATTCCGCGCCCGTTTTGTTTCACCGGGCGCCAAATTTTCTCGCATTCATGATATCATATGCCGCTGGGAATGGGAATCTCCCTTCTTTCTTTTCCTTGCAAGTCGTTTCCGCCTCTGGTAAAATACCAGAAAACGACAATGGAGGAGACGCATGAGACCAAGCGAACTGCTCGCCGCGCTGCACACGGCGGAAAAATTGAAGGACACCACCCGCCACTGCTACACCTCCGGCGGGCGGCACGAGAGCGTTGCCGAGCACAGCTGGCGCATCGCACTGATGGCGTTTTTCCTGCGCGATGAATTTCCCGAGGCCGACATGGACAAGGTGACGCGCATGTGCCTCATCCACGACCTCGGCGAGTGCTTCACGGGCGATATCCCCGCCTTTGACAAGACCGCACAGGACGAATCGACGGAGGAAGCGCTGCTCTACCAGTGGGTCGCATCGCTTCCCTCCCCCTGCCGCGAGGAGATGCGCACACTCTACGACGAGATGGCCGCGCTCGAAACGCAGGAGGCTCAAATCTACAAGGCGCTCGACAAGCTCGAGGCCGTGATCTCCCACAACGAGTCCGACATTTCGACCTGGGAGGACCACGAATACGACCTCCAGCTCACCTACGGCGAGCAGAACGTCGCCTTTTCGCCCTACCTGACGGCGCTTCGTCAGGCTGTCCGGCAGGAATCGCTCGACAAGATCGCACGCGAGGGTGACCGGCGCAAATAAAATCTTTCGCAGCCCATGTACAGCAAAAAGCACTTCCCGCCGCTGGCAGGAAGTGCTTTTCTATGTCTTTTATTCCACGATCTCCGCGTCCAGCAGGTCAAGGATCGCCTGGTCGGCGCTCCAGAAGTAGGACTCCTCGCCGAGAAGCTCGGTGATGCCGGCGCGGTCAAAGTAGGTGCGCACCGCCTCGGTCATGCCGCAGCAGGCGACCGTCTTGCCCTGACTCTTGAGCGCCTCACACAGCTCGAGCATCGCCTGCGCGCCCGAAACGTCCACGCTCGGCATACCGCGCATCGACAAGATGATGTGGTCGTACTGCGGCATCTCCGCCATGCGGTGGTTGAACTCATCCACCGCGCCGAAGAAGAGCGCGCCCGTGATGTACGCCACGCCGGAGGTCTCAAGAATGGGGGGCTTGCCCTCCACCGAGCGCAGCTTGTTCGCGTCGATATCGGAGAAATTCACATGGATATGACTCGACTTCGCCATGTACAAAATGGCGGAGTATACCACGCCGAGCAGGATCGCGACCGTCAGGTCAAAGACGACCGTTGCGAGCATCGTGATCAAAAACTGGCTGATACCGGACTTGAACTTGTGGCGGAAGATGTAGCGGATGCCCTCCCAGTCGTTCATGCGCCACGCCGTGACCATCAGCACACCCGCGAGCGCCGAGAGCGGCAGGCGCGCCATCACGCCGCCGAGCAGGAACATCGAGGCAAGCAGGAACAGCGAATGGAACACGCTCGTAAGGCGCGTCTGCTGGCCGGACTTGACCGCTACGCTCGTGCGTGCGATGGCTGCGGTCGCGGGAACACCGCCAAAAAGCGGCAGCAGAATATTACCCACGCCCTGTGCGATCAGCTCCTGATCGGCGTTGAACGCTTCGCCCTTCATGCGCGAGGCCGACGCGCCGCAAAGCAGGCTCTCGATCATGCCGAGCGCCGCAATGGTCACGATGGGAGAGAGCAGGTTTTCGAGCATCGTGAAGCTCAGGCCGCCGAGCGACAGGCGGTCGGCGAGCAGGAGCGTCTTGGGAATGTCGCCGACGACAGCGAGCTGATCCATGCCCGCGACTGTCGCGGCGATCGTCGCAAGGATGATGCCGACGAGCGAGCCCGGCACGCGCGCGCCCCATTTTTTCGGCCAGAAGACCATCACCAGCACGACGAGAAGGCCGATGAGCACCGCCTGCATGTTCGGATGGAAGCCAAGACGGCCATAGGACGCGATCTTTTCCAAATTCGAGCCGCCCTCCGACACCGTGCCGAAGAAGTTGTCGATCTGCCCCATCGCAATGATGATGGCGATGCCCGAGGTGAAGCCCATGATGACGGGCATCGGGATGAAGCTAATTAAGCGACCCAGCTTGAAGACGCCCGCAAGCAGCAGCAGAACGCCCGCGGCGAAGCAGGCAAAAAACACGCCCTGCAGGCCGTATTCCGCGACGATGCCGACGAGCACCGCGCTCATCGCGCCCGTCGGCCCTGAGATCTGGTACGACGCGCCGCCGAGAATGGCGATGACCACGCCCGCGATGATGGCCGTGACAAGCCCGGACGCCGCGCTCGCGCCGGATGAAACGCCGAACGCCAGCGCCAGTGGCAGCGCGACAGCGCAGACCGTCAGGCCCGCCATCATGTCGGCGAGCAGCTTTTTCGAGTTGTAGCCTGCAAATTCCTGCTTCAGGCTGCGAAAAAAGGCAGAAAACATATTGATCCTCCTAAAAAACACATGCCTGTTTACTATACCATCTGCCCCGCGCCCGTGCCAGTAGTAAAAGGGACGGTTTTTAACGAGATTTTAACACTAATGCGTCGGTTTTGCACAAACAAAGTCGAAATCCTGACCGAAACGGCAAAAAAGCGCCGCGTCCCGAAGAAAACACGGGACGCGGCGCTTTCTGTTTCGCCGGATCTACTTGAATTTTTTGCCGTCCTCGAACGCGCTGGCGACCTTCTCGCCCAAGACATAATAGCCGTGGTTGGCATAGTCAAAGGTGATGACGTGCAGCTTTTCGACAGCGAGCTTGCCGTTTTCGTCGAGCGCGCGCTCGTCCACGCTGACGTTCACGATCTCGCCGGTCAGGAGTCTTGTCTCCTCGTCGTAGCTCATGAGCTTGCACTCGAGCGCGAGCGGGAGCTCGTCGATCACCGGCGCGTCCACATGCTCGCTCTTCGTCACGTGGAAGCCCGCGCGCGCCACCTTGTCGGGCACGCTGTTGCCGGACTCGATGCCCACATAGTCGCAGACCGCCGCATGCTCTGCGTCGCCCATGCTCACGGTGAACGCACCGCGCTTTAAGATGTTCTTCACGGTCTTGTGGCCGCCGCTCAAATACATTGCGATGATGAGCACGGGCCGCGGATAGACCTAGGGCTGTGCGCAAAAATGAAATCCCTCCAAAATAAATCTGTCAACCGATTTATGGCCCGATCTTTTCGAGCTTCGCGCGCAGCGAAATGCTGCGCGGCGTTCCCATGCTGTCAAACTGGATGACGTGCGCGCCCTTGTTCAGGTCCACGTCCAGCACCGTTCCCTCGCCGAACACCGCGTGGCGCACGCGCTGCCCGATGGGCAGCGTGCCGTCGCCGTCGTCCTCGCGCAGATACTTGTCTCGCCGCGCGACGTCATCCGCCGCTTCACGCAGAAGCGTCTCGTCGACCTCGTGCGTGAACGACAGAAGCTCGCGGTCGATATCCAGCAGAAAGCGCGAGGGATAGCGCGGCGAGCCGTCAAAATTCCACCCGTCGGCCTCGGAGAGGTAAAGCCCCTTCTCCGCGCGCGTCAGCGCAACGAAAGCGAGCCGCCGCTCCTCCTCCATGCCGGGGAGCGTTCGCACCTTGCGCGAGGGGAAAATGCCCTCGTTCATGCCGCAGAGAAACACATACGGGAATTCGAGGCCCTTCGTCGCGTGGACGGTCATCAGCTTCACCTTGTCGCCCTGCTCGGCGACATCGCCGTTGCTGAAAAGCGCGATGTGGGCGAGGTAATGCTCCATTGTGCTCTCCTCGCCGCAGCTCGTCTCGTATTCGTAGATGGACTGCTTGAGCTCGGCCAGATCGTCCAGCCGCTCCTGACTGCCCTCGGTGCGCAGCGCCTTTTCATACCCGCTCTTGTCCAGAATATCCGAGAGCACCTCAGAGATGGGCCGACCCTGATACGAGTGCGAAAAGCGCTCGATCAGATCGACGAACTGCTTTGCCTTCGTGCCGCTGAACACGCTGTCTTCGAGGTGGTTTTTGAGCGTTACATAGAGGCTCGTCCCCTCTTTTTCCGCCGTCTCCTGTAAAAAGGCCATGCGCCGCTTGCCGAGGTTCCGCTTCGGCGCGTTGGCAATGCGCCGGAACGACAGATCGTCCTGATAGGTGATCATCTGCAAATATGAAAGTGCGTCCTTGATCTCCATGCGGTCGAAAAACTGCACGCCGGAGTAGATCGTATAGGGAATTTTTTCGTGCATCAACGCCTCTTCCACCGCGCGCGTCACATAGTGCGCGCGGTAAAGGACGGTCATATCCCGCAGCGGCACGCCGCGATCATGCAGCCGCTGCATCTCGCCCGCCATCCACTGCGCCTCCGCCTCCTGCGTGTCGGCAAAGTGGCAGACGACCTTCTCGCCCGAGGGCTTCGTCGGGAGCAGGTCCTTTTTGATGCGGTGGCCGTTTTTTGCGATCAGCGAGTTCGCCGCCGCCAAAATCTCCGGCGTGGAACGGTAGTTTTCCATCATCATGATGGTCTGCACATTTGGAAAAACCTTGTCGAAATCCAGCAGATACTTGACGTTCGCGCCGCGCCAGGTGTAGATCGTCTGGTCCGGGTCGCCCACGATGAAGAGGTTGCCGTGATAGCCGCACAGCACCTCCATCAGCTCGTATTGCAGCGCGTCGATATCCTGAAATTCGTCGATCATGATGTATTCGAGCCGCTGCTGCCACTTGAGCCTGATGTCCTCGTGCTGCTCGAAAATATAGAGCGAGAACTTGATGAGGTCGTTGTAGTCGAGGCCGAAGCACTTTTTCTCCTGATAGAGATAGCCGTAGAAGATGATATCCCCCGCCGTGTCGGCGCGCTCGTACTTTTCGCGCAGCGTGTCGAGCGACATCGTGATCATGTCCTTGTAATACTCCGGCTCCTTAAAGAGCTTTCGGATCTCGATCATGTCCCGTGCGGCGGAATAGGTCATGTCGCGCAGTGTGAGGCCGCGCTCTTCGTAGATGATGCCGAGCATCGCGTCGATGTCGGAATTATCCAGCACCAGAAAGCTCTTCGGGTACTGCACGGCGTGGCTGTCCTCCTGCAAAACGGAGACACAGAAGCCGTGGAACGTGTTGATATAGCCCGTGTCGTTGTCGCCGGTCAAGGCGTGGATACGCTGGCGCATCTCGTTGGCTGACTTGTTCGTAAACGTCACGCACAGGATGTTCCCCGGCAGGATGCCGAGCTCGTTGACAAGATACGCAAAGCGGTGCGACAGCGCACGCGTCTTACCCGAGCCCGCGCCCGCGATGACGCGGACATAGCCCTCCGTCGCCGTGACGGCCTCGTGCTGCGCGCGGTTCAGTCCCGCAAGCAGATGCTCCATGCGTTGTCCCCTCTCCTCTGCAAATTTCTCAATGGCGGTATTATAGCACGGTTTTGATAGTCAAACAAGTGTTCGCTTGAAAACTTCTTCTCTATTACACGGCGAGCTTGCTGCTTCAAGCTTCATTCCACCGCAAAATGTGCGGCAGGAGCTTTTCAAGAAGCGCGTCACGGTTCTGCTCGTCAATGAAGACAAGCTCCGCGTTCTCATGCCCGCGCACGGCGCGCAGGAACGGCGTGTCCTTCGGCTTGACCGCGGCCAGCACCGGCGTGTCGCCGTCCAGTGCGCGCATCACTGTAGACTGGAACGCCCTGGCGTCATTTTCGAGAAAGCCGAGCTCGTCCATCAAAATGATGCCGCCTTCCGGCGCGGACTCGATGAGCTGTGCGCCGAGCGTGTCGAACACCTCCGGATGGCGGATGCTCGAGCGGCTGTCGCACGTTCCGACGAGATTCGCCGCTTCATTGTGCCGCTCGCCCTCACTCTGCGATGTGGGATAGAGGTAAATCGGAAAAAAGCCGTTCTCATCCGCGACCGGCAGCCGCTTTGTCACAAAGCCGCCGACCTCCCGCATGTTCTTCTCCAGCAGGCGGCGGATCAGCGTCGACTTGCCGACGCCGCGCTCCCCGCAGATCAAAAGATGCCGTTTCATACTGCTTTCTCCTTCGAAATAGCCGCCGTCTCAATGGTGAACAGGCACAACGCCTTTTTGTGCGGCACTGCTTTTTCGCGATGCGTAATGTATCCTGCGTGCGGCCAAAGAGACAGAACACCATCGCGTCGTAGGGCTTCTCCGGTGCAAGCGTCTCCATATCGCCGCAGCGCGCGGTGACGCCTTTTATCAGGTGAGCTTCCAGCGTTTTGATGGCCAGCTCGTCGGCGTCCACCGCCGTGACATGGCGGCAGTACGGCTTCAGAGCAAGGCTCAGCTCGCCGATGCCGCAGCCCGCGTCGCAGATGTGCGCGTTTTCTGTGAGCTGCGGCGCGTTCCTCTCCGCGACGGTCTCATAATAGCGGTTCATCGCCGCCGCATCACGCAAAAACGCGATACTCTCCTCCGTCCAGAACATGCCGCATTCTCCTCTTTTCATGCAAACTGCTTCATGGGCAAACCGGTACCAGCGCAAAGCACCGCTTTCACGCAAGACATAGCCGCTGAATATCAATATACCTTTATAGAATCACTATAATTCGCCGTGCCGTCTGTTGTCAAGGTACAGCGAGTACCGGTGTCGTTTGAAAGCGCCGTTGCTATTTTTAATCGCTGGGTCAAAGAGGATATTTAAGAAAAAACAGCAGGAAGCCGGTGCGATACGCCGGCTTCCTGCTGTTTCTGATTTTTATAGAGGCTCAGCCCTTTTTGAAGAATGCGACCGCCACCACGCCGGGGCCAGTGTGCGTGCCGATCACGCTGCAAATGAGCGTGGAGTCGAGCGAGTCCGCCTTGTCCTGCCAGATGTCGCGGCTGTCCTCGACATATTTTTTGAGATACGAATCGCTCAGCCCGCTGTAGCCGAGGATGATCGGCTCGTCGAAGTCGATGCCGCCGCTCTCGTGGATTTTCTGCACGAGCAGGTTGTTGCCCTGCTTCGACCCTCTCGCCTTGCCGATAACCTGAATTTCGCCGTCGACGACGGTGATGACCGGCTTGATGTTGAGAAGACCTCCCGCAAAGGCGACAGTCTTCGAGATGCGCCCGCCCTTTTTGAGGTATTCGAGCGTGTCGAGCAGCGCGATGAGGCAAATTTCGTCGCGCTTTTTCTCCAGCGTTTCGGCGATGGTCTTCGCGTCCATGCCCTTGTCCGCGCACTCGAGCGCGTACTCGGCAAGGATGCCCGAGCCGATAGCCGCGCTCTTGCTGTCCACAACGTAGATGTTGTCGTACTCTGCCGCGGCGATGCACGCGCTCTGATACGTGCCGGAGAACTTCGACGCGAGCGTCACAACGACCGCGCTGTCGCCCACCGACGCAACGTCGGAGAAGATCGCGTCGAATGCCGCGGGCGACGCCTGACTGGTCGTCGGCAGCTCGTCGCTCTCGACAAGCCGCTCATAAAAGCGGTGCTTGTCGATGGTCACGCCGTCGATGAACTCCTCCGCGCCAAAATGCACCGTGAGCGGTACGATACGAAAACGGTCCTTCATGCGCTCGGGCATGTCGACCGTCGAATCCACAATGATCTGAACACTCATGCTTTTCCTCCGTTATTGTTCGTCGCGGGCGGCTCTGTCGCCCGCGGTCTTCTTATGGGTATAAATCCGTTCCAAATTCTCGCTCACGAGCGCGAGCGCGCGGTACATCGTCTGCCGCTCGGCCTCGCTCAGGCCCTCAGATGCCGCCTCGACGATGCGCATGATCTTCTCCCCGATCGCGCGGCCGACCGCCTTGCCCCGCTCCGTCAGGCGCAGTGGGCTCTTATAGCGCTTGCCCGCGCCGCTTGCGCAGGTGATGTAACCGTTTTTCTCGAGGTCGTCCAGCGAGCGGGAGATGGCCGCCTTGTCCTCGTCGCAGCGCTCGCAGAGCTCGGCGGCTGTCATGCCATCCTGCTGGG
>OGYY01003431.1_pt1 | contig 10160 bp, 8 predicted proteins | sample 1576671 | NCBI WGS metagenome assembly OGYY01 (sample SAMEA3541593, study PRJEB24748) | human gut metagenome | biome: human gut; feature: human-associated habitat; material: faeces | place: China | collected 2012 | reverse complement strand
TTTTTAACAACATGTTTATAACGTGGTCTTAAACCAACCATCGCAGCATCTGTAATCATTTTATGGTCAAGTTGCATATCACCTCTATGCGGTAAATATACCTCATCAGGTTTTATTGTTTGAATAACATTTGATATCTTATCATTCAATTCATGTCTTGGAACATCTTCAAGCATGGCCGCTGGAAAATCCAAAAAAATCGTATTTTTTACACCCAACAATCGATCTGCTTGTTTACATTCCGTTCTTACTTTTTCCACACCATTTTGTTCAAATAATGGCAAACACCCCTTGGTAACAATACAAACATACACTTCATGTCCCATTGACACATATTTTGCAATTGTTCCTCCCACTCCCAAGATTTCATCATCCGGATGTGGAGCAATAATTAAAATCTTCATATCTACCTCATTTTGATATACTGTCATAGCGAACTATATCATCTAAATCTGTTTTACGTCGAGTATCATATAAATTATCTCCTACAAAAGGAATTCGAGTATCATTTGCCCTATAGTCAGCTCCTTTTACTGTTTCTTTAAAAACGGCAACTATCATTTTTAAATCCGTCATAAAATTTAAATGTTCAACATACCAAACATCATTTTCGAACTGTTCTCCCCAAGTCCAAGTTTTACTTTTGCTTGGCATAATTCGCACGCATGCCAATCCTGGTTTTACAGCATGTCGCATTGCATGCCTTGGGGAATATAATGAAAGATACTCTACCAATAACGGTCTTGGACCAATAATGGACATATCACCTTTAAATATGTTGAACAACTCAGGCAATTCGTCAATAGATGTTCTTCTAATAAATAGACCAAATTTAGTTATTCTTTTTTCTTCTGGTAACAAAATATATGGCTCTATCAACTTTTCAACTTTATGTGAATAGTTTTCCAACTTTTCAAAATATTCTTCTTTTTCCGCTTCTTTAGGTTGCCAAAATATATCAACATTTTGGTACGGTCTTTCCAAATAAATATCTTTTTCACTTTGATTTTTTTCTAACAAACCAACAAATTCCGAAATTGCCTGATAGTGTCGATTTTCTTCCTGTCGAGATACTAATCCAGAAATATCTACTATAGTAATCCCCTTATTTTCCAACAGTTTTCTCTCTGGTGCACTGAGTTTTTCATATATACCAATCAAATAAATCGTTGGACAGTATTCACCCATATTGTCTCGTAACCAACCAAGCCAACTTTGGAAATTAGGGTCATCCCCGGAAAATCCAAGTAAGCATAACCTAGTTTCAAGCATCGCCTGCTGTACAGTATTAACTAATGCTGAATATTTATCTGGGTATGTTCTATAATCTTCATCACTTATTATATATGGTTTTACTTGTGGAATACTTCCATGCAGCTTAATTATCCGCGGCTTTATACTCCCTGGTAAGTCATTTTGAGAATATATAATTTCATAGTTATTCTCACGATAAATCATATCTACCGTCCGCTCCAAAAGAGTATCATAATTTGTTGTAAAAATATCTGACCAATGTAATTTTAAAAGTCTTTTATGTAATTCTCCTGGAACAAACGTTTCGTCTGCAATGGACTGTTCTATCAAATTGTTTATTTTATTTCTATCAAAATTAGCAATATATTCATCTGCCAGCTTTGTGACGTTTTTCCCAGATGTCTTTATAATCCTTTGTCTATTCCATTCTTCTTTTTCTTGTGCTTCTAATGGTTCCGGATATAGTTCCTCATACATTTTCTCGGCAAGTTCACTCCAATTTGGTGGTTGCATACTTGCCATTCCTTTACTCTGTGCATTTTTTGAAAATCCCGCTCCAATCATTAGCGAAACATCCCCATATTTTCTTGGTTCTTTTAATCGCTGTGCAATATCATTTATATAAGAATAAACGGTCTTATCACTCATCTAAATACCTCTTTTGTAGAAATAACTTTTTACTCTAAAATATAGGTCAAATCATTCTTCATCAAATATATTATTCAATGTCTTCTCCATATCTGCCACCAAATTAACCACCAGTGCATTTCCCATCATAAATCTACGTTTTCTCAATGGCATCTCTACTGTTTCTCCCTTAACCAGACAATACTTTGTATGGTCTGTAGGAAAGCCCTGGATTCGTTCTGCTTCTGTTGCGGTAAGCAGTCTCACTCTTCCAGTCATCTTATCTTTCACAATATGAGTTGTTCTACTAAATCCACCTTCTGATGTCAACATTGTACGTGCCGGTTTATCTTCTTGATCAATCATAGAAATAGCACCCTCCGAGAATACATATTCATGACCTGTTGAACTTGTACGCAACAATTTTTTTGCACCTTTCAAGTACTGCCAGGTCTGTCTATCTTCCTTGGGAAGACGCTGCTCTGTTTCATCGCTGTGTGTAACCGTTGGATCTGTATAATATAATTTTTCTTCCGGAATAAAGTACTGTTCTTCTACTTGTCCGATTTCCATAACATCGCCAAGAGTTATCTGCTTTCCATGATAGTCCGGAGCAGTCTTCATTGTATATATTATTCCATTTTTCATTATCCCTGAATTTTCAAACGCACATTGAAATGTATCAGATACTTCACCTACTTCTACCGGCAGTTCCTTAATTTTCATCTTAACAGATTCTGCTTTATTTACCGGAAATGTTTCTGCAAAAAATCCTTCTTTTAAGACTACATTTTCCATGCATTCTTGCTTGCGTTCTTCTTCCAACGCATCTGTATATCCAATTGTATTTAAAATTCTTTCTGCATATTTTGTGTTATTCTTATAAGCAAAAATAAATGTTCTACGGCGTCTCTGCTGATATCCATATTCAGCAGCATTTATCACACGCCATTCCACTGTATATCCTTCATCTCGAAAACATGCAAGAATCACACCAAAATCTCTACCTCTTTGTTTTGCAGGAGATTTTAACAATCTATCAACATTTTCTAATAATACGAATGGTGGTTTCTTTGCTTCTAAGGTCTCACGTATTGACCACCATAAAATTCCCTTTTTTCCTTCAAGCCCTTTGGAAGTAGCTAACGAAGATGCTACTGAATAGTCCTGGCACGGAAACCCCCCGACAAGTAAATTAAAGTCAGGAAGCGTTGTTTTATCTACATCTTCAATATTATAATTAGTAGTATCTTCACCATTATTATCTAATCTTGTTCCAAATCGATATACATAACAGTCATGTGCGTACTGTGTACTTTTCTCTGCTGGCTCCCACTGGCTAAACCAAACTGTATCCCATTTTTCTTCTTTTCCGTAATCTTCTACTGTTCTTATATTATTAAGCCCACATCTAAAGCCGCCTACTCCAGCGAACAATTCGCAAACTGTTTTCTTCACTTCTTTTACCTCTTCTTTTACTATTCGAACGATCGTTCTTTATATATAATATCTCATTTTATTGTTTTTGTAAAGATCCTTATTTAAATAATTCTAAAATAAGTTGATCTACCTCTTCTCTATTTTTTATTCCGCTAATATCAATGGCTCTCCATTTGTTTTTACTGAGTACAATTCTTTCTTTTTCATCTAATCCATCAAAAAAAGCCCACTTTTTTGATTGTACTTTAAATTTGGGGGAATATACTTCTCCATTTATTTGAATTTTACCAGTATTATACTCCATGCCAATATTAGAAAGTCTTTCTTTCAATTCAAGAATGGAATCAAAGATATCACTCTCCTTAATTTGCAACTGCCTTGCTTGATTCATAGAATATTCGTATAAACTTAAATCGTTCCATTGAGAGGTGGTATTCGGATGTAAATCTGACAAATAACTTCTTTTACACTGTTCATCCACAATTTTTTGCATCCCCTTAGGATACCCTTTTGCAATGCCAACCGCTTTTATTAAAGAATAATCCCCCGCTGCATACTCTCTACTAATCCAATCAACATATCTCATCAATTGTAAAGGAAAATCCTTCGTTGCCTTTCCTTTTTTCAACTCTATAACCATATATTTTTCTATTGGTTTTTCTGTGTCTGGGAAATTCTCCAAATATCTGTATGCAAAAATATCCATTTTATCAATATATGCTAACGGCTTAAATGGAGAAGCAATGACCTGATGTGTAACATAATCATACTTTTCACCTTCAAATCCATTTTTTGAAATGGAATCTATCATCCAAGCTTCTAACAGCATTTCAGTATTTATTTCATTTTTTTCATAATTAAACTCTTTCATTATAGTTTCTTCAGGATTGATAAGATACTTTTCCAAATCGAATTGTAAAATCCGTTCATGTTCTGAGGTACTGTATTCAAAGTACCTCTGTTTGTCTCTATTTTTTAAATAAATACATTCTTTTAAAGCTCTATTTTCTTCATCATCTATCTTTATAAAAGTAACATTTTGAAATGCTCTCAACATTCTAAATGCTGATGGTCTATATGACAGCACCTCATCCATATCAACGCCTTCTGCAAAAAACTGTTGATCTGGCTCAAAGAGACATAACCACCTATACTCTGGTCCCAATTGCATCAATGGTTGATCTGCTTCTACTACTTTTTCTTTTCTTTCAAAAATATTTGCATCCAAAGAATTTTTGTATTTACAATCTATCCCCACATTAACCAGTTTTCCAACTCCATAAATACGTCTATCAGATAAAAAATACACATTATCACCCGCTTGCATCGAACAATAATCTGCTAATACCGCTGCCATAACTTGTTTACTTTTATTACCTGAACTTTCATTTTCCTGTAATGAAAGTTTATCATTTGGTACTTTTGATGCATATACTCCTTGCCTAATGCACTTTTTTACGCCTTCAATATTCTCTTCTTTATATATAGAAAAAATAAACCCTGCCATACTATTCCTCCTTGAATCGTTCATCTAACTGCGACAAAATATAACTATTATTCAACCAGAAACATTGCTTTGGGTACTGTCTTCCGTCTGGAAGTTCGTAAGTATCTTTTGAATTCTGTGCATGTGGTCTTACATGGCACACTGGATTTTCTGATGATTTTGGAAAATTATTATAATTCTTTCCATTTCTCTTTTCTATCTGAAGTCCTTCACGAAGCACTCTCTGCGTCTTTTCCCAAACCGCCTTCACATTGCCTTCCAAATCATCATATGGAATATTCCAGAACTGACAGCCTTTTAATCTTAATTCATCTTGTTGATCAAACTTATAAACTACAAACAAAAATCTAGTTTCACGTAAATAATTTCCAAATGCAGAATCTTCCCAGTCTTCCTCTACTAACTCTTTAAATTTGAATGTAGGGAATGACATATTTTCCTTTATCTTATTATTTTTCTCAATACGTATCGTCTTGACTACTACATTTGCTTTTTCAAATTCTTCCGCATGATTCCCTTTTATGCCTAACATCCGATATGCTAACATTGCCTCCAGATTTTTCGGTTTCTTTTGATATTCTATATGGAATGTGTTGCATAAATCAGTAACCGGCCAATCACAATACGCATCTATTTTCCCTACAACATAATCTTCAAAAGATTCCTCTACAGTACCCTTGATGATTGGTTCATATGTATTTTTTCCCGGAATAATATAATTGTTCAGAACATATGTCATGTATGAATTCTTAAATGCAAACGCCCGTGGTTTTGCTAATTCATCACTAAATGGCTGCTTTCTCCGGTCCTTTGACGTTGCTGCCTTTGGTGCTGCTCCCAGATACAGAGTATCTCCTTCAGATAATTCATGTGCTTTTCCGTTTCTGATTTTCTCAACAATAACCTCAAAATCATGTGCTATGATTTTTATATCTTGCTCCGGCGGTGCAAACAACTTCACATATCCAATACGATAATCTAACCGGTTCTTTATCTCTTGTTGATACAGATAATACACCAGTAAAATCAAGCGAGCCTTTTGCCACATGTGACTATCTTCAAATGTTTCATCAACAACTGAGAAATAATCAATCATGGTCAATATCAGTCTTTCTTTGGCTACCAGTGTCCCATTCTTATTTTGTTTATACGGTGTTACTTTTAGTTCTACACCTGCTTTATCAAAATCCGGACGTGCATCATTATTCGTTTGATAGTGAAAGAATCTCTCTTCTATCAGTTCTCCTAAACCACCTTTTCGCTTCTTATTCTCGTGCTTTACTTCATAATTTGTTGTTTCTCTGACAACCATAGCTTTTGTGATGTCATCCTGCTTACACACATCTGCAAATGTTTTTCCAATCAACTTTTTTGCATATGTTTCAATCGAAATCGGATCCGTTTCATCGTATTCTTCTAAATAATTCATCATTACATTTCCTCTTCATCGTCTACTTCTTCCAGTTTCTGTTCAAATATCGTCTCTTCTATCACTCTAATGCACTGTTCTGTATCTTTCAAAATATCTTTTCCCCAGAAATGTATCACAGTCCATCCCATAAAATTTAATTGCTGGTCCTTTTCTTCATCTCTTTGGATATTCCGTTCTATTTTCTTAACCCAATAATCTGGATTTTTTCCTTTTTCTAATCGTGGCTTCAGGATTTCCCAATCTTTTCCATGAAAAAACTCACTATCACAGAAAATCGCAATACGATACTTAGTCAGGACAATATCTGGTCTCCCCGGCAATCCCTTGTAATTTTTTCGATAACGAAATCCCCTATGCCATAGTGCCTTTCTCAACACAACCTCTATATTTGTATCTTTTCCACGTATCTTTCTCATATTCTTATGGCTTTTTTCTGTAACTTCGCCATGAAAACGTGGTTCTTTTGTTGGCATACTTTTCCACCCTCAATACCGTATAATCTATTTTATTGTATCAAACTAACAGGCACTATTCAATTCCCTGTCAACAGAAAAAAGACACGTTTTTCAATCAACGTGCCATTTTTCATATCATATTTGATTTTCAATTACATGTATTCTTTATGCATAAATTATTTCCAGTAATACCGATTTACCCCATTATCCTTGCCTGCACATATTCTAGATTTCCACAGTATGGTGTCCCCACCAAATACCATTCTCTTGCTGGATTCATCTCCATTCTGGTCTGTACCCATTTATCATCCACCAGCACTTCCATTCCTTCTCCACAGTGAAATCCTGGAGCAATCCATAAGTCTGACGATAATAATCCATATCTTCCATTACTGCAGTTATATCCTAACCTTCCCTGTTTCATCATTTTCTGCTCCTTTCCAGTCTGTAAACGGAATTTGTAAACGGAGTTCAAAAGATTTTAAAAGTTAACGTTTTAAGTTTTTTCTTCAAGTTCCGTTTACATCGTTTACAATAATCTTTACTCAAACGGTATTTCCAACTGTTCCGGTACTTCTATAAATCCGTCTTTATCTTTCTTCACCGAATCTTTCATCCGTTTCCATGACCGCTGTATTCCATATTCCTTTCCGAATCGATGTGTACCATGTGGTTTCCAGCCTACAATCGCATTGTTCATAATATTGGCAATTTCTTTACCTTCCCACTGTTTCATTTCTCCGGTTCGATGTAGCGCTTCATCGAACAGAATTCTTGTACATACATAATCGTCATCGTAGTCATCAAGAAATTCCTGTATGATTCCGGTATTGGTATCTTCCGGCATAAATTCTTTCTGCAGACGCTTTGCCTCTTCCTCAATTTCCTTTGTAAATCCTAAGAACACATTTCCCTGTCGATACAGTACCATTGCCTCTGCCCAGGCCTGTTCGATATAGGCTTTGCTCTCTGCCTCATTGTCCAGAATATGAACTTCTGCTTTCGACATATCTGTCATCACCGGAGCAAATCTTCTGTTTCCGGTTCTGTCCAGCGGAAGGAAATTCAAATCATTTGAAGTACCGCAAAATACACACTGTCTCGGTCTGTCTTCCGGGTGAACTTCATAAGGTACTTTATAAGTTTCTTTCTGTCTGCTCAGAAACGATTTTATCTGTTCAATATTCTTTGCTGTGATAGTTGCCTTCATTTCTCCCATTTCGATAATCCAGTGATTTTGCAGTTTTCTGTAAATATTTTCATCATCCAAATGATCCAGATTGTCGCTGAACCATTCTTCTTTTATCGCTAGATATTTGAAAAATGTGGACTTTCCGGCTCCCTGACTCCCAACCAAACACAACATAATATCATATTTTATTCCCGGTTCATAAATTCTTGAAATCGCTGCCAGCATGTGCATTTTCATTACTCCGATTGTGTATTTGCTCTTTTCTGCTCCCAGAAAATGCGGAAGCATATTTTCTATTCTTGGAATTCCGTCCCAGACCAGACTCTCCAGATAATCTCTAATTGGGTGATATTTATTTTCATTGGAAACAATATCTACTCCTGCTTTGATCACACGCTCACTTGTCAGTTCATAATTTTCTTCCAGATACATTTTCAGATTATTTTCATCAGTATCTGTAACCGTAGGACTGTTATTTCTCCGTTCCCAAGGCACCTCTTTCACAATGTCCATTCTTCCGGAAAGTTCATTCCTCTTAATTGCTTTTTTCAGCACTGGATCATTTTGAAGTACCGTTACACAATTTCTGATTGTCTGCTTTGTTCTTCCTTTATCCGTATGCTCCAACATATCATTGACATCTTCTACTGTAAGCATCTCCTCGTTCACAATATCTTCTAATTCCATTAAGGACTTCTCGCTGATATTCGTTAATTCTTTCTTCAATTTTTTCAACCTCCCTTCTCTTCATCTTGAAAAACTCTACAATCTCTTCTCCTGTTCCAAACATCAGCACGTCCAGATAGTCATTTATCTTTCTTTCATTTGCCAATGCCTCCGTAAATAATTCGTGCCACTCTTCTTCTGGTTCTGGTCTGTAAAACTCTTTCCAAAACTGAATCCATTTCAGATATCTGATCAGCACGTCTGTTGCATGTTTCAACCACTGCTCCAGTTTTTCTCTGATCATCACAACTTTAGGTTTCTTTGATATCAAAGTATTCCTGCTTTGGTGCGTCCTTTTGTATTTGTTTCTGTCTTCGATTTTTATATCCAGTCCAAAATCTTCTATCATCTTTTTCGCAGCTTCATACTGTGATATTCCAAATAACCTTGCTGTAAAATCTATCGCATCACCGCCCACTCCACATGCAAAGCAGTGATATATTTTATCTGCCTTCATACTTGGGTGTCTGTCTTTATGAAACGGACAACACGCCATTCCATTTCTTTTTACTTTAATCCCGTAATGCTCCGCAGCCTGTCTGGCTGTCACACATTCTTTTACCTGTTCAAATAATGTCACTTCTACCTCCTGCCCCTCCGGGCAAGTCTCTGATGAACAGATATTCGGGAATTGTTGTATCGTTCAATTCGTGATATACTGAATCTGCCAAGATGATATATCAGTGAATCTGATTATCAGAGAACTTGCTCAGATATTTTGTCTGGGCTTTTTCTTTTTGTCTGTTAGTAGCCATAGTTCCACTCCTTATACGAATCTCCTTGTTGGGATAATGATAATTTCAAATTTGCTTCCATCCTCTAATTCAAGAAGAATCGCATAATCCGAATCTCGATCCGGTAAAATAGAACTTATCTTCAGCTTCTTACTGTAATTGAGCGTATCAAATATTTTTCTGACTACTTTCTTTGTTTTCATGTGTCTTTTCCTCCATATTTAACGTTTGTTGTCCAACATCTCAGCTACCTTTTTTTGCTGTGACGGATACAGGTGACCATAAGTGTTTAATGTCATCTGAATATCTTTGTGCCCCAGTCTTTCCTTGATGATCAGTGGCTCTACACCCTGATAAATCAGATATGCTACATGGCTGTGACGGATATCATGCACTCTGATTGGTTTTACACCGGTCAATGCTTCATATTTCTTGAGCCGTTTCTGCAGTGTTCTCGCCACAATCGGAAATAACCGCTGATTTTCCGGAAATCCATAATGCATCTTCGCATACTCCTGCACCTCTTCTTTAAGAAAATTAGGAATATCAATGGTACGGACTGAATTTTCTGTTTTTGGAGTATCAATCACATCTCTTTTTCTGATCCGGTTATAAGTCTTATTGATATGCAAAAGATTACCACTCATATCAAAGTCTGAAAGACTCAATGCCAGAAGTTCTCCTTCCCTGATTCCTGTCCAGAACAGGATTTCAAATATCAGATAATCCTCACTCTCTGGCTCAATCCCGGCAATAAATCTGTCATATTCTGCTTTCGTCCAGAATTCCAGCT
>OGYY01003430.1_pt1 | contig 10162 bp, 6 predicted proteins | sample 1576671 | NCBI WGS metagenome assembly OGYY01 (sample SAMEA3541593, study PRJEB24748) | human gut metagenome | biome: human gut; feature: human-associated habitat; material: faeces | place: China | collected 2012 | reverse complement strand
AACCCGAAGTTAATCGGTTAAGGTGTATCTTAGCTCTCCATAATTTATTTATGGGCCGCGGCGACACGCTGCTCTGCGCGGATGTCCACGGATACTACGGGGACGGAAGGCTTCTCGCTAAAGAAGAGCCGTTTGCGTTGGGGATGTTCCATACACTGGCTGCGCAGGTCGAGGAATATGAGCAGAAGCATCACCTCGAGCGTTTCGACCGCATCTTCACCGTCTCCGCCGCCTATCGCGACTTTCTGTGCAACGTCACCGACTGCCGTCCCGAGCAGTTCTACATCGTCCCCTGCGCCATCGGAAACATCCCCTCGTTCCCTTCCTTCGAAGAAAACGAGCATCGGATCGCCTTCCGGGAGAAATACGGCGTCTCCAACGACGAAAGTCTGCTGGTGTATTCAGGAGGCGCCTCGGCATGGCAATGCCTTCCGGAAACAGTCGAACTCTACCGATCGATCAAGCAGCTGATCCCCGCCAAGCTGCTGATCCTCTCGGGAGACAAGGCGGGGGTTCACAACAGCATCGGCGCTTCGCCCGACGTCCTCGTCGACAGCTACCCGCCCTCAGACCTGCCCCGAGTCTTCTGCGCAGCGGATTATTTCATTATGCTGAGAGCCGATGCCCCGACCAATCATTACGCCTATCCGAACAAGTTCCTCGAGTATGCCGCGGCGCACAGGCCCGTAATCACCACACCCTACATCTACGATATTGCCGATCAGGTCCGATCGTCAGGAGCGGGAATTCTGTTCAACGGCAATGTTGAAACGCTCGTCACTCAAATGAAGGATTATTCCTGTTCTGCCGACGCATACGATCACCTCGTAGAGCTAAACTCCTTCGATACCACGCTCAAACCCTTCGCGCAAGACCTAGGAATGACGAAAACAGCAGGACAGAGCTCGTAGCCGAAAGGACGTCATGCTCATCACGATATTCACCCCCACCTACAATCGAGCCTACATCCTTGGGCAGCTGCACGGCAGCATCCTCTCTCAGGATGAATGCGACTTCGAATGGGTGGTGGTCGATGACGGAAGCTCCGACGACACCGAGAACCTCGTGCGTCGCTGGGCAGAAGAGGACCAGGGGCGATTCGAGATACGATACTTCCGCCAAGAGAACGCCGGAAAGCATGTCGCATGGAACAAAGGGCTGCAGGAAGCGCGCGGCGAGCTGTTCTTTCCCGTCGACAGCGACGATCATCTCACCGATGACGCGATTGAGCGCATCGTCCAAATGGCGGCGGAGACGAAAGGCGACGACCTTATCGGGTTTTCCGGCACGCGCTCGTTTCCCGAGGGAAAGCTCACCGGCGGAGCCATCCACAATGCCAAAAAGGGATATATCGACTATTTCTCAATCGACCGCCGCTCAAAGGGCATCTCAGGCGACTTGGCAGAGGTCTTCTATACCGAGAAGCTGAGAAAATACCCTTTCCCCGTGTTTGAAGACGACCGGTTCGTCCCCGAAGCCGTCATCTTCAACCGTTTCAGCGAGGACGGGATGAAGTTGCGCGGATTTCCCTATCCCCTCTACCATTGCGAATACCTGTCCGACGGCTATACGAAAAATGTCGACAAGCTTCTCATCTGCAATTGGAAGGGTTACACACTCTACCTGAAAGAACTTTTGCGAAGCTCGGCAGGTTTCGGGGCGAAGATCGTCCCGCTCTGCGGGTATTTATATCGCTGGATGCTCAAGACGCTCCGAATCGTGCGCTAGCGCGACCGTATATCGACCACGCACGGAGCACCGTCCACCCAGGAGGCAGACATGACCGAAAAGACATCCGAAGCGAATGCCACAATCATGCTCGTGTTCGGAACGAGACCCGAGGCGATCAAAATGTGTCCCCTTGTCAACGTGTTGAAGAAACGCCGGATCTTCAACACGGTCGTATGCGTCACCGGTCAGCATGAGCAGATGCTCAACAGCGTCCTTGATGCCTTCGAAGTCAAACCCGACTACAACCTCCACATCATGAAGGAAAGCCAGACGCTCTTCGATATCACGTCTGCCGTCCTAGACGGAATAAGACAGGTGATCGATCGAGTGAAACCCGATGCTGTGCTGGTCCATGGCGACACGACCACCTCGTTTGCCGCCGCGCTCGCGTGCTTCTATCTGGGCGTGCCCGTAGGACATGTGGAAGCGGGACTGCGCACCTACAATATGCGCTCGCCCTTCCCGGAGGAATTCAACCGTGAAGCAACCGGTATCGTCAGCTCGTGGCATTTCGCGCCGACCGAGACCGCACGCGATAACCTGCTCTCGGAGCATAGAGACGCCAGCAGCATCTTCATCACCGGCAACACCGGCATAGACGCGCTCCGTACAACGGTTCGCGACGATTACTCCCATCCCCAACTTGAATGGGCGAAGGATAGCAGGCTGATACTCATCACCGCCCACAGAAGGGAGAACTTGGGCGCCCCGATGCACCGCATGTTCCGAGCGATCCGGCGAATCGTCGACGAAAATGACGATGTTAAAGCGATCTACCCCATCCACCTCAATCCCAGCGTGAGGAAGGCGGCGCACGAAGAACTGGATGGCTGCTCTCGGCTCAGGCTCATCAATCCGCTCGACGTGTTGGATTTTCACAACTTCCTCGCACGCTCATACCTTGTCCTTACCGATTCGGGCGGCATCCAGGAAGAGGCGCCTGGTTTGGGAAAACCCGTACTTGTGATGCGCGACACCACCGAACGTCCCGAAGGCGTTGCTGCAGGAACACTCAAGCTTGTCGGAACCGATGAGGATGTCATCTACTCTTCATGCCGCATGCTTCTAGACGACCCTATCGCCTATGCCCGAATGGCGCATGCCAGCAATCCATACGGTGATGGCCACGCAAGCGAGCGTATTGCCGATATTCTCGAACAGCGAATCGGTGACGCACGTTAAACGAAACCGCATAGCAAAGTGCTTCACCATGGATCAATCGAGCGCAGTGATGCGGTAGAGCCGCATGTCGTCTTGCGACAACACGACCTCGAAGCCCGGGGTCTCGTCGGTGATGGACAGGATCCCCTGCCAGTTCTGGCCGTCGGAATATGTGAACAGATAGCGACGCTCGCGCGGCGAATACGACTGGCCTCCCTGATCGAGCAGCAGCACGTACTCGGCGCCGGTGGCGCGCACCGCCTGCCTGACCCCGTAGCTGCGCGTGATGTTGGCCAAGCCGTCGCGAATGAACTTGCTGTCGCCCTTCTCGTCGGCGCCCCCGTATCCTCCCAGATAGCAGTACATGACTTTGAGATCGTCGACCGCATAGGCGAACGCGCTGCCGTCGTCGGGAACGTTGACCACAAGCGCCCCCTCAGGGAGCACCTCCTTCACCTTTTGGACGAATGCGCGCTCGTCGGGATCGTAGACGTCGTCGCGATCCGCGTCGCACATCCAATCAAGGTTGGAGATCATATGGGTGAACGCGCCCGTACCGTCCAAGGATCTCGACAAGATGGCATCGGGGCGGAACACCATCGCAAAAGCTAGCGCCGCGATCGCAAGCGAAGCGACGGCAACGACGACGCCATGCAAGCGTCCGGTGCGGCAAGGAGCCGACGAACGGCGGCGGCTGATCGCCTCTGCGGACTTTCGCACCGCTGCCGACAACGCCTTCGCGACCGCCCAAATGCCCAAAGCGGCAAGGGGCATCGCAGCGATCGCGCTCAGGGAGGCGACGCGCAGCGAGTCGGAGTACCAAAAACCGGAGAGCAGCTGCTTGATCGTCCCGTCATACGCCGCATCCGCGATGTAGATGACCGCGACGAAGATCCACGAGACGGTCATCCAAAGGTACCTGCGACGGAACAGCGTCACCGCTGCACCCACGAGTACCAGCGCGGCAAGCGCGTACTGAGGCGAATCAAGGCGGTAAGACAAGGTGAGAACGTCGTCCACGGCCTCCATCGGAGAGCGGAGCGGAGGCCAGTAATATGAAGTGACACCCTTGAGGAAGGGTAGGTTGAACAAGGCCACCCACGCCGTTGCCGCCAATACGACAAAGCCAACGCACAGCAGCAACTTGCGCGCGATGCGTCGCGAGCGGCAAAGCCCGAGGCTATCGATCCACTCGGAGATGCGGGAGACGCAAAACGCGATGAGCAACGCGGCCGCCGCGAACACCGCGTTGGGCTGGATGAAAGCGCAGCTTGCAACACCCAGGACGAACAGCGCTGCCATGGCGACGCGATCCGAACGCCGCGCACTCATACGGAACACCGCCATGAACGCCGCCATCAGGACGGGAAGCAGTGAGAACCCCAGCATGTTGGGATACAGCGGCCCGAAGATGAGCATCGCCCAGGGAAACGCCGTGAACGCCGTGCAGACAAAGGCGCCGAACGGCACCACCGAAGGTCGATCGGCAAACGCGGTGCGCATGAAGCAGTGGAAGCTGATCGGCAGCACGAACGCCGTAGTGGCGAAGTTCATCGCGTTGTTGGCCGCAGATGCCGAAACGCCGCTGATCTGCGCAGCCATGGCGGCGATGCAGTTCCATCCGGAAGGATAGTACGACGAGTAGCCAAACGGATCGTACGCGTCGTCCGCGGGAGACGAGTAGATGGTGTTCTCGAGCGAAGACCAATTGCCCCACTGGAGGTAACTGTAGGTGGTGCCCAGATGATGGAGGTTGTCGTACTCTTGGACGAACGCATCGGGAGTAGCCATCGAAGTGCCGTACACAAGCGCCGAAACGGCGATTCCGAGAACGACGTAAAGCACCAATGACGAGGGCTGAAGCCATCGGCTGTTGGATAGAGAGCGCCCATGCGCCTCCCCCGCATCAGCGCGCGAGATGAAATCGAACAGGTCGGCAGGGCTAGAGCAACAGCGAGCAAGCCTCAAGACCAGCAAAGCCGCGCCGATGACGGCGACGGGTATCCCGAGCGTCGCCCACGAGCTCGCGATGCCCACCTTGGCGTAGACGATCGCCAGCAAGCTGTACGCGGTCACGTCGAGCACAGCCGCAAACGGAATGGCAGCAAGCCACGAGAAGCCCGCCCCGCGCAGCAGCAAGCACCCGGGAAGGTACAGAAACACCGTGCACAGCGCAACGGTTATGCCGAAGTCGAAACTAAACATCAATTCGATACAGTCTCATGTCGCCTTCGCTCAAAATAAGCTCCAGCCCTAAGGTGTCATCAGAAATACTGTTCACACCCGACCACAATTCAGAATTGTACGAATCGAAGAAACGCCGCCCTTCTTCTCTCCTGCCATCTTGATCCAAAAGAAGCACGTAATCTATACCCGCGTCGCTTAGGGCCGTCACCACACTCGAATCTGTTGCAACTTCATCCAACCTATCTCTTATCACGGAACTCGTCTCTGTTTCAGAGTCCCCTCCATATCCGCCGAGAGAGCGATAGTACACGTTAAACCCGTCCAGTCCGTACAAAAAGGCGCTGCCGTCATCTGGAAGATTCGCCACTACCGCCCCATCGGGAACAAAAGCTTCGGCTTCCCTCGCAAACGCAAGCTCCTCCGAATCCAGAACGTTAGCATAGGTGGCGCTTCTCTCCTCTTCAATCAGCCCCCTAATATTTCCAAAGGCAGTTGCAACATCGAAATATCCCCCAACCGAATGATTGGGGAAGTACACCCCCAGTAAAAACAAACCTATCAACGCAACGCCCGATAAGACTTTGCCGTTCTCTTCTCCGCGAGTGATCGCCCTCATCAGTTTACACACCATCCGGATGGCGCAATACAACCCCAACGCGGCCAAGGGAATGCCCGCAATAGACGCGGTTGCCGCAACTCGAAATGGATCCGTATACCAAAACCCCGAAAGAAAGTGCTTAAGAAAGCCGTTGGTTCCCGCGCAGAACACATAGATTACGCTCGCGAATGCGAACGACCCGGTCAGCCAAAGATACTTCCTATCCCAAAGTGTATAGACAATCCCCAGCATAACAGCAATCGCCAGCAGAGGCTGCGCAAGCGCATATACGGTGTACGAAAGCGAAAGGGCATTGAACACAGCCTGAGCGGGCGAGCAGATGGCGGGCCACTCGTACTCAATGACCGATTGGAGGAAGGGCGCCTTGTACAGCCCGAGCCAAATAAGGCCGATAACAATAGCCGAGATAATCCGGACGAGATGGCGGGCAGAGCCGCCGAGTTTCGATCCACTGAAAACGAGAGAAGCCAAATCTCCCGAACGCCACACGCAATACGGCGCAAGGATGACAGCGGCAGTAAAAACTCCATTCGGTTGCGAGAACGCTACGCCAATGCACGATACAACAAAGGCGAATACCATCATCGCACGAGCGCCATTGCCAAGACCTCTTTCGCATGCCGCTATGAAGAAAAGAACCATACTCGGAACGAGAGAATTCGATAGCAGATTGGGGAATATGCCTCCGAACATGAGCATACCCCACGGAAAAGCGCCAAAAGCAAGAACAACGCAGGATCCGGCAAGAAGAATGCGTCTATCAGAGAAAACACGCCGCATCACGGCGAACATCCCTAAAGGAAACACTACCGAACAAAGCAGCGTAAGCAGCACGTTTTCCGCCATTGCGGCAGACGTCCCCACACTACCCATCAGCATCGCCGCCAAACAGTGAAACGCAGACGGGTAGAATCCAGAATCATTGACAAAAGGAATCGAGGCGGATTCGGAAACACTGGCATAAACCGTCGTAGACAAAGGCGACCAGTCGCCTGATTCGTGAAACGCCTGAATCAATCCGAGATGATGGACGTTGTCGTATTCTTGCAAGATGGACTCTGGGCCATCAAGGTTCAACACGAACACATACAGCGTCACCACAGACGCCATCGCAACGCACATAACCAGCAATAGCCAGTCCTTGCATGGGCTCGGTGCAGACACTTGCAAGACCTGATCGCCCCGCCCTTGCCGAGCGACAAGATTCCGACCGACGAAACTAACGCCCACGGCGACACATGCAATAGCAACCGCCGCAAAGAAGAGAAGCTGCCATGACGAGTCAACCCCGAGAGCCGAAGCCATGATCGCAATAATCTGATAGAAGGCAATTGTTATAACCGGCCCGCAACAAAGCGAATCAATCCAAGGCAATCTCATGGACTTCAGGAAGAGAAGGCCCGGCAAGAAAATCAACAGCAAACCCACCAAAAGCGCAAGAAAGAATTGCAGCCACATGTATTACCCCATCATCCGCAACTCGCACCGCTCTACCTTGGGTCCAAGATGCAACCATGCGAATCCACGTCGAACGTATCAACAAACTCAACCGGATCGGCAACCAGAACGTCGAATCTCCTTCGATCATCCTCCGACAGCAACGTCGGATCCATCCAGCCCTTTCTGACGGCTTCCTTCATTTCGTTCGCCCATCGCTCGACAAATGCTCGGCGGGAGTCAGCAGAGATTCGACCGTAATTCCAGCAATAGGCATCGAATTTCATCGCCATCAGAGTGGGGGCAAACGCCTCAGCAAGCTCAGGGTCCCTCGCCATAAACAATTCGCTGGAAGCGTACTCTCCGCAAATCTCGAATACTTTCGACGACGATTTAACAGACGACCCAGAATTATCCACGCGATAGTGGAGAAATGCATCTTTCAGAAGTGCAGCACGGCGCGATGCCATCCATGTCTTCTGAACGAACGAAGTATCTTGAAAGGATGCTCCGGGGGTTTCGTTGAATCGAATGCCGTTGTCAACAAGCATCGAACGGCGATAAAGTCCCGCCCAGATCGTCGGAACGACTCTCATAACCGAGGGAATTCTGCGGGGATCGAAAACCCTCCGATACGAAAACGCGTCATAAAGCCTGACTTCCCTATCCCCCGATTCATCGTGTTCATAATAATTCGATTTCACAACATCGCAATCATGCCGCTTGGCAAAAGAATAGAGCTTTTTGAACATCTTCGGAGAGGCGAAATCATCCGACTCGACTATACCGATGTATTCTCCCCTCGCGACATCAATTCCCCTGTTCATACTCGCGCCATAGCCGGAATTCTCTTTGTCGATTACGACAATACGAGGATCTGACGAAGAATACGCTTTCAATATATCCGGGGAATCATCCGTAGACCCGTCGTTTACGCATATGAACTCAATATCCTTCAATCGCTGAGATAGCAAGCTATCGAGACACTCAGGCAGATAGCGCGCTACATTGTAAACGGGAGTTATCACCGACACTGCAGGTGTGGAACCCTTCGCCATCAGCCCTGCTTCGCTCATCCGATCCCAGCCTTCCTTGGTTCTCTTAATACGATGGAGCATTCGCCCACGCGAAAGCCCCTCCACGCCAATGAATTATAATGCACACGGATTTGCCTTTCGGTCGTATCTCACTTTAGGGGGCATCACTTGAGCGTCAGCATCGAACCCGCCGTCTCCGTTATCGTCCCAATATACAACGTTGAGCGCTTTCTTGAGCAATGCCTTCATAGCATCGCCGACCAGACGTTAGGCAGTATAGAAGCAATTTGCGTGAACGATGGATCGACCGATTCATCGCCGGAGATCGTCGACCGATTTGCGCAGGGCGACAGCCGGTTCATCGCCATCCATAAAAATAACGAAGGCTACGGCAAGGGCGTCAACACGGGAATCGAAATCGCCAAAGGATCCTATATCGGCATAGTTGAGCCGGATGACTACATTGCACCGACGATGTTTCAGACCCTGTTCGACGCCGCCGAGCGTCACGGACGTCCCGATGTTGTCAAAAGCGCCTATTGGCGCATCTGCGATGCCGACACGCCCAAACAGAAAATATGCCCTGCGTATTATCTGCACAAAATAAAACACGTTGATGAGGTCTTCTCGCTCGCAGATGACGCAGAGCTGCTTTTCCACCACCCCAGCATCTGGTCGGCAATATACAAACGTGATTTTCTCAACAAACATGACATCCGCATGATGGAGGTGCCTGGAGCGGGATGGGTGGATAACCCCTTCTTAATGGAGACCCTCGCCCAAGCCCAATCGATCGTGTACGTCGATGAACCCCTTTATTACTACCGCGAATTCAACAACGGTTCTTCCAGCAATGTTAAAGACCCCTCTGTGATCTATAAACGATGGCTTGACATGGATGAAATCGTAAAACGACTGAACATCACTTCTCCGGCCATCCTCGAGGGGCATTACAACAGGGGGTGCGCTTACATTCAGATGCTCGATGAAGGGTTCGACACGAACGACTCATCAATCAAAAACGCCATAGAAGACATGACATCAAGGATCGACTACAACGCCGTTGCGAGATCCTCTAAAATCCTCAGACCATATAAAAATGCCTATCAGTCCCATGTTCCTTTCCTTGAGAGGGTAAAACACCGCATTGAAAGATTGCGCTCTTAGGACGCAGCGAGCACGGAGCAGTATCCGTTGATCACCGATCAACGGATCAGAAACCGCTTAGCCCGAGCCAGCAATATGCCTAAGGTGGATTGCCTCAAACGACGGTATTTTCTATAGCCGTCGCATATCATCTCAAGCGGCTCAACGACGTACCAACGGTCCGTAAAGCCCTCCCTTGCTTCAGCAAGAAGCGAGCAATCGATGGCGCTATTTGCCCGGCAAAGCCCGCTCACCACGCATGCACTTCCCGCATGCGAAAGAAACACATCTGTCGTTTCCTGTTCCAACTGCTCCACCACATAGTTGTGGAGCTTAGCCATTTTGAGAGAAGCTGACAGTTCCAACAACTCGGTTATTCCGGTCAGCCTATCTTTCGTTGCTTCCTCGCTCCAGCGAGGCGCTTCCTCGCGTTCGCCGTCAAACCGTCGATAAGCGTACACGGCATCGGGAATCGTCGCAAAACGACCCGCCTCCAACATTGCATGGACATGGAAGATCGGATCCTCAAACTGCCTTCTTTCGGGAAACGCAATCCCAGCGCGCTCCACCATCAATCGAGAATAGATAAAGCGAGTGAAATCGTAGTCGTACTGATAATCTTCATATGAAAGAACCGTTTCCGATTTGAACACATCAAGGTCGTCACCATGCATCGATTCGAAATCAATCACGCCTTTGTGGTCGAAGCACATCGAGCCTCCGGCGATCAAAACCTTATTTCTTTTGGCGGCTCCATAAAGACGCTCAAACGCATCGAGGGAGGGAATGTAATCATCCGAGTCTATGAAGAACAGGAATTCCCCTGAGGCCTTCCTCATGCCAA
>OGYY01003427.1_pt1 | contig 10173 bp, 6 predicted proteins | sample 1576671 | NCBI WGS metagenome assembly OGYY01 (sample SAMEA3541593, study PRJEB24748) | human gut metagenome | biome: human gut; feature: human-associated habitat; material: faeces | place: China | collected 2012 | reverse complement strand
GGGGATGCGTACGCTCCCCGGCCGGCTGGTTGGAGTGGAATTATAGGATTTTAGGAACCCCTGATAAATCAACATGTTACAGACAACCAAGTGAGTGCGTATTTCTAAATCATACCCCCGTACCAGATTTTCCGGTTCAGACGTATTGTGCAGAAGCCTTTCCTTTTACTCGGAAAATAAAGCGCATACCCGCCTCATAGGAACGCTTGCTATTCAGCTTCCAGAATGATCCTCAAATCCTCTTCTTTTATCGAAATACAGGCAATTTCAGGCGAGTTTCCATATTGGTCAAAACTGACAAGCCATGTGTCATTGACCTTATGGGGATCGCATATTATTCCATCCATTCCTTTATGGACGCCCTCTTTGGCATAACGGTCTTTTTCAACAATCAACTCTACTCTATCATATTCTTTCACTTTATGCGCCTCCATATGGTGTATCTAATCGAATTTTTCCATTTGGATAGACCATCCAGCCGGATATAAAGGAAACCATTTCATCGTTGTTTTTTCTTTCCAGTCTTATCCGTATGTTAATTCTTTAACCCTGCTCATTCAATTTTCCTAATGCATACTGCCCCTGAATATACTTTTCTATAGCCTGCTTTTCAAAAACTCTTTGCAGCATTTCTGAATCTGCTTTGTCATAACCCCAGACCTCAAACAATTCTTTTTTCCCTTTGTTATTTTTGGGATGAAAAACATATTCAGAGAATTTTCGTATATCACATTCAGATTGCGCCTCATTTAAAACACGGGATAACGGTAAAGGATTTACCGTACAATGGCAGTATGGATGCTGAGGCAACAGCGGCTTATTTTCGTCTACAAAACAACGCCGCAGTAAATATGTCTTCCAGAATCCCCATTTTATTTCATCCTTACAACTCTTAATTATAATAAACAAAGAACGTATGTTCTTATATCCATTATAAGCTTTCTTTCTTTGCTTGTCAAGTCTATTAGCACACCGTACAGCACGGAATCACATCTACAAACACCGCCTAATCCCCCGGATCATGCGTTCGGCGGAGAAAAAAGGCCGAAAGCTGCATAGGCACACGGTTTCCGGTCGTATTGGGGTTGGGGCTATGAGGATAGCCGCTCATGGCCAAGCCACATAACAAAAAGCCGCCGGCGATTCCTCATGAATCGCCGGCTATTAATGGTTTAAATTACAGGCTCTATCCGCCTTCCGTCAAGGGAAGACCCTGCCGCATCCAGTTTGGAAACGGCCGCCGGGTATCACCGGTTCGTTCATGATTTGGCGCTGTGCGTCATCCGCCAAATCCACTTGACCAGCTCGGACAGCAATACCACACTGAACGTGACGCCGAAAATTTTCAGCCACATGCCAATATTCAGCGGAACGGTCCCGAAAAAGGCGCCCGCATACTGGATAATCAGGATTTGCAGGACAAAGGTTATGGAGATGACCACCAACATAATCCGGTTTTTCGTCAGGTGCTTCAGAATGCTGGTGGCGTGCAGCTCACGGCAGTTAAACGCGTTGAAAAGCTGGAACAGCGCAAAAAGCGTAAAGAGAACCGTGGTCATCTGTTCGGGAGCCGCTCCCAGGAAATTGAAACCATACTGACACAGGAACACCGCCGACATATACAGCCCGGTTGCCCCGATTCGCAGCAGCATCGATCTCGACACAATACTGTCGCTTCGCCGGGTGGGTGTGCGGCTCATCAGGTCGTCGTGGATCGGTTCCAGCCCCAGCGTCAGCGCGGGCGGCCCGTCCATAATAATGTTGATCCATAATAACTGCAACGCTGTGAATGGCGCTTTGAGTCCCAACAGGATGGAGACGAACACCACCAGTACCGAGGAGACATTGACCGTCAGCTGGAACTGGATAAACCGCTTAAAATTCTCGTATATCCCCCGCCCCCAGGCCACCGCCTTGATAATGGTGGAAAAGGAGTCGTCGAGCAGCACGATATCGCTGGCTTCTTTGGAAACCTCCGTACCCGATATCCCCATGGCGATGCCCACGTCGGCGTTTTTCAGCGCCGGCGCATCGTTGATGCCGTCCCCCGTAACCGCCACCACATTCCCCTGGGATTTGAGCAGATTGACCACCCGCATTTTTATGGCGGGCGTACTGCGCGCAATCACACGGATTTGGGGCAGCCGGGCCAGCAGCTCCCCGTCGCTCAGCTCCGCAATCTCCCTGGCCTCCACCGCGATATGCTCCCCGTCGAGAATTTGCAGCTCGTCGGCAATGGCGGTCGCGGTGACGATGTTGTCGCCAGTGAGGATTTTTAGATCAATTCCCGCCCGGCGGCAGTTGGCAACCGCTTCGCAGACGTCCCCGCGCAGCGGATCGGATATCGCCACAAACCCGTCAAAAGTCATGCCGCTTTCCATGTCTTTGTGGTTCCGCTCGTTCTCGTAATCCCGCAGATCCTGTAGTTCTTTGTGGGCAAAGGCGATCACCCGCATGGCTTTTTTCTGCGCGCGGACAATCTGGCTTTCAATCCGGTCCCTGTCGCGGGGCGAAAGCGCGCACATGGCAAACACGCATTCCGGACTGCCCTTCACATAGGATATCATCCGTCCATCCACCTTGCTGATGGTGGTCATGTGCTTCAGCTCGGAAGAAAACGGAAAAGCATACAGGACGTCGTGGTCCGCACGTTCGTCTTTATAGGATTTTCCGCTGGCCTGGCGGGCGTCGGACCGCTCGTAAAAACTCAGCATGGCACATTCGGTGGGATTGCCGATAAACGCTCCATCCGGCGCGATATCGGCCGTGGTATTCAGGCAGATATTGTGGATGAGCCAGTCCGATGACAGATGAGCAGGCTTGTCCTGCCATTTTGTATCATAATAGGCGGACACAGTCATTTTGTTTTCGGTCAGCGTACCGGTTTTATCTGAGCAGATCACATTGATGCACCCCACGGTTTCGGAGGCGATCATTTTTTTGACCAGCGCGTTCTGTCTTGACAGCTTAATAATGTTGATGGACAGCGACACGGCGACGATGGTGGGCAGTCCCTCCGGAACCGCGGCGACGATCAGGACGATGCTGGTGACGAACGCCTCCAAAACCTCCTCAAACCGCAGACCCCCATGCACGGCAAACGATATTAGCTCGGACACAAAAACGATAGCGGCGGCTATCACGCCCAGTATGGTTATGATTTTACCCAGGCGCGCCAGCTTTTCCTGCAGCGGCGTGGAGGCGCTATCCATCCCGGTGAGCTCTCTGGCGATCGTACCGAACTCCGTATGATCCCCCACGGCCGTCACGACCATTTTGCCGTAGCCGCTCGTTATGTAGTTTCCGGAATACAGCATGTTGCACCGCTCGGCCAAAGGGAGCTTTTCGTCGTCTATCAGGGCGGCGGCATCCTTTTTGGCGGGAACGCTTTCGCCGGTGAGCGCCGACTCATCCACCGCCATTCCCGTGCTCTCAAGCAGCCGCCCGTCCGCCGGTATTTTATCCCCGGTGGACAGCAGGACAATATCCCCCACAACAATATCTTTCTGGCCGATCAGAACCGTTTCCCCGCCGCGCAGCACCTTGATCTGCGTGTCATCGCTCAATTTCACCAGGGCTTCAAACGCCTTGGCGCTTTTCCCTTCCATAATCACGGTAATTACAACCGAGAGGGAAATGGCGACAAAAATGCCCACACATTCGAGAAAATCCGCCTCCCCACCCGTAGACGCGCGGATAATGTTGACGACCAGAGCGATGATTCCCGCCATAATCAGCATGATGATCATGGGCTCGCTGGCGGCTTCCCACAGCCGTTTGATCAGGGATTTCGGCTTTTCCCTGGTCAGGGTATTCGCGCCGTACCGCTCCCGGTGTTCCCCGATTTGCGGCTGTGCCAGCCCGTTCACCGCGTCTGTTCCCACACGGCGGACCACCTCTTCTTTCGTTTCAAGGAATGCGTCCATTTCTTTTCCTCCTCCATTTTGTATTCATTAATAAAAAAACAAAACCCGTGCAGGCTTTCACCATACACGGGTAAAAAAATAAAGACCATGTATGGCTGGAAAGCGATACATGAGTCTCGTTTATTAAGACAAGCCAGACTTTTACAGTCAGTGTGTTGACTTGCCACGCGGATACCGCGCAAACTACTCCCTCACGAGTCTGTTCAATTGTTGGAATAATATAGCATATGAACCCGCCCATTGTCAACAGGTTTTTCATTGCCGGCGCTATCCAGAGGCTGAAAGCATCCGCCGGCAAACAGAAAACGGGATTTGCACGGCGGAAGCCCTTTAAATCAAGTGATGCTCTTTGCAGTAATTATAAATTCCATCCTCGGCTACACTGCCGCATACCGCATCCGCCATACGTTTTACGTCGTCCGTGGCGTTTCCCATGGCCACTCCGGTACCAGCCGCCTGCAGCATGTCCATATCGTTCCTGCCATCCCCGAACGCTATGGCTTCTTCTCTGTCCAGATGGTAATGGGCGAGAATTCTTTCCACCCCTAAGCCTTTTCCGCCGTTCGCCGGAATAATATCCACCGCCCGCGACCACCATGCCGTAATTTTAGCGCCTTTCACATGGTGCAGCACCTGTTCATATTCTTCTTGGCGGCACCCCATCATAATCTGGTAGATATCCTCTTTGGCCAATTCGTCAAAATCCTTGACAACGTCTACTGGCTGGTTCGAGAACGAAAAGTATTCCACCAGGTCCGGATCCCGGCCATTGGCGCCCATCCTGGCCGCACTGGCCAGGGACACCGGCCGGCCAATCCGGTTCGCATTCTCAATAATGGTACGCACATCCGCCGCAGGAATGGGATTTTTCAATAAGCATTTCTCTTTCGTATAACAATAAGAGGCGTTAAAGGTAATAAACGCGTCAAATTCCACCTCCGGAAACCGGGGCACGTTTTGTGGCGGACGCCCGGTGGATACACAAAGTTTAATATGGTTCTGTTTTAATCGGATCAGCGTCTCAAGCATGTTTGCCGATATAACTTTTTTGTTCATATCAATTAACGTGCCGTCAACATCGAAAAAAGCGATTTTGATCTGTTTCATTTTTATCTCCTATGCGCTTAAACGGGGTCCTGCCCAGTGCCTCCCGCCGGCTGCACTTCGGGTTCCTTGGGCGCGGGCTCTGCTTCCGCGCCATGCCCGATGTTGCTGCCTTCTGTTATATCCGCCTCGCCAGAATGGCTGCCCCACTCGGAAGTGAAAGTATAGACAGCCGTTGTATCGGGAGCAAGAGTAAAGTTGAGTTTTTCGCCAGGAAGCAGCGTATCGCTATAAAGAGTCTTTCCGCCGCCCTCGACGATACAATAACCGCCGAATTTGTCAGCAGTCCCTCTGGCGGTCAGCGTGATTTGATAAGCCTGTCCGGCTTCCAGCGGCTGGTCAGTGGAAACCAAATTACCGGTCTCGTTTTTGACGGAAACCTCTATATCATAGTTGGCCGCCTTTATGGTCTGCGGTCGCGTCTGAATGTTGGCGGAAAACCACGCCCACGTTGTTCCGGCAAGGCAGATCATGCAAAATATGATTCCCACAATGGAAGGCAGAATCAGCCTTAAGATATTTTCATCGGTTGGCTTGGCGTGTTTTGGAATATATATGGCAGATTTCAGCCATTTTTTCAAAACAGTCCTCTCCTTTCGATTTTATATATACTATAATCGCTAATTCTCGGCAATCAAAGGGCACAAACTATAGCTTATGCCCTTTGATTGCCGTTCTCTCTCCGGAGAGAACGGCATTAGAATGAGACTATAATTTAAGCAAAAGGATCCTCTGTATCGGTTTCATCCGGCGGTTCAACACCAGTGGAGGCATCTTCAAACTCCGGGTTTGCAACACTTGCTCCCTCACCCCAGTTATTGCCGCTGATGTCGTAGGTTATGCCGTCCGCAAGAGAAGTCGCTTTGATAACTTCCCCGCTTTCATCGCCGCAATTTGTTGCGACGTTATTCTTAATGGAGATTTGTGTATCAGCGCCTACTTCGTTAAAACGGATAATCCGATCGTTGATGTTTTCAAAGCGATTGTCTTCAATCACAACTGCTTTATGGTTTGCCGCTGTGGAACCGGACTGAACGGCAATCGCGTTATGACCTGTTGTATTAAAGGTACAGCCGGTAACAGCGATACCGTTAATATGCGCTGTGTATATGCCCTGATAGCAGTTATTAAAGGAACAGTTCTTGACCGTCAGATTTTTGACATTTCCGTTATTGGCCTCATTATAATAACGCAGCGCCTGGCCATTGGTTGAAGCCGTGCCGCCGGTTGTAAAGGAACAGCCCTCAAACGTCACACCGTCAATCACCGTATCCGGCTGAGAGGTTTCAATAATAACTTTGTTGGTAAAGCCGATATTCACAAAGTTTATATTGCTCAGTTTTTGCGTCAAATAGTATCCGGTGCCCGCCGTATTGATAGGATCTTTGGTATCATGCATATGGCCGGAGGCAATCGACAAGCCATCAACGGTTACATTTCCCTCTGCGACAAGCGTCAGGTTTTTGATCGTCCGGGTATAACTGCTGCGGCCGTGCCACTCACCCGGTTTAAAATGTGCCTGGAACGCATCCATATCGGTAAAGGTCAGCGGCGTTCCATCGTGGCTGTTTCCGTTCGGGCAGGAATATACCGTATCATCCTTAGAATAGGCGGTAAGCGTGCCGATTTCAAGCTTTCCATAATTGCCTGGGGCAAGGATCAGCTTGGTGTTGGACATACTGCCATGCTGACCAGTAAGATACTCTCCGATATTTTCCGGGGTTACCTTGTAGGAAAGCGCGGGAGCCTCGGCGTCGTAGTCGCTGCCAAAGCCATCTTCCTCATACGAAGCCTGCGTTGCCACAAGATTGACACCCAGGTCAATAGAGGGGACAACATCACCGCGGTAGTTGGCTTCGTTACCGATGCTGGTTGGCATGTACACCACCAAGGCCACATATTGCTCAGAAGCCTTGCCGGCCGTACCCACCGGGTACAGTTCGCCCGCTTTCGTGTAATCGGACAGTCCCAGCGTATCGCCAGCCGCCGCCCAAGCCTCTTCACGGGTGGCATACTTGGCAATTTCGTTCACGCTCTCCACCTGGCCGAACACCAGATAGTTGGAAAGGCGACAATCCGTATCACCCAGCGCATTGGTAAATACAGTTTCATTCGCTATGTTAACCGCGAACTGGTATTTCAGCGCCAGAGTGCCTGCATTTTTCACCTTGAGGTAGACAACCTCCGTGTGACCGGGCTCCCAGAGATTCTCGGTGCCGTCAGCCTCCAGAGAACTAAACAGCTCGGTATCCTGGGTAACCGCATGCCAGTTCCCCTCGGCGTCACGATATTCCAGCTCTACATCAAGGTTGCCTGCGACAATCTTGTTTTTACCGCTGGTGACGCTATCTGTAAACCACGCAAAGGTGGAGCCGACGAGCATTGCCGCACACAGCATGATTGAGAGAACGCTGGCCAGCAATGCACGTTTGGTGTTCTTAGCGTTTGTCATTGAGTTATACCTCCTCAAAAACCTTTTACAATGACTGCATAATCATCGTTTTACTCTTATCGGCAATCAAAAGGCACAAGTAGAGCCAGCCTGTGGCTTATGCCCTATTCTCTTTGTTCTCGCCAAAGATAATACAACTTTGTTTATTGGTTTGTTCAACCGTTACTGCCCGGATTGATCGTATCCTCGCCAGTAATAACAATGTTGCTACCCTTAGTACCGATTACCTCGCTGACCACGCCGGTCAAAGCATTTTCACCGGTGAAATTATACGTATTATCTTTACCGTTGCCTACAAACGCACCGAGATCGGTTGTCTGCAAAGCGGTGACCTCTGTAATATTGGCAATGCAGTTATTGAAATTAGCGGTGACGCCGGTAAAGCCTCTCCAATAGCCGTTGCCTATGTACCCGGCGGCGCCGGTTATTTTCTGACCGTCTGCCAACGCCTTCAAACCGGTAACCTCACAGTCGTTGAAGCTGAAGACATTGCCGTTTTGACCGTAAACCTGACCGATCATACCCGCGGCGCCATAAAGCGTACCGGTTTTCTCCGCGTCGAGCTTGAGCGTACAATCAATAACCTTGCAGTTATTGAGGGTTTTGCTGCCGTAATTTGAGAAGCCTACCAGACCGCCGACACAGCTGCCGCTCATAGAAGATCCTCCCGGCGCCTGAATCACGGTGTTTTTGACAGTAAGATTATTAAAGGTAAAGCTGCCTTCATTAAACTGGCCAACAATACCGCCGACCTTCCATTTGCTGCTGACGATATTGCAGTTTTCTACCGTGACATTCTTCAGAGAAGAATAGCTTGTACCCGTCACGCCGCCTACATACTCAACGCCAGATACCGTGCAGTTCTTAACGGCGCAGTCTGAGATTGAAGCCGTGAACGAGTTGCCCAGCAAACCGCCGACAGCATTCTTACCGTTAACCGTTACGTTGTCAACCGTAACATTCTGAAGCTTTCCGCCGTTTGCTTCGCCGGCAATCACACCGGTGTTTGTCTTGTCTGAGTTCACCGTACCGCCGCTGACTGTTAGGTTAGAAATCGTAGCTCCGTTAATCTTACCGAACAACCCGGTACAACCGTCTTCTGTTGTTTCGGGGTTTATATTGCTGATAGTATTGCCGTTACCATCAAACGTACCGTTGTACGGATTTGCCTTTGTGCCGATAGGCGACCATTTATTGTTCTGAAGGTCAATATCACCATTCAAAGCTATGGTTTTTCCCTTAAAGCTGACGCCTTCACTCACAAGATCCGCCAGGCCAGCCAGTTCTTGAGCCGTCCCGATGGAATAGTTGGTGATTGTGGGGTCATCAGGGTTATACCAGTCGGTAACAGGCGGATAAGCTACGCCTTCATCATAATCCGAACCAAAGCTGTCGTTTTCAACAGAGTCCTGCGTTGCTACAAGGCTTACACCGAGATCGACGAACAGCGGATCGCCGTCGGAAGATTCCTTGCCGTTTATAAGATTATAATCGTTGTCCGCAGCGGAAGGCTCCCAATAGATCACAACGGCATGTGTTTTGTTTGCCGCCTCACCTGCTGTCAATCTGCCTTCTTTTTCAAAGTCCGCAATGGTCTTGTCAAAGGTCAGCGCCTGCGCGTCCGCTCTGTTGCCGGTGAATGCGCTGTCCAGAACCGCAACCTTTAGTACATCTTTGAGAGACTTGCCGCTGTCCTTTACGGTGTTAAAGTCTCCCGTATTTATAGTCAGCTTGTATTTCAAAGCCAAAGAACCGACATTTTTAACCGTGAAGTTTTCATACGCCATTACGCCCGGCTCCCATTTGATTGCCGTGCCGTCTGTATTTACAAACAGATTGGTAGCGCCTTCAACTGACTCGTCTGCAACATTGCCGTTTGTATGCAGCAGCTCCACGTCCAGGTTTCCGGCAACAATTTTGTTTTTACCGGAAGTTACGGAATCGGTAAACCACGCAAAGGTGGAACCGACGAGCATTGCGACGCACAGCATTACAGAAAGAACGCTGGCTAGCAGTGCACGCTTTGTGTTTTTTTTCTTTGTCATTGTGTTTTACCTCCTACAAAATTTTTCAATGACTGTATGTAATCACGCTTTGCATGTTTACACCATAGAATGGGGGTCTTTCTCCGCAGGCGGCTCCTGCGGTTTTGCTGCCGGTGCTTCCAGGCCCGACAGTTCACTTTTCAGCTTCAGCAGCTCGGCCATCATTTTCTGGGACTCTGCCTGCTGTTCCTCCAGCCGCTGCCGCTCCGCCGCCATTTCCGCCCGTCCCTTTTCACGTTCCGCTTCCATCTCGGCAAGCTGCTCTTGCTTGTATCGCTTAAACAGCCGGATACTGTTGATGCCCTGCACCAAAATCAGCAGCAGGAACGGCAGGAAGATACAAACAATATATCCCGGCGTGGTTTTGAGAAACTTAAAAAATTTACCCACACCCGGCAGCTTTGTTTGGTATTTACCAAGCACAAAGCTGTAGGTGACGATATCTTCATCGTTTTTATCGGTGGTTGTACCATAGGTGATAAAGCCGGGATTACCCTGAGCGTCTTTTGTCAGTTCACGGATTTTATGGGTAACGATCTCGCCGTAATTCTCATCGTTGGTGGATTGATAGGCAATGATATCCCCCACCTTAATGCTCATGTACGGTAAGGAAGCAAGCAACCGAAAACAAGAGATAGACCGCCAG
>OGYY01003425.1_pt1 | contig 10176 bp, 9 predicted proteins | sample 1576671 | NCBI WGS metagenome assembly OGYY01 (sample SAMEA3541593, study PRJEB24748) | human gut metagenome | biome: human gut; feature: human-associated habitat; material: faeces | place: China | collected 2012 | reverse complement strand
TTTGTGAAGCCTTGATTTTACGGGCTTCACAGGGATTTTTCACTTGCTTTCGCACTCGATTTTCTTGATTTGACCACATTTTTACGACAAAGTCTTGGAAAAATATATTTGGATGAATGCTTCTGAACTGATGGAAATTTTGTTCTGGATTGATGAATTTAATCCCGGCATGATCAATCTTTTTCAACTAGAAACTTATCCAGGCGAAAAATCAAATTCCAGTGACGATACCTCTATACGCTACCACAATTCCGATAGTTGGCCTGCTCATCCACCTGTTGGCATGTGGTTTAATTATGGGATTCTTAATGATTTTTTGAAAGAATGGACAATTAGAAAAGAAGAACTGAAATCCGGCGAGATTACCCAAGATGAATATTTTGAATGGAAAATTAACTGGCCTCAGACATGTGATGACTGCGGTAAACGGGAACCGTCAAAGCAGTGGAGAAATTTATATAAATAATTCAAAGACCGAAACTCTCCATCTTGCTTTGAATTTCGGTCTTCTTAAAGCTCATTCGTAACCGGTCAGTGCTTTCACAGTTGCTATAAATGTTGCTCTTTCATATGATTTCTACAAACGTCTTATAGAAATCATATGTCTTTCCGTTTTCCTGAGCGCAGAGCAAAAAGCGGCTGATGATTGCACCAGTACGGTATGATTTCTGAATACGTGATAAGTGTTCGTGCAGGTTATTAGGAAACCCCTCTGTCACTTCTTCCCTAAGCAAAAAAGTTACATATCGATTTGCCTTTTTTTGCCAAAGAATACTGGATTTTGGAAATGAGGAACTCATTTCCGCTGGTATAGTAAGCCCACGTTGTTCCTGTGGAAGTGTTTGCGTATGCTGCACCCGTGAATAAAGATATGGATTTTCAATATACTGACGCAGCTTGTCCCTTTCAATCAAGTCAAAAGATACAATGCAAGCTGTATCAATATCAGACTCTTGATATATCTGTGTTTTCAATTCCTCCAATGTCTTCAACGCCTTCATATGATAGCGTAATTTCTCCATCCGACGTGCAAGCAGTTCTTGTTGATGTTCCAATTCTACAAGTTTCTCAGAAAATAATTTTCCATGCTGCTCAGGCGTTGCGGCATCCATTCCACGAATTTCCTTTAACTCTAACCCAAGATTTTTATAAAAAATGACATCTGAAATGGTCATTAAATCTTCAATTGCATATTCCCGATATTGATTTTCAATTTTCTTTCTGGGATGTAAAATCCCCTTATCCTCCCAATACCTAAACGTAGATGCTGGCATATCAAAAAAACGGGCTATTTCTCCAATTTGAAATTTTTTATCCATGATTCTTCCCTTCCTGGTTTAAAAGCTTACTACTATTTATCCACTATACTATTTTTCACATTGACCTTCAAGCTACTTTAAGGTTTATACTTCCATCAAGGGAGGAAATTTTTATGGAAAATGTTTTAATTTTTGCTTCTGAAAAAGAAGTTCGATTCACAAAACTATTAAAATTTATTGTTCCGACATATCTAACATCATTATTTAACACAGTCTATACCATTATTGATGGTATTTTTGTTTCTACATATGTCGGAACCAATGCACTGGCTTCTATTAACATTGTTTATCCTATTGTAAATGTATTGACCGGAATTGCACTTGTATTTGCTACCGGCGGCAGCTCTGTCACAGCTTTGTACATTGGAGGAAACAGAAAAAAGGAAGCAGACCGCTCCTTTTCTGCCAGCTCTTTTGCAGCTATTTTGCTTGGATGCCTCGTTTCCCTGATGATTCTTACGAATCTCTCAGCAATTCTGACCATACTCGGTGCAACCCCCGTGACAATTGCAGGGTGTAAAACATACGCACGTTGGTGGCTTTTGGCAGCTCCCGTCGTAATCGGTAAGGAACTGTTTACATATTTTATCCGAGTGGACGGTGCCCCCACATATAGCTTTATAACTGCACTGTCCGGTGGTATTTTGAATATCGTTTTGGACTATATTCTGGTCGGACAAATGCAAATGGGAATCTATGGTGCTGCACTAGCAACAATTCTTGGACTGGTATTATCATTTTCTATGGGAATTTATTATTTTATCCATAAACAAAAGTATCTTTCATTTACCTTGCATAACTTATCCTTACGGGAAGCCATGCACTGTATGCTAAATGGTGCATCCGAATTTGTCAATCAACTTGCTATTGCAGTTACAACCATCGTATTTAACCGCACTGCACTCTCCTTTGCCGGTGAAGACGGTGTCGCCGCAGTTTCCATCATCATGTATCTGCAGTTTTTGTTTATCGGTGTCTACTTTGGCTTTTCTATGGGCATGGCACCACCTCTGAGTTATGCGTATGGCGACCGAAAAATAAGAATTTGCCGAAAACTAGAAAGCTATGCTCGTCGCTTTTTCGCAGTAGCTCCGATCATCATTTATGCACTGACCTACTTTCTTACTCCAGTTGCTGTATCCTGTTTCGCAGATACATCCAGCCCTGTATTTCCTATTGCAGTGTCCGGAATGAGAGTTTATGGACTTGGTTTTCTATTTTCAGGAATTAATATTTTTGCTGCAATTCGAATGATGGCATATGGAAAAGGATATTTCTCCGGTCTGATCACATTTTTACGTTCATTCCTACTATTACTTTTATTTCTGATTGTACTGCCTTTGAAATTTGGTTTGACTGGAGTATGGCTCGCCGTTCCTGCAGCAGAAGCTCTGACATTACTCGTTGCTGTATGGTTTCTGCGGCCGATTCATTGTTAAAATACCTCAACTATTGTCTGCACGAAGAGCTGCTTTCACTTGAAGAGCTTACTTCTGTCGGACAGGCATTGTCTGAGGGTGACGTTATGTCAGATGCCTCTCTTTTTTTGGAAGAAACTTATCAGCTCTCCGACTATTTCATTCAGTCCTCCGAAAGACTGACAAGCGCGGACCGGTTAACTGATCTTCTTGGAAAGGTCAGTTATACTTTTGCAGAAAAGGTAGCACAATCAAAAACACCGTCCCCGGAATAATGTTGAGCAATACTTCCCTGATTCTGAGTTCATCTGCCATCACATAAGGATTTTTTTCTTCATGGCAATATCCGTGAATCCAATAATTGCATTCATTGGTGTCCTGATATCATGGGACATATGGTTCAGAAACGTCGTTTTTGCAATATTCGCCGCATTTGCATTCTGTGCTTCTTTCAGGGCTTCCATCTGTTTTTTTCTGCTTACTGAAAGGGAATAAACCAGAAGAAGTAGTACAAAAATAATCACTAATGAAACCACAATTCCTAAGCCTGCATACTCTGCAAGGTCATTTTCTTTTCCGAAACAGAGTTCTGCGCAAGGACAACCCCATTCAAAATATTAGAGAACTGCTCCCTGCTTGTGTTCCCCATAGCCGCCTTCCTGAAAATTGACATATGGGAAATACCCAACTCTCACTGTTTTATTCTCTTCCTCTATTCCCTGAGTTTTTTTCCTGTCAGTTTTTCTATCTTTCTGTTCATTCATTCCCTCTTTATTATCCATTAAAGCGGACATTCGCAATCCGCTTTCGCTTCTTGCTCATGAACGCAGTCTGTTTGCGTTCATGCTGTTGTTCTTTCCATTCTGTAAGTTTTCCTGCTTATTCAATACAGAAAGAATAACCGCTCCCAGTTTCTCAATATCAATGGGTTTTGCAATGTGTCCATTCATGCCGGCATCAAACGCCTTTTTCCTGTCTTCCGCAAAGGCATTTGCTGTCATCGCAATGATCGGGATCTCTGCCTTCTTTTTATCATCTAAACGTCTGATACACCTGGTTGCCTTATATCCATCCATGTTTGGCATCTGGATATCCATAAGTATCAGATCATAAGTACCCGGTGACATCTGCGCTACCCTGTTCACGCACTGAATTCCGTCTTCCACACGCTCGATAACAATCCCTGTTTCTTCCAGAACTGTCACTGCAATTTCCGCATTCAGATCATTATCCTCCGCCAGCAGGACATGCTTTCCACTCAGATTTTTCCCATCTCAGATGTTTCTGCTGCTTCTGTCTTCTGACTGTAGAATTTCCTGTCAGCTATTTTATGCATCAGCGTAAACGTAAACACGGTTCCTTTTCCCAGTTCACTTGCTACTTCAATGCTTCCACCCATCAGATCGACCATTTTCTTTACGATTGGCATTCCAAGACCGGTCCCTCCGATTCTTCTGGTGGTTGTATTCTGTTCACGACTGAATGGTTCGAATAACGTTGGAAGATATTCTTTACTCATGCCAATACCGGTATCTTTTATCTCGGATTTTACCTTTATATATCCTTCTTTTTCACATGGCAGCTCTTCTACAGTGATCGTTACATTTCCACCCCTTGGAGTGTATTTCATAGCATTACTGACAAGATTTACATAGATTTCCCTGATTTTTGTACCATCGCACAGGATATTTCTATGTGTGACCTTCATGCTGCCGCTCAGGTGGATTTCTTTTTCTTCCGCTTCAGATGAAAATGTACTTATGATTTCGTCTACTACCTCACCAACTCTTTCATAATTCTCATCTACTTTTATCTTTCCGCTTTCAATCCGGGCCATATCAAGCACATTATTGATGATGGCCAATAACAGTTTCCCGGATTGTTCAATTTTCTTCTGATAATCAAGCTGCTTCGATTCTGTCAGTTGTGATTTCATCAGCTGGTTATATCCCAGGATCACATTCATTGGCGTGCGAATATCATGTGACATATTATTCAGAAATTCCGTTTTGGCTTTATTGGCATTTTCTGCGGCAACATATGCTTTTTTCAGCTTTTCTTCCTGCATACGCTCTTTTTTTATCAGACTGTCAATATTTCTTGTTCCGACTACAGCCATCCTTGTACCGTCTTTTTTCTTTACAAATGCCACTCTTACCTGATGATAATTAATCCCTGTTTCCAACTTAAACTCGTATGTCATGGAATAATCCTTTTCCTGTGAACGCAGAGTTTCCAGACCCAGCTGATTTTCAAATTCTCCGTTGGTGTTATCAGACACCATCGTCTCAGCATAAGAAGGAATTATTTTTGACCATCTGTTACCACATTTTCTGCAGAAATCTGAAATAATCTTCCCATTCTCCCCAGACTCGCGATAAGAAAGCACCCGATCTTTGTCCAGTTCTACTGCCAGGACAGAAAAATATTCTTTTCCAAGACCTTCGATAATCTCTCTTTGAAGCTCTATCTCCTGTTCTTTTTTTTCCTTTGCCTTAACAAAATCCGTAAAATCTGTAATATTTCCCTGGAAGAAGGTCTGATTACCGGATTTTACCAACGTTGTGGCATCTGTAACCCAGTGATAGCCGTCCTTTCCAAGCAGCCGGTAAATCTGATCCTTCTCCGATCCATGTCCGCGTGTATCAAGAATACGGGTGACGTAATCAGAGGAAAGATTCCTGTCATCCGGATGAAGCATATTGTCAAATTTATTATCAAATATTGTCCTGATCTCTTCTCTGGTCCATCCAAGAATAGCAAGAAACCTGTTACTGATATATAGGAATGGATGTCCCTCCTCCAGGGAACATCTGTGATAGCCGCCAGGGATATTATCGATTGTTGCCTGAGACAGCATATTTTTCTCTTCCAGTTTCTTATGCCGTTCCACAAAAGATGTCATATCATAGCAGGCACTGATAATAGCCAGTTTCCCATCCTCTGTCTGTACAACTTTTCCTTTATCAACCGTCCAGAAGCAGGATCCGTCTTTTCGCGGCATACGATATGTGGTCTCATAAGTTAATCCCTCATAATACTCATCCCCGATATCCTTTATGACCTGTTCTCTGTCATCGGGATGAATCGTATTAATAACTTTTCCGTCAATTGCTTCAATCAGTTCTTCCACTGCATCGTAACCAAGCATCCGCGCCATTTCTTCATTGGCATAGCAAACCGGAAACTCATCCTCACAATATCCACCGATCAGTCCCTTGGTTTCCCCCATGATCATAAAATCTGTCAGCATCTCTTTTTGTACTTTGTCTGGTATTATTAACTGTTTCATATTCCTCACCCTGTATCCTTCAGCCTGATTTTTTGCAGATATAGTAATCTAATACCGTCACATAACAAAGGGTATACTGTAAATCATTACTATTACATATTTTGTTCGTTATATACGAAAATGTCTTTCTGCAAGAGCAAAGAAAGACGCGTGCTTATACTATTGTATTGCATAAAAAACATTATGTGATAAAAAATATTATAACAAAACAGTATGAAATTGTCATCACATATGGCAATCCGTTTCATCTGTCATCTCCTTTCCCCAGACTTCCGCCAATGTCGAGAGCAGTTTATCAACCTGGATTGGCTTTGCGATATGACCATTCATTCCGGCTGCAAAAGCATCTCTCTTATCTTCTTCAAATGCATTTGCTGTCATTGCAACGATCGGTATGCATGCTTTATCCCTATCTGGCAGGCGTCGGATTGCCTGTGTTGCTTTATAACCGTTCATTTTCGGCATCTGAATATCCATTAGGATCATATCATATGTGCCTGCCGGCATTTTTTCTATCTTATTTACACACTGAATGCCATCCTCCACACGCTCTGTCTTAAGACCGGCACGTTCAAGTATTGCCTCAGCAATCTCTGCATTCAGATCATTATCCTCTGCCAGAAGGATTTTCCTGTCTTTAAGGATTTCACTATATGTTTCTGGATTTTCAGCATAATTTTTTACATAATAGTTTTCATCCGCTATCTTATGTTTCAGTGTAACTGTAAAAGTACTGCCCTTTCCAAGCTCACTCTCTACATCTATTGTTCCACCAAGCAGTTCAACATATTTCTTGACAATTGACATTCCCAGTCCGGTTCCTGCAATTTTGCTCTTTGTAGTATTCCGCTCACGCGTGAATGCCTCGAAAATATTTGTCAGATACTCCTGACTCATACCAATTCCTGTATCACTCACCCTGGTCCTGACTATCATATATCCAGGCCCACTGCATGGTAATTCATCTATGTTTATCATAACAGAACCACCGGATGGAGTATACTTCATGGTATTGCTCAGAATATTAACAAATATTTCTTTTACCTTTGTTACATCTGTCAGTATGTGCTCATGTTCTACATTTATCGTATAATGAAGTGCAATATTCTTTTTCTTTGCTTCATCATCGAATATTTCAAATAAGGTCTGCCAGATATCTTCAATCATGCCATAGTTCTCATCAATCTCCATTCTTCCACTTTCAATCCGAGCCATATCAAGTACATTATTTATGATTGACAGAAGAAGATTTCCTGACTGCTGCAGTTTTTTTAAGTATTCTGAAGTTTCAGGCAAATCCTTTCCTTTCATTTCATCCTCCATAAGCTGTGCATAGCCCAGAATCGCATTCATAGGAGTACGGATGTCATGGGACATATTGTTAAGGAAACGGGTCTTTGCAAGACTGGCATCTTCTGCTTTTTTCAGAGTGATTTCCAATTTGTCATTAAGCTTTTGTGTATCATTTGCAGCAAGCTTTGCGGCAGCTTCTGCTTTTCTTGCCTTCCGTAAAAGTACGAGGATAATACTAATGATGCTGAGTACGAAAAATCCTGCCGTGACAAAAAAAGCAAGTATGTTGTCTTTTAAAAAATCCAAAAATGTAACCTTATCTGGTGTACTGTCATAGATAGCAAGTGCACTTGTAAGCATATCAGATGGCATAGCCTTTAAGGTTTTATTCAGTATTGATAAAAGGCTTCCCTCTCCGCCTCTTACTGCAAAGCATGCCTCCATTGTATTTGTAAGTGGAAAACTCTTGAACTTTTGTCTGTTATCATATATCAGCGCCTGGCTTGCTCCCATGAGGAAACAGTCTGCTTTTTCCTGGATGACCATATCTGCAGCATCGTCAAGCGAATCATAATCTACAATCTTCCATTGTGGATAGCTGAAAGCAATATACTGTTTCAAGGCTTCTTTTTCCTTTGGCACAGCTACTGTATACACCTTATCCTCATCAAAGTTTTTCTCATCAGTTACCGCCATCAGGCTGTAGGTCCAGGCTGTGTTTGTAAGTGCATAGCCATTTTTTTCTGCGAAATCAGGATTTCTGCCGGCATAAAAAGCAACATCAATCTCACGATTCTGCAGCGCCTGAATCATTTCGTCATAATTATCATATGCCTGTATATTAAATTCCAGTGTCTGATTTCCCAGACAATCTTTGGCATAGGAGATATATTCCGCCAGCATACCGGTAAGTTTTCCAGTCTCTTTATCCATGGAAAAGATTGCCGGATCATTGTTCAAAAATCCTATCTGGATACCTCCATGCTCTTCCACCCAGACCTTTTCTTTACCTGTAAGTAGCTGAATATAATCAAGCGTAAAATACTTCTTATACAGATCTGCCTTAAAAAAAGGACTGTCCTGTTCCAGCTGACGCATAGCATAGTCCAGCTTCGTCTTGATATCGCTGCGTTCTTTATTTATTGCAAAATATATGCCAGATTTACCAATCGTGGTAACGGATGATATTCCCTGTTCAGACCAGATAGATTCCTCCAGAGATACAAAACAGTCGATCTCATGATTTGCCAGTTTCTTTTCGACATCATCATTATTATTCACATTTACATGTTCTGTATGTATGCCATTCTTATTTTCCCATTCTGTCAGCATGATTTCAGGTTCTGTGCCTAAGAGCACGCCTACACGTTTTCCATCCAGCGACTTAAAATCAGAGGTTTCAATATCCATATCCGATAAATCAGCATAAAGGATATATTTTTCCTCACCCATCGGTTCATCCGGGAAAAGCATCTTTTGTGCACGTTCATCGGTGTAAGAGATATCACCCATGATATCAATCTCACCATTTTCAAGCTTATCAAAACAGTTGGACCAGTCACATTTCACATACTCAAATTTCCATCCGGTATAACCTGCCAGAGCCTGCATGAGCTCGTAGCCATAACCTCGTCTGACACCGTTTTTATCGACATAATTAAAGGTATCCTCAAATGAGCCGACACGGATGGTCTGTGGCTGTTTTTCATCATTATTCGTTTCAGCAGCCTGGCAGTGTACCGATAACATCATCCACATTCCCAGGACCACAAATATACATGCAAATAGTACGGCTGATTTTTTTCTACTTTTATCCATATTTTTTATTTCCTTCATCCGTTTGTGTTTTATGATGTTCCAAACACCAGGTCAAAAACAGCAAGTATTGTTTTTATATCAATCGGTTTTGCAATATGTGCATTCATCCCTGTTGCTGTGTACTGCTGCTGTGTAATTTCCATCATCTCTGCAATGCCCCGGGTGATAAAAACGCTGCCAAACAGGCAGCGCATCTCATTTCATGCAACTGGCTGCCATTTTACAGGCCCTGTAGCTTTGCGTCGCAGACTTTCATCTGTTTTGCCGATTTCCATATTAGAGCATTTAAAATTATACAAAAAAACTGATTTTATTATACTCCCTTGCTCCACTTTACACAAGAAAAACCTCACCGCTTTAACGCTTAAAAATAATTTGAAAACCTGCTAAAAAGTTGTTAACCGAACTTCTTAGCAGTTTTTTACTAATCTACCAGATTGTTTTGTAACGTACTGATCAATTCCTCTATAACAATTGGCTTGGATAAAAATCCATCCATACCACATTCCAGTGCTTTCTTTCTATCTTCATCAAAAGCATTGGCAGTCATAGCAAGGATCGTAATTTCTGCCAGTGCTGGATCATCCAATGCACGGATCTGCTTTGCAGCCTCATATCCATTCATTACAGGCATCTGAATATCCATAAGTACAAGCTCATAATCGCCTGGTGCTGAATTCCTGATCTTCTCAACTGCCTCTGCTCCATTTTCTGCTGTATCAACCTGGAATCCATATTCATTAAGAATCGCCAGTGCAATCTCACTATTTAATTCATTGTCTTCCACAAGCAGGATACTTCTGCCTCTGAAATCTGAACTTGCTGTCGGAAGAATATTATCATCCGTGCTCGCCTGCTTCTGACCGATCGCTGTCATCAAAGTATCTCTGATATCTGACATAAATATTGGTTTCGCACAAAATGCATTGACTCCTGCTGCTCTTGCTTCCGCTTCGATCTCTGACCAGTCGTAAGCAGTCAGGATAATGATCGGTGTATCATCACCAAGACTGCGAATCTGTCGGGTAACTTCTAT
>OGYY01003422.1_pt1 | contig 10181 bp, 8 predicted proteins | sample 1576671 | NCBI WGS metagenome assembly OGYY01 (sample SAMEA3541593, study PRJEB24748) | human gut metagenome | biome: human gut; feature: human-associated habitat; material: faeces | place: China | collected 2012 | reverse complement strand
CGGGCCGCTTTTTCGTGCGTGGGAAGATGGTGTTTTGCAAGATAGCCTTCGAACGCGTTCCCCTTTCAGGGGCTGATCGCGTTGACCGATCGCGGCGTTGGAACGCATGGTAGCCCCAAAGCAAGAACCTTGAAGGCTAATAAAGGTGCTCGATATACAATGATTGCAGGTAGAATGCCTTGGCGTGGAAGGATTCAGCATGGCGAACAAACCAAACCAGAAGCTTCGGATGTTGTATGTGCTTAAGCTGTTCTTCGAGGAAACGGATATGGAGAACGGTCTGACAACGCAGCAGATCATCGACGAGCTTGCGAATCTGGGCTTGGAGGCCGAGCGTAAAACCATCCATCGCGATATTCGCGCGCTAAAGGATTTCGGGCTGACCATCGAACAGCGAGGCGGTCGGGAATGGTATCTGGCCAATCGTCCGTTTCGAATTCAGGAACTCATCATGCTGGTGGACGCGGTGCAAAGCACGCCATTTCTGACGGAGGGTACAACCGATCGGCTCATCAAAAAGATTCAGGGCCTTGCAAGCGAAAGCCAGCGTGATTTGCTTCATCGTCGTATCGAGGTTCCCGGTCGCGTGAAGATGCATAACGCAGCGGCGTTGGAAAATGCCGACATCATCCAGCAAGCCATGCGCATGAAGCGCAAGGTATCGTTCAAGTACTTCCATTACAACGCCGCGAAGGAGAAGGTTCTCAACCACGCCGGCGAACCGTTTTCGGTGACGCCGGTGCGGCTGGTGTATGCCGACGAGTTCTACTATCTAATCGCCTTTATGGACCGTTGGGCAAATGTCGAGGGCCATCAGCCGTTCAGCCCGTTTCGCGTCGATCGCATGCTTGACGTCCGGGTTTCCGACGAGCTTGCCACGAAGGATGCGCGCATCGCCACGTATCGCTCCGACGAGCATATCTCGCCTTCGTTTGGTGTTTTCGCAGCGGAAATGACGAATATCGTCTTGGAATTCGATGAGCGGGTAATGAACCCCGTTATCGATAAATTCGGCTTGGACGCGCTTGTGTTCAAGCGAGAGGGTGCGTTGATGCAGGCGCATGTCAAAGCGCCGCTGTCGCCGCAGTTTTTCGGTTGGCTGCTGCAGTTGACGCCTTGGGCGAAGATCGCTTCGCCTAAGAATGCCCAACAAAAGTATACGGAATGGCTGAAGGACACGCTGGATATGTACGCGGAGGATCAACGATGACCGATTGCGCACGTTTGCAGGAAGCAATGGCCCGTTTGAACCCCGAACAGCTTCAGGCGGTCGAGCACCTTGATGGGCCTCTTTTGGTTATCGCCGGTCCGGGAACAGGGAAAACGCAGCTGCTAAGCCTGCGCGCCGCCAACATATTGGCGAAGCGCGATGTTTCGCCAAGCAATATCTTGTGCTTGACGTATACCGAAGCCGGTGCCGAAGCCATGCGCAAGCGCCTTATCGAGCTGGTGGGGCGTGATGCGTACGGTATTCAGGTATGCACGTTCCATGGGTTCGCGAATGCTGCGCGCACGTTGTATCCGGATGCGTTTTCGCGAGCGGCTTCCGACAAGCTGGTTACGGGATTGCATCAGATGGAGATCATGGACGGGTTGCTTCAGCGGCGTTCGTTTCGTCAGCCGCTTTCCGGCGTTTACCAGGGAGCGGCCAGGTATACGCGTGAAATGATCGCATTTGTTTCGAAGGTGAAACGCAGCGGCGTATCGTATGAGCAGCTGGCTGCGATTGCGCAGCAAAACCAGCAAGCCGCCGATTGGTTGGAGCGGAATTCCCCGCTGTGCGATTTGGCGGCGCAGCGAGCAGGCGTTGCGATTGCAGAACAGTTCGAAGAAGAGGTGTTCCGCTCCTATTCCGAGGCTCCGCGCGAGCTCAAACGTGCGATCGTCACGACGCCTGGCGTGTATGTTCCGTTCGTCGAGCAGCTCTACGATACGGTGATGCGAACCGAACTTGTCAACGAGGAGGGCAAAACGCCTGGTTTCCGCAAGGTTCGCGACGAGTTCTTCGATGGCACGAACAAGGATGGCCGCTTCTTCAAGGTGCGCAAGCAAAGCGAGAAGCTGGCGGCGGCGTGTGAGGTTGCTCGACAATACCAGGCGGTGCTCGATGAACAGGGGCTGTACGATTACGACGATATGATCTTCGATTTCGTGCACGCCGTCGAAGAACACCCTTCCCTCCGTCAAACCTTGCAGGACCGTTACGCTTACATCCAAGTCGACGAATTCCAAGACACCAATGGCGCTCAGATGCGCATCGTCGAGCTTTTGTGCGAGGGTTTGGAGCAGCCCAACGTTATGGCCGTCGGCGATGATGACCAGGCCATCATGCGTTTTCAGGGTGCAACCATCGAGTGCATCAACCAGTTCGCTGATCGCTACAAGCCTTGCAACGTTGTTTTGCGTACGAACTATCGATCCACGCCTGCTATCGTTGACCTGGGACAAAAGGTTGCGTGCCAGGTTGAACGACGTTTGGGCGCTAGCGAAGGCAAGCAGATCGTTGCGAATCGGGCGCAAGGCGACCAGCTGATGTTTTCCGAAACGGTCTATGAGACGCAGGCGGAGGAATATCGGGCGATCGCGCGCAGCATCCGCGAACGCATGGACTCCGGCTATGCGGAATCGTGCGGAGACGCTGACCAGGCGATTGCCGTGATCGCGTCGAAGCATGCGACGCTGCGGGCTCTTATCCCGTATCTGGTTGCGGAGGATGTCCCCTTCTCGTACAAGCAAACGCAGGATGTTATTACGGCTGAATGCATGCAGGCGGTGCTTGCCGGCATTCGATGCGTTGCGGCGTTGTCGCAAGGGCGCGAGCAGCTGTGCGATGGCTATTTGCCTCAGGTTGTGGCCGCACCGGAGTTCGGCGGCTGTCATGAATCGTCGGTGACCTTCGCACTGTGGGCGCGGCGGGAGCATCACGGGCACTGGCTGCGCGCGATGGGGGAATCGTCGAATGCGCGCATGAAGGGTTTGCATGACGATTTGATGAGGTGGGCGGCGAAGGCTCCGTGCGCACCGGTTCGCGAGCTTTTGCTCGAAATCGCGGCAAAGCCCTTGTCGTATTATCGTCGCCTGAACGAAGTGGATCCGCTGGCATCCGCGGAGTTCAACGTCGGCATGCGCGCGTTGCTGCGCTTTGCCGAGGGTGAGCTGGATGTCGCGGGTCGTTGCGGGACTGCGCTTCGCCTGGCGGATGTGGTCGACCGTCTTGATGCCGCCGAGCGGTATAAGGTCGCCATCGATGCGAGCTTGAGCTTGGGAAAGCCCGGCGCTGTGCGCCTGACCAGCGCGCATAGCTCGAAGGGTTTGGAGTTTGATTGCGTGTACTTGGCGGATGCCGATGACGGCACGTGGCATAAAGGCGCAGCAAGCGGTGGACTGTATCCGGACAACCTGCTGATCGGCGATGCGAAGGACGAAGACGATGCGCGCCGCCTGCTGTTCGTCGCCCTGACCAGGGCTCGGCGTCATCTGCTGTTGTTCCGTGCTGCAGGTCAGACGCTGCAAGAGCTTGTCGGCGAGGTGTCGACCGACAACGTGCCTCCGGAGCCCGAGTGCCTGGATGCGGCCATCGAATGCGATTGGCGTGCGAGCTATAAGCTTGATACGCCCGAGCTTGCCGCGCTGTTGAGCGCGGAGGAGGACGTGTGCTGGCTTACGGTCTCGAAGCTCAATGCGTTCGTGACGTATGAGCCAGGGTGCGCTAATAGTGCAACGTTTCCCGAGCGCGAGGTCGTTCGTTTGCCCAGCAAACCTAACATCACAACCGAGTTCGGCACTGAAGTGCATGCCATGCTCGAAGATGTTTCGAACATGACGCTTGGCGCGGCGCAATGCTCTCTTGACAAGGTTGTTGCAGCTCACAGGGCTAATATCGCGCACTTGGATTTCCCCGTGGGGGAGGTTTCCCAATATCTGGAACGCTTCGACGCCATATGCGAGACGTTCGTGCCATGGCTTGTGGAACACGTTGCCGGCTACCGCTGCGTTGCAGAGGCGCGACTGCACGCCGCCACGGCGGCGGGGTCGCCCATATACGGTATCCAAGACTTGCTGCTGGTTGATGATGAGGCGAGAACGGTACGCATCATTGATTACAAAACAGGTCTGAGGCACGAGGTGCCCACGAAGTACGAGCGCCAGCTGAAGTTTTACAAACTGCTGGTGGAATCGTCTGCGGAATTCGAAGGCTACACGGTAGAAGCCATGGGAGACTACTACGTTGAGCCCGATAAGAAGACGGGTGAGTTGAGCAAGCCGTTCATGGCTACGGCAACAGCTGAGGAAGTGCATGAGCTTGAGCGGCTTATCGACGCGGTATGGGCACGCGTCCGCGAAGGCGCATGGGATACGAGCGCGTTCGAGCAAAGCCAACTGTTCGAACAAGCGCGTGAACAGCAGGAAAGTTGTCGCAACAAGAAAGAGAAAGCTGCGGTGATGCAGCAGGCCTACGAGCAATGGCTTGTGGAAACCGCGCCGGGGTGCTAAAAGACAGCTGCCTTGGGGTCGTTCCCGGGGCAGCTGTTGATCTCTCAGTCGTTTGGGTTGCTTGACAGGATGGTCAGGTCGTCTATCCATCGGTAGCCGATGGAGCTTTCTACCCAGGAATGCGTGGATTCGTGAAGGGCTTTGCTTACTAACGCAGTATAGCTGTTCAGAAGGGTGTCTATGAGGATAGGCTTGCCCGCTCTGCATTGCTTGAAGTAATAGCTGATGGCTTTAAGGGGCTGATAGGTCCCTTCAAGGGGGTTGCGAGCTAGTTCGATATCAAGGTAGTCAACCCCATCGACGTAAGCGACGAACAGCCCTTCGTTTTCGTGCTGGTCCCACATGCTGTATCCGTAGCACATCATGTCGCTGACGTCGCCGTTTTCCTCGTGCTCTGCTAGCAAACGACCATAGGCAGCTGCTTCTTTTGCCGTTTTTTGCGGGAACTCTTCGCTCGCTTGCTTTGTGCCCCACGTTTTCATGGTGCTAAGCACAAACGGGTTGTTCGGCTCATCGACGTTGCATACGATGTCGCCGACATGAAACGGCGTGGGAAAGGCGAAAAACATGCCGTCGAACGAATTGTCTAGTGCGACATCTTCATCATTGTCGTAAATGCAGCTTATGCTGGCGATTTGCCCGTGGTGATCGAAAAACAGGCGATCTGCTTGTTGCTCTTCGCTTGGGTCGACGAGCAGTTTCTCGATAATGAATCCCAAGTGGTCTTCGTTGCAGGTTTCGTTTTCTTCGCGTTCGGCCATCCATTCCATGGCTTTGCCGAAGCACTGCTCGTACATGGTGTAGACGTGTAGATCAGTCTCGGAGCACTCGTTTCCATGTGCTTCTTTCCATCGGTAAACCGCATCGCCACCGTATTTGAACTTTTGCACATAGCGATTTTGCAAAGCGATATATCGCCGGAGAAAATCGTGAAAGTCAGGAATGCCTTGCCCCTGCCAGCAACGGCGTGGGCCCATGGAGCAGTTCGGCATGGTGCTGATGATTTCCCTCCATGCAGCGATCTTTTCGTCAAGCGTAGCCGTATGGCAGTGCCACACCAAAAACGCCGCTTCAGGCGTGGTGAACTGGTGGCCGAGCTGTTGGAGGTGCTCTCGGATGTCGCGGGAATCGATAAAGCGATAAATGTCCACGGTTATGCCTTTCAACGGAGATTGGTGGCTAGATTATCGCGCGCTGCTCATGAGCGCCTTTCGCTATGAGCGTTATGTAACTGTTCAACATGTCGTCTATGGCTACCGGTTCTCCCGTTCGGCGCTCTTTGAAGTAAGCGCTCACAACCTCAAGAGGGCGATAACGGTCGGGTAGGGGCTTGCAGGCGAATTCTAAGTCCAGGTAGTTGCCTCGACTGCCGTGGCCGTCAACAAGAATGATCCCGGCTCCTTCGCCGCCCTCTTGCATGGCGTAGCCGCTCCACGACATGTCGGATATGTCGCCTTCTGCTTCGAATAGAGGGACGATTCGGTCGTAAAACTCCGCGCCTCTAGGCATTTCGCTTTGCGGGAGTTCTTCACGTGCGTTTTCTGATGTCCATGTGCACAAATCGGTGAGAACGCAAGGACGCTTGGGGTCTTGGATATCGCACACGATGTCGCCAGCATGAAACGGTGTGGGAAAGGCGAACCACATGCTGGTAAACATCATGGAAAGGTTGGAGTCTTCCTCGCATGTATCAAGGCAATGGACATTAACGATTTGGCCGTTTCGGTTGAAGCGAACGCTGTCCGTCCAACGGCGCTTTTCATCAGCGTCAATAAGATGTTTCGAAATGATGAATCCGGTACAACCGTCGTCGTCGGCCGCCCAATCTTTTGCTGCATCAAGGCAGCGACAATAGCTGGCGTAAACAACTGAGCTGACGTTTTCTTCCCGACGTGCAAAGAGGGCTTTCCATGAATAAACTCCGCCTGTTGCATCTTTGAATTGCTGCAGTTGGCGCATTTGCAAGTCGATATACCGCCGAAGGAACTTATGAAAATCGGGAATACCGAGTTCGAAACAACGCGGGTTCATGGAACAGTTCGGCATGGTATCGATGATTCCCTGCCATGCGGCAATCTTCTCGTCAAGTGTGGCGGTGCGGCAATACCATACCAGGAACGCCGTCTCGGGAGTGGTGAACTGATAATCGAGCTGCTTTAGGTGCTCCCGAATATCGCGGGAATCAACGAAATGGTAGATATCCATGGTAGTACATCCTTTTCGCTAGGGTCTATTCCAGCTGTATAGTAGAGAGTGACGGCTTTGACATGGGCGCAATAAAGGGTCTGAATATTCTTCATGTGCTGGTATTCTTCTCGTTGGAAATAAGGTTGCTGCCAGCTAGGGTAACGGTCAATCAAAAAGGGTTCTCAAGATAACGAATTTGGCAACAGAGGTAGCCTCGTTATGCGCGTATGCTTATACATGGGTAGCAGCTTATGGGTGGCATACCCAGTATTATTTCGTAAGAGAAGGATGAGAAATTATGTCGATTGAAATCGAAGCAAATCCAGATGCGCCTAACCGCTTTAGGAATCCGTACTTCTTCGATTTAGACCAAAATGAGTTCCCTTTGTTCACGGACAAAAATATCCAGTTGGTAAACGCGATGATTGCCTACAACTCTTCATATAATCGCTACTCAGATGATGACCTCAAGCAAATGTATCGCGGCATGTTCGAAAGTGATGAAGAGACGCGAAGGAATGCTATCAGGCAAGTTGTGTATGTGACGGACCATATCAACTCGACACACCTCACGGCATTGAAAGACAAGCATCAAAAACAGGTCGAATGTGATTCAGCTGAAGTAATCGTTAACAAGGATAAATGCGTTCTTAAAGGTGGGGCATATTTAACTGCGGAAGAAATTATTGAAATCAAGAATCTGAGAAGACTGCTGAATGAACCCGACCCCAAACTTGTTAGAACTATAGCTTTGGCAGCTCAGGAACGAGCAAGACGCGAGAAGCAATGCGATAGCGAGAAGCAATGCGATATTAACAAAAACAATTTTTCGTTTGCTACCAAGTTTTGCCACCATGCAAGTAGGTACTCTGGTGAAACGGACGATCCGGGCAAGGCGAAATATTGTATTTACGACAAGGTGGTTGGGGAAGTCTTGCCTTATTACGCATGCGCATATATGCCAGCGGCGGACATAGAGGATTTCTGCAACAGGAACGCAGAAAAGTGCGATGGAGGAAAAATTACAAAATCGCGTTATTCGTCAAGCTGTTTTTGGATCGCCGCGACGATAAAGGAACTGGCCGCCTCCGATAAATATGAAGAGTATGCAGATCTGTATTGCTCGGTTCGGGATGGCATTAACAACTGGCGAAAGGGTCATGGCAGTTTAGCTAAGGGCGAAATCAGTTTTGAGGAAATCGACAGTTTGATCTGGTATTACTTTAAAGGAGCAAGGCTTGATAAGGCTCGTAAGCTCCTGAAGGGACTTGGTGGGGATTGGGGTTTATGCTGATGAGTTCTGCTGTTCGACAAGACGAGGCGAGCCATGTCGCTGATTGTTTCATTGCTTATGCTTTGGGCATTGTTCAAGGGCATTCGGTCGTTTTGCTTGCGTATCGAGAAGCTGTGCGGAGGTGTTACCGCTAAGGCATTTCTCGTTTGCGTAGGCATTCCTACTGTGCTTGTTGCCGTTGCATGTTCCGGCGTGTGTGTTGATTGGTTTCTCATGATACCAGACGCCATGCTCGCCATCGCCTGCATGCTTGTCATTTGGAAGTATGTGCTCAAGCGCTTTCTTGACGAGGCGCGCTAGCGGCTAACGCGTTTTCGACCTGCAATCTTTCCCAAAAAAGCCCCATTATTGACCCCTTTGAAAACGTCCTGCTTCGTATCATCCCCTTCTGTAAGGAATTGACCACCAGAAAGGAGAGGATATGGCTGACGTAAAGGTTTTTGCTGAGAACATCGAAGATTCGGCGCAAGAGCAGATCGACGAGATCTCAGCATGCCCGGCGTTTGAGGGTGCAAAGATTCGCATTATGCCCGACGCGCATAGGGGCAAAGGCTGCGTGATCGGTTTCACTGCCAAGCTCAGCGACAAGGTGATACCAAACTTGGTTGGCGTGGATATCGGGTGCGGCATGTTCTGCATCAAGCTTGCCGAGCATATCGACCATGCAGATCTTATCCAGTTCAACCGCGACGTTAAGCGTGCCGTGCCTACTGGCTTCAAGATTCACCGCGACCCGGTGTGCGAACTGTCCGATTTCGGCATGGACGCCTGCAAGTGGCTTGAAGGAAAGCGGCGCGTGGAGCGCTCGCTGGGCACGCTTGGCGGCGGCAATCACTTTATCGAGCTTGACGAGGACGAAGAGGGCGCGCAATACCTGGTTGTCCACACCGGTTCGCGCAACCTTGGCAAGCAGGTTGCGGAACATCACCAAGCTCTGGCGCAGGCGCTTTGCAAAGACGAGGTCCCCGAGGAGCTTAAGTACCTTGAGGGTGATTACACGCTTGAATACCTTGCCGATATGCACAATTGCCAGCAGTTTGCCAACAGGAACCGCGAAGCAATCATCGCGCAGATTCTTGAGCGCACGGGTATTCGCGTTGACGGTACGGGTTTCACCACCATGCACAATTACATTTCGGATGACGGGGTTATTCGCAAAGGCGCAATCAGCGCTCAAGCTGGGGAAACGGTGTTCATCCCCTTCAATATGCGCGATGGGGCCGTCATCGCCACAGGCAAGGGTAACGAGGATTGGAATTGTTCGGCGCCGCACGGCGCTGGGCGCGCCATGAGCCGTGCGCAAGCGTTCGCAACGCTTGATGCGGAAGCGTTTGTACAAGAAATGAAGGACGCCGGCATTTATAGCCCAAGCGCCTGCGAAGGAACACTGGATGAATCGCCGGAAGCATATAAGGCCGCGGAAATGATTATGCGTCTGATGGAGCCTACGGCTCAAATCGTGCACCGCCTTAAGCCTATTTGGAACCTGAAGGCAACCGGCAGACGCGGTAGCAGGCGCTAAGGCGCTTGAAACAATGTAGCGTAAGGGAAGGGGTAGCCATGCAAGAAATAATGCTGCATCTAGTGACGAACAGCGCCGGAATGGCGGAAGCTTGGAAAGTCGCCTTCAGAGGCTATGATGGTGTTGTCGTATATTGCACGGATTTTAGGGCGTTTATCCAACAGCACCCTGAGATCGATGCTGTTGTCTCGCCAGCGAATTCGTATGGTTTGATGGACGGTGGCTTCGACAAAGCGATAATCGATTCGTTCGGGCGCGATCTAGCCGTGAAGGTGCGAGAATGCATTCTGGAGCGATTCTGTGGAGAGCAACCGGTTGCTACGAGTTTTTCAATTCCCATCCCTGGGCGTGAGGACGTGCTGCTCATACATACCCCGACTATGCGCGTTCCTAGCCGCATAGTCGACCCTATGGTTGCCTATCAGTGCATGAGGACTTCTCTTATGGAAGCGCTGCGCACAGCGCGCACGCAAATCGTGGTTCCGGCTTTTGGAGGGGAATGCGGACTTCTGCCGTTTATGAAGATCGCACAGCTTATGTGGGAGGCCTATCGACAGGTTTCGAATCCTCCTAGAGAGATCACCTGGGACTACGCGGAATCGCGCGACTTGGAAGGATGGTATCGCTGATGCCGACATTCGAGCAGTTGGTGCTGACCGAGCTTCTGAACAGCGGCGACTTCGA
>OGYY01003420.1_pt1 | contig 10188 bp, 8 predicted proteins | sample 1576671 | NCBI WGS metagenome assembly OGYY01 (sample SAMEA3541593, study PRJEB24748) | human gut metagenome | biome: human gut; feature: human-associated habitat; material: faeces | place: China | collected 2012 | reverse complement strand
AGGATGCGGGTCATCTCCTGCACCTGTTTCTTCACGGCCTTGCCGTAGCCGGTGACGGCCTGTTTCACCTGCATGGGGGTGTACTCGTAGATGGGCAGGCCTGCCTGCGCCGCCGCCAGCAGGATGACGCCGCGCGCCTCGGCCACGCCGATGACGGTGGTCTGGTTGTGCTGGTAGAACAGCTTTTCGATGGCCAGCACCTCCGGCTGTGTCCGCTCGATGACCTCCCGGATGCCGACATACACCTCATCCAGCCGCCGCTCGAACGGCACCCCGGCATCGGTGCACACCGCGCCGAAATCCACCGGCGCAAACCGGTTGCCTGCATAGTCCACAACGCCCCATCCCACGATGGCATACCCAGGGTCGATGCCCAAAACTCTCATTCTGCGATACCTTTCCTATTATAATCAATCCATTATACCACAATCCATGGGCCAGAGCAACGGAGAACACAACCAGTTTGCGGAAACCTCCACCCAAATCCCAAAAATCATACAAAACCTTCTTTATTTTGTCATAACTGTTCCGTATAATAGAAGACAGGGACTCTTTGGAAACACCCGTCCCAGGCTGTGGGACGATTTTTAAGAATGCTACATGGATACAGGAGGAACACTCATGGCAAACGAAAAGATCCTTGTCGTGGATGACGACGTCAATATCTGCGAGCTGCTGCGGCTCTATCTGACCAAGGAGGGCTATCAGGTCACCATCGCCAACGACGGCGAGGAAGGTCTGGACAAGTTCAATCAGGTCAAGCCGGACATGGTCCTGCTGGATGTGATGATGCCCAGAATGGACGGTCTGGAAGTCTGCCGCCGCATCCGCAAGCTGGGCAACACGCCGGTGATGATGCTCACGGCCAAGGGCGAGACCTTTGATAAGGTGCTGGGCCTGGAACTGGGCGCGGACGACTATATGGTCAAGCCCTTTGACGCAAAAGAGGTCGTGGCCCGCATCAAGGCGGTGCTGCGCCGCTGCCAGACCAGCACGGCGGCGGCCGAGAGCACCGAGGGCGTCATCGAGTTCGACAACCTCCGCCTGGATATGAACAGCTACGAGCTGCGGGTCAAGGGCAAGGTGGTGGAGGCGCCCCCCAAGGAGCTGGAGTTGCTCAACTGCCTGGCCTCCCACCCGAACCGCGTCTACACCCGCGACCAGCTGCTGGACGAGGTGTGGGGCTTTGAATACTACGGCGACAGCCGCACCATCGACGTCCATGTCAAGCGCCTGCGCGAGAAACTGGCCGGCGCCTCCGACAAGTGGGAGCTCAAGACCGTCTGGGGCGTGGGCTATAAGTTCGAGGTGCGTCAGTAATGCGCAAAAGTATTTCCGTCACCTTCTTTTCGGTGGTGGCGACCCTTCTGGTGCTGGGCACGGCGGTGATGGGCTGCTCGGAGTGGGTCCTGTTCAACCGCTACTTTGCGCAGGAGCGGTACGAAGCGCTGGACAGCGTGGCCGAGGTCACCCGGCGGGCGGCAGACTACGTGGTCCAGCAGGCGGCCCTGCCCAAGGGCGAGGAACTGGACGCGCTGAGCACCAAGCTGGAGATCATCGGCGAGAGCGCCGAAGCCTATCTGTTCCTGACCGATGAGGACGGCCATGTCCTCATCACCTCCAACCCGGCGCAGCTGGCGGAGGATGCCGTGCCGCAAGCCCTGATGGCCAGGGTGGGGGATGAGAAGCCCTACCATGTGCTGAGCACGCTGGATGGCGTCCTGACCGAAAAGAGCTATGTTTCCGTGCGGAAAATGATGGACGACAACGGCGCTTGCAGCGGCTATCTCTTCCTGTGCTCGTCCGGTGCACGGCTGACCGATTTCAAGGAGGAGTTCTGGTCGAACTTCTTCTTCTCGGCCTGCATCATGCTGCTCTGCGCCAGTGTGCTGACAAGCGTCCTGATGCGGCGGCTCACCGACCCGCTGCAAAAGATCACCGAGGCCGCGCAGCGGTTCGGCGGAGGAGATCTCTCGGTCCGCGTTGAGGGGGTCGAGGGCGAAGGCGAGGTCGTGGATCTGGCCCACACCTTCAACCAGATGGCCGAAAACATCCAGTCCAATGACAATTCGCGCGGCCAGTTCATGGGCAACATCGCCCACGAGCTGCGCACCCCGATGACCACCATCAAGGGCTTCATCGACGGCATTCTGGACGGCACCATCCCGCCCGACATGCAGAACCACTATTTGCAGCTGGTCAGCGAGGAGACCGGCCGTCTGGCCCGGCTCATCCAGAACATGCTGGACCTGTCCAAGCTGGAAAGCGGCGAGTATCAGGTGAACGCCCGGATGTTCAACATCTGGGAGACCCTGACCGGCGTGGCGCTCTCGGCGGAACAGCGGATCAACGACGGCATGATCGAGCTGGAGGGGCTGACCATGGACGAAAAAGTTCTGGTCTATGCCGACCCCGACCTCATTCATCAGGTGGCGTACAACCTTCTGGACAATGCCATCAAGTTCACCCCGGCGGGCGGGACCATCCGGTTCCACGTCGAGAAGCTGGGCCCGGAGGTGGAGGTCTCCATCTGGAATTCCGGCCAGGGCATCAGCCCGGAAGCGCTGCCCTATGTATTCCAGCGCTTCTATAAGGAAGACCGCTCCCGCGGCCTCCACGCCCGCGGCGCAGGTCTGGGCCTGAACATCTGCAAGGTGCTGGTCAACCTGTCCGGCGGCCAAATCCGGGTCGAGAGCCAGCAGGGCGAGTGGTGCCGGTTCGTGTTCACCCTGCCTACCTGCCCGCCCAACCCCGGCGAGATCAAGCGTCTGCCCGACGAATCGGGCCGTCCGGTGCCGGTGGAAGACCCCGCCAGCATGAAGCCGGTCAACTGAATCCTGCACAGCCAGGCTGTTCCGTAGCGTGGAACGGCTTGGCTGTTTTTTGCATGATGGGAGCCGCAAAAGGGATTTTTGCGACTTTTCCGTGAAAAACACGGCTGCGGATTTGATTTTTTCTGCGTTTTCATGTAAACTAAGAATAGCTATGTCTACCCTGAATTCTGTCCCTGTACGGAGCACAAAAACAGGACGCATGGCAAAACTTTTTGAAAAAATAACGGAGAGTACAAACGAACATGACGATTGTAAGTCCTTCGATCCTTTCAGCCGATTTCACGAAGCTGGGCGCAGACTGCCGGATGGTGCTGGACGCCGGGGCGCAGATGCTGCACTACGATGTGATGGACGGCCATTTCGTGCCCAACATCAGCTTTGGTGTGCCGGTGCTGAAGAGCCTGCACAAGGGGATGCCCGCGGCGTTCTACGATGTGCACCTGATGATCAGCCACCCGCTGGCTTATGCCGAGCCGTTTGCAAAGGCGGGGGCCACGCTGCAGAATTTCCATCTGGAATGTGAGGACGACATCCAGCAGACCATCGACGCCATCAGGGCGCAGGGGTGCAAGGTCGGCCTGACCATCAAGCCGGGCACGGCCCCGGAGGCGCTGGCCCCGTATCTGGACCAGCTGGATCTCGTTCTGGTCATGAGCGTGGAGCCGGGCTTCGGCGGGCAGAAGTTCATGCCCTCGGCGCTGGAAAAGCTGCGCTGGCTGCGCGAAGAGCGGGCCAGACGGAGCGCCCATTTCCTGCTGGAAGTGGACGGCGGCGTGGACGACGCCACGGCTCCGCTCTGCGTGGAGGCCGGTGCGGACATTCTGGTGGCGGGCAGTGCCGTCTTTGGTGCGGCAGACCCGGCGGCGGCTGTGCGCCGTCTGGCTGCGCTGTGAGAGGTGCTGAGCCATGGATGAAACATTGATCCGGGCGCAGCAGCGGGAATTGACCCGGACGGGCCGCTACTACCGGCATGTCTGCTGGATGGCCGTCCCGCTGCTGTGCATGTCCTGCTATTTCTACGGGCTGCGGCCGTTGCTGCTCTGCGGCGCGGCGGTGATCACCGGCAATCTGTGCGACCGTCTGGTCTCGCTGCTGCGTCGGCGTGTCTACCAGTCCAACGATCTTTCCAGCGAGAGCTTCGCGCTCCTCATCGCGCTGCTCATGCCCGCCACGGTGGACTGGTACGTCCTCATCGCGGCGGTCCTGGCCGGTGTCTTTATCGGCAAGGAGGTCTTTGGCGGCTACGGCAGCTATCCGTTCCACCCGGCGGCGGTGGGTTACGTCATCGCGGCGGTGTCCTGGCCGGAACAAGTGTTCCGGTATCCCCAGCCGTATACCGCCATCCCCCTGTGGGATGCGTCGGGTGTGCCGGTGTCGGATACCATCTCCCGGACCTTGCGCAGCGGCGGCATCCTGAACCTCAGCCCGATCTCGCTGGTGCTGGGCGAGTATGCTGCCCCCATGGGCACCGGTGCGGCGCTGGTCATTCTGGCCTGTGGGCTGTTCCTGTGGTATCAGGGGGATACCCGCCTGAGCGCAGCCGTCAGCTTTCTGGTGACGAGCGCTCTCATCGCGTTTCTGTTCCCCCGGCAGGTGGGCCTGCTGGACACTTCCTTTGTGGCCAGTCTGCTCCCCCGTTTGCAGTGTGTGCGGGATGAGCTGCTGACCGGCGCGATGCTGTTCAGCGCAGTCTTCCTGCTGAACGAGCCTTATACCTGTGCCCATCACCGCATCGGGCGCATTTTGTACGGTGTGCTGGTGGGTGCCGCGACCATGGGCTTCCGCTACTTTGGCGTCTACGATACCGGGGTCTGCTTTGCACTGCTCACGGTCAACAGCATTTCCGGCTGGCTGGACCGCACCGAGACCCGCCTGTACCGTCTGCTGGGCTGGAAGGAGGATGCGGAATGAAACGTCATGTTGCAGAAATGATCACCCGCGACCCCGAAAAGTTCGCACACCATGACCGCGTCTTCAAAAACAACCCGGTCGTCATGCAGGGCATGGGCCTGGCTCCGCTGGTGGTGCTGGCCACCAGCGGCAGAAACGCCGTGATGCTGGCGGTGGCTGTGGCCCTGCTGCTGACGCCCTCGCGGATGCTGGCCTGCCTGCTCAGCCGTCTGTGCCCCCTGCGGGACGAGCGCCCGGCCCCCGAAGAGCTGGAAAAGAAGCTGCTGCCCCGCGCCTTTGTCTACAGCGGCAGCGCCGCCGTGGTGTATCTGGCGGTGTATCCCATCCTGAACGCCCTCTTCGGCACCGATCTGCTGGTGCTGGGCATCTACCTGCCTCTGCTGGTGGTGGAGCCGCTGCTGACCTACCGCTTCGGCCGTGTGCAGGAAACGATGCACAAGGCTGTTTCCAAAGGTCTGCGCATCACGCTGGGCTATGCGCTGATCCTGCTGCTGTTGGGCTGTGTGCGCGAGTGGCTGGCCCTCGGCAGCGTGTTCGGCATCCCGCTCAGCCGCTCCGTCCTGCCCATGGCCGGGATGCCGGCGGGCGGCTTCATCGTGCTGGGCGTGGTGTGTGCCATCTGGCGCGCGCTGGCCCGCAAGCGGCAGAGATACCTGAAAAATGAGGCACGCGGCTATCTGGCCGTGCATCCGCAGGAGAACCGGAAGGAGGCAGAACAATGAGCGACGTGCTGCACCTGGTAGGCGTCTTCTTCAGCTATGCCGTTCTGGCCATCTTTGCCCAGAACGCCGTCTTCACCCGCAGCCTGGGCGTGTCCCGGCTGGTCCAGCTCGTCGGCGACGAGCGGACGAGCAGCTGGTGGTTTGCCCTGATGCTCTGCATCACGCAGGTGCTGGTGGCTCCGCTGGTCTATTTTGCGGGCAGCTTCATTGCCCCGCTGCCCAACCGCGCCCAGCTGCGCCCGGTGATGTATCTGACCTGCATCGCGGCGGTCTGCCTGTTTGAGCTGCTGGTCCTCAAGCTGGCAAAAGGCCCCCGCAGCGGCCAGCTCATCCGCATCCTGCCCGTGGCCGCCGTCAACAGCGGTGTGCTGGGCACAGTGCTGGTCGAGCGCACCCAGAGCTTCACGCTGGAACAATCCCTCGGCTTCGGCCTGGGCAGCGGCCTGGGCTATCTGCTGGCCGTCATGCTGGTGACGGAAGCACAGAACCGTCTGCGCAGCCGGGCCATCCCGGAGGCATTCCGCGGCCTGCCCATCACGCTGATCTACATCGGGGTGCTGGCACTGGCCATCTATGGCTTTACCGGCCATTCTGTGATCTTGTAAAAGACCCCAAGGGAGGGTGGTTGATTATGGCAAAATATCCGAAACGCCAGAAGGTCAAGCGCTATCGGCGCAGCTTCTACAGCCGCGAGATGCGGGTAAAAAAGGGGATCGGCATCGCCGTGCTGGTCCTCGTGATGCTGGGCGCGGCCTGGCTGGCGGCTCCCCATGTGCTGGACTGGGCAACGCATACCTGGTACACCGTGGTGCGCAAACGGGATCTTTCCGCCTCCTCCCCCGCCAGCGCGAGCGCATCGTCCGTGGTGGAGAGCCCGGCGTCCTCTGCGGCGCGTGAACCGGCCGCTTCTTCGGAGGTGCAGCCGGAGGTGGTGACGCCTGCTGTGGACGGCACCGCCATCGTGGAGGGCAGCTGGGCCGAGGCGGACATCACGGCCCTGACCGAGGATGCCTCCATCCGCGCTGCGGCGCAGCAGCTGGCCTCGCAGGGCGTGAAATATGCCGTCGTGACCCTGAAGGACGCCACCGGCGTGGTCTACTATGCGTCTCAGGTGCCCGCCGCTGCGGCCAGCCCGGCCAGCGTGACCGTGGACCCGGCCAGAGTGGCCGCCATCTTCCGGGAAGAGGGCCTCATCCCGGTGGCAAAGCTCGCCGCCTTCCGCGACCCGGCCGGTGCCCGCGCTGACCACGCCATGGCCATTGGATATAAGGGGCAGGCCTACCTCTGGCTGGACAACAAGGCGTCTGCCGACGGCAAGCCCTGGCTGAACCCCTATGCGGACGCAGCCGTCCAGTACATCGGCGATCTCATCGACGAGTTGCACACCGCCGGGTTTGAGCAGATGGTGCTGGAGAACGTCCAGTTCCCGGCTTCCACCAGCAGCAAGCAGGACTATGGCACCACCAACGGCGTGAGCCGTGCCGACCAGCTGCGGGCCGATATGGCGGTCTGGGAGCAGCGCTTCGGCAGCCGTGTGACCCTGTGGTACAGCTATACGCTGGCCGAGGTGGCCGACACCTCCAGCACGCTGGGCGTCCCGGCGGCACAGCTGGGCGTGAAGAACCTTGTGGTGCGGGTGCCTTCGGCCTCCACCATGACCGCCGAGGAGCGCGCTGCTCTGGTGCAGGCGCAGACTGAAGCGGGCGTCGAGCATGTGGTCGTGCGGGACAATGCGGCCGGATCCTACGAATAAAAACTACGGTTTCCTTTCAATAACGCGAGAGGGAGGAATGTGATATGAACAAAACATCGTGCTTTTCTCCGGCACACATCCTGCTCCCGGCGGAGAATATCCCGCTGGAGCAGTGGGGCTGCGTGGCCTGCGATCAGTTTACGAGCGACCGCTCCTATTGGGAAAAAGCGGCCCGGACGGCGGCAGGTTCGCCCAGCACCCTGAACCTGGTCCTGCCGGAAGTGTATCTGGAAGAGAGCGGCGTGACCGGCCGCATCCAGAAGATCCATGAGACCATGGACGACTATCTCCGCACGGTGCTGACCCGTGCGGTGGACGGCTTTGTTTATGTGGAGCGCACCGAGCAGAGCGGCCGCATCCGGCAGGGGCTGGTGGGGAAGATCGACCTTGAAGCCTACAGCTACGCCGAGGGTGCCCAGCCGGAGGTGCGCCCCAGCGAACACACGGTCGAGAGCCGCATCCCGCCCCGGATGGCCGTCCGGCGCGGGGCCAGCCTGGAAACGCCCCACGTCATGATGCTGGCCGACGACCCGGACTGCACCCTCATCGAGCCCATCGGGGCGAAGAAAGACGCGCTGCGCAAGGTCTACGAAGGCGAACTGATGCTGGGCGGCGGGCACATCGCGGGCTGGGCTGTGGAAGACCCGGCTCTGCTGGCCCAGATCGATGCGGCCCTGCAGGGGCTGGGCCGTCAGGAAGTCTTTGATGCCCGGTATCCGCAGGCCAGGGGCGCAGCCCCGCTGACGCTGGCCGTGGGCGACGGCAACCACTCGCTGGCATCGGCCAAGGCCTACTGGGAGGAGCTGAAGCAGACCCTGCCCCCGGAACAGCAGGCAGACCACCCGGCCCGCTGGTGCCTGGCCGAGGTGTGCAACGTCCACTCGCCCGCCATTGAGATCGAGCCGATCCACCGGGTGCTGTTCAATGTGGACTGCGGCGCGGTGCTGCTGGCCCTCATCGCGTGGAGCGACTCCCACAATGCAGGCATCTGCTTCGGCGATGCCCGGCAGCAGTCCTTCACGCTGGCAGGCCCCCATGTCGCCAATGTGCTCAGCTTCGAGCACCCTGTGGCCCCGCTGACCGTCGGCACCATCGACGCCTTCATCGAATACTTCATGGCCCGCCACATCGAGGCCCGCGTGGATTACGTCCACGATGAGCCTGCGGTCCGCGCTTTGTGCAAGCAGGGCGGCGTGGCCTTCCTGCTGCCGCCGTTCGACAAGAGCGACCTGTTCAAGGGCGTCGTGATGGGCGGTGTGCTGCCCCGCAAGACCTTCAGCATGGGCCATGCGGAGGAAAAACGGTATTACATCGAGTGCCGGAAAATCAAAGAGTAACAGAATGAAATGCAAAGGCCTCCCCGGCAGGGCGAGGCGGAAGCATTTCATGGACAATAGGAGAACCATGACTTTTAACGAACTGAATCTGTCCGCCCCGCTGCTGCGTGCCGTTGCGGAGGCGGGCTACGAATCCCCCTCGCCCATTCAGGCATCGGCCATCCCGCCGGTGCTGGCCGGGAGGGATTTGATGGGCTGCGCCCAGACGGGCACCGGCAAGACCGCAGCCTTTGCGCTGCCCATGCTGGACCGCCTGACGGCGGCCCCGGCCAAAAAGAAAGGGGCCGTCCGTGCCCTGATCCTGACCCCCACCCGCGAGCTGGCGCTGCAGATCGGCGAGAGCTTTGAGCTGTACGGCAAGTACCTGAACCAGCGCAGCACCGTGATCTTTGGCGGCGTGGGCCAGGCCCCGCAGGTCGCGGCCCTCAAGAAGGGCGTCGATATCCTCATCGCCTGCCCCGGCCGACTGAACGACTTGGTTGGGCAGGGCCTTATCGACCTCTCCCACATCGAGATCTTCGTGCTGGACGAGGCCGACCGGATGCTGGACATGGGCTTTGTGCATGACGTGAAAAAGGTCATCGCTAAACTGCCCGCCCAGCGCCAGAACCTGATGTTCAGCGCCACCATGCCCAAGGAGATCGAGCAGCTGGCGGCCGGTATCCTGCACGACCCCGCTTTCGTCAAGGTGGACCCGGTGTCCAGCACCGTGGACCGCATCGACCAGAGCCTGTATTTCGTCGAGAAGGGCAACAAGAAGTTCCTGCTGCCCTGGCTCATCCAGAATCTGAAACCGCCGGTGCAGAACGCGCTGGTCTTCAGCCGCACCAAGCACGGCGCGGATAAGATCGCCAAAGACCTGAACAAGCAGGGCATCCCGGCAGCGGCCATCCACGGCAACAAGAGCCAGTCCGCCCGCGTGGCGGCGCTGGAGGGCTTCAAGGCCGGAAATACCAAAGTGCTGGTGGCCACCGATATCGCCGCGCGCGGCATCGACATCAGCGAGCTGTCCCATGTCTTCAACTACGACCTGCCCGAAGTGCCGGAAACGTACGTCCACCGCATCGGCCGCACGGCCCGCGCCGGTGCCGACGGCACGGCCGTCAGCTTCTGCGCCCCGGAGGAGCAGGAGTATCTGGCCGGGATCGAAAAGCTGAACCGCCGGAAGATCCCGGTGGTGTCCGGCCACCCGTGGGACGGTGTGCCTGCCCCGGCCAAAAAGGAGCCGCCTGTGCGGGGCAAAAAGCCCAAGGCGGAGGCCGAAGCGCCTGCCGCCCAGCCGGAAAAGCCCGCCAAAGCGGCAAAACCGGCCCGGCCCAAAAAAGAAAAAACGGCTGCTGCCCAGGCAGAGCCGATGAAATCTCAACCGAAAGAGGAACCATCCATGGATGAAAACCAGAAGCGCACCCCCGGCGGGCGCAGCGAAAACCGCCGCTCCAACAACAGCCGCCCCCGCCGCGAGGGCAGCAATGCCGCCCCGAACCGCGGCAGCAACGCCCAGCCCAAGTTCGACCCCCACTTTGTGAGCGCCCCGGAAGCGACGCCGCTGCGCCCGGCCAAAAAGCCCAATGCGCCCGCAGCCCAGCCCGCCGCAAAACCGGCGGCCCCGGCCGGCAGTGCCAAAGGCGAGA
>OGYY01003415.1_pt1 | contig 10194 bp, 6 predicted proteins | sample 1576671 | NCBI WGS metagenome assembly OGYY01 (sample SAMEA3541593, study PRJEB24748) | human gut metagenome | biome: human gut; feature: human-associated habitat; material: faeces | place: China | collected 2012 | reverse complement strand
CGAAGCGATTTGGTGCATCCGAAGGCAGCCAAATCCGCGGAACGGCGGCACCCGCTGCCTAAAAGTGCACGAAAACGCTTCGCTGCCTCCAAGTGCACGAAAATCCACCAGAGCGCCGCCGGCGCGAGCCCGGACCGCAGGCAAGCGCTCGGTTCGCGCGAAAAGGCGAGCTGAGATGCCCTATCAAACCCCCGAACCGCGGCCGCGCCGCATGAAAAAGGGATCCGGCTCGAAAGCCGGACCCCCATGCTGCCCAGATGACGGAAGACGAGCCCGTCACGCGTCAGGCGGGCAAGTAGAAGCGGACTCGTCCAAAACGGCGCGAGGCGCTACAGCTCGCAAGCCACCTCGTAGCCGGCGCCGATGGCGTCGCGAAGGTTGCCGCACTGCTTGGAATCGCCCAGCACATGGCAGGTGAAGCCCGCCTCGGCCAGCGCGTCGGCGAGCGCGGTGTTGGGGCGGTAGCCCAACGCGAGCACCAGGGTGTCAGCGCCCTCGATCACGTGCTCCTCGCCGTCCTTCTCGTAGGAGATGGTATCCTCGGTCACGCCCGTGAGCTTGGCCTCGGTGAGCACATGGACGCCCTTGTCCAGGATGCGGGTCACGAGCACCGCGCGACCGGCACCGCCCTCGTTGGCGGCGAGCGTCTTGGTCATCTCGATGAGGGTAACGTCGCGGTTGGACGGTGCAAGGTCATTGACCAGCGGGGCCAGGTAGTCGGCCGTCTCGCAGCCCACGGAGCCGCCGCCCACGATGACGATCTTCTTACCCGGGAAGGCTCGACCGGCCAGCAGGTCGTCGGCGGTCATGACCTGCTTGAAGCCCGTCATGAAGCCGGGGACGATGGGCTCGGCGCCATAGGCCAGGACCACCTCGTAGCCCGCGAAGTCGCGCTGGATGTCCTCGGCCGTGAGCTCGACGCCCATGCGGACGTCCACGCCGGCCTCGGCAAGACGGCTGAACTGGTACTTGATCACACGGGTGAGCTCCTGCTTGGCAGGCGGCACCGACGCGATGCGCAGCTGGCCGCCGGGCTCCTCCTGCTTATCCACGAGCACCACGTGGTGACCGCGCTGCGCGGCGATGAAGGCAGCCTCCATGCCGGCCGGGCCCGCGCCAACGACGAGCACGTCCTTCTTCTCGGTCGCCGGCTCGAAGCCCGCCTCGTCGTGCTCGACGTCCGGGTTGACCGTGCAGGAGATGGGCTTGCCGAACATGATGCCGTTCAGGCAGCGCAGGCAGCCGATGCACGGGCGGACCTCCTCGGCGCGACCCGCGGCGGCCTTGTTGCAGAACTCCGCGTCGCACAGGTTGGCGCGGCCCATCATGCAGATGTCGGCGGCGCCGTCCTCGATGAGCTCCTCGGCGATCCAGGCCTCGTTGATACGGCCCACGGTTGCCACGGGGATGGTCACGTGCTTCTTGATCTCACGCGAGAGGTCGGCGTGGCTGGCCTGCTTGGTGCCCGCGGCGGGAATGGCCGAGCCGCGCTTGATGGTGGTGCCGCCCGAGACGTGAATCATGTCGACGCCGGCCTTCTCGAGGCGGCGGGACACGTAGATCATGTCGTTGAGGGTGAGGCCGCCATCGGTGTACTCGTCGCCGGAGATGCGGACGTCGATGATGAAGTCCCTGCCGCAGCGCTCGCGGATCTCGGCGATGACCTCCAGCAGGAAGCGCATGCGCGCGTCCAGGCTACCGCCGTACTCATCGGTGCGCTTGTTGTACTGCGGCGAGAGGAAGCCGCCGAGCATGCCGTGCGCATGCGCGGCATGGACCTCGACGCCGTCGGTGCCGGCCTTCTGCATGCGGACGGCGGCGTCGCCGAACTGGCGCGTGAGCTCGTGGATCTCGTCGATGGTGATGGGGCGCGGCGCCTCGCGGGCATAGGACGGGCCCACAAAGGAGGGCGCGATCAGGCGCGGCGTACCGGGCACGTTGAAAGCCATGTAGGCGGGGTGGAAGAGCTGCGGCAGAATCTTGGCCCCGTGCTCATGGACGGCGGAGGCGAGCTTCTCCCAACCGGGAATGAAGGTGTCGTCATAGCAGCACATGTCGCCGGGCAGGTAGGTGTAGGTGGGCTCGACGGTCACGACCTCGGTGATGATGAGGCCCACGCCGCCCTTGGCGCGCGCCGTGTAGTGATCGACGAGCGCGTCGGTGACGTAGCCGTGGTCGGCCAGGTTGGTGGACACGGGCGGCATGAACACGCGGTTCCTGACCTCCTGCGTACCGACCTTGATGGGGCTGAACAGCATCGGGTAAGCCTGGGATTCCATTACTCTCTCTTTCATCCTCTCGCGAAAAGCAATGTTCCTCTCGCGAAGGGCAACGAATGTGTCTTATTTTGCACAATTACTGTACACCATAAAGCAGAACGGCAGCAGCGACCTTCCCTCCCGCCCCCTTGATAACTAGAAGGCAACTACAAGGTAACTTCGAATGGCTCAACTCCCCCATCGCCTACCGCGAGGATAACGCCCTGTCTATTGTCAGGAACCCATCCGGAACATCGTTCGCACCCAAACCAACCATCTATCATTGCCTCAACATGGCCCGCAAGAACCGGGCGGACCACCTCTCGGCGGAACATGTTCGCTTGAAGTAATTATTTCTACGTCATGCGCCCGCTGCTGGCCGCACGCTAGGTTGTTGCGGAACAGACGCCGCCCGTGCCGTTTACGGAGCTCGTCGAAAATGGGCTCGAATCAAACATGAAGCCCCTTGTTGCCGAACTCGTGCGACGGAAAACGGACCCCCTGAGAGCGACCTCGTATCCCGAATTCCCGAGCTCGATGAGTGGATCGAGCTTGTCTACCAACAGGTCGAATCCTCGCTCCCAAGCATCCCGACCTTCGGCAAACCCGACTGGGACGCCTACAACCGAGCGTTCCTCGACATCTTAGAAGTGCTTCACCATCGATAGCGGGTGGAAATGTCGCCGACGGTGCCACCACCGTTGATGGCGGCTGCACCTGTTGTTAGAAATTCCTGCTTTACAGCAAGCCAATTGCGGGCTCGTTGCGTGGTCCATGAAAACAAAATGCCGCCGTAGGCGATTGCGCCGATACTGCGACCCAAATGTGATGCACACATCGGCGATCCCACCGTCGCTCGTGCCCGATAGCTATTGGGCCTTTCCAAAACGATTCATGACCTCGAGCAGTTCACCCGTCGTAACGATCTTGGCGGGAGACGAGCCTCCAAAAACTGCATCAAGTTTCACTTGTCCAGCATTATCACCGATGGCAAGATACTGGGTCTTTTTAGTAGGCTTTCCCTCTGTCGCCTTCATCCCGCATGTCTTCAAGGCAACGAGAATCTGTTCCCGCTTGTAGCCAGGGGTCGCACCAGAAACTATCACCCTAAGACCCACGGGGTTCTCAATCTCATTTGCATCGCCCCTTAAGCCTTTCATTTCAGCTTTTTTCAAAACATCTTCAATAGTCTCCTGGGAACCGTGGACCAATCCGAGACCGTAAAATACCCGCTTTGTCCTTACATTCGAATCGGAACTAAAAGACCATTTCAAAGCCTCGGGAACACCGAATTCCTCGGATAGCTTCTTGAAAATCGAGTAGCACGCCTCAACATCACAGAACGCATCGTGATGAGCGTTGAGCGTGATGCCAAAATGGCTACACAGACGCTTAAGCGAACCAGGAAGTCCATGCTGTTGCGCAACGAGCATCGTGTCGACTGCATCTATTGCCGGCATTTCCACGCCATACGCAGCCATGCTTTTCTTTATATGGTGGATATCGGCGCCGTTGGCATTGTGCGCAACAAAAATGTAGTCGCGAAGCAAGTCCAAAAGGCCCACCTCTTCGCAGAATTGAGCAAAGGTCGGCATCGTCGGCAGAGAATCCCAATCGATATCAAGATTCTTCCTGCTCCACCAACACACCTCGCTTTCCGGATTGATTGTCCGGCACATCTGATTCTGGATCCTATTACCATCGAGATCCGTGAGAATAAAGGCAACTTGACAAATCCGTTGCTGAGAATTCGCCGTTTCGCTGTCCCAGAACAGATAGCCCTTCTTTCTCATTTATATCACCTTCCATGTGGAAGCCAGTTGGAGCTATGGCTTTTCGCGCTGTGGACTGACAGTTGGCGAACCATCCCCATGGTCCTGATTGACACGGCGACGACGTGCTTGACAAGGTTCGAGATATAGCGTGGGTTAGCGGAGTAGCTGTTGGGGATCATTTACGGTGCCCGACGCCCATCTTTCCTCACTTGGCAGCAGCCCATGAGCCAGCCTACGACGGGGCACCCGTTGACTGCGCAGCCATGTCAAGCGAAGGACATGGTGCCCATAGGGCCTGAAATGGGCTGGAGCTCACGCGCCGTCCTGTCACGCGCAAGCGAACACGGCGCTCAAAAACTACGCCGAGACCCAGGGGCAGATAGCGGCCTGCGATGAACCTCATGAGAAGGCTCATCAGCGATGGGGACAATGCGAAGGACGAAGAAGATCGGCACACGCACCCCATGGGAAAGTTCCCCTCAGCACAGAAGGGCCTTCCTGGCGATCGTCCTTCTGTGCTGCCTCCGCCGCCAGGCTTCCCTTCTTTGGCATAATTGGGATTGCCACCTACCTCGTTCTGCCATGAGAAGCGTCCGTGCTACGCGCGGCGAAGCCACGAGCCCGTCTTCGCGACCGTGTCGAACATGCGACCCTGTTTGACGTGCTCGGGAATAGGCACGTTCTCACCATCAAACAGCACGGCAGCAGGCGAGTTCTCGAACATGGATTCCATGCTCGTAACCCTAGAAATGTCCCAGCCCGTGCAGTTGATGAAACGCGCACCGGTGCAACCAAAGAACATCGAGCTCATGTCGGTAACGCTCGATGTATCAAAGCGATCCGTTGCCATGAAGCTGTCAATAGATGCGCTGCCGCGGAACATGGCTCGCATGCTCCTCGCTTTGGACGTATCCAAACCGAGAAGGTCGTACTCTGCACATCTCGGCAAGCCATCGAAGAGACACGCGCACGAACAAGGGGCGTATCGATCGTTTACAACGACTTTACCAATATCATTGCGCCACTCAGCCCAAGGCACAGCATTCCTATTCAGGGTATCCGTTATGATTGTGCCATCTGGAAGGCACGTAATCGACCCCACATTGTCACCAAACTGCTCATTTCCGGACAAGAAGCCGCAGGCGATAATGTTCCAACCACCAAGACTCGTGCTCTTCATGGAACCATGCTGGATGAAGAGCGTGTACGGTGCCACAGATCCATCCCAAGCAGGTCTATTCTCGGTCATCGCGTTGGAACGAGCCCACGTCCCGATCTCGCTCACAACACTACGCACCTTCTCGTCAAGATCGCCGTTGTCGGCAGCCTTCTTTAATCTGGTCTTCCAGGCACGCTGCATCGACTCCATGTGGGTGTCTACGACAACCCAGTGATCGGCAACGCTCTCTGGCGAAAGCTGAACGCCAAGCATGTTCCAGAACGCGGTCTCGCCAATTATGGTGATGCCCTTCGCCCTCGCATCTGCGACATAGGCCTTGTCATCGGTTCCAGCAGCAAGCTCATCAGTAACAACGAAGACCTCGGTAGCAGACTTCACTACGTTGCCGCTCGCAATCGTTGCGATGCCCCCGTGCTCGCGAACGAGCTGATAGCCCTCGAAAGGGTCAAGAGTTTTCAAGCCCTTGGCGAATGAGAACGACCTTCCCCGTACATCTTCCATAGCCATCTCTACTCCTCGCCCCTAGAGCCGTTTATAGCCGCCAGATAATGCTCCTTGCCCTTCTGCATGTCTACGAGATAAGGCGCAAGTAGTCGAAATGGAACGCCCTCACCATCGAGGACCGCCTCAAGTGTCACCATGCCACAGTTATCGCAGGTCTCGACCACGCGCACGTCAACAACCGGAATGGTATCGATGACGTCCTCGCTCACAGGGGCTGTGACACCGTACTTATTCTTGCGCATCACGACCTTGAAGCCACTGCGACGGTAGTAGACAAGAGGCTTCGTGAGGGGAAGACCCAGTTCACGCTTAACCATGAGAACGGCATCCTCCCCCAGATCGGAAAACCAAATTCCAGTCTGTAAGACGTCGTAGCGTACAGGCTTATCAGCCGAATGGCCAATCATCTCGAGAAAGTCACGGCCCCCGACGATACATATGCCGTACTGCTCAGCCTTGGCTACCTTGCCGCTTCTGCGCCCTTCGAGATTCACCAGCAGAGTAACCTTCTTGGTAACACCGTTGCTCAACTCCGCGCCGTGAACAAGCGCAAGCGTCTGACATGCCCTTTTGGGATAGAAGTCGGTTGAGCCAGTAAAGCAAACAATCTGCCCTTTCAGCTCGTCGCCCATAACCTCGGCGGTTATATCTCGAACGTCGGTTGACTCCATCGACCACTGGAGGCGAATCGCATCGTAAAGCAACCGCGTGGCATGGGCATCCGAGAGTGCCCTATGAGCCTCGTTGTTTTCGATGCCGTATTCATCGCAGCAGCTCGCAAGCGTAGCGCGACCATGCATGAGCATGGCGTCATGGGAACCATTGTCAAGCGGGTTTTTAATACCAGACCGCTCAGCTTCACGCGCGATGAATAGGTTGTCAAAACGTTGATTGTTGAACCCGACAAGCGGCAGGAGGTCGACAAACTCGCAGAAGTCGGCAAACACCTTTGCGAGAGGTCTTTTTCCAGCCAGCATGTCATCCGTGATGCGATTGGCCTCACTTGCCCTTGGATTCATCTCGCCATCAAGCGCACATAGCTCTGAGAACTCACCCGTAACCTGCCCGTCCTCGACCCTGACGGCACCAAACTCAACTATCTCTCCCTGCGGAAAGAAGTCGCTAGTCTCAAGGTCGTAGGCCACATATGACGTCGGCAGAAGAAACGCCTTCATGGTCTTCTGATACATCTGCATCCTAACTCTCGACAATAATGACCATTTTACGCCTCAAATGGGACACTAATGCCCTTAGCTTAACGCTATCAAAAGCGACCCTATTCCTTGGATCGTTTCACCTCGTCAGGCGGTATTTCAGTTACTCAACTTGTTCGGCCTCAGCGTCATGCCATTGTTCGACCGTGCCATCTTGGCTTTCACTGCGTCAAACTCAGGCTTGCAGCGTTTGATCTGCACCTCAAGCAGTATCATCACCCTTGAAGCGCAGCCGGCAACGGTGCGCACGGCAACGTCCGCACCGATCAGCGCCAAGGCGGTTGTCGGACGAAGCGTCCATCATCATGACAATTTCAATCTTCGGATTCGTCCACTCGGTAGGCATGGACTTCGTGCCCCCTTACGCGAGCGTACGCTCCCGCTCTCCGGAATCAATCTCTACCTATTCTTTTCTTAAGGAATGCGCAGCCGACACCCCTAGCCAATATTGACCCCCATCATTTATCGGGCAACCCGCGCGATGGCCCTGCTCGCAAGGTAGGTCGAGCGTGCTCTTGCGGCCCCGACCCCGCGGGCGCTTATCTACGTGAAGCGTTTACAAGGTATCCGCCGCCTGTAGGGGGAGGGCGGACAGAGGAGGCTCAAAGGCGAGGCCAACGTTCATCCTCGATAACAAAAAAACTCGGGAGCCGAATCGACTCCCGAGCTGCAAGTTCTTGGTCGCGGGGGCAGGATTTGAACCTACGACCTCCGGGAAATATCTATAAAAGCATGATTACCCCAGCGTAACCCGCTTGCTACCCGCGTTTACCTGCGAGTGTTTAGCGATTCGTTTACCCTGTATTACCCTCTGGTAACCCCTGTTTGCCCGGAGTAAACGACAGGGTAAACGACAGGGCGAAAAGCTAGGAATCCCGCAGCATTTGGACGAGTTGGGCGGTGCTGCTCGTGTCGGTGTAGCTGCTCCGGTTCATGTCCTCGGAGTGTCCGAAAAAGGCCGCCCGCAGCGCGTCCGGGATGCCCCGCTGCATCCACTCGGTGTTGAGCGTCGCACGCCAGACGTGCGTCGACACCTCCCGCAGCAGCGGTATGTCGAGGACGTCCGCCATTTCGCGGTAGAGGGCCTTCGCAGCCTTCTGACGGTTCGAGGCGTCCCAGACCCTATCAGGGAATGCCGGCGACCCGTAAACAAGCGCTGTAGGCTCCTGAGGTATCTCAGCGAGCCGTTCGCGGATGCGATCGGCGACGCGTTCGTCCATCACGGGGATGGTGCGCCCGCGATGAGTCTTCGAGACGTCCGGGGTGATGGTCACGGTGAGCGGATTCGCGCTGGCGTCGACGTCTGCTCGCGTGAGGCTGCACGCCTCGTTGATTCGCAGCCCGGTCTCGGACTGCACGAGCGTCACGTCGACGGCCCGCTCGCGGATAGCCGTCCGCTGCTCTGCGCTGTACCGCCCGCGCTTCGGTCGGGGCATCTTCTCGGCCTCGTAGGCGAGCAGGTAGTCTTTGACCGCCGCTCGCTGCTCGGGCGTGAGCGCCCGCCCTCCTTTGGGCTTCGGTTTCGCGACGTGCTCGAGCAGCTCCAGCTCCATATCGCGCAGCGGGTTGTGCGTGATGACCTCGTCGGTCACGAGTCGGCGCATCACGTACTTCGACGTGACCTTTGCGCACTGTCGCGCCGTGGCGGTGCCGTTCTCGGCAGCGATAGCCGCGAGTGCGTTGTTGAGCGTCCGGGGTCGCACCGCGTCGGCGATGGTGAGGCCCCTCATCTGCGCCGCGAGCAGTTTGAGCACGTAGATGTATCGCTCCTGCGTGTTCGGGCGGAGCGGTTTCGGGAATTGGTTCGACTGTATAGCCGCGATGCTTTGCTTTTTGACGTATTTGACGAAGTTCGAATCGGGTGCCCACGGGCCCGTGCCCGTGCCGTCGAGCAGCGTTTCCGCAGTCTTTTGCGCCTTGTGCCGCACGTCGGTCGTGCGTGTCGTCTTCATCTCGGTGATGTGCTTCTCGACGCGCCCGTTCCACAGGCAAATGCGCCACTGCATGGTGAGGTATCCCGGCTTCGGCTCGCGCTCGCCGGTCTCGGGGTTCTTCCGAGTGGCCGGAACGACCGCCGACGTCGCTATGGTGTTCTCCCCGGGCTGGATTCGCGGTCGTGGCATGGCTCCTCCTCGCGTTTGACCTCGAACGATACCGACAGGATAGCACGGAGGAAAGAAATTGGTTTAAATCATTGACAACGGTGGACACGGCAGAGTAGCCTATGGGTATGCACAGGTATAGTGGCGCACCGTCAAACGGATAGTCACGAGCGAGCGGCGAAGGAAAAGAAGCCGCGGAGTCCGAGGAAATCATCCCCGTTGGCTGGGGCTTACCGTCCAGCTAGAAATGACCGTAGGGGCCTCTCGGGAATCAGGTTTGCGCAGCACCGAGGTGCTGCGTCCGATTCCTCGGAGGTCTTTTTCATGGCAAAAAAGAATACCAGCACGACGATAGTGAGCGCCGCGCGCGAGCACCCGGTTTTGGCTCTGCGCGAGCGCGATGCCGCTGCCGCTCTCGGCATCAGTGTGAAGACGCTGCGCAATTGGCGCTACATGACCCCGCAGAAGGGGCCACGCCCTTCGCGTCTCGGACGCACTGTCGTGTACCCGGTATCCGAACTCGAGCGTTTTCTCGCCGAGCATGCGGGTCGGTAGGTGATCGTAATGAAGGCCTCTCATACGAACAGGGCTGGCCATACCACCGACAAGCAGGGATTTTATTACGGACGGAAGGAAGCGTGGGTCGAGACCGCGCCTATGACCTCCGTGCCCGACCTCGACGGATGGGTGCACGAGCCCGTGCTCGGTGGGCATTTCGAGCGCTACGAGCGCGTCATCGACAATCCCGTCGCACCGGGTGTCACGGCGGATGGTGTCGCGTTCGACCAGTCGCACCGTTTCGAAGGCGACACATGGCTCGAGTGGGTGCCGCGCGAGGTTGAGAAACCGGCCTCGGAAACGGCCCGAAACATTGAGTCGGAATTGAGCTTTTCGGCAAAAAGCTCAATTTCGGCCAACCAGATTTTCCCGCAAACAACAGGGGTTTTGCCGCAAATGGTGTCAAATCCTATGTGGGACCCATACGACACCGACACCATGGGTGTCGGTGTCGTGCCTCGCGGCGTTCCGCTGCCGCGGCTACCTATCGGCCGGCCGGGCCGTCCTGGCCTCGGCCAGGCGCAGGCGATGGCGGGCCTGCGCTACTCGCTGTGGGTCTCGCTCGATACGGAGTTCGTGAGCGCTGAGGACGAGCACGGCGGG
>OGYY01003411.1_pt1 | contig 10201 bp, 5 predicted proteins | sample 1576671 | NCBI WGS metagenome assembly OGYY01 (sample SAMEA3541593, study PRJEB24748) | human gut metagenome | biome: human gut; feature: human-associated habitat; material: faeces | place: China | collected 2012 | reverse complement strand
CGGGGATGCCGTTTAACGCCGCATAGCTGTAGAGACCATTCTCCGCTGATGAGGCCACACGGTATTCCAGGGACAGCGCGTCGGAAGCCGCCCGCGCCCGGCGGGTTGTCTCCGCGTCCACATACGCCGGGAAGAAGGTGAAGGGGATGACAAGCTCGTTGCTGTCCCCGCTGTGAAGATCCAGGAGAAAATCGGTCGCCGGGTAAATCCATTTTTCCACCGCAGCCGCGATGCGCAGGCTCTCGCCTCCATTCTCATCGCCGGGGAAGGCCCGGTTCACATTTTCCCTGTCCCCGGCGGTGGTCTGCTTTAGGCCATGGTGAAATCCAGAGCGGTTAATCAGCGGGAAAACCAGCACCTGCCCGCTCATTTTTTCCGGATTCAATTCCCCGATAAGCTGCCTGGCAGCCTCGATTCCCACGAACTCGCAGCCGTGGACGCCGGCGGTGACGGTCAGGGTCGGTCCCTCCGTCTTTCCGCACACGGCGCAGCCCTCCAGCACGCCCACACCGGGGACGGGAATGGCAAGGCGCTTCTTCTCCCCCGGCTTTGTTTCCGTATCACACACAAACATGCTCTCTCTCCTCCGTCTCAAAATCTATGATGGAGCCAAGAAGCTCCCTCGCATATGTGTCTTTCGTCTCCGCGATCCTATCGACCGGAATGTGCTCCGTCACCCGTCCTTTGTAGAGGAACAGCACCTCGTCGCAGAGGTAGGTGACCGAGGTCAGGTCGTGGGTGATGAAAATGTAAGTCAGCCCCAGTTTTTCCTTGAGCTCCCGCAAAAGATCCATGACCTGCACCTGGGTGTGGGCGTCCAGAGACGAGATGGCCTCGTCGAACAGAATCACCTCCGGACGGCAGGCAATGGCCCGCGCGATGCACACGCGCTGAAGCTGCCCGCCGGAGAGCTCGTGGGGAAAGCGCTCTGTGAAGCTTTCGTCAAGCCCCACCAGCTCCAGGAGCCGCCTGCACTCCTCCTGGCGGCCGGTGCGCTGGCCGCTTCGTCTCTCCCAGGCCCGGATTCCCTCTGTCAGAATATCCCGCACGCGAAACCGCGGGTTGGCCGAGGTGGTGTAGTCCTGGAACACCACGCTCATCCGGCTCTGCAGGAGACGTTTTCCCTCCCGCCGGCCGTCGATGGGCACGCCGTCCAGCGGCGACCGCTTTTGTCCCTTCGCGCGCCGCGCGTCAGCCTCCGCGGCCTCGCGCAGGGCGTCGGCGGGGTAGGTTTCCAGATAGGCATGCACTTCGCCGTCGCGCGCGTCAATGGCGCGAAGGTACGCCTGAACGATCTCCACGGAGGTGATCTGCCCGCCGTCCAGCAGGGCGCACAGCTCCGTCACGGTCTTTTGGCAAAGCGCCGGAATGGGCTTCATAGGACAATGCGCCTCCCTTTCAGTCAAAGGTTCTGGGCACGGTGATCAAGCGGCCCGCCACGGTGGATGCGTTCATGAGCACCGCTTCAATGGGCAGGCTTTCGCCGGGCTCATCGGGGCGCAGGGACTGCGTTTCGGGCGCGGTGCGCGGCCGCGGAGGCGCCTCGCGCTGTAGCCCGGCCAGCTCGCCCGCAAAGTCCACGATGGCGGCAAATTCCTGGCTCATGCGCTCCTCCTCGCCGGGCGAGAGGGTGAGCATGGACAGAAGCGCCGCGTTCTCCACCGCCTCGCGCCGGAGGGTGCGGGCGTGCTCCTCTCTGCCTGTCTCCGCCACGGACACGCCCAGCTTGAGCGCCTCCAGCTGCGAGGCGTCCACGTAGTCCGGCGCGCCGGTGAGCGGGCAGCGCGCGTCCTTGGTCTTGGGAAAGGCGATAACCTCACGCAGCGAAGACGCGCCCAGCAGCAGCATGCACAGCCGGTCCACGCCGAAGGCAAACCCCGCGTGCGGCGGTGTGCCGAAGCGGAAGGCATCCAGCAGGAATCCGAAGCGCTCGCGCGCCTCCTCCTTGTCAAAGCCCAGGGCGCGGAACACCTTCTGCTGGATATCCGCGCGATGGATGCGGACGCTGCCGCTGCCCAGCTCCACGCCGTTGAGCACCACGTCATAAGCCTGCGAACGCACGAGGGGCTTGGTCTTGTCGTCCTGCATCAGCTCCACATCCTCCAGAAACGGCATGGTGAAGGGATGGTGCATGGCGGCATAGCGCTTTTCGTCCTTTTTGTATTCAAACATGGGAAAATCCGTCACCAGCGCGAACTGGAAATCGCCGGGGTCCGTCAGGCCCAGCAGGTCCGCGCACTTGAGGCGCAGGCCGCCCAGCACCCGCCGCGCCACGTCCAGCCCGTCGGCGCAGAAGAGGATGAAGTCGCCGGGCCGCGTATCCATGCGCGCCTCCAGCTCCCGCCACACCGGCGGATCAAAATACTTGGGCAGAATGGAGTTGACCTCGCCATTCTCGCGGTAGAGAATCCAGGCCATGCCCCTGGCGCCGAGCCGGACGGCCTGACGGGTAAGCAGGTCGATGGTGGAACGGCTGAAGCTCGTCCCCGCGCCCCTGATGTTGATGGCGCGCACCACGCCCCCATCCTTCAGCGCCTCGGAAAACACAGAGAACGACGCGCGACCGGCGATGTCGCTCACATCCACGATGGGCAAATCGAAGCGCAGGTCCGGCTTGTCTGTGCCGTAGCGGTCCATGGACTCCAGCCAGGTGAGCCGCCGGAAGGGATGCGGCACGGGGCGGCCCATCACCCGTTCGAACAGGCGTGTAAACAGGTCCGTGAGAAAAGCGAGCATGTCCTCCTGGTCCACGAAGCTGCGCTCCATGTCCACCTGGGTAAACTCCGGCTGGCGGTCGGCGCGCAGGTCCTCGTCGCGGAAACAGCGGGCCACCTGATAGTATTTGTCGATGCCCGACACCATCAAAAGTTGCTTGTAGATCTGCGGGCTCTGGGGCAGGGCGTAGAACGTGCCGGGATGCACGCGGCTGGGCACCAGATAGTCCCGCGCGCCCTCCGGCGTGGATTTGCACAGGATGGGCGTTTCCACCTGCAAAAAGCCCTGGTCGTTGAGAAGGCGCTGGACCTCGCTGATCAGCGTGTGGCGAAAGAGCAGATTCCGGTACATCTGCGGACGGCGCAGGTCCAGATAGCGGTACTTGAGCCGCACCTCCTCACGCACGGGCTCCTCGTCGGAAAGGGAAAAGGGCAGCGTGTCCGCCGCAGAGAGCAATTCCATATGGCTGGCGGCCAGCTCAACCTCGCCCGTGGGCAAAGCGGGGTTGTAGGTGCTCTCGTCGCGCAGGCGCACCTCGCCGGTGATCTTGACCACGCTCTGGTTTTTGAGCCGCTCGGCCAGCGCGAAGCTGGCGGGGTCCGCCACGGCCTGGTCAAACACCGTCTGCACCACGCCCTCGCGGTCGCGCACGTCCACGAAGATGACGCCGCCCATGTCGCGGCAGGTCAGCACCCAGCCGCACACCGTGGCCTGCCGGCCGATGTGCGCGCGGCGCAGGGTTCCGCAGTAATGCGTTCTTTCCATAAAGCTGCAACCTCCCTTATCGCCGGGTAAGAAAAAAGCCCCCCGCCCCGGCATCTCCGGGGCGAAAGGCCAAAGCCTTCCGCGGTACCACCCGCGTTGGACAGAATTGTCCCACTTTCAGCAGGGAACGCCATTGATCCCCCCGCGCTGTACCGGGCGCGCCCGTCCGCGCCTACTCGGACCCTTCGGCCCTTTGGGACGGATGCTCGGGGATGTTCTTCGCTTTCCCGGCCCTGCCGCCTTTCCAGCCCCGGCGGCTCTCTGCGAAGGCCTTGCGGGCAAGCTACTCTTCCCGTCATCGCCATGTGCGGAATGATAGCAGGGATTGGACGGCCTGTCAAGAGGGGAGCAAGCGGCAGGACAAAAAAAGTGCAATTCCTTCCCATTTTCCCTTGATATGAATCATTTTCCCATGTATAATATATATCTGATGTTATTTTTTCAATATATATTGATTTTGTACTAATTATCTGATGTAAAAATACGCAAAAGAAGGGTTTGGTTCGTATGAAGCAAAAACCGGTTTGGATGCTGACGTGAACTGCACCCCATTTGTTAGACAGTATGATATACTGGATAACAAGTGGGGTGCTTGATTATGCCAAAAGGAATAGCAAACAAACGATACACACCGGAGTTTAAGCAACGGGTTGTAGAGGCTGTCATGCAAGATGGTCTGAGCTACACGGAAGCTGCCAAGCAAAGTGAAAGAGGATTTGCTTGCTGAGGTTCAGCGGCTGCGTGCGGAAAATGCTTACTTAAAAAACTTGCAAGCCTTGGTTTTGGAAGAAGAGCGACGCCAGCACAAAAAGCGCAGGTAGTTCAAAAACTAAGGCAAGAATTCTCGCTGTCGCTTCTGCTCGAAATCGCTCAACTTCCTCGCGCTATGAGGTGTCCAATGGCGTATATGGCGGCAGCTATGTGCGGTGGAACGGATCCAGCCAGCCCTCTGATGCCACCAATGGAAAAATCCTGGGCGACACGCAGGTGGAAGTGCTCTCCGGCGTAGTGGTCAACATCTGGGGCGGTTCCGACAACCTTGTATCCGGCCGGAAGACTCAGGGCGTCATCGTGGGAAACACCTATGTCACCGTCGGTACGGAAAGCGGCGGTGAGGCGGTGTGCCAGCATGTCTATGGCGGCAGCAGCTTTAGTACCATCGGTCAGGAAGACGTGCGTTACAACCCGGATGATCCCTGGGCATCCGCTAAAGTCGGTGGGAATACTTATGTGATCATCAACGCAACCGCAAGGGGCCGGGACAACGTTGGCGATCCCAACGGCCATATCTATGCAGCCGGCGATTGCGACATCATCAACGGCACCGCCTCTCTGGTCCTGAACGGAGGGTCCGGCTTCGACTGGGTTTTTGCAGGAGGCACAAACAGCGACTACCGGGACGAGACGGAAATCAACAACATGCGCGGCGAGCCGAACGCCGCCAGCATCGTAATCAACGGCGGCACGTGGGATGAGATCTATTCCGGCGTATGCACCTTCGTCGGCAGCTACGATGCGGACAGCGAACAGCCCATCAACGGCGACGTCTTTGTGCAGTTCAACGGCGGCACGGTCAACTTCTTCAGTCTCAGCAGCCCCATGACCAAAATTGACGGTGACAGCACGCTGGAAATCAACGGCGGGACATTGGGAAACCTGGTCTGTGCGATCTCCGGCTACCGCGACACCGACTGGGGCGGAAACGACCTGCAATGGGGTGAAGTAACGGGCAGGCGCATCGTGAATCTTCACAATCAAGAAAAGATGGTCTGCTGGCAAATCTATGCCATCGACGAAATCAATGTGAGCAATACGGCGCCGTTTATCGCCCGTGGCACCACGGCTTCCGGCGCGCTGCAATCCTGCGGCGACGTGAGCCTTCTTTCCGGCACCCTGGCGCTTACCGGAACCAATAACCTCATCGCAACCGGTGCGGACGGGGTGTCTGGTGATCTGACGATCGTGCAGGGAGCGACGCTCGCCCTGAACGGAACCGACAGCGTGATCACCACGCCCGGATGCGTCAACGCGGCGGGCAGCGCCAAGGGCACGGCGGGAAGGCTGCTGGTGGTAAAGCCCTCCGCCTCCTCCTCTACGGGCTGGATCAAAACGGACTTGACGCCTCAGCGCGCTGCGGTGGGCGAGGTATACCTGCGCTCCAACACCACCAATGAAACCGCCGAAGCCAATACCGACGCGGCGCTGCTGGATCTGGGCAATGACGAACCGGACCTGTATGTGGAATATACGCGGGATACGGATGCCGTATCCTCCTACGCACACGCGTGGCGTATCGCCGAAAACCAGGAGGCTGCCTGGTATTATGAAGTTTATTATCAGAATCCCGATGGCACCTTTGAAAAGTGGAAAAAAGCCCAGGGCGGCAAGACGTTCCCAACCCAAACCGTTTCCATCAGCCATGACAGTTTTGATGACAAAGACCTTGGCTGGGGTGAAGTATTCGGCGTACATTATGTCTTTGACGACGGAAACCCGCTGAACCGCCTGTCCGCGACCGCGGGCGAAGCAACCGAGGCCAATCCCCTGAAAATTTACTATAAATGCACGCCGCATACCGTGACCTATCAATATGACGGCACGGTACCCACCGGCGCCCCCGGCTTGCCGGCGCAGGTAGAAACCTACTATTCCGCTGAAGTTGCGGTGGCCACCGCGCCCACCCTGGCCGGCTACAGCTTCTCCGGCTGGACGGTGGCTTCTCCAGACGGCACGGACATCGAAAACGGAATCCTCACCATGCCCAATGAGGATGTGGTGCTCACCGGTTCGTGGACGCCTCTGCCCAGCGGCAGCCTGACGGTGCAAAAACAGGTGACCGGAAGCGGCGCCAGCCAGAGCGAGGCCTTCCCCTTTGAAGTCACGATCGAAGGGCTGAACGGAGCCTATGGCGAGCTGACCTTTGTCAACGGCGTGGCGACCTTCAGCCTGCGCCACGGAGAGAGCGCGACAGCCGCCGGACTTCCTGTCGGCTCGCGCTATACCGTGCAGGAAACGGACAGCCGCGGCTATACCTCCTCCTCCACGGGGGAAACCGGAACCATTGCGGATGGTGTGGAAAGCACAGCGCTTTTCACCAACCACAAGGATGCGCCAGAGACGGTGGAAATCTACCCGGAGGATGTGACCATCTATACCGGCGGGGTGGGCGGCTCCGGTGAAAACAACGACTTCCCCCATCCCATCTATCTCATCCGGGACGAGCAGGGAACCGTTTCCTCCGCGGAGGAAATCCTGTATCAGTTGAACGGCACGGGCAGCTACGCCGTGGACGATTTGTTCGAGGTCAGGTACTATCAGGATGATAACGAAGTTGGAAGCGATGAAACCTACGGCGACCTCACAGCCCAGGTCGTTCTCAGGGAAGCGTTCGCGGGCGGAACGGTGACCACGCAGGATGGCAGGACCGTATCGCTGGGAGCGGGCACGCTGCGCATCCGCCATGTCTCCGACTTTGATGCGGCTTCGGATAACGCGCTGACCATTCCCGCCGTGTACTACGACGCCGGAAGTCAGACGGAAGCAATGCAGACGGTGGAGGCCACCGGAAAAGCGGGCGCGCTCCTGCCCGCCTCGACGCTCATTTATCTCAACGGAAACCACGACTATGTCAAATCCAGCCCCGCCAACATTGGCCTGCTGTTTGACCAGCTGCTGCCCGATCAGCCGGGCGGCGACAATTCCGTCTATACCCTCATGCTTTTGCAGCACGCGCAAAGCAAGGGGTATTCCATGGAAAATACAAAGGCCGAACTGCGCTATCTGGACCTTGTTGATCTGGACAACTCGGACGCCTGGGTGGGATCGTCCGCAGGCTGCGACGTATTCTGGCCCTATCCGGAGGGAACCGGCCGCGATACGGCTTTTTCCCTGCTGCATTTCACCGGCCTGCATCGTGAATACCGCATGAACGGCGTTTCTCTGCCGGATCAGGTCAAAGCCAGCGGCGTGGAGGAGGTGTCCATAACCCGCGGTGAGGAGGGCGTCTGGTTCCACATTGCGGAAAGCGGCTTCTCGCCCTTTGCGCTGATCTGGCCGGAACAGGGCGTCAGCCCCACGGCAACGCCCACGGTCACGCCAGAGCCTAACGCTACGCCCGGTCCCACAGCCACGCCTGCCGCACAGCCGCCGAAAACCGGCGACGCCTCCCATGTCGGTCTTTGGCTGACGGCTCTCTTTGCGTCTGGCGCGGTTTTGCTGCTGATTCGCCGGCGGCTGCATCGCGGGAGGGCTTAACGCAGCCCGGCTTCATACGCGCTCTTAAGATAGGCAACAACAGCGCCACGGCGGCGGATGGGAAATTCCTCTCCGCTGCCATGGCGCTGTTTTGGTCGCAAAAGCACCCGGTTATTGCGCCTGCTTGAAATAATCCGTGGGGTAGTTGATGCGCAGGGCCGCCTCGTCCACCTTATAGCGGCTGAGATGGCGGTCCATCACCTGACGCGCGGCAGCCTTGTCGCACGCGGCCAGCGCCTCGACGATCAGCGCGTGATCGTCCACGATCTTGTTATTTTTCACCGTGGTCAGCGACATGTTCCGCACCCGGTCGAAATGCGCGGTGAAACCGGTCATCATGCCGTAGGTCTGTTCCTTGCGGGCGATCTGGAACAGGATGCCATGGAAGGCGTTGTCCAGCGCCCACAGGCGGTCCACCGCCCCGTCGGCCAGGTGACGCCGCTGAAGCGCGATGTTTTCCCGCAGCCTCGCAAGATCACCCTCCGTGACCATGTCGCAGTCCAGTTCCACCACCGCGCCTTCCAGCACGCTGCGCATGAAGCGCGCTTCCTCCACCAGATCGTAGTCGATCAAAGCGACGGCGCTGCCGCGCTGGGGATAGACGTCCACCAGCCGCACCTTGGACAGCTCCATCAGCGCCTCCCGCACAGGGGTGCGCGACAGGCCCATCTGCGCGGCCAGCTCGTTTTCGCTGACCATGCTGCCGGGTTTCAGCTCCAGATGGATGATGTTGTCCTTCAGATTGCGCAGGGCGTATTCCCGCCCTGTTTCGCGCATACGCCGCGCCAGAAGCCTCACGCTTGCCCCCTCCTTATTGCAGTTCCTTTTTCAGCGTCGCGCGCACCGCGCCCGGACCGGCCAGCATTTCGGAAAGCATCCGCTCCACCTTGTCCGCCAGGCCCGCTTCATACAGGTTGACGCCAAAGAGGACCTCGTTTTCCAGAACGGGCCTGATCGCGCCCTGCACGCTCTGGGGCTGGCCCAGCTGCACGCCGGCCAGCGCCTGCTGGAGCTGTCCGAGCATGGGATCGGGACTGACGGCCATCTTGCGGCCCTCGTCATCCACGCCCAGCAAATAGCGCAGCCATCCGGCCAATGCCAGCGGAATGGCCGTGAGCGTAGCGGGATCCAGCGTGGGCGAGGCCATGTAGCTCTTGAGCGTCTCGCCGAAGCGCACGGGAATCTTCTGGCTGGTGTCCGTGGCGATGCGCTGCGGGGTATCCGGGATAAAGGGATTGGGCAGACGCTGGGTGACGACCTCGTCGATGAACGCGCGGGGGCTTAAGATGCCCGGATCGGTCACCACAGGCAGGCCCTCGGTGTAGCCGATGCGTTTGATCAGTTCCACCAGTTCCGTATCGCTCATTTCGGCGGCGATGCTCTCATAGCCCAGCAGGCAGCCGAACACCGCCAGCGCCGTATGCAGGGGATTGAGGCAGGTGGTCACCTTCATGCGCTCGGTCATATTGACGGTATCGCGGTCGGTCATATAGACGCCGGCCTGCTCCAGCGGGGGCCGTCCGTTGGGGAAGCGGTCCTCCACCACCAGATATTGCGGCACCTCGGCGTTGACAAAGGGCGCGATATAGGTGTGGCGGCCGGTGACAACGGGGGCCATGCCCTCCACGCCCAGCGCTTCCAGCTGTTTCTGAATCACCTCGGAGGGGCGCGGGGTGATCTTGTCGATCATGCTCCAGGGGAAGCTGACCTTCTGCTCATCGGACAGCCAGTCCACATAGGCGGCGGGCGCCAGCCCGTTGTCCCGCCATCCGGCGGCGATTTCCAGCACGCTCTGTCGCAGCTTTTCGCCGTTGTGGCTACAGTTGTCCATGCTGACCAGGGCGATGGGATGGGCCCCCGCTTCAAATCGCGCCAGCATCATGGCAGCTACCACGCTCATGGCATGACGCGCCTGCTCCGGGCCGTTTTTCAGGTCCTCCGTCACCACGGGCAGCAGCTCGCCCTTGATGTCCCGAAGCCCGTAGCCCTTTTCGGTGATGGTGAAGCTGGCCATCTGCAAGGACGGGATTTCAAAGACCGCTTTCAGCGCCTTCCAGTCGCGCGCGTTGGCGCAATCGGCCTTGAGCCCGTTGGCGATGGAGGCGATGACCTCCTTCTGCGTTTCGCCGTCCGGCTTGAGGCTGACCATCAGCGTCATGGAATCGTGCGGCACATAGATCTGATCGATGATATCGTAGTCAAAGGTCTCCGCCGCCACGATGCCGCTCTGCTGCAGGCCCTTGTTCAGAAGCCGCTGCTGCAGCCCGGCGATAAAGCCGCGGAAGATATTTCCCGCGCCAAAGTGCACCCAAACGGGTTCGTCGCCGGTATGCATGCACATGGCCGGCCAGTCAAAGCCGGGAAGCGCAATGCCGGCCTGCTGCCATGCATTGGCGTCGCGGATCCCCTGATAGGTAAGTTTCATGGTCAATCGGAACCTCCTTTGGCAGCTCGGCGCAGCCTGCCG
>OGYY01003408.1_pt1 | contig 10208 bp, 7 predicted proteins | sample 1576671 | NCBI WGS metagenome assembly OGYY01 (sample SAMEA3541593, study PRJEB24748) | human gut metagenome | biome: human gut; feature: human-associated habitat; material: faeces | place: China | collected 2012 | reverse complement strand
ATGCAGACAGATCAATGATGACGATATTTTTTATGGAGGGATGCGACACATGAGAGAAGTAATCAATTTTAATACGAAATGGGCATTTACCAAGGAAGCCACAGAAGTGCCGAAGGAGATGCCGGAGAAGTGGTACTGGGTAACACTTCCACATTCCTGGAATGAGATTGACGGACAGGACGGCGGCAACGATTATTACCGCGGAACCTGTTATTATGCAAAACAGTTAAAGAAGAGCGAACTGCCGGAGGCAGACTGCTATTATCTGGAGTTAAGAGGAGCAAACGCTTCCGCAGACGTCTATGTGAACGGCAAGGCAGTGGCACATCACGACGGAGGATATTCCACCTGGCGTGTAGACATCACAAAAGAGCTCACAGAAGAAGAGAACCTGATCGTGATCGCTGTGGAGAATGGCGTAAACGACAGAGTATATCCGCAGAATGCAGATTTCACATTCTACGGCGGACTTTACCGTGACGTCAATATCATTGCGGTAAATAAGTCCCATTTTGATCTGGACTACTACGGCGGCCCCGGCATCATGGTCACCCCGGTTCCCACGGAGGACGGCGGTGCAAACTTCACCATCAAGAGCTTCGTCACCAACCCCGCTGACGACCTGACCGTTCTGTACAGCATCGAGGACTGCTTCGGCCGCGAGGTCGCTTCCGCTGTCCGCGGCTCTGCCGAGACCGAAGTCACCATCTACGTGCCCGATGCACAGCTGTGGAGCATGGACGAGCCCAACCTGTACACCGTCACTGCGACCCTGCAGCGCAACAATGAGGCCGTCGATGAGATCTACGCCAACGTTGGTGTCCGTTCCTTCAAGGTCACGCCCAACGAAGGCTTCTCCATCAACGGTGTGCCCACCCCGCTGCGCGGCGTTTCCCGCCATCAGGACCGCGTGTTCGAGGGCAACGCTCTGACCGCCGAGGAGCACTATGACGACGCCATGCTCATCAAGGAGCTGGGCGCCAACACCATCCGTCTGGCACACTATCAGCACAGCCAGGACTTCTACGATGCCTGCGACGAGATCGGTTTCGCCGTCTGGGCTGAGATCCCCTTCATCAGCGTCTTCAAGAAGGGCGAGGGCGCACACACCCACGTCATGGAGGAGATGAAGGAGCTCATCATCCAGAACTACAACCACCCCTCCATCATGTTCTGGGGCATCTCCAACGAGATCCTGATCGGCGGCATCTCTCAGGAGCTGGTGGACACCCACCACGATCTGGAAAAGCTCTGCAAGGAGCTTGACCCGACCCGCCTGACCACCATTGCACATGTTTCTCATACCCCCGTGGACGGCCCCATGCACCACATCACCGACCTGGAGAGCTACAACCACTACTTCGGCTGGTACGGCGGCAAGATGGAGCAGAACGGCCCCTGGCTGGACAAGTTCCACGCCGACCACCCCGACATCTGCATCGGCATTTCCGAGTACGGCTGCGAGGGCATCATCAACTGGCACAGCAACACGCCGGAGTGCAAGGACTACACCGAGGAGTATCAGGCACTGTACCACGAGCACATGGCACAGGTCTTCGAGGACCGTCCCTGGGTGTGGGCTTCCCACGTCTGGAACATGTTCGACTTCGGCTGCGCTGCACGTAACGAGGGCGGCGTAAGCGGCCGCAACAACAAGGGCCTCGTCACCATGGACCGCAAGACCAAGAAGGACAGCTACTTTGTCTATCAGGCTTACTGGACCCAGACCCCGATGGTCCACATCGCTGGCCGCCGCCACGCACAGCGCGCAGGCGAGACCACCGAGATCAAGGTCTACTCCAACCAGGACACCGTCGTTCTGTACGTCAACGGCAAGGAAGTCGGCCAGCAGACCGCGCACCGCGTCTTCAAGTTCGACGTTGCTCTGAACGAAGGCTTCAACACCATCCTGGCTGTGGCCGGTGATGTGAAGGATTCCATCACCCTGGAGAAGGTCGCCGAGGAGCCCTCTTACTACACCCTGCCGGAGTTCAACGCGCGCCAGGAGGGCGTTGCCAACTGGTTCAAGCAGGTCGGCAGCCTGGATTTGGACCTCAAGGCTCCCATGGAGTTCCCGGAAGGCTACTACAGCATCAAGGACAACATGGAAGAAGTCTCCAAGTGCCCCGAAGCCTTCGCCCTCGTTGCCAAGGTCGTGAAGCTGACCACCAACTTTGATGTGAAGCCCGGCTCCGGTATGTGGGATATGATGAAGACCATGTCCCCGGAGAACCTGGGCAACGTCATGGCTCTGCCCGATGGCTTCCTGGAGAGCCTGAACGCACAGCTCATCAAGATCAAGAAGGTCTGAGCGTTTCCGGATAGGACCCAAAGTTAAAGCCCCATAAAACCGCCCCGGCAGATGCTGTGCAGCACCTGCCGGGGCATTTTGTCGTCCTGTTCGGAGGCTCCTGAGAGGGGAGAGCCGAAACGCCAAAAGCCCGCAGCATTCGCTGCGGGCTTTTGGTGTTTCTTCGAAAAGAAAGGAGGTAAATGAGATGAATGAATAGAGGGAAAATGTCGTAGAACGTTCAGCCGCTCAGCGCTTTTTCTTGTGCTGAGTGCGGGGCTTTGCCGAGGCGGCAGAGGTTTTGGTGCTGCCGCTGGAACGCCGCTGATGAAGATACTTGGCCACCGAGGGCGCAACGATCGCAAGGATGGCCAGAATCACGATGACCTGCAGATCAGGCAGCTCGTGATTGGTGTTGAACAGGGTCTGCAAAACGTTGCTCATAGAACTGTACCTTTCCGGTCCCGGCGGAACCGCTCAGAAGAGGTGGGGGTCACAGCCAGATGCTGCCGTTCTCGTCCGGCTTCATGGGGGCCGCGATGACAGCATCCACGATGGTCATGGCTGCCGAGAAGCCGGTCCAGAAGGTGGCCAGATACAGCACCCCCAAAACCGGGCGCTTGGCGTAGAACTGGTGCGCCCCAAAGGCCCCCAGAATGCAAAGGCGGAGATACTTTTTCCGGTTCACCTCATGGCGCTGGCGGTTTTCCTTCCAATAGAAATAATGTTCGATGGAATTCCAGATAAAACCGTGGTCGGGGTCTTTTGTCCATTGGGTATTTGCCATTGTCGTACCTCTGTCTTTGTCTCATAAAATCGGGAAAGCCGCCCACTGCGCACTTGGCCGGTGAGCGGTCTTTCCCATGGGATGTAGTTTCCGCAGAATCAGAAAGCGTGGCAGCTTGATTATGCGTTTTCAGCCATTGCCTTCATCTTGATGGCAGCAACTTCGTCCTGGATCTCAGCCATCTTTTCCTTGGTCAGGGGATAGAACTTCATGGCGATCAGGTTGCACAGCAGGCCGATCATGATGATGCCGCTGTAGCAGAAGGCGCAGCCGATGCGGAGCTTCATGGTAGCCACGTCGCCCTCAACGGGGTTGTGGTCAGCGAAGCCGCAGATGGTGAACATGACACCGGCGATCATGGGTGCGAAGGAGGAGACCAGCTTATCAACGAAGCTGAACAGGGTGCCCATCAGGCCGGGGACGTACTTGCCGGAGCGATAGACCTCGTAGTCGGCGCAGTCCGCAGTCATGGGGATGACGATGTTGCCGGAGATGCCCTGGAAGCCTGCGTAGATGATGCTCAGGCCAACATGGAGGATCAGGAAGTAGCCCCAGTTCAGGGTGCCCTTAGCGGGGTCAGAGGTCATGGTGGTGGGGTCGCCCAGCAGCCACAGGGCGATGGTCAGAGCGTTGACGACCAGACCGCCGACGGAGCCGATGATCATGGCCTTGCGCTGGCCGAACTTGGTAGCCACCAGAGAGATGGCCAGGAAGGTGACGATGACGCTGGGGATGGTGGTCAGAGCGGTCACGTTGCCCTGCAGAACGGTAGAACCAGCGATGCAGGCGAACATTGCAACGGAGACAGCGCTGGTACGGGCAGAGGAGCCCAGCTTATCGGTAGATGCAGACAGAATCAGCATCTGGATGGCGCGGTTGTTCTTCAGGGTATCCCAGTAATCCTTCAGGCCGACCTTGACCGGCTTGCCGGTGCCAAAGAACTCCGGACGGTCCTTCGGGGCGATGGCGATGACAGCCAGCAGGGTGAAGATACCGGAACCGATGGCGGTCATGACCCACAGGCTGTGGAAGAACTGGGTGGAAGCATAGCCGCCGACATCCTTGTAGCTGTTTGCCATATTCGCAAACACGACCGCCAGACCAGCGAACAGAACGGTGTTGAACACGCCGTCGAAGGAAGCGAACATGGGGCGCTGCTTGGGGTCGTTGGTCATGCAGGACTGTGCAGACTTGGTAACGACGCACTGGCAGGTGTAGCCCAGATAGTAGATCATCAGGACCACAACGTAGAAGGGGAAGCGGACTGCCTGCGGCAGCTGGTGGGTGACGTGGAACAGGATGAAGCTGGTCACGGCCAGAATGATGTTGCCGATGATGATGAACGGGCGGTTCTTGCCGAACTTGCCGTTGGTCTTATCGACCATGAAGCCCACGAACGGGTCGGTGACACCGTCCCAGATGCGCATGATCATGCTCAGGGAAGAGGCCATCATCATGCCGACGCCGACCCAGCCCATCAGGTAGTAGGTAGCGTAACCCATCATCATCATGTACAGGTTGGTAGCCGTGTTGTTCAGTGCAAAGCATGCGATGCGCCACAGCGGAACGCGGTGGATGCCGTTGTGCTCGTAGTCTTTGTCGTAGTACTTATCCGGCAGACTTCTCGTTTTTGCCATTTCGTTTTCTCTCCTTAATTTGTAAACAAGGCGTTCTCCGTTTTTGCCCCGTTTGAAAACCGCACCTGCCACTGTGCGGCACATCGGGACTTTATGTCCTTATTATGAACGATATTTTGAAATTCTGTTAGTAATATTTTGAGGTAAAACAGGACGATTTTACTATTTTGAAGCAATTTTCACAACTTTCCAAAAACCTATTGGTCAAATTGCACACAGCATTGATATACTAGTACAGCACATTGCCAGTTTTCTTCGCCTGCATGGACCTGCATGGAAAAGAATATTAGGAAAGTGCGGATTTTTCCAAAAATTTTTCTAATCCCTTTCTGGGGTCTGCCATTATAATATAGGTATCACGAACCCCACCGCAGACGGCGTAAAATAAAAAGGAGAAATCACATGGCAACGAAAGCATCCCAGCGCGTCCAGCGCTATGTCAACGCAAACGGCCCCACCATCGGCACGGTGGAGCGCCGGGTCATCGAACAGGACGGCCTCTATTTCAAGGATATCGACGGCACCGGCACCGTCAGCGCCGTCAACGACTGGCGCCTTGCCCCTGAAGAGCGCGCCAAAGCCTATGTCCAGACCCTGACCACCCGTGAGAAGATCGGCCAGCTGTTCACCTCGGACTGGCGGATGGGCCCCAAGTACCCCTCGCCCCGTCTGGCTGCCAACGGCCACAAGCCTGTGGGCGATGACTCCGGCCTGCTGGATGAGGCACCGGTGGACGTTTCCGACAGCATCTTCGGCCATCAGGCGCTGCCCAGCACCTCCGACATGGTCAAAAAGTGCTTCAACCGCCACGTCATCCTGCGCGAGAACCCCACCCCCGAAGATCTGGCCGACTATCTGAACCAGCTGCAATACCTGACCGAGACCTGTGAGCATTTCGTGCCCATGCAGGTCATGTCCAACAGCCGCAACGAGAACGGCGAGGTCGTCTTCGGCATGAACGATGCCGCCGGTGTCTTCGCCACCTGGCCCGGCACTCTGGGCATCGCAGCGGCTGTCAAGGGCACTGCCCGCATCGACATCATCGACAAGTTCGCCGACACCATCCGCCGCGAGTGGAACGCCTGCGGCCTGAAGAAGGGCTACATGTACATGGCCGACTGCGTCACCGACCCTCGTTGGCAGCGCACCTTCGGCACCTTCGGCGAGGACCCGGAGCTGATCGAGGAGATCTTCGACCACCTCATCCCCGGCATCCAGGGCGGCAGCAACGGCGTCACCCCGGACGGCGTGTCCGTGACCGTGAAGCACTTCCCCGGCGGCGGTGCCCGTGAGAACGGCTTCGACCCCCACTATGCAGCAGGTCAGTGGAACATCTACGCCACCCCCGGTTCCTTGCAGAAGTACCACATCCCGGCCTTCCGTGCGGCCATCCGCCACAACGCCGAGTCCATCATGCCCTACTACTCCAAGCCGTCCGCTGAGAAGAGCGCCCCGCAGGAGGACTTCGAGGGCAACCCCATCGCGCTGAATCCCTATGGCTTCGCTTACAACAAGGTCTTCATCGACGGGATGCTCCGCAGCCAGATGGGCTTCAAGGGCTACATCAACTCCGACACCGGCATCGTCCACAACATGTGCTGGGGCGTCGATATGCTGGATGAACCGGAGCGCATCGGCTACGCCGTCACGCAGAGCGGCGTGGACCTGATCTCCGGTCTGCTGGACAATGCGTTCGGTGAGGAGAGCTACGCCCGTGCTACCAACGGCTACTACGACACCCACGAAGTGCCCGCAGGCTTCCGGAAGGAAGACCTTGTCCTGACCGACGAGAGCCTGAACCGCGCCGTCCGCCGCACCCTGACCGAGCTGTTCCGTCAGGGCATGTTCGAAGACCCCTATGCAGACCCCCGGAAGGCTGCCGAGGTCGTGGCCACCAAGGCCGACTGGGAAGAGGCCAGTCGCGTCCACCGCGAGAGCGTCGTCCTGCTGAAGAACGACGGCACCCTGCCCCTGAAGGACGGCTGCAAGGTCTACGCCGAGGCCTTCGGCAAGAGCGCCGAGGCCGGCGAAGCTGCCACCAAGGCCCTGCGCGAGATGCTGGGCAATGTCACGCTGGTGGCCGACCCCGCCGAGGCCGATGTCGCCCTGCTGATGGTCAGCCCGCAGTCCGGTGCATACTTCAATGCAACGCCGGGCTATCTGGAGCTGGACATCTGCGAAGGCAAGACCGTCTGCAACGTGGATGAAAGCGGCAAGCCCACCGCCGAGACCCATCAGGAGACCACGCTGGTCGGTGCCAGCCGCATCCCCGGCATCGCCGAGGCTGTCCACGCACACGGCGGCAAGGTCGTTTCCAACATCAACTGCCCGCTGGCCTGGGAAGTCGGCAGCATCGAAAAAGTCTCCGACGCGCTGACCGTCGGCTTCGATACCTACCCCTCCGCAACGCTGGACGTCCTGTTCGGCCGCTTTGCCCCAGTCGGCAAGCTGCCGCTGACCCTGCCCAAGGGCGACGAAGTGCTGGCCGTCAATGCAGACGGCGTCTGCATCAGCCCCAACGATGTGCCCGGCTACGCCAAGGATGCCTACATGCCCGACTGCATGAAGGACGAAAACGGCAAGGCTTACGCTTACCGTGACGCCGCCGGAAATTACTATGAGTTGAATTTTGGCCTGTCGTATTAAAATATGCGGTGGTCAGCACCTCTTTTCGGGTGCTGGCCGCCCTTTTCATGCAAGGAGAAACCAATGGCACAAACACAGAAAAAACAAGGAGATATGGGCACCGGCAGCGTCAAAAAGCTGCTGCTCCAGCTGATGATCCCGGCCGTGGTGGCCCAGATCGTCAATCTGCTGTATAACATCGTGGACCGTATCTACATCGGCCACATTCCCGGCATCGGCGCAGCCGCGCTGACCGGCGTGGGCCTGTTCACCCCCATCCTGATGCTGCTGAACGCCTTTGCGATGCTCATCGGTGCCGGTGGTGCGCCCCGCACTGCCATCGCCATGGGCCAGGGCGACAAAGACCAGGCGGAAAAGATCGTCAGCAACAGCTTCACCATGCTGCTGATCTTCTCGGTGCTGCTGACCGTCGTGTTCTACGCTGCTGCACCGGCCCTGCTGCGGATGTTCGGTGCCAGCGACGCCACCCTGCCCTATGCGCTGGCGTACAGCCGCATCTACATCCTCGGCTCAGTCTGCGTCCTCATCGTGCTGGGCATGAACCCCTTCATCACCGCACAGGGCTTTGCCAAGATCAGTATGCTGACCACCGTCATCGGTGCGGTCATCAACATCGTACTCGACCCCATCCTCATCTTCCTCTTTGGTCTGGGGGTGCGGGGTGCCGCCATCGCCACCGTGCTCAGCCAGGCTGTGGGTGCCATCTGGATCATCCGTTTCCTCACCGGCCCCAAGACCACCCTCCGGCTGAAGAAAGAATACCTCAAGCCCGAAGGGAAGATCGTGCTGCCCGTCCTGGCGCTGGGCATCTCCACCTTCGTCATGATGTCCACCGAGAGCCTGCTCTCGATCAGCTTCAGCTCCAGCCTGGCCCGCTACGGCGGCGACGTGGCCGTGGGCGCAATGACGGTCATTACCAGCGTTTCCCAGCTGGCCAGTATGCCGGTCTCCGGCGTCTGCCAGGGCGGCCAGCCGGTGATGAGCTTCAACTTCGGTGCAGGCAAGAAAGAGCGCGTCAAGGAGGCCTTCCGCTTCCAGCTTCTGGTCTGCTTCGGCTACACAGCCATCTTCTGGGTGCTGATGATGCTGGTGCCCGGTGTGGTGGCCGGCATCTTCACCTCGGATGCCACCCTGATCCAGTACACCACCTGGGCCATGCGCATCTACATGGCTGGCATCTTCTCGCTGGGCATCCAGATCGCCTGCCAGCAGAGCTTTATGGCGCTGGGTCAGGCCAAGGTCAGCCTGCTGCTGGCCTGCCTGCGCAAGCTGATTTTGCTCATCCCCCTCATCTTCATCCTGCCGCATGTGGTCGCAGACCCGGTGTTCGGCGTCTTCCTGGCCGAGCCGGTCAGCGACATCATCGCCGCCGCCGTCACCGCCGCTACCTTCTTCTCCCGGTTCGATAAGATCCTGGACAGGGGCGCGGGCAAAGTTTAAGCAGCGAAGAGGAGATCTGTTATGGAAACGAACGTTCTGAACACCGACGCCGCCGGGTTCATCACCGGCATTTGCCTGCCCGTAGACGGCGGCTTCTCCGCCTATTCGGGCGTGTAAGACCCTGTAAACGCCTGTCCGGATCGGTTCCGGCTGCCAGGCCAGGCCGAAAAAGCATCAAGTCCCATGTCTGCACCGTCACGGTGTCGGCATGGGACTTTTTCATATCCGAAGTGTATCCACCGCTGGCAAGATGCCGCGCACTGGACTTTGTACCAGAAGGGTGCATTTCGGGCAAATTCTCATAGATATGAGTGGTCATTCGACCGCGCGTGTGGTATACTCGGCTTAGTTCAACAACTCGGAATTTGAAAGGAGAAAACTCATGTATCCGTTAATATCTGTTTTTATTATAGTAGTTGGTGCGCTACTATTGGTTTTTGCAAATAAAATTATAAAAAATAACAAGGTTAATCGAATTGGCATTAAAGTGGTTGGCGGTATTCTAATTATAGTTGGTTTACTTCTGCTGTATTTTTTATTATCAGGAAAATTGACATTGCCATTATCTAAGTAAGTGAAATTCCAGTTTGCTGTACTCGTTCCTAGCAGGGTTTGGGGCAGGCACGCCCCAACAAGAAGCTGTCCCAAAGGGGCAAGAATTTTCAAGAATTGAAAATTTGTGGCCACGGGACGATTCTTGCTCTCACCTTTTTCGCTGCGTTTCGCAATTTTCACATTTCAATCTGCTCGCAGATTGTTGACAAGCTGCGCTTGACCCGATACTATAAAGGCAAGTCGAATACGCGCCAAGGAGGTGCAACCATGACCGCCGTGATCTACGCCCGCTATTCATCCGACAGCCAGCGTGAAGCGTCCATTGAGGGACAGCTGCGCGACTGCAAGGACTACGCCGAGAAGAACGGCATCACCGTGGTCGGCACCTACATTGACCGTGCCTACTCTGCCAAAACGGATGACCGCCCAGACTTTCAGCGGATGATCATGGACAGCGGAAAGAAAATCTTCGACGTAGTTCTGGTCTGGAAGCTGGACCGCTTTGCCCGGAATCGGTTCGATGCCGTGAACTACAAGTACCAGCTGGAAAAGAACGGTGTCCATCTGGTGTCTGCCATGGAACCCATCTCGCAGGGGCCTGAAGGCATTATGGTGGAGAGTATGCTGATTGGCATGGCGGAATACTATTCCGCCGAACTCGCCCTGAAAGTGGCGCGCGGTGAGCGCGAAAACGCCCTCCAGTGCAAGTACAACGGCGGTGTGGTGCCGCTGGGCTTCACCATCGGCAAGGAGGACAGGCTGTACCATATCGACCCGGAAACGGCTCCCATCGTGCAAGAGATCTTCACCCGGTACGCCGACGGCGAACCGGCTGAGAAGATTGCAGCATCCC
>OGYY01003403.1_pt1 | contig 10225 bp, 10 predicted proteins | sample 1576671 | NCBI WGS metagenome assembly OGYY01 (sample SAMEA3541593, study PRJEB24748) | human gut metagenome | biome: human gut; feature: human-associated habitat; material: faeces | place: China | collected 2012 | reverse complement strand
GCGGGATTTCCATTCCGCTGATCCCCGGCATTTCAATATCCAGCAAAATCAAGTCTGTATAGGAAAACAGTTTTTGATAAGCTTCCGCTTGTTTTTCTCTGTAAAGAATACCGGAGGTGTCAAGGCAGGTATGGATGTTTTTTGACTTTGCGGCCTGAAATAATGCAGTGACAAATTCCAACTGCATCAAAGGCTCGCCTCCGGTAACGGTAATTCCTCCATTCTGATAAAAGCCTTTGTTTTTTTCATAGATTTCCAGAATTTCCTCTACGGTCATAGACTGTCCTTTTTTGGGAGCCCAAGTGTCCGGATTATGACAGTACAGGCAGCGCATAGGACAGCCCTGCAAAAAGACTACAAGTCTGATGCCGGGGCCGTCTACCGTGCCAAAGGTTTCAATGGAGTGTACAAAGCCTGTTTTACATTCCGTCATGGAAGGTTCTTGAGATAACCTCATCCTGCTGTTCTTTTGTCAGCTTGTGGAAGTTTACTGCATATCCGGACACACGAACAGTAAGCTGCGGATATTTTTCAGGATGCTTCTGTGCATCTAAAAGAGTTTCCTTTGTAAATACGTTGACATTTAAGTGATGTCCGCCTTTTTCTGCATATCCGTCTAATAAATTTACTAAGTTATCGATTTGAGCATTACTGATATTCATTGAAAATTCCTCCTGTAAAAAGTATTATTGTAAGTCAATGTTTGGCTCGCAGCAAGCGCAGTCCGGTTCTAATTCAAAAGCAATGTCATTAAAGAAAACTGCATCATCTTTTCCCAGAGCGCCCGGAATAATGGAAAAGGTATTGGAAATACCATCCTGTGCGTCCTTAAACGGAAGCTTAGAAACAGAATTTAAGGATGCAACAGCGCCGTGACTGTCTCTGTGGTGCATTGGGTTAGCTCCCGGAGCAAATGCCTGTCCTGCTTTTCTTCCATCCGGTGTAGAACCTGTTGCTTTTCCATATACTACGTTAGAAGTAATGGTAAGGATAGAAGTTGTAGGAATTCCTCCACGGTAGGTATGATTTCCTTTAATATATTCCATAAAGGTATGAACAATATCATAAGCAATATCGTCAACTCGGTCATCATCATTTCCGTATTTTGGAAAATCTCCTTCGATTTCATAATTTACGGCAATGCCGTTTTCGTCACGAATGGCTTTTACTTTTGCATATTTAATTGCGGACAGAGAGTCAGCGACAACAGAAAGTCCTGCAATACCTGTTGCAAACCAGCGTGTGACTTTTTTATCATGAAGCGCCATCTGCAATCTTTCGTAAGAATATTTGTCGTGCATATAGTGAATAACATTTAAAGTATTTACATAGACACCGGCAAGCCATTTCATCATATCCTGAAATCTGTCCATAACCTCATCGTAATCTAAATATTCGGAAGTAATAGGACGGAATTTTGGACCAACCTGCTTTTTAGATACTTCGTCAACACCGCCGTTGATAGCATAAAGCAAGCACTTAGCAAGGTTAGCTCTTGCACCGAAGAACTGCATTTCCTTACCGATCCTCATTGAAGATACACAGCAAGCGATAGCGTAGTCGTCACCGTGTGTAACTCTCATAAGGTCGTCGTTCTCGTACTGGATAGCAGAAGTCTTGATAGAAGTCTTGGCACAGAACTTCTTGAAGTTTGAAGGAAGCTTTGTGCTCCACAGAACTGTCATGTTCGGCTCTGGTGCAGGACCAAGGTTCTCAAGTGTGTGGAGATATCTGAATGAAGTCTTTGTTACCATTGGAACGCCGTCGATAGAAACGCCGCCGATAGACTCTGTTACCCAAGTTGGGTCGCCTGAGAACAGTGAGTTATACTCAGGTGTTCTAGCGAACTTAACAAGTCTGAGCTTCATGATGAAGTGGTCAACAAGCTCCTGAGCCTCCTGCTCTGTGAGGATACCTCTGTCCATATCTCTCTTGATGTAGATATCGATAAATGTAGAAGTTCTGCCAAGTGACATTGCAGCACCGTTCTGCTCCTTAACAGCAGCAAGGTAGCCGAAGTACAGCCACTGGATAGCTTCCTTAGCGTTCTTAGCAGGACGTGAGATATCGTAGCCGTAGATCTCGCCAAGCTTCTTGAGTTCGCCAAGGGCTCTGATCTGCTCAGAAAGCTCTTCTCTGAGTCTGATGTTCTTAGAAGTCATTCTTACCAGCGATGTAGCAAGCTGATCCTTCTTGTCCTCAACGAGATAGTCTATACCATAAAGAGCAACTCTTCTGTAGTCGCCTATGATTCTTCCTCTGCCGTAAGCGTCCGGAAGACCTGTGATGATAGCAGCGTGTCTGGCAAGCTTCATCTCAGGTGTGTAAGCGTCAAAAACGCCCTGATTGTGAGTTTTTCTATATTCAGTAAAGATCTTTACAACTTCAGGATCAACTGTGTAGCCGTTCTGCTCGCAAGCATTCATAGCCATTCTGATACCGCCGAAAGGCTGAAGAGAACGCTTGAAAGGCTTGTCAGTCTGGAAACCAACGATCTTTTCAAGATCCTTGTTAAGGTAACCAGGGCCGTGTGAGGTGATAGTAGAAACGATCTTAGTGTCCATATCGAGAACACCGCCGGCTTCTCTCTCCTTCTTTGAAAGCTCCATTACCTGTTCCCAGAGCTTAGTAGTTGCTTCTGTAGGGCCTGTAAGGAAGCTGTCGTCACCGTCATATGGTGTGAAGTTCTTCTGGATAAAATCACGAAGATTGATAGAAGTGTTTGACCATCTGCCGGGCTTAAAGCCTTCCCATTCGTCATAAAACTGTCTTTCCATTTTATACTCTCCTGACATAAGATTTCGGGCAGCACATATTACCTCAATATTCTGTATTGCATACCTATTAATAATACTACCGCTCGTATGTTAAAATAATAACATACTTCAAAATCAAAGTCAAGTCACATTCAGAAATATTACTCTTACGCCATACTTCTTTCATATGTTAGAATCGGTTACCCAATTCACGGAAAATTATTTGAATAAAAAAAGTGATCGCCTCCAAAAAGCTCAAACATTTTTTGCAACAAAAGCGGTGCAGAGCATTCCGCTCCGACACCGCTTTGTAATTGATTTTTTTGCAATTCTTCTATTGCTTTTCTGCACCGCTTAGCAGGCTTGCACCTATAGAGGCTCTCTCCGCAGACATTTTGCTCGCTTCGCTCGTGGGTGCTTTTACTTTGTGTTGGTGATTTGCTCGGTATGGCGCTGCCATTCCTCACTCCTCACTTAAAAACTATGCTCTCTCGACTTTGAGCAGATTTGTCGTTCCGCTCATTCCAAGCGGTACTCCTGCTGTAATAACGACGAGGTCACCCTTCTTCAGATAGCCAAGCTCCACAGAACGCTCCAGAGCGTGTCTGATGAGTTCGTCAGTGTTTGTTTTCTCTTCGATAACGCCTGCTCTGATACCCCATGAAAGGCTGAGCTGATGATATGTTGTATCGTCAGTTGTAAGTGCGATTATAGGACAGTTCGGACGGAATTTTGAAAGCGTTCTTGCTGTTGTTCCACCCTTTGTTACTGTCAGGATCGCTACAGCATTAAGGTCATGGGCAGTTGTAACAGTAGCGTGTGAGATAGCGTCAGTGATAGATGAATTTCTCTCGTCTGCTCTTTTCTTGAAACGTGAGATATAGTCGATATCCTTTTCGGTCGTTTCTGCGATAAGGCTCATGGTCTTGACAGCCTCAACAGGATATTTACCTGCGGCAGTTTCCCCTGAAAGCATTATAGCAGACGAGCCGTCATAAATAGCGTTTGCAACGTCGGTTATCTCGGCTCTTGTAGGACGTGCGTTTGTTATCATAGACTCCAGCATCTGAGTAGCTGTGATAACGTTCTTGCCTGCGTTGTAGGCTTTTCTGATAAGCTCTTTCTGGATAGCAGGTATCTGCTCGAAAGGTATCTCAACGCCCATATCTCCTCTTGCTACCATTATTCCGTCAGCAGCGTCAAGGATCTCGTCAATATTGGCAACACCCTGAGCGTTTTCTATCTTAGCGATAATTCTAGGATTGAACCAGCCAAGGCTCTGGGTAAATTTTCTAAGATAAATAACATCAGCGCCTGTTCTAACGAATGAAGCAGCGATATAGTCAAACCCCATTTTTGCGCCAAATTCAAGGTCAGCCATATCAGCGTCAGAGATGTAAGGCATAGAAAGGTTCACATCAGGTACGTTGATACCCTTGTGGTCGGAAACAACTCCGCCGTGGATAACTTCGCAGACGATATCGGTGCTGTCAACTCTGGTAGCTTTCAGCTCGATATTTCCGTCATTGATAAGTATTCTAGTGCCTACAGAAACGTCCTTTGGAAGCTGTGGGAATGTGATAGAGCAGATAGTTTCGTCGCCCTCCACTTCTCTTGTGGTAAGTGTGAATGTATCGCCGTCCTTGATAGTAACAGGCTTGTGATCCTTAAAGTTTTTAAGTCTTACCTCTGGTCCTTTTGTATCAAGAAGAGTTGCAATATTAACGCCAAGTTCTTCCCTTAGCTTGCATACAGTTTCAAAACGAGCCTTATGAACACTGTGGTCAGAGTGTGAGAAATTGAATCTCGCAACGTCCATGCCGTTTTTCATAAGCTCACGCATAATGTTTTCGTCATCTGTGGAAGGTCCGATAGTGCATACGATCTTAGTTTTTTTCATTTTTACTCTCCTAACATACATTACTATTTCAACGCATTAGCGTTTTAATCAAAAAAATAAATCTTTTTAATTTATTATAACCGATTTTAACTTAATCGTCAATAGCGCAATGTATAATTTGTGTAAAATTGAAAGACAAAATCATACATTTTTTCAAAACAAAAAACGGACGGTCTAAATAACCGCCCGTTCAACATCTTATCTTCCGAAGCAATCCTCGCAAAGCTCACGAAGATCCTTTGCCGCCTTTTCAATATCAGGCTGAGAAACCACCGCAGAAACTACCGCAGCGCCGTCAATACCCATACCCTTAAAGTTCGGCACAGTTTTTTGATTGACTCCGCCTATTATTACGATAGGGATATCCACAGCGGCTCTTATCTCCGCAAGCTGTTCCTTTGTGACAGCTCTTGCGTCTGTCTTGGTGTTGGTGGCATACATTGCGCCAACGCCAAGGTAATCTGCACCGTCTGCCTGTGCTTTTTTAGCTTCTTCAAGAGTTGCCGCAGAAATACCTATTATCTTGTCCTCACCGAGGATTTTTCTTGCAACTGCACATGGCATATCGCTCTGTCCCAGATGAACGCCTGCACAATCAACAGCCTGTGCAATATCAAGTCTGTCGTTGATGATAAGCGGCACATTGTATTTGTCCGTTATCTTTTTTACTCTGACTGCAAGCTCATAAAACTCTCTTGAAGTGCAGTCCTTTTCTCTTAGCTGGATAACTGTACAGCCGCCTTTTACGCCCTCCTCTACCGACTGCTCGATAGTTTCGCAGGACATAAGTCCACGGTCAGTGCAGAGATAAAGCGTGTAGTCAATTTTCGATTTGTCCATTTTTTTACCCTCTTATCTTTTATCATAAAATAACTTCCATACCTGTCTTGTATGGCTTCAGCCCTGCTTTTTCGTAAAATTTTCTTGCCGATGGATTGCACTCCCACACGTTGAGAGTAACATTATAACAGCCCTGCTCCTTAGCGAATTTCTTCACCGCCTCGTAAAGTACCGAGCCGATATGCTGACCTCTGCAATTTTCATCAACGCACAGATCGTCGATATACAAAGTCTTTATATCCGTGAGAACATTGTCGCCCTTATGCTCCTGAAACACACAAAAAGCGTAGCCCTTCATCACATCATTTTCATCAACTGCGGCAAATATAGGCTTAGTTTTATCCTTGAGCATATCTTTAAGCTCGTTATCAGTATACTTTTTCGCACCCTCTTTAAAAAGGTCAGGTCTGCCCTGCTGATGAACTCTCTCTACCTGATAGAGCAAGCTGTTCATTTGCGGTATATCCTTTTCACAAGCAAATCTTACGGTCATTTTTCATTCTCCTTTGTATGAAAAAGTATAATATGCAGTGCAAACGGACGAACACTGTTCGCCCCCGCAAGCAACATCACCACATAAAATTTAGTGGCATCACATTGATATGATACCACTAGATCTGAAATATTGCAATACTAAACTTCTTCTATCCTAGCCTTAGCCGCAAATACCTGACTATTCATTTTGCTGATTGCGTCAATGATAGAAATATGGAAGCTTCCTGAGCCTATCTCTCCAGCATTTTCATATGCGAACTCGCCTGCTATGCCCATGCTTGCAATGCCTGTTACAGCGGCGGTATACATATCGTCGCAAGCACCTGCGAATGAGCCTACAAGTCCTGTTGTCATACAGCCTGTGCCTGTTACCTTTGAAAGATATGGGTGACCGTTTGATATCCTTGCGACTCTTTTTCCGTCTGTTATTGTATCCACCGCACCTGTGATAGCTGCAACGCAGTTATACTTTGCGGCTGTTTTTTTCGCAACGGAAACAGGGTCGTTTTTCTCGTCAGCTTCCGAGGTGTCAACACCCTTTGTGGAAACTTCTAGTCCTGCAAGATATGACATTTCAGAAAGATTTCCTCTGAGTATTCTTATCTTCACATTTTCAAGTATACGCTTTGCAGTTTCATTTCTGAAATTTGATGCGCCTGCTCCAACCGGGTCAAAAACCACAGGAACGCCAAGCTCGTTGGCTTTCTTTCCAGCAGCTACCATTGACTCGACCGTTCTTGCATTGAGAGTACCCATGTTTATAACGAGAGCCTTTGAGATAGAAGTTATATCGGCTGCTTCTGCGATATCGTCTGCCATGATAGGTGAAGCGCCAATGGCGAGAATGCAGTTTGCAACGTCATTTACAGTAACATAATTTGTGATACAATGCACCAAAGGGCATATATCTCTTACCTTGTCTGCTGCTTTCGCACAGCTTTCAATTATAGTGCCCATTATGCTCTTACCTCCTTTGAGAAGCCAAGGAAATTATCAAATACTTTTGCCTTTTTAAGAGCTGTAACGATAACGATAGCAAGAACTGTACCGCCTGCACAGCTTACAAAGAAAGGCAGGATATATACTGTTATTGCTGCGGCTGGTGCGCCAACGAGAAATCTCGCAACAGGATATGCAAGAAGTCCGCCGAGGACTGATGTGCCGAAAAGCTCGCCGACATAAGCGACAGGGAGCTTCTTTATGTACTTATAGAGCATACCTGCAACGAATGCGCCAACCATTGAGCCCGGAAACGCAAGGAGAGAGCCAAGTCCCAGAAGATTTCTGAGAAGTGCGGCTGTGAAGCCAACGCCCACTGCCCATGCAGGTCCAAGGAAAACTGCACCGATTATGTTTACAAGGTGCTGAACAGGTGCGCACTTTGAAGCGCCGATAGGGAACGAGATGAGCGAGCCTACCACTGCAAGGGCTACCAATACTGCTGCGAATACCAATTTGTGAATGTTTGTCTTTTTCATTTTTATTCCTCCATATCGTATCGCACCGCCGAACGAAAAAGAGCAAGTTATCCAGCGGCGCACAGACCGTGGCTATGCTATCCGCTCACGATCTGACGTAAATTATTTTCGGTCGATGCTCCATTGCACCCTCTCACCCCGAAACACGGGTTCCCTCGCTGAATACTTTTTATGAAAAAGTTCGCAAGACGCTCCTCTTGCACATTACATTCTTTTTATATCTGCTCCCATGTAATTGTCCGATTTTTCGTACAATTGTGGAGCTGACATTCAATTTTTATATCATGCGGGCGAACGCTGTTCGCCCCTACATCGAGTTTTCTACTTCTCTGAGCAGAATTTCACCTCTTTGCCCTCGAGTATCATGTTTGTTGTTCTAACGGCACACATCTTGCCGCACATTGAGCAGGTATGTCTGTCGGCAGGTGGGGTCTGCTCAAAGAATCTTCTTGCCTTTTCGCCGTCAAGTGCTATCTCGAACATTTCGTCCCAATCCATTTTGTGACGTGCCGCTGCCATTTTATCGTCGATATCTCTTGCACCCTTTACGCCCTTTGCGATATCTGCGGCATGGGCTGCTATCTTGCTGGCGATAATGCCCTCCTTAACGTCGTCAACGTCAGGAAGTCTGAGATGCTCGGCAGGGGTAACATAGCAGAGGAAGTCTGCACCGCTTGCTGCGGCTATTGCTCCGCCGATGGCTGATGTGATATGGTCATAGCCAGGGGCGATATCTGTTACCAGAGGTCCAAGGACATAGAAAGGTGCGCCGTGGCATATCTTCTTTTCCATTATCATATTTGCGGCGATCTCGTTCATTGCCATATGACCCGGACCCTCTACCATTACCTGAACGTCCTTTTCCCACGCTCTCTTTGTAAGGTTGCCAAGCTCGATAAGCTCGGAGATCTGAGCGGCGTCGGAAGCGTCTGCAAGACATCCCGGACGGAGTGCGTCGCCAAGTGAGATAGTTACGTCATACTCTCTGAGTATTTCAAGTACCTCGTCATAATACTCGAAGAATGGGTTCTCGTTGCCTGTCATCATCATCCATGCGAAAAGCAATGAGCCGCCACGGGAAACGATATTCATTTTTCTTCCCTCACGTCTGAAAGCTTCGATTGCACGTCTGTTGATACCTGCGTGGATAGTCATAAAGTCAACGCCCTCTTCTGCATGGGCTTTTACTACCTTAAGAAAGTCCTGAGCGGATATCTCAAGGAGGTCTTTATCAAGGTAGCCGATAGCGTCATACATAGGAACAGTGCCTATCATAGCAGGCGACTTTGCTACAAGCTCTTTTCTGAAAGTATTGGTCTTGCCGTAGTTTGACAGATCCATGATAGCTTCAGCGCCGAACTTGATAGCCATATCCACTTTCTGCATCTCAATGTCATAATTCTTAGCGTCCCCTGAGATACCGAGATTTACGTTTATCTTAGTTTTAAGACCTTTACCGATACCATCGGCAGAGAGAGCAGTATGGTTTACGTTGGCAGGGATAGCCACCTGACCTGCTGCAACAAGAGCCATAAGCTCGTTTACGTCCATATTTTCTTTCTTAGCCACTGTTTCCATTTCAGGGGTAACGATACCCTTTTTAGCGGCTTCCATTTGAGTTTTATAATTTCTCATAGAACAGTTCCTTTCAAATCGTAATAGTCATAAAAGTGATTAACGGGGCTATGTCCTTTGCCCACTGTGAATGATTTTTCTATTGCCTCGGTGATATAGTTTTTCGCCTTTGTTACAGCGGAGAGCATATCCATACCGTGGGCAAGGTTTGCAGTTATGGCAGATGACAAAGTACAGCCAGTGCCATGGGTATTAGGCGAATCAACACGCTTGCAGGCAAGCTTATGGACGCCCTCTGGGGTACAGAGATAATCCACAGCGTCGCCGGTGAGATGACCGCCTTTGACGAGGACGTTTTTTACGCCCATATCCATTATTATCCTTGCGGCTTTTTCCATATGGTTTTCATTCTTTATCTCCAAGCCTGAGATAGCTTCAGCTTCGGGGATATTCGGTGTAAGGAGCGTAACTATAGGAAAGAGCTTTTCCCTCATGGTGGAAACAGTTCCGCCCTCAGAGAGAGCGTCTCCGCTTGTAGCAACCATGACGGGATCGCAGACGATAATACTTGGTTTATACTCATTAAGCTTATCCGCAACTGCTGAAATAATTTCGGCAGTTGGGAGCATACCGAGTTTTACGGCATCGACGTGGATATCCTCAAACACTGCGTCTATCTGTTTTTGTATCTCCTCAACGGGTACGTTGAAAACAGACAGCACACGGGTAGTATTTTCAGCGACGACAGAGGTAATAACGCTCATGCCGAAAGTTTCATTAGCGCTGAAGGCTTTAAGGTCGGCTTGTACACCTGCGCCACCGGAGCAATCCGAGCCTGCCACTGACAAACATTTTAACATACTTTATTCCTTTCTTATGGAAAAGGGGAAACAAAAAAACCTCCTGACCATGCAGGAGGTAAATTTACACAAAACTTGCTTCCTACACTGGTATTGACCAACAGGTTCAAAGGGTCAGGTTTTACCTTCTCAACCCAGCTTTTTGCTTGGGTCCCCCTGCAAACTTTATTCGATTTTTCGCAGTTTTTCTGCTTTTTTATTATAACACCGGTCGGCGAGATTGTCAAGGAAAAATTGTGCAGATATCGCAAGTATTATCGAGTAAACAAAATCGGGCTGTCGAGGGCGCCAGCCCCTACATGAAAATTGGCGGTCTTATCA
>OGYY01003399.1_pt1 | contig 10232 bp, 8 predicted proteins | sample 1576671 | NCBI WGS metagenome assembly OGYY01 (sample SAMEA3541593, study PRJEB24748) | human gut metagenome | biome: human gut; feature: human-associated habitat; material: faeces | place: China | collected 2012 | reverse complement strand
TCGGCAAAGATGCTGCAACACGCGGATTGTGCAATTGTTGTATTTGCCGATGCAGAGAAATCCGATGTATGGGTGGAGGATTGCTCGATTGCTATGGCCAATATGCATTTGATGGCGGACGCTTTGGGGCTTGGCAGCTGCTGGATTCAGGGAAGGCTGCGTGAGGCCCCCGATGGGAGAAGCACGGAGGAATATGTGCAAAGCGCGTTGCATGTCCCTACCCATTACCGTTTGGAAGCAATCCTTTCGCTCGGGATGCCGGAGACGCATCCGGCCCCACACCGCATCGAAGAATTGCCGGTGGATCAAGTTCATTGGGAGGTCTTTTGAGAACTGTGCTATAAGGGAGTCTCTATCGCATAGGGAACGGTGCCCCTTGGAGCTATATGGTGGAAATAGGAACTCTTTTTGTAGAATCACAGCCAATGTTTTTGACAGATGTAGAATAGAAAGAAGAATTTTTGTTGACATTTGCTCGGTGTGCTGTTATAATAAATAAGCTGCATGTGAATCATTAGCTCAGCTGGCAGAGCACCTGACTTTTAATCAGGGTGTCCGGAGTTCGAATCTCCGATGGGTCACCAAAAAGAGTGTACACCCGCAGGGTGTGCGCTCTTTTTTGCGTGAATCGGCGGGATTCATGCGACGAACACCCCGAAACGCCCGTCTAAACCGACGAGTAAATTCCCACCCGGAGGCGTTTCTCAGGCGGCTTACGAAGTAAGACGCTGGGTTCGGAGTTCAGAATCTCAAAATAATATCTGATTCTAATACCCTATATAACCAGTCATAGAAATCTTATATTCTGCACAATTTTATATTATTCACCACATGTTACAGATACGCTTTACTTTGTCCAATTTATATGCTAGCATTAACAATAATCCCCATGTTCACACATGAGGTTTTTGACGATGTGTATATGCCATTGGACTTCTTAAGTCATCCGGAATAAGCTGCTGTTTACTTTTTCCTCAAATAACATGTCAGTATTTAGAAAGATACCATGGTATCAAATCGATAGAGGAGATATCCCTATATGAAACGTATTTTTATCACCTTTCTGTCGCTCGCGATGCTGGTTCTATGTGTTTCATGTTCAGAGGGTAATACCGGAACTTTAGATAAAGTAAACACGGATATGTCCACAGTCCCATATGGTCTGACACCTGAAGAAATACCTGCTCCGGCGCAATTGACGAAAGAGTACGAACAGTTTATTCAAAATATTAAAACACTAAAGGCCGCTGAGACAGCCCGGAAAATTGAATCAGTAAGCGTTGCTGAATATCAGTCCTGTAATTCAAGCATCATATCCCAATGGATTACGCTGCTTGAGCATATGGAGGTTACAGCTATTCCTCATCAGGAACTGTATGGGGGCATGCGCTATAACGTTACCTTTACTACAAATATTGAAGAGATAAGCATTGGTTCCTACCATCAAACTCATAAATACATATATCTAAATAATGGCGACAAACGCAAAGTCATGTTCCGCATCGATAATTACAAGGAAATCGAAGACGAATTTACAGCCGCGGAAAAAGCCATTGTATTTGAAAAGGCATCCGAATAAAGCAACCTATAAACCGCCTCTTTCCACCAGGAAAGAGGCGGTTTTCATACCAGTGGGCGGATAGTTTACCGCAGGCGGGGAACCCTATCTGTGTTTATCTGCCATTCGACGCCCTTCGTCAAACAATATAGATTTTCGCCCCCTTGTCCCCTGCTTTTGGGCAGGGAGAAAACGCGTCCACTTATCCAGCATTTTCTGTCTGCTTTGATTGAGGAAATGCCGGTGAAATCATTGACTTTTAAAGGGCATGTTTGTAGAATGGAATTATAAGAGACGAATCTGGTCGGCTTTTGCCGGCCGCGACTGCATACAGGAGGAACCGCCCGTGGCCGATACCATTAATGTACGCGATTTTATTATTCAAAACTACACGCCCTACGAAGGGGACGACTGCTTTTTGGCCGGCCCCACGGAGAAGACCCGCCGCCTGTTCGACAAGGTAAAGGATTTGATGGAACAGGAGCGCAAAGCGGGCGGCGTGCTGGATATCGACGAGCACACCATTTCCACCATCTCCTCTCACGAGCCCGGCTACATCGACCGGGATTTGGAGGAGATTGTGGGCTTGCAGACCGATGCGCCCTTAAAACGCGCCATCATCCCTTTCGGCGGCATCCGTATGGTCCGCACCTCGCTCAAAGCTTATGACCGCGAGATGGACCCGGAGGTGGAAAACATTTTCCGCTACCGCAAAACCCACAACGACGGTGTATTTGACTGCTATACCGACGAGATGAAAAAGGCCAGGCACACCGGTATTATCACCGGCCTGCCTGACGCTTACGGCCGTGGCCGCATCATTGGCGATTACCGCCGGGTGGCGCTCTATGGCGTAGACTACCTGATCGAACAGAAACAGCAGGCGAAAATCCGGGTGGGGGCCACGCCCTGCCTGCATGGGGAAGAAATTCGTGAGCTGGAGGAGCTGTCCGAGCAGATCCGCGCGCTCGGAGAGCTGAAAGCCATGGCCGAGAAATACGGCTACGACATATCGGGACCGGCCAAAGACTTTAAAGAAGCGGTTCAGTGGGTTTACTTTGGTTATCTTGGCGCGGTAAAGGAGCAGAACGGCGCAGCGATGAGCCTGGGCCGCGTATCCACCTTCCTCGATATTTACGCCGAGCGGGATTTGCAGAGCGGCCGATACACCGAAAGCGAGATTCAGGAAATTGTGGACGCCTTTGTGATGAAGCTGCGGATGGTGCGTTTCCTGCGTACCCCTGCTTATGATGAGCTGTTCTCCGGCGATCCGACCTGGGTAACCGAAGCCATTGGCGGTATGGGCCTTGACGGGCGGACGCTGGTTACCAAGACCTCTTTCCGTTTCCTGCACACCCTTGTGAACCTCGGCCCGGCTCCCGAGCCCAACATGACCATTCTGTGGAGCTCGAAGCTTCCGGAAAATTTCAAGAAGTTCTGTTCCCGCATATCCATCGAAACGTCGTCCATCCAGTATGAAAACGACGATCTGATGCGGGAGAAATTCGGTGACGATTACGGCATAGCCTGCTGTGTCAGCGCCATGCGGATCGGCAAGCAGATGCAGTTTTTCGGCGCCCGCGCCAATCTGGCCAAAGCGCTGCTTTACGCCATCAACGGCGGCCGGGATGAAAAAACCGGCGACCAAATCGCGCCGGCATTCCCTGCCATTACCGACGACGTGCTGGATTACGACAAAGTGTATGCCAACTACGATAAAATGTGCGACTGGCTGGCCGCGCTGTATATCAACACCCTGAACATCATCCACTATATGCACGACAAGTATGCGTATGAGAAGCTGGAAATGGCGCTGCACGATGAAGACATCGTGCGCACCTCCGCCTGCGGCATTGCGGGCTTCAGCGTGGTGGTGGACAGCCTGTCCGCCATTAAATACGCGACCGTCAAACCCATAAGGGACGATTCCGGCCTGGTAGTGGACTACGAGATCGAGGGCGAATATCCCGCTTTCGGCAACAACGATCCCCGCGCGGATGCCATCGCCTGCGAAGTGGTGGAACGGTTTATGGACAAGCTGGCTACCCGCCACACCTACCGGCATTCCAAGCCCACCCTGTCCATCCTCACCATTACCTCCAACGTGGTGTATGGTAAAAAGACCGGCAACACTCCCGACGGCCGCCGGGCGGGCGAACCCTTTGCCCCGGGCGCCAATCCCATGCACAAGCGGGACGTCAGCGGCTGTGTCGCCTCCATGAAATCGGTCGCCAAGCTCTCCTATGATGCGGCGGAGGACGGCATTTCCTACACCTTTTCCATCGTGCCCGGTGCGCTGGGCAAAACCGAGGAAGAAAAAATTGAAAACCTGGCCCATCTGCTGGATGGGTATTTCGACGAGACCGGCCATCATATCAATGTCAACGTCCTCAACCGGGACGTTTTGCTGGACGCGATGGATCATCCGGAGCTGTATCCGCAGCTCACGGTGCGAGTGTCCGGATACGCGGTCAACTTTGTCAAGCTTAACCGCGAACAGCAGATGGACGTCATTAACCGCACCTTCCACACCCGTTTCTGATTCTCCGCTCACAGCCCTCCGCGGAACGTGCGGAGGGCTGCTCTGCGAATATGGATGGAAAGGAGAGATTTGATGTCCGACCAGGCGATACGCGGCCATTTTCATTCCAAGGAAACCTTTGGCACAGTGGACGGCCCCGGCATCCGTTATGTGGCATTTTTGCAGGGATGCAACCTGCGCTGTATGTACTGTCACAATCCCGATACCTGGAACGGCGAGCAATACGCGTATATGATGTCGGTGGAAGAGTTCGTACAGGACGTCTTATCCTACCGCCAGTTTATCCGCAGCGGTGGAGTAACCTTTTCCGGCGGCGAGCCGCTTTTGCAGCCCGACTTTGTGGGCGCGGCCATTGCCGCCCTGCACGACCACGGCATCCACTGTGCGGTTGATACCAGCGGCTGTTTTCCCTTTTCCGCCGCCCGGCCGGCGCTGACCGACGCCGATCTGCTGCTGCTGGATATCAAAGCGCTGGATCCGGAACTCTGCCGGACCATCACAAGGCGGGACAACACGGGGGCCCTGCGCACGCTGGCTTTCCGGGAAGACCTTGGCAGGCCCGTATGGATCCGGCACGTGCTGCTGCCCGGCTATACTCTAGAACGTAAACCGCTCGAAGAGCTAGCGGCATTCCTGCGCGGGTATCGCTGTGTGGAAAAGGTGGAGCTGCTCCCCTTTCACAAAATGGGCGAATTCAAGTGGCAGGAGCTGAAGCTCCCCTATCAGCTTGCTGATGTAGCCGCGCCCTCCGACGAGGAGATCGCTATGGCGCGCTCTGTTTTTGAAAACGCGGGGCTGCCTGTACACGGATAAGCGCCACCGGAAAGGAGCGGGCCTATGTTTGAACGGATGCTGAATAAGCGGGATACGCCTTCCTCCGCAGAAATACGGGAGTATATCGGCGAGGCCGGTTTTGAAAGGCTGTGCGCTTTGGAGGAGCGGCTGTCCGAACAATACGATTTGGCCAAAGACCTGCGGTTTCCCTTTGGGAACCGCTACGGCTGGGGCTATAAATACAGTCACAAATCCTTTCATTTATGCTATGCCTTTTTTGAAAAGTCCGCTGTGACCATTACCATACAGGTGGGAGACAAGCAAGTACCCGCGCTGGAAGCCGGCCTGGAGAAGCTCTCTCCCCGGGCCCGGGAATTATGGGCGAACCGGTATCCCTGCGGCGATACGGGCGGCTGGGTCCACTACCGAATGCCCCATGACGGGGATCTGGCCGACATAATGGCGTTTGTCCATGCCAAAAAGGCGCCGCTGCCCAGAAACTAAAGAAAAAACCCGTCCGGTGCATGCCGGACGGGTTTTTATCATATAGTTAGGACAGGACAACCTCCGTCAGGATATCGAAGGCGGTTCCGTCGTATCGGCGGATGCCGGAACCGATTCCTCATAGAGCAGCTCCAGACTGTCCTCATCCATATGCAGGGCTTCAATGTAATCCTCGGAGCTTTCCGGCATATGGCGCCGGGTCATCCGCTTGTGCAGCCAGGTCTTGACCAGGTAGTAGATGACCGCAAAGGTGGGCACCCCGATAATCATGCCCACAACACCGAACAGCCCGCCGAACAGCAGCAGGGCAAATGTAACCCAAAATTCGGAGATGCCGGTGGTATTTCCCAAAATCTTCGGACCGATGATGTTGCCGTCAATTTGTTGGAGAATGATAATAAAAATGATAAAGTACAGCCCCTGCATGGGACTGGCCAGCAGAATGAGGAACGCGCTGGGAATCGCCCCGATAAAGGGTCCAAAGAACGGAATGATATTGGTGACGCCGACAATCACGCTGACCAGCAGCGTGTAAGGCATACGCATAATGGACAGCACCACAAACGTAATCAGCCCGACGATGATTGAATCGAGGATTTTGCCGTACAGGAATCCACCGAATATTTTGTGTCCGTGGCGCACGGTATCGATAATTTCATTGGCTCGCTGCGGTTTGAATACCGCATACAGAAATTTTTTGCTTTGACCAACAAACTTTTTCTTTTCGTTCAGGGTATAAACCGCCACCACCAGGCCGATAAGCAGGTTCAGCACCATGTTGACCACGCTGATGATGCCGCTGGTTACATAGGAGAGCATATCGGTGGCATACCCCAACAGGCTGGTTTTCATCCACTGTTCCAGATGCTGGACGCCGTCCTCCACCAGCTTGCTGAGCGTTTTGGCCCAGTCTTCCGGCGAATTGAGGGTCGCATTGACCCAGACCATGAACTGGTCCAGATAGCCCGGCAGGTCGTCTACCAGCTTAATGATGCTTTCACTGAGCTGTGGGATGATGAGCAGGCCCAATACAACCAGAAAGCTGATGCCCACCAGCATGGCGGCCGTGATGCTGAGCGCTTTGGACCAGGACAGCGCCTTGCGCTCCGAACGGCAACGCTTTTTGAAAAAAGGGTCCAGGTACTTTTGGCAGGTCAGCATCACGGGATTGAGCAAATAAGCGATGGCCACACCGTAAATGACTGGCTGGAGCGCCCCTAGAACACCCGAAACCACACCCATAATCTCATTAAGCCGGAAAAGGGAAAAATAAAACAGGATGGCCGCCGCAAGCACGCCGAAACAAACCATCCCCTTGCGGACCATGGTTGAACGCTGTTTATGATGGGTCTTGGGGGGCGTCTGTGATTTCATACGTCCGTTTGCCGCCTTTCTGTGGGCAAGCTATAGCCAATCTGTGCGGTTGTTAGGTAAAACAATCTTAGGTTATTTTACCATAGCACGGCTGTCTTTTCAAGGGGCGGCGATAATTTTGCCCATTTTCGGATCAGCCATGCCTGCTCCGTCTGGAATAAAGGCATGACGTACAGGGCCGGCAGTCCAAACAGGCAGGACAGCAGCCCCAGCGCGTAGCGCAGATAAAGCCACAGGATGCTTTCCGTTCGCCCTTTCGTTACCGTCACGGCCCAACGGAACGCTTCTTTCACCTTCATCCCCTGGCCGATCCCGTAGGCGGCCGGCCGGTAGCGCATCATAACCATTTCAGCGACCAGCCAACCTCCCAAAAACGCGATAATCCCCATAAGGAGAAAGACTACACAAGTGAAATCCATGGCTCCCCGGCGCAGGCTGTCCAAGCGCAGCCACTCCCCCACTCCCAGCAGCGCTATGGCCGGCAGCCACAAAAGCAGACTCCAAAGCAGTCGCCAGCCCCACAAGCGGAGCCGCCAGTGAATCGCCTGCCCATACAACCGCCCTTCAAAATAGCGTGTGCGGCTGCCTTCTACCGGCCGCACGGAATTCACCATCTGCCAGTAAAACACCGACCGTCCCAGCTTGAGCGGGGACAAAATCAGTAAATCCAGTACGACCAGAACGATCATAATAACCATGCGGGCCAGAACCGGTCGGATGTCCGTGGAGGGATACAGGAACATAGCGCTGCCGATCCGGACGCCCAGCCCCAGCATAATGCCCCATTCCGCCAGTGTCAGCAAAATCTGTACACACAGGATACCGCCCTCCGCCAGCACTGCCTGGCCCCAATTTCCCTTTAAATGAAACCGCACCCTTTTGTTTCCCATAAATTGCCGCCCCCTTATACGCTTTAGTATGGGCAGAAAAGCGTATTATTTTCAAATGGGCGGTTGCAAACAGACCGTTATTTGTATTATAGTAATTATGTATGCTGAAAAGGAGGGTCGGCTATGCCGGAAAAGACTGTCAACGATATGAAAATCGGAGAAACCGCCATTGTCAAAAGCCTTGGCTGTTCGGGCGCCCTGCGCCGCCGTATCATCGACATGGGCATCACGCCCGGCGCGGTGATCATCATGCGCAAGGCGGCGCCGATGGGCGATCCGCTGGAAATCAACGTGCGGGGCTATGAGCTGAGCATCCGCCGCGCGGAAGCCCGCGAAATACTGGTGATACCCACATCTTCAACGCAATCCGACAGAAAGGTTTGAAGAATTTGAGTTATACATATGCGCTGGCCGGCAACCCGAACTGCGGCAAGACCACGCTGTTCAATGAATTGACCGGCTCCAATCAATACGTCGGCAACTGGCCAGGCGTCACTGTAGAAAAGAAAGGCGGCCGACTGAAAAGCCACGGCGCCGACATCACTGTGGTGGACCTGCCCGGCATTTACTCCCTCTCCCCCTATTCGGCGGAGGAAATGGTGTCCCGCAATTTTGTGATGGAGGAATCCCCCGACGTCATCGTCGATGTGGTGGACGCAACCAATCTGGAGCGCAACCTTTATCTTACACTCCAGCTGGCGGAGCTCGGGCGGCCGCTGGTGGTGGCTCTGAACATGGTGGATATGCTGAAAAGCCGCGGACTGGAAATTGACGTGCAGAAGCTGGAGCATATGCTGGGAATGCCGGTGGCTCCGATTTCCGCCAGCCGCGGACGTGGCATCAAGGAACTGATCGACCGCACCTATCACGAAGGGGTGGAACGGCGCGACGCCCCCCTCTCCCCCTTTGATGAAGAACGGCTGGCCAGGCGGATCGACCGGAAATACGGCGACGCGTATATTCGCCACCAGCTTCACGACCGCCGTGACCATCATGGGAAAGAGTATTTATCCACCCATGTGATCGACGAAATCTATACGGCGGACGTGCTCAAGGCCATCCTGCGCATCGAGGAGATCATCGAGCCGACCTGCATGAAAAAGGGTCTGGCCCTGCGCTGGTCGGCGGTAAAAATTATCGACGACGACACGCCCACGCTGGAGGCGCTGGAACTATCCGACGGAGAGGCGCACCTGATCGATGAAATCATCCGGGGACTGGAAGCCGTATATGGCGAACGGGATATGATTATCGCCGACCAGAAATACAAGTTTATCTGCCGCATCTGCGAGAAGTGCGTGACCCGCCTGAAAAAGCCGGGCGAGCTGACCCTGTCGGATAAGATCGACGCGGTTGCGACCAACAAATATCTGGCGCTTCCCCTGTTTGCCTGCATCATGCTGCTGGTGTTCTTCATCACCTTCGGGCCGCTGGGAACCTGGCTGACCGACGGACTGGATAACCTGATCAGCCATCATTTTTCCCCCTGGGTGGAACAGTCCCTGACCGGCTTGGGCGCGCATTCCTGGATTATCCGGCTGATCTGCGACGGCGTGATTGCCGGTGTGGGGTCCATCGTGTCCTTTTTTCCGCAGATTCTGCTGCTGTTTTTCTTCCTGTCCATACTGGAGGACAGTGGTTATATGGCCCGCGCCGCTTTTATCATGGATAAGCTGCTCCACAAAACCGGGTTGTCGGGCCGGTCTTTTGTCCCCATGCTGATGGGATTCGGCTGCTCGGTCCCCGGCGTCATGGCTGCCCGTACACTGGAAAACGAGCGGGATCGCCGTATGACCATTATGTTGACGCCTTTCATGTCCTGTTCGGCTAAAATGCCGGTTTACGCCCTGTTTATCGCCGCGTTCTTCCCCGGCCATCGGGGCCTGGTGGTTTTCAGCCTGTACGCTACCGGCCTTATCGTGGCGATTATCTGCGCCATGATCCTGAAAAAAACGGTCCTGAAAGGCGGACACGCTCCCTTTGTCATGGAGCTGCCCCCCTACCGGCTGCCCACCATTAAAACCCTGTGGATGCACATGTACGAGCGGATTAAGGATTTTGTCATCCGCGCCGGTACCGTCCTGTTTGCGGCCTCGGTTGTCATCTGGTTTTTGCAGTCCTTCGATTCCCATTTCCAGCTATTGCCGGCCGGCCAGACGGAAAACAGCATTCTGTCCTCCATCGGCAAAACCATCGCGCCCCTGTTCGCGCCCCTCGGTTTCGGCTTCTGGCAGGCGGCGGTGGCGCTGGTTACAGGACTGCTCGCCAAGGAAACGGTGGTCGGTACCCTGACCATCCTTTACAACCCGGCTACTGATGCAGCCATGTCGCATATTTTGCAAGGGGTGTTCAGCCCGGTATCCGCTGTTTCGTTTCTGGTGTTCGTGCTGCTGTATATGCCCTGTGTGGCGGCGTTTTCCGCCATCCGCCGGGAAATGAATTCACTGAAATGGGCGGTCGGGACAATGGCCTTCCAGACCGGCGTGGCTTGGGTGGTATCGTTTATGGTTTATCAGTTCGGGACTCTGGCCGTTAACCTGATAACACGCCTGTAACATCCAGCTAAAGAGCGGCGCCGTCGATACCGACG
>OGYY01003395.1_pt1 | contig 10239 bp, 9 predicted proteins | sample 1576671 | NCBI WGS metagenome assembly OGYY01 (sample SAMEA3541593, study PRJEB24748) | human gut metagenome | biome: human gut; feature: human-associated habitat; material: faeces | place: China | collected 2012 | reverse complement strand
GCTGCTCGGGATGCACGGCATCGCAGCAGATCTCATCCCGGTACTTGCCCGGGTTGCGGTATGCTTTATACGGGATATCGTCCAGCGAGAACTCCGGGTACATCCCCTCTTTGGTCAGGGTGAAAAGCGTCCCTTTTTCCTCTGCATAGGCTCGCAACGCCGCCGTAAATTCCTGCGGGGTGTTGATGCTGCCCTCCGGGATAAAGGAAAAATGCCTCTGGTGCTGCACCTGTGCCAGCGTGCGGTAATCCTGCAGCCAGCCGGAGAAGAAGCCCTGCTGCGTGGCGGGGTGTTCCATGCGTGTCAGGCAGGCGTCCACGTCCAGCGTGTCCGTCTGCGGAGCCTGCCGGGCAAGGTCGGCGCAGAACTGCATGGCTGCCGCCAGCTGCGCTGCCTGCTGCTCCAGCACGGTCTGCTGGGCTTGCAGCGCCTGTTGCAGGGGCTGTTCCCCGCGCAGTACCGCCTTGATGGTAGGCAGCGGCACATCCAGCATCCGCAGCATACGGATAAGTTTAAGCGTGCGGACATCCCCGGCAGTGTAATCGCGGTAGCCATTGCCCTGCCTGCGCGCCGGTGTGAGAAGTCCCTCTTTTTCATAAAAACGGATGTTGGGAGCCGAAACGCCACTCTGTTCTGAGGCCTGTTTGATGTTCATCTGATTCACCTCCGCACCTACATTACACCTGAAAGTCGGTTGAAGGTCAAGCTTTTTGCGCCAAAAATAAAATATCCGCAGTATTTCCGCTGGTTTTTGCAAACCGGGAAGCGCTGCGGATATTTTTTCAGGCACAGAACTTACTGCTCAGCCTGGCAGAACAGCGAGAAGGTGCGGTAAGCCATGTACAGGTCGGTCTTGTGGATGACCTCGAAGGGAGAGTGCATGGACAGCACCGGCACGCCGATGTCCAGCACCGGGATGCCGCGGTTGGCCACGTACTTGGCAATGGTGCCGCCGCCGCCCAGATCCAGACGGCCCAGCTCACCGATCTGCCATGCCACGCCGTTGGCATCCAGCAGGCGGGTGATATCCCCTACCAGCTCAGCGGAAGCATCGCTGGCAGAGCTCTTGCCGCGGCTGCCGGTGTACTTGAAGAAGGCCACGCCGCGGCCTGCGTAAGTACCGTTCTGCGGCTCGAAGGCATTTGCCCAGGAGGGGTCGTAGGCGGCGGTCACATCGGCGGAGAGACACACGCTGTTCTGGAAGGCAAGGATGTCGTCCTGACCGGCGGCGCGGCACAGCAGCTGCATAAAGTGGAATACATACATGCTCTGCATGCCGGTCACACCGTCGGAGCCGATCTCTTCCTTATCGGTCAGCACGCAGACGGTGGTGTGCACAGGATCTTTCGTCTCGATCTCGGCCATAAGGGCGGGGTATGCGTCCACCCGGTCATCGTGACCGTAGCCGCCCACCATGGAGCGGTCAAAGCCCACGTCCCGGGCCTTATGGGCGGGCACCACCTCGATCTCAGCGCGGGTGAAGTCCCGCTCGGTGATGCCGTACTTTTCGTGCAGCAGCATCAGGGTGTTCAGCTTGACGGCCTCCTTGATGTCGGCATCCTCCACAGCGTCGGAGCCGATGAGCACGTTCAGCTCTTCGGCCTTGATGCCCTCGCTGAGCTTGCGGTCGTTCTGCTCGGCACCCAGATGGGGCAGCAGGTCGGTGATGCAGAACACGGGGTCATTCTCGTCCTCACCCACTGCAAAGGACACGTTGGAGCCATCAGCACGGGTGAACACGCCGTGGATGGCCAGCGGCATGGTGCCCCACTGGTACTTGCGGATGCCGCCGTAATAGTGGGTCTTGAAGTAGCTGAGGTGGTCTGCTTCGTACAGCGGGTTCGGGCGCAGGTCCAGACGTGGGCTGTCGATGTGGGCGATCACCAGACGGAAGCCCTCCTCAAAAGATTTCCGGCCGATGGTAGCGGCCACCACCGCCTTGTGCTCCTGCACAAAGTAGATCTTCTGGCCGGGGGCATAGGTCTTTTTCGGCTCAAACTTTTCGTAACCGGCCTCCAGCAGCAGCTTTTCGCTGGCGGCGGCAGCTTCGCGCTCGGTCTTGGCAGCGTTCAGGAAGGCTTTGTAGCCTTCGGCAAAGGCTGCAGCCTTCTCCTTCACGTCGGCGCTCTTGTCGGCAGCGTACTCCGGCTTGTAAAGCAGCTGTTCGGCAGCCTGCTTTGCGGTAAGTTTCTCGCTCATGTTCCTTATCTCCTCTCAGCTTTCTGCATAGATACGCTGATACCGCGCATAGCAGGAAGTGATCTTTTTTACGTAGTGGTTCATCTGGTTATAGGGAAAGCCCTGCAGCGTTTCGCCGTCTGCGGAGTGCTCTTCCATCTGTAAAAGAGCATCTACCGTGCCCCACCCGCTGTGATAAGCGGCAGCGGCAGTGGCAACATCGCCGTTGTAGCGCTCCATGCACAGGTGCAGGTAATAGCATCCGAACCGGATGCTGGTCTCCGGGTCGTAAAGATTTGCAAAGAGCAGTCCTTCGTCCGGTGCGATCTTGCTGCGCAGCCAGATAAAGGTCTCCTCGGTCATCTGCATCAGGCCCCGGGCATCCACAGTGGAGGTGGCCTGCGGGTCAAAGCCGCTTTCGGTGCGGATGAAGGCATCCACCAGAAGCGGGTCAAGGCCGTAAGTCTCCGCCCACTGGTCCACCAGCACTTCGTACTTGCGGGGGTATAAAAGCCGTTCTGCCCTGCCCCACAAGTTGGGCACCAGCACAAGCAGCAGGATCAGCGCCATGCCCAGCAGGAACAGCCTGCGGCTGCGCATTTTTTTGCGGCGGCGTGCCTTCTGGGCGCGGAGAGCGCGGCGGATGCGGGCCGTCTCCGGGTCGTACTGCGGTGCAGGATCTTGTTCGTTATATCGTTTGTTCAAAGTTCTTTTCCCGCACCTCCTTCTGCCAGAAGCTTTGTGCAGAGCTGCTCTGCCGCAGCCTGCAGATGTGCAAGGCTGGAATCGTTGCGCAGCACATAGTCTGCCTGCGCGGTGAGGGTGCTTTCCGGTGTCTGGGCGTTCAGGCGGCGGGCGGCCATCTCGGCCGAGATGCCGTCCCGGGCCACGATGCGGGCCACACTGGTCTCAAACGGTGCCGTGACCACGCACAGGCGGTCACACTCGGCCTGCGCCGCAGTCCCCACGATGACCGCGCCATCCAGCACGAACAGCGGTGCACCGGCATCCTGCGCTGCCTGCTTTGCCGCACGGATGCGGCGCACGATCTCCGGGTGGGTCAGGCTGTCCAGCGCCGCCTTGCCTTCCGGGGTGGCAAAGGCGCGGTCGGCCAGCAGGCGGCGGTCCAATGTGCCGTCTGCTTTTAAAATGTCTGCGCCGAACCGCTGGGCCAGCCGGGGCAGCAGCGGCGAGCCGGGCAGTAAAATCTCGCGGCTGATCTGGTCGGCATCGGCCAGCGGCACACCGTGGGCCGAAAACACCGCCGTGACCGTGGATTTGCCGCAGCCGCTGCGGCCCGTGATGCCAAGCGCGATCATAGCTTGATCACCCGGAAGGCCGCAGCGCGGATCAGGCGGTTGTACACCGCCATGGAAAGGCCGTCCTTCTGCGGGCAGCGGGCGTAGACCACGGCATCGCCCTGCTCATCCAGCGCGCGCAGGCAGCGGAAGATGTGCTTTGCCTGATCGGCACCGTCGCCCTCGCGTCCATACTCCACGCAGGGCACACCCAGCTTTTCCGCCTCGCCGGTAAAGCACAGGCAGCTGGGATTCTGCTCGGCGTGGGCATCCACGTAGGCTTTGAACTGCTCAAAGGTGCCTTCCAGCAAGGTCACATCCGCCTTGGGGGCGTAGTGCTTGTACTTCATGCCGGGGCTGCGCACCACAGCACCCTCCGGCAGCTTTTCGAGGATGGCTTTGGACACTTCCACCTCTTCGCCGAGGGCACGCTCGAGGTCTTCCAGCGTGATGTGGCCCGGGCGGAACAGGGTGGGCTTTTCGCCCACCACCGACACCACAGTGCTTTCTACGCCCACGTCGCACTCGCCGCCGTCCAAAATCAGCGGCAGGCGGCCGTCCATATCGGTGAACACATCCTGTGCGTTGGTGGGGCTGGGCTTGCCGGAAAGATTGGCGCTGGGGGCAGCAAAGGCGCAGCCGCTCTTTTCAATGACGGCGCGGGCCACCGGGTGGCTGGGCATCCGGATGCCCACGGTGTCCAGACCGGCACAGCACTCCGCTGCCACCTCCGGGCCGCGGGGCATGATGATGGTGAGCGGGCCGGGGCAGAACGCAGCCATCAGCAGCTGGGCGCGCTCCGGCACCTCGCTGACAAGGCCGGGCAGCATTTCCGGGCCGGTGACGTGGACGATCAGGGGATTGTCCTGCGGGCGGCCCTTGGCCACAAAGATCTTCTTCACAGCCTCGCCGTTGCGGGCATCGGCAGCAATGCCGTAAACCGTCTCGGTGGGCAGGGCCACCAGCTCACCGTTCTGCAGCAGGGCAGCGGCTTTTTCAATGCTCTTTTCGTCCGATGCGGGCAAAATTTCAGTTTTCATTTCCATACGGATCATCGTTCTTTCTATCTGTAAAGTATTTATACTTTTCAGCGTTTATCGACAGGATATCGTTTTATTTTCAAAACCACATTTCAGCCCTGCTCGTTGAGCTTTTGCAGCTTTTCGGCCTGTTCGCGGGTGGCCAGTGCGTCGATCAGCTCGTCCAGATTGCCGTCCATGATCTTGGAAAGATTGTGCACGGTCAGGCCGATGCGGTGGTCGGTGCAGCGGTCCTGCGGGAAGTTGTAGGTGCGGATCTTTTCGCTGCGGTCGCCGGTGCCCACCTGCCCCTGACGGCTGGCGTTGATGGCATCCTGCTGCTGTTTCTGCTTCTGGGCCAGCAGGCGGCTGCGCAGGATCTCCAGCGCCTTGTCCTTGTTCTGGAACTGGCTGCGCTCGTTCTGGCATTCTACCACCATGCCGGTGGGGAGATGTGTCACACGGATGGCGCTGGAGGTTTTGTTGATGTGCTGACCGCCCGCGCCGGAGGAGCGGAAGGTGTCGATGCGCAGGTCCTTCATGTCCAGCGCAAAGTCCACCTCTTCGGCCTGCGGCATCACAGCCACCGTGGCCGTGGAGGTGTGGATGCGGCCCTGCGTCTCGGTCTCCGGCACGCGCTGCACACGGTGCACACCGCTCTCGTACTTGAGGCGGTTGTAGGCCCCGGCACCGTCCACCGAAAAGATGGCCTCCTTCACGCCGCCAAGCTCCGTCTCGTTGAGGTTGAGCATTTCCAGCTGCCAGCCCCTGCTTTGCACATACATGGTGTACATGCGCAGCAGGCTGTGGGCAAACAGGGCAGCTTCCTCCCCTCCTGCGCCGCTGCGGATCTCCACAATGACATTTTTGCCATCGTTCACATCCTTGGGCAGCAGCAAAATTTTGAGATTATTTTCCAGCTTTTCCACATCTTGACTTTTTTCGCTGATTTCCTGCTGTATCATCTGCTTGAAGTCCGGGTCAAGTGCGCCCGGTTCTTCCAGCAGAGCTTTGGCCTGTGCCAGATGATCCTGTGCGGTCTGCCACGCGCGGTAGGCCTGCACCACAGGTTCTGCATCGTGGTACTCCCGCATCAGCCTGCGGAAAAGCGCAGGGTCTGCGGCGGTATCCGGCTGGTTCAGGCGGATGGAAAGCTCTTCAAAGCGGTGGCAGACAGCATCCATCTGGGTAAACATGTTCGGCATAATTCCGGCAGTTCTCCTTACAAACTCAGATTCATGTTCGTGCAACCGAACGGCTCCGGGGCCTTTCCGCCCCGGATGCGTGCTGCGCCGGGCGCTAGGCCTGCCCGGGTTTTACCACCTTTTTGATGTTCTTTTCAATTTTAGCACGCGGCAGCATCACCTCGCGCCCACAGCCGGTACACCGGATCTTAAAATCCATGCCGACGCGCAGCACCTCGAAGCTGGACGCTCCGCAGGGGTGCTTTTTGCGGGTGAGGATGGTATCGCCTACAGCAATGTCCATAGCTCTGCTTCTCCCTTCTGCCTGCCCAAAACAGCAGGCGGTGTGTGCGCAAAGCCCGGCGTGCCGGTTTGCTGCGCATACAGATATAGTATAATGCAAAGCCGCACAAAATGCAAATATCCGCCCATGCGGATGCATAAGTTTTAACAGAAAGGCCGCTGCCGTTCCAAGCACGGCCTAAAAAGCAGAGAAAGAGGAATGAAAGATGATGCAAGCTTACCGTACCGAAGGCAACTACCGTTCTGCTGCGCGCCTGTCCCCCGCTGAACTGCGCGCCGCCATGGCAAACCGCGAGATCCTGCAGGCCACTGCTCTGGCCTTTGATACCCAGCGCCAGCTGCGGTTCGAGATCGGCGGGGTGAGAGCCGTGATGCCCTTTGCCCAGTGCGCCGATGGTGCCGCAAACGGCACCGTGCGGGACATTGCGGTGCTGACGAGGGTGGGCCGTCCCACCTGCTTTGTGATCGAGGCGCTGGACACCGACGAGAACGGTCAGCCCTTCTACCGGCTCTCCCGCGCGCTGGCGCAGCAGATGTGCAAGGCCGACTATCTGGACACCCTGCAGCCCGGCGATATCCTGCCCTGCACCGTGACCCATATCGAGCCGTTTGGCGCGTTCTGTGATGTGGGCTGCGGCATCAGTGCCCTGCTGCCCATCGACTGCATGTCGGTGAGCCGCATCTCCTCCCCCGCCGACCGGGTGAGCGTGGGCCAGCAGATCTTGTGCGCCGTCAAGAACCGGGATGTACAGGGCCGCTTTGTGCTGACCATCCGGGAACTGCTGGGCACATGGGAGGAAAATGCGGCCGGGTTCACCGTGGGTGAGACCGTGGTGGGCATCGTGCGCAGTGTGGAGGAATACGGCACCTTTATCGAGATCGCGCCCAACCTCGCGGGCCTTGCCGAGAGCTGCACCGACCTTGTGCCCGGGCAGGCGGTGAGCGTCTACATCAAGAACATCCTGCCGGAAAAAATGAAGATCAAGCTGGTGATCGTGAACCACGCCCTGAGCCAGCGCCATCGGTTCGAGCTGAAGTATTTCATCACCGAGGGCCATCTGGACCACTGGGTGTACTCCACGCCGGAAAGCCCCAAGCGCATTGAGACAGATTTTGCCGCTGCGGCTTGCAATCCGGCGTGAAAGCCTTTATACTATAAAAGAAAAGGAATGCAAGGGGGATGTATGGAACGATGGCCGTCAATGATGCTTTTACTGCCGGTGTACGTCCCGGCGGGTTGACCAGCAGCACCGAGATCCGGCTGCTGCTGTGCTATCTGGTCAAAAATGCCGGACCCATTACCCGGCAGGAGATCGAAAACGCCCTGATGGAAGAAGCGCTGGTGAACTATTTCGAGATCGGCTCGTGTCTGGACGATATCACCAGGCAGCAGCTCGTCACCCTGACAAAGGGCAGCTATACCATCACTGAGAAGGGCCGCAAAGTGGCGCAGGAGCTTGCCTACGACCTGCCCCGCAGTGTGCGGGAGCGCGCTGTGGCCGCTGTGCTGCGCTGCCAGACATGGGCACGCAAGGAAGCCAAGTACAGTGCCAGCATTACCGAAAAAGAGGACGGCCACTGCACCATCCGCTGCACGGTGAAAGGGCTGGACAGTGAGCTGTTCTGTCTGGATCTCGGCACACCGGACCGGCTGACCGCCGAGCTGGTAAAAAAGCAGTTCATCCTCAAGGGCAACGAGATCTACCAAATGCTCATCAATAAGCTGACCGAAGAAGAAAAGTGAACAAATAAAGAGGGAGGCACCCGCGCGGCGCTTCCCTCTTCTGTTTTGTAGCGGTCAGATCAGAATGCAGATCAGCCCGGTGCAGCCCTCATTGATGACCCGTTCCAGCGTTTCCTGCAGGCGGGTGCGGGCCTCCTGCGGCATGTGCAGCAGCTTGTTCTGCAACCCTTCGTTCACCAGCTCGTGCAGGCTCTTGCCAAAGATGTTGGATTCCCACAGCTTTTCCGGGTCGTCCTCAAAGCCGGCCAGCAGGCTGCGGGCAAGGTCCTCGCTCTGCTTTTCGGTGCCCACGATGGGGCTGATCTCGGTGTGGATGGTGGCCTTCATCATCTGGATGGAGGGCGCGCAGGCTTCCAGCCGCACGCCGTAGTTCGTGCCCTGCCGCACGATCTGGGGCTGTTCCAGTTTCAGCTCACTGACCGTGGGCATCACGATGCCATAGCCGGTGGCTTCCACCTGCTCAAGGGCGCTGCGCACCTTCTCGTACTCCCGTTTGGCCTTTGCCAGCTCCATGATGCAGGGCATCAGGCCCGCTTCGTCGCCAATGGCAAGGCCGGTCTGCTCGCTCAGCACCTGATAGAAAATTTCCGGCTTCAGCTCCACCGTGATGCGCACACTGCCGTTTGCAAGGTCGATGCCGCTGATGGCCGAGCGCTGCACCGCGTCACATTCCAGCGCAGGTGCGTCTGTTCCGGAGGGTACATCCTTCATGCGGGAGACCTTTGCCGCCAGCTGCATGGCCGCATCGTACACCTGCGTTTGCAGCCAGTGGCCGTTTTCCAGCATCGTGACCCAGCGCGGCAGGGCAAAATCCAGCTCCTGCACCGGGAACTCGTACAGCACCTGCCGCAGGATGCTGCCGAGCGCCTCCGCGTCCAGATCCACGCAGCTCACCGGCAGCACGGTGTGGTCGTAGTCCCGGGCCATGCCCTCGGCCAGCTGCTTCGTCTCCGGCGCATCCGGGTGGGTGCTGTTGAGCAGGATGATGTAGGGCTTGCCCAGCGCATCCAGTTCTTCCACGATGCGCTTCTCGGTTCTGGCATAGCCCTCCCGCGGGATGTCGCTCACAGAGCCGTCGGTGGTGACCACGATGCCGATGGTGGAATGTTCGCAGATCACCTTGCGGGTGCCGGTCTCGGCGGCAAGGTCGAAGGGCACCTCGTGGTCGAACCACGGGCTTTTGACCATGCGGGGCTTGTCGTTCTCCTCGTGGCCCATAGCCCCCTCCACCATGTAACCCACGCAGTCGATGAGCCGCACCCGGCACTCGCCGCCGCCCTCCAACTGCAGGGGCACGGCTGCTTCCGGGATGAATTTTGGTTCCGTGGTCATGATGGTGCGGCCCGCTGCCGACTGGGGCAGCTCGTCCCGGGCACGCTCCCGCGCAGCCGCCGGGCCGATGGCGGGCAGCACCAGCTGTTCCATGAAACGCTTGATAAAGGTGGATTTGCCGCTGCGCACCGGGCCAACCACCCCAATGTAGATATCTCCGCCGGTGCGTGCGCCGATCTCGCGGCAGATGCTCTTCTGTTCCTGATTTGCCAAATTGCTCTCCCCTTCCCGTTTGCGCTGTGCACCGGACAGGATTCCGGTCCGCTTGTTGTAATCGTATGAAACAGGGCGGGGCATTATGCCGGAACGATTTTGAATGCCCTCCGCCTTGCTCTGGGCATATTCAGCGGAAAATTTATTTTATAATTGCAATTCAGGAAAATCTGCGGATTTTCCTGAATTGCTTTTTCACAGATGGGGTCGTAGAGGAAAACAGCATTTACAGCGCCGCTTTCTGCGAAAGCGCGGCGCTGTGGAGGGGCTACCTGTTTGCTTTCTGCATGCTGAACCCTCTCAGGCTCACATTCGTTCGCCAGCTCCCCCGAAGGGGGAGCTTTTTGCAGTAACGGCGCAGTTTCCAGATAAAATGCAAGCCTTGCGGATGCGTCAGAAGCTCCCCCTTTCGGGGGAGCTGGCAAATCCGAAGGATTTGACTGAGAGGGCGAGCCCACTGAAAAGTATCTGAAACATCCTGAATCGTAAAGGCCTAAAGAAACCAAAAAACGGAGGAACCATGTCAAAAACCAAGATCAACGACCCCGGGGCGCACCACGCAGGCAGCGGTGCGCTGATCCGGCGTTTTCTGCCCTATCTGGCAAAGTACAAAAAGACCCTGTTTCTGGACCTGTTCTGTGCAGCGCTGACCACCCTGTGTGACATCGTGCTGCCCAAGATCATGAGCACCATCACCAACGCCGCCATGGGCGTGGGTATCACTCTGACGGCGGGCATCGTGCTGCGGCTGGCAGCACTCTATTTTGTGCTGCGCATCATCGACGGTGCAGCCAGCTATTACATGTCCAGCATCGGTCATATCATGGGCGTGCACATCGAGACGGATATGCGCCACGATGCCTTTGACCACCTGCTCAAGCTGGACCACACCTACTACAACAACACCAAGGTGGGCACCATCATGGGCCGCATCACCAACGACCTGTTCGATGTGACCGAGTTCGCCC
>OGYY01003388.1_pt1 | contig 10270 bp, 9 predicted proteins | sample 1576671 | NCBI WGS metagenome assembly OGYY01 (sample SAMEA3541593, study PRJEB24748) | human gut metagenome | biome: human gut; feature: human-associated habitat; material: faeces | place: China | collected 2012 | reverse complement strand
ACCTGGGGCCTGAAAAGCGGTAAGGAACTGGAGAGCATAGTGTCGGGGCTTACATGGATCGAGGATGTGAGTTTGGTCGAAGGGATGAAGGAACTGTATCCTGTCTATAAGTTGCTGGGATGGATACAGCCTGTTAAAAACCTTTCTAACAAGCTGGTAATACTGAGAAAATAGGATAGATATAAACTGCCATTCAGCTTTGTCATAGGAGATGCGTCAGCCATGGAGAAATTGAATTATTTAAGACAGGACAAAAAAATACCGGGGAAGGAATCCTTTGTGACCTATGTGGATTTTCAGGTAAAGGATGGCACCGCCGATATGTGACTGTATGACATTTTTCCGGGAGTACAGCTCATGGTTGTAGATTTTTCTTCTGAGAGCTGTTTCCGAAGCGGTGAAAAGCAGAATGTAATCGGGATCAATCATTGCCGGAAGGGGCGGTTTGAATGTGCGTTTGACAGCCGGAATTATCTCTATTTGGGAGAAGGCGATATTACCCTGAACAGCCAGATGCACCCGCCAATCGCGTCTTCCTTCCCCTTGAACTACTTTTATGGGTCCACTATTATTTTGTTTCCGGAGGTCATGAAGGATGTACCGGAGCTTCAGGCCTTTCAAATCAGTGCGGAGGCAATCACAGAGAAATATTCTCTTGAATCAAGATCCCCGGTATTTCGCCGCAATGCGGAAATAGAGCATGTATATCAGGAACTGTATACACATCTGGATCGTCCGTCTCTGCCCTTTTTGCGGCTGAAGATTTTGGAGCTCCTTTATCATTTCCAATTCAGACAAACTCTTTTTGAGGAGAACCAGGACTATATTTCGGGAGTGACTGTGGAGCGGATCAAGCATGTCAGGGAGCATCTGGTACAGGATATGGAACACCGGACCAATCTGAAGGAACTGGCATTGGAGCACAATTTAAGTCTGACACAGTTAAAAGATGGATTCAGGCAAATTTATGGCGAATCACCTTACGCATATTTGCGTAGTTACAAAATGCATCGGGCGGCACAGCTTTTGCGCCAGTCAGATAAAAAAATCAGCGAAATTGCGCTGGAAATGGGTTATCAGAATCCAAGCAAATTTTCAGAGGCATTCCATGCGGTGATAGGCTGCAGACCAAGTGCCTATCGAAAGGAAAAAAAGTAGAAGAAAATCATAGTGACACCTTCCGGATGGAGGTGTCATTTTTTGGCTTTTTGGAGCATTTTGCAGAAGGCATGGCTTTTCGGAGTGGCAAAAGAATCTTTCACATGGTAATATGTTTAAGTTAGCATAGACTAACTCAAAATACAGAAAGGAAAGAAATACATATGAAAACAAAACTTACAACAAAGGATTTAATTACCGCAGGCGCCTTTGGCGCAATTTATTTAGTGCTGCTCACGGTGTTGTCTTCAGTCCTGACCATTGTTCCAATCCTCTTTCTGGCAACGCCGTTGATTGCCGGCATCATACTGGGAACTGTGTATATGCTGTATGCCACCAAGGTCCGGTACGGTTCCTACAGCGCGGCGATTTCCGTGGTGGTGCTGGCGATCTTGGTGGGGCTGATTACGTCCATGGCAACCATTTATCCGCTGATTTTTGCAGTTGTATGGGGATTAATTGCTGAACTCATTACCGCAAAAAGGCGCAAATCCGCAGGTGCGCTGGCAGTCAGCTACTGTGTGTTCAACCTGACTTCTATGGGTCCCTTCTTTGCCCTTATTCTGGCAAAGGACGCCTTCTTAGAAAGTTGTGCAGGGTACTATGGAGAAGAATATATCGCAACGCTGGATAAGCTGACGCCCAGCTGGATTGTTCTTGTGCTGATTGCTTTGGCTTTGGTGGGCGGATTGCTTGGCGGTCTGTTTGGAAGAAAGATCCTGAAAAAACATTTTGTGAAAGCCGGTATTACAGCGTGAACCGCGAAAAGATTTCCAGTGGTCTTTTGGATCCGAGAAGTAAGCTGGCGGTATTTATTGCCGCCTGCCTCTCAGCATTTTCCGGGCTGACACATCCGCAGGAATTTGTCCTTCTTGCCCTGTGTGTGGGGATAACGCTTCTGTGCCAGAAATGGAAGAGGGCTTTTTATACCGGTCTTATCTTTACAGTTATGTTTTTATGCGATCTGTTTCTAACACCGCGATTGTCAGGGATACTGCAGAATATCATCATGCTGGCATGTCATTTCTGCCGGTTTATTTTACCGATGTTTGCAGCCTTTTATATTGTGACACAGACTTCCAGGATTGGGGAATATATCAGTGCATTTACTCAGATGCATCTGCCAAACGAGGTCATCATTCCTCTGGCGGTGATGCTCCGTTTTGTCCCGACTATCCAGGAAGAATGGCAGATGGTGAATCAGGCGCTTCGGTTAAGAGGGATGGCGCTGACATGGAAAAATGTTCTTTGTCGTCCGCTGCAGATGATGGAATATATGCTGGTTCCCTTTTTGCTGCAGTGCTCGGTTATCGTGGATGAGATGTCAGCTGCTGTTATGGCGCGGGGGTTTGACAAAAATATGCCGCGAACCAGTTATGCGGAGGTTCAGATGAAGGCTCTGGATTGGTGTATAATAGCTGTTTCTGCCGGACTGCTGTTCTGGAATCTTTGTTTCTGAGGAAGGGAGGAGATGTTTTGATCAAACTGAATCATGTTTCCTTTTCTTATCAGAATGGGGAAGCAAATGAAATGCAGGTGCTGTCTGATGTAAGCTTTCAGGCATCACGCGGAGAATGTGTGGTACTTTGTGGGAAAAGCGGATGTGGGAAGACGACCATGCTTCGCCTGGTAAACGGTCTTATCCCTCATTTTTATGCCGGGAAACTGGAGGGGAATGTCCTTGTAGGCGGACAGGAAATGCAGCAGACACCGTTGTCCCAAACGTCCCGGATTGTGGGAAGTGTCTTCCAGAATCCCCGTACCCAGTTTTTCCATCTGGATACGACCGGAGAGATGGCTTTTAATCTGGAAAATCAGAATGTCCCCCGCCCGCAGATGAAGAAGCGTCTGGAGGAGGTGTCCTATCGTCTGAACCTGCAGGAGCTGATGGACCGGAATATTTTTGAACTGTCAGGCGGCGAGAAACAGCAGATCGCCTGCGGCTCCGTTTATGCGGCTTTACCGTCGGTCATCGTTATGGATGAGCCTTCTTCTAATCTGGATATGGAGAGCATCCGAAAACTGCAGAAGTTGATCCGCATGATGAAGGATGAAGGAAGAACTGTGCTGATTTCAGAGCATCGGCTGTGGTATCTGGAGGGAATCGCTGACCGTTATGTGCTGTTGGAGGATGGCCGGATCAGGCAGGAATTTACGCCGGAAGCAGCGGCAGATCTTTCGCTGGAGAAGCGCAAAGCGTTGGGACTCAGGGCAGTAAAGCGGGAGCAGCTTTATGAGCTGAGGCCCGATATGGGGCTGATAAAACAAAAGAGTACCGGGCTGGAAATAGATGGGCTTCAGTTTAGCCGCCAGATGCGTCAGGTACTGAATGTGCCGCATTTAGAAATACCGTCAGGGGCAATCGTAGCGGTGATCGGAGAAAACGGTGCCGGGAAATCCACTTTCAGTCTTTGCCTGGCAGGTCTTTTGAAGCATACGGGTACAGTACGGATCGACGGCAAGAAGATCGCGCATAAAAAGCTGCCGGAGCAGGTCTACCTGGTCATGCAGGAGGCAGGACATCAACTGTTCAGCGATACGGTATTGGGTGAATTGACCTTGAATAATCCGGCGCTGTCAGAAGAAAAGGGCAAAGAGGTTTTGACAACGCTGGGCTTAAATGGTATGGAGAACCGTCACCCTGGCTCCCTCTCCGGAGGTCAGCAACAAAGGCTTTCTCTGGGAACAGCTCTTTGCATGAAGCGAAAACTGATGCTCTATGATGAGCCGACCAGCGGTCAGGATGGAGAAAATCTGCTGCGGACAGCGGAGCTGATCCGTGCAGCCAATAAACAGGCAGCCAGTACCCTGATCGTGACACATGATCCGGAGCTGATCTTGCGCTGTGCGACCCATATTCTGCATATCCACGCAGGGGAAGTAAAGAAATTTATACCGCTTGATGAGAGAGGAGTGATTTATATGAAGAAGGTATTTGGCGAGGATGCGCAGACAAAGAAGCCGCAGAAAACCGGTATTCCGCGCCTGCTGGAGTTTACAGGACGGCATCGTCCCCTACTGGGCGCTGCGCAGTTGTTGTCCGGCATCAGCGCCTTGCTCCTTCTGGGACCGTTTGTGTGTGTTTATTTTGCGGCCCGTGCGCTTTTAACCGGACTGACCGGAGGAGGTTTTGCTATCTCGTCCCTGGTGCAGTGGGGCGTGTGGGCATTGGCGCTGGAACTGGCCGGGCTGATCATTAATTTTGCGGCACTTATGTGCTCCCATACCGCAGCTTTTCATACAGAAAAGAATTTAAAAATGGCAGCGCTCCGTCATTTGTCCAGGATGCCAATGGGGTATTTTGAGGAAAATCCCAGCGGAAAGCTAAGAAAAATCATTGATGAAAACAGCGCCCAAATGGAGACTTACCTTGCCCATCAGCTGCCGGATCTGGTGAGCGCTCAGGTCACGACGGTTGCCAGCCTTGTGCTGATGCTGGCTATGGACTGGCGCATTGGCCTTCCACTGATCGTTCTGATGCTTGCAAGCTTTGCCTGCCAGATGACAATGATGGGCGAAAAAACCATGAATTTCATGAAGTGCTATCAGGACGCTCAGGAGGAAATGAACCACGAGGCGGTGGAGTATGTCCGGGGAATCTCCGTGATCAAGGTATTTGGACAGTCGGTACATTCGATACGGCGCTTCAAGGAAGCAATCAATGCTTATCGGGATGACGCACTGGCCTTTACTATGGCCTGCAAGCCCGGATATGTGGGCTTCAATACTGTGGTCAATGCCGCTTTTCTTGTGCTGATCCCTGCCGCACTCATCGGCATGACTTCGGCGGGAGATTTGACTGCCTTTATAGAGAATTTCCTGTTTTATCTGATTTTTGCACCTGCATGCGCATCTGTTCTCAACAAGATCATGTACATGAGCAACTATAAGATGCAGGCTATGGAATCTATGCGGCGGATTGACACAATTCTGCTTGCCAGAGAGCAGTCAGAGGCACAGGAGCCGCAAATGGCACAGGGCAGCGACATTTGCTTTGAGCATGTGACCTTTACCTATCCCACAGGAGAACAGCCTGCGGTTTCAGATGTCAGTTTTACAGCAAAAGCCGGAACCGTTACGGCACTGGTGGGACATTCCGGCTCCGGCAAGACCACCATCGGGACCCTGGTTCCCCGCTTTTATGATGTGCAGGAGGGGCGCATTACGCTGGGCGGCGTGGAACTTTCTGAGATTTCCCGACAGGAAGTCATGGGAAAGATTGCTTTTGTCTTCCAGAATCCCAAATTACTGAAAACAACACTGGAGGAAAATATCCGCGGCGGCTGCAAAAATGCCAGCCGGAAAGATATCCTGCGGGCAGCCCGTCTGGCACAGTGTGATGATATTTTGGCAAAGCTGCCGGAGGGCATTGACAGCATCGTGGGCGGGAAAGGCGTCTATCTTTCCGGAGGAGAAGTACAGCGGGTGGCTATTGCCAGAGCAATTCTGAAGGACGCACCGGTCATCATTCTGGATGAAGTCACGGCATTTGCCGACCCGGAAAATGAGGTACAGATTCAGGCAGCCCTGAAGGAACTGACAAAGGGAAAAACAGTCATTATGATTGCACACCGGCTGTCCACCATTCAGGATGCGGATCAGATCCTGGTAATGAAAGCAGGGCGTCTGGTAGAACAGGGAACGCATCAGGAACTGCTTGGTAAGAATGGCGAGTATGCCCATATGTGGGCAGATTACAATCAGGCAATCACCTGGAAGATTGACAGGAAAGAGGAGGTGAAACCATGCTGAAGAAATTATTCGCATTAAGCGATCAGGGGGAACGGGAATTAAAGCACGGGATTGTGGCAACTACGATAGGACATTTGTGCATCATGGCTCCCATTTCCCTCTTGATGCTGGTGACCATGGGACTTCTGAACAGGCTCTGCGGGGAGACTGGACTGACAATGCAGCCAGGAGTGATAGTTCTGATGGCGGCGGTTCTCTTACTTTTGATCTTCATAACCCAATGGGTTCAGTATAACCTGACTTATAAAGTGGCTTACGAAGAAAGCGCTAACCGGAGAATTACCCTGGCGGAAAAGCTGCGGCGGCTCCCACTGGCATTTTTCGGTCAGCGTGATCTGTCTGATCTGACAACAACCATGATGGGGGACTGCTCTAAACTGGAAAGAATTTTTTCCAATGCAGTTCCCAGTCTCTTTGGAACAGTCATTATGTTTGTGATTGTGTCCGTGGGACTTTTGATCATGGATTGGCGCATGGGGCTGTGCATTGTTCTGCCGGTACCGGTAGCTGCGCTTATGTTGATGGCGGCCAGAAAGGCCCAGACAAAAGCGGAAAGCCGCAATTATGACGCTCACCGTGCCGCTTATGATGGGGTGCAGGAATATCTGGATACCATACAGGAGCTTCGCTCCGCCGATCTGGAACAGGAATACCTGGATGGAGTTGAGAAAAAACTGGATTATGTGGTAAAGTGTGCGTTTCGTAATGAGCTGGCTCCAGGTACTGCTGTGACGTTGGCACAGCTGACAGTACGCTTTGGGCTGGTGGCAGTTCTGCTGGTTGGAGGTCTGTTGGTAGCTCAAAATATGCTGTCCGTCAATATGTTTATTCTTTATCTGTTGGTAGCAGGCCGTGTTTATGAACCCTTTGGTTCCTGCTTTATGCTGATGGCGGAACTGTTTTCTGCATTTGTCAGCATTGAGCGGACGAAGAAGATGGAAGCGACAGTGGAGCAGACTGGTCAGCCTGTTTGTAAGAACAATGGGTACGACATTGAGTTTAAGGATGTTTCCTTTTCGTACAATGATGAGCTTGTACTCAATGGGATTTCCTTTGTAGCGAAACAGGAGCAGATCACTGCGCTTGTAGGCGCTTCCGGCAGCGGAAAATCTACTGTTTCCCGTCTGGCAGCCCGGTTCTGGGATGCAGATGCCGGTCAAGTACTGCTGGGTGGCGTGGACGTGACGACTGTGGAGCCGGAAACGCTGTTTAAGAATTATGCCATCGTCTTTCAGGATGTGACCCTTTTTGACGATTCCGTTATGGAGAACATCCGCCTTGGTCGGGCGGGGGCGACAGATGAGGAAGTGCTGGCGGCAGCCAGGGCAGCTCAGTGCGAGGAGTTTGTTTCCCGTCTGCCTGGCGGCTATTACAGCAATATCGGTGAGAATGGCTGCGCCCTTTCAGGAGGCGAGCGGCAGCGTATCTCTATCGCCCGGGCGATCCTGAAGGATGCGCCGGTAGTTATTTTGGACGAAGCCACAGCTTCCATGGATGCGGAGAATGAGAACTTGGTTCAGCAGGCACTGTCCGTGTTGCTGCAGGGGAAAACTGTACTGGTTATTGCGCACCGTATGCGGACGATTGCAAACGTCGATAAGGTTGTTGTCTTGGAACAGGGTCGCGTCGCAGAGACGGGAACGCCGGAGGAACTTCTGAATCAAAAGGGATTGTTCTATCGTTTGTCTGAAGCACAGACGGTACATCGATAGAGCTTCGGGAAGCAGAAAACAATGCAGACAGGTATGACAAAGGAAGTCAATGAAAATGAATCAGATGAGTGTACTCGTAACAATATCTTTTGCGATTTATTGACGAGCCTCGGTGTGGATGAAAAAACCGCTATGGATGATGCCTGCCGTATGGAACATGCTGTTAGTAAAAAGAGTTTTTTGGCCCTTATGATGCTTGCTGAAAATCTCTCCAATGTTTGAACAGAACAGTTACAGACAGCTAATAAAAGAGTAAAAGATGGCCGCCTATGAGGAAATTATCCTTTTTAGCATCCTCCCCAAGAAGGAGGTCTACATAATCGAATACTCTTGCCCGATAAAGGGGCGTGGATAGTCAAAGCACTGTCCACGCCCCTTTTTGATTCGACAGCTTTCTTCAGCATTTGCTACGACATTTTGGCAAGTGTTGAATGAACTTGAACAGGACAACAATCAAGCAATCTATTACTTCAGATATCCTGTATATACAAAGAGAAGAAAAATAAGTGCTATAATATTAACTGTGTTGAAAATGTAGGAAAAAGGTGTGTGCAAGATGAAAAATGTGCTTTTTATATTGCGGCTACAGAGAAATTATCTGAATCAGAAAAGCATGAAATTGAAATGGATATAAAGAATGCAGAGATTTATCTTAGAAATAGTGAAAATGAAAAGCACAGAAAAATCACAACGACACAACCAGAATACTTTGATGGGATAAGAAGCATTCCTATAAATCAAATTGAAGTTCCACCATGTTTTAAAAAGAATAGGCCAGCAGAAAAGAAAATTGATTCTATGATTGAATATTATAAAGAACGTGGACATTTTGATAAGCCTGTCACGGTTGTATTTCGGAATGATAAGTATGTATTAAAAGACAAATTTTTACGATACTATAGAATGGTTCAGAATGGAAAGTCAGACCGACCAATGAAAAGAAAAAGAAACTGAAAAAGAAGCTGAGCGAATATCTGAAAAGAGGAAAAGCAGTAGCGAGACCACTTGCAGTTACAATTAAAAGGGTAAACGAGATTGTACGAGGGTGGATAAATTATTTCAGAATTGGAAAGATGAAACAGTTTGTGAAAGAACTCGGGGAATGGCTGAGACATAAAATCAGAGTAATTGTCATGAAGCAATGGAAGAGACCCAAAACCATTTATCGGAATCTAAGCTATCTGAACTGGAAACATAAGAACAGATTTAGCAATAAAGAAATATTTAAAGCTTCAAATTCGAGACTGGGTTGGTACAAAAGAAGCGGAATGAACGTGGTGAATTTCATTATCAGCAAGGATTTACTTGAAAACAGGATAAAAGATGGAGCTGGTCTGCTCAATCCCTTATCCTATTACTTAGTTAAAGTTGGAATATAAATTGTAGAGCCGTATACGAGACCCGTACGTACGGTTCAATGGGAGGGGCGAAAATATTTATTTTCCCTCTACCCTATTTACGATATAGTTTCTTTTACCGCGGCAACAGCGATTACCGGTTACCAGAATTCCAGCGTCTCTTTCTGTAACACTGCACCCCCTTTTGATTAGCGTTTTTTTCTCCGCACCTCTTGCAAACCAGAAAGAAGCGCGGTATAATATGACCAGAAGAACCGAAATGGTCATATTTCAGGGAGGGTGCGACCTTGGCTTTTACCGATTACGAAACTGAGCAGCTCCGCAAGGCGTTGCTGAAGGAAACGAGACATTGTGCTGTCACGCTGGGGATGAAGAAAACCTCCGTAGAGCAGCTGACGAAGGCGGTCGGCATTTCAAAGGGCTCGTTCTATAAATTCTACGAATCCAAGGAAATGCTTTTCTTCGCGGTTTTGGAGAACGTTCACTCCGATCTTTACGGAGTGGCTGACCATGCACTGAGCGAAGCAAACGGCTTGCCGCCGTCGGAGCGTGCGGCAAAGGCGGTTCTTGCCGTCTGCCGGCGGCTGTCCGATACTGGCGACATGGTTTTCATTGAACATGACGCCAAGTTGCTTTTACAGAGATTGCCGGATGACATCAAAAATGTCCATTACCACGATGACGAGACGCACATCCGTCTGCTTTTGGAGAAATATGACCTTGTGCCGAATCGCGGCATCTCTTTGGCTGCCGCCACGGTACGGGAACTGATCTTGACTGTTTCCCACAAGGAGCAGATTGGAGAACTGTACCCGCAGGTGCTGGAAACGCTGGTGTACGGCGCTTGCACTCCCTGGAAATCATCCAGAAGTACATGCGGTGTTTCTCTCATCTGCGGAAAACATCCCTGGATAAACACATACGGAATATGCGATTTTTCCAGTTGTTCATACAAGTTCATATGCCGGCAGAAAATCTGGCTCTTACTCGGTTCAATAATCACACCATCGATATCCTTACCCAGAATCTCCTGCAGACATTCTGCTTCCCGTGTCCGCGAATTTTTTGTGTTCTTTAAGACAATGCTGTACCCTGCACCTGTCAGCACATCATCAATTCCCTGTATGACACGTGGGAAAATATAATCCGACAAATAGGTCGTTACCACCGCAATATTTTTGGATGGGTGTGCATGCCGCATCATATCGGAGCAGAAAGTACCTCGCCCATGCTCGGCATAAATGTATCCCTCATTCTGCAAAATCGCCAGTGCCTTTCTTACCGTCTGAC
>OGYY01003370.1_pt1 | contig 10309 bp, 12 predicted proteins | sample 1576671 | NCBI WGS metagenome assembly OGYY01 (sample SAMEA3541593, study PRJEB24748) | human gut metagenome | biome: human gut; feature: human-associated habitat; material: faeces | place: China | collected 2012 | reverse complement strand
TCGGGCGCCGCCGCATGCAGCGCCTGCAGCAGCGCAGGTCCGGGACCGGGCGCCCAATGTCCACCGCGCGCGGTCAACTCGCCCCTCGGCACCACCCAATAACTCGAAATGGCGCGAAAATGGTCAATGCGCACCACATCATACCGCTTTGCTGCGCCGCGAACGCGGTCTTTCCACCACCGGAAGCCGTCCGCCTTCATGACGTCCCACGCATAGAGTGGGTTGCCCCAGAGCTGACCGTCGGCACAGAAATAGTCCGGCGGGACACCGGCAACGGCGCTCGGCTGTCCGTCCGGGTCAAGGCAGAACTGCCCCGGCTTCGCCCAGACGTCCGCGCTGTCGGCGGCGACGTACATGGGCAGGTCGCCGATGATGCGCACACCGTGCGCGTACGCATAGGCGCGCACTGCGTCCCACTGGCGGGTAAACTCTGTCTGCAAATAGGCGTGCAGCAGCACGCGCGCATCGAGCTGCGCGGCCGCCTCTGCGAGTGCGGCGGGGTCACGGTCGCGCAGCGCAGACGGCCAGGCGTACCACGGTGCGCCGCCCTGCGCCTCCTTGATGGCCATATACAGGCAGTAATCCATGAGCCACGGCTCCGCCGCGAGCGCGGTGCGCAGCGCGGGCATGACGGCAGCCTGTTCGCGCGCAAATGCCGCAGCCCAGAGCGCGGTCTTGCCCGCGTGCACGCGGCCGTAGTCCACGCGCATCGGATCGCCGCCCCAGTCAACGGAGCGCACCTCGTCGAGCGTGAGCGCGCCGCGCGCCACGAACGGCTCCGGAGACAGCAGGTCGGTGCTGCCGGCAAAGGTCGACGCCGACAGGTACGGCGAGTGCGCGCTGTCCGGCGGGTTGAGGGGCAGGATCTGCCAGTAGCGCTGCCCGGCGGCAGCGAGAAAATCGATAAATTCCCGGGCAGCTGTGCCCAGATCGCCGATGCCGCACGGCCCCGGCAGAGCCGACACCGGCAGCAGGATACCGCTTGAGCGGGTCATGCTCCGTCACTCCTTTTGATAGCTGCAAATGATCTCCCGGAACTTCGGGTTGCGCGGCAGCAGGCGCATGAGCGGCAGGCCCAGAATGCCGAGCACGGCGACCTCACCGAGCGCGACCTGACCGCCGAAAAGCCAGAACGATGCATTCAGGTGCGGGAACGCGGCGTCCGTGAGCGACCACGTGAGCACCGCGCCGACAAACACAAAATTGAACACGACCGGCATGAGCGCCGCAAGGACGCACCGCAGCCACGACTGCGCGCCGCGCCCGCGGCCGAGCCACGCCGTGCACAGCGCCGCCAACAGCGTCGCCAGCGAGCCGAAGACAACGTCAAAAATGCCCGCCGCGCTCAGCAGATTTGCGATCGCGCAGCCGGCGAACAGCCCCCATGCCGTGCAGGGGATGAAAAACGGCAAAATGCACAGCACCTCCGAGACCCGGCACTGGATCGCTCCGTAGCTGATCGGCGCCAAAAGCATCGTCAGGGCCGCATAGGCCGCTCCCGTGACCGCCGCAGCGGCCAGTTTTCTCGTGGTGATGTGCATAATTCAATTCCTCCCATTTTTTTCGTTGCACACATTGTGCGCGCAGGGGTATGGCACCTGCGCCTGTTGAAATTGTGACGGCGGTTATTCTACTCCTCCGTCCGGCCGTTGTCAACCGGTTTGCTGTACAGGCAGCCGCAATATTCCTGCCGGTAGAGCCCATATTGGCGAGACAGCTCAATGCTGCGCTTGTAGCCCTCGCGCTTTTTGAAGTCCGACGGCAGCCAGCGCACGCCGTATTGCTGCGCAAGCTCGGCGCCGATGGTGTTGAGGCGCTGCGCGTCCTTGTGCGGTGAGACGGTGAGCGTCGTGCCGAAATAGTCGAACCCGTGCGCCCGTGCCTGCCGCGCCGTCTCCTCGAGACGCAGACGGAAGCACACCGTGCAGCGCGCACCGCCCTCCGGCTCACGCTCGAGACCGCGGACGGCGTCGATGTAGCGCTGCCCGTCATAGCCGCAGTCGAGCAGCTGCACCGGCTCCGGCGTTGGAAGCCGGCGGATGAGCTCCTGCTGCCAGTAGAGGCGGCGGTCATATTCCGCGCGCGGCTGGATGTTCGGATTGTAGTACAGCACGGTCACGCGAAAATACCGTGTGAGGTACTCGAGCACGTAGCTGCTGCACGGGCCGCAGCAGCTCTGCAGCAGCAGGCGCGGCTTTTCCTCCGGCGGAAGGGCGGAGAGCAGCGCGTCGAGCTGTTTTTGATAGTTTTCTTTCATAAGCGTCACCCGCCGGTCAGTATAGCACACATGCGCACAGAATACCAGTGCGGCCCTTGACGCGGCGGAGCATTTCCGATATGATATATGTTAGGAAATTATACGAAGGAGGCGCGTCCAACATGGATCAGCGCATGAGCAAGGACAAATACTATCTCAACATTGCCGACGCGGTGCTCGACCGCTCGACCTGTCTGCGGCGCAAATACGGCGCGATCATCGTCAAGAACGACGAGATCCTCTCCACCGGCTACAACGGCGCGCCGCGCGGCCGCGTCAACTGCTCGCAGCTCGGCTACTGCAACCGCGAGCAACTCAACATCCCCAGCGGTCAGCGCTATGAGCTCTGCCGCAGCGTCCACGCCGAGGCCAACGCCATCATCTCCGCCGCACGGCGCGACATGATCGGCGGCACGCTCTACCTCGTCGGGCGCAGCGCCGCCGACGGCGAGCTTCTGCACGACACGACCTCGTGCGCCATGTGCCGGCGCATGATCATCAACTCCGGCATCACGCGCGTCGTCAACCGCATCGGCGACGACGGCATCGAGATCATCGACGTGCAAAACTGGATCGTCAACGACGAGTCCATCCAGCCGAAGGCCGAGGCGGAATAAGCACGGTTTTTCTTTACAAGCGCGTGTTTTTTGATTATAATAAGTAAGTTAGACTGAAAAAAGGCAGGATTCAACCTATGGCATCCATTGCATTTGAGGAATACAAGAACAAACTCAACAACCTCCGTCCGGCGCTGGACGATCTGGGCGGCGCGCTGCATCTCGACGAGGCGCGCAACGAGGTCGAAAAGCTCGAGGAGGAGAGCGCGCAGGACGGTTTCTGGAACGACACCGAAAACAGCCAGCGCGTGCAAAAGCGCATCAAGACGCTCAAGCACAAGCTCGAGCGCTACGCCAAGCTCACCGGCGCATGGGAGGATATGCTGACCATGTGTGAGATGGCCGTCGAGGAGGACGACGACTCGATGCTGCCCGACCTCGAGAGCGAGTTCCAGTCCTTTGAGGAGACGCTCGAATCCATGCGGCTCGAAACGCTGCTGACCGGCGAGTATGACGCGAACAACGCCATCCTCACCTTCCACGCCGGCGCAGGCGGCACCGAGGCACAGGACTGGACGAGCATGCTCTACCGTATGTACAACATGTGGGCCGAGCGCCACGGCTACACCGTCAAGCTCATGGACTATCTCGACGGCGACGAGGCCGGCATCAAGAGCGCGACCATCATGATCGAGGGCGAGAACGCCTACGGCTTCCTCAAGAGCGAAAACGGCATCCACCGTCTCGTGCGCATCAGCCCGTTTGACGCCTCCGGCCGCCGCCACACGTCGTTCGCCGCCGTGGAGGTCATGCCCGAGATCACCGAGGACAGCGAGATCGAGCTGCGCGACGAGGACATCAAGATGGACGTGTACCGCTCGTCCGGCGCGGGCGGTCAGAAGGTCAACAAGACCTCATCCGCTGTGCGTCTGACGCACATCCCGACCGGCATCGTCGTGTCCAGTCAGGTCGAGCGCAGCCACTTCCAGAACCTCGAAAACTGCAAGAATATGCTCCGTGCGCGCCTGGCCGAGATCAAGGAGCGTGAGCATCTGGAGAAGATCTCCGATATCAAGGGCGTCCAGCTCAAGATCGAATGGGGCAGCCAGATCCGCTCGTACGTGTTCATGCCGTACACGCTGGCCAAGGATCACCGCACCGGCTTTGAAAACGGCAACATTCAGGCCGTCATGGACGGTGACATCGACGGCTTCATCAACGCCTACCTGAGCATGAACGCCGACAAGGAAACGAAATAAACACGAAAAACTGCACGCCCGTTTGGGCGTGCAATTTTCTTATTGTCTTGGGATGAGGCGGATGATCTGCTGGTCGTCCACACACTGATAACCGGACGAGGCGGCGCGGCTTCCGAGCGCGCGGTAGACATCCCACAGGCGCTCGCGGTCAAAGAGCAGCGCACGCATCTCATCATAGACCTCCGGCGACTCGCAGCGGAACTCCAGCACGGCGCGCCCATCCTCCCATTGGCTGCGCACGGCGGCAGCCGCCGCAGCGGCGGTCGCCTCCGCCGCCGTATAGCCGCTGCGGACATAGTAGTTGTCGGCATTCGCGCGGCTGTCCGGCCAGAGCCCGGTCGCGTCCGGCGTGTGGCGCACGGCCATGCGCGCCGCCGTAAGCGCGAACCACGTGTGGCTGAGATAGTCCGGCAGTGCCTCCGCGCTCCCTTCGTCCTGCAGATCCCACGTGGGGTCAAAGTAGTAGACCGCGCCGTTGAGCTCGGCCGCGACCCACGCGTGACGCTCGCTTGCGCCGCTCGAGGACACGGACGTGCCCGTGACGGCGCGCGCCGGAATACCGCCGCGCTCGAGCAGATAGACATACGCATCGGCAATGCCGCCGCAGACGGCCTGTCCCTCGCAGACGGCGGCATAGGCCGTCTGGTCATACGTCTCCCGCCCGGTGTAGGTAACGTGCGTGAGCAGCCAGTCGTAGAGATACAGCGCGCGCTCGTAGTCCTCCGCCGGGGCGGCGGCAAGCAGGCCGTCCGCCGTCTGCGCAAGCTGTGCGCGGCGCGCCGGGCCGTCATCCGGATAGACCCAGTCGAACGTGACGGTGATGTGCGCATTCACCCCGCCGTACACCGTGTAGCGGTACGAGCGCACCCAGAGCTCCGGATCGTCGAGCAGCTCGCCCAGACAGGCGGTGAGCGTGTCGGCGTCACAGCCGTAGACGACCGCATCCGTCTGCTCGCGCATCGCCGTGTGCAGCACGGCGGCGACGCGCGGGTTCGCGCTGCAGTTCGGCGCAGTATCCGGCAGGACGGATGACTCGCGCTGGATCTGCACCGTCTGCACCGGCGTGAGCCGCGCGCGGATACGCGGATAAAACACCGCGCCCGCCAGCACAAGCAGCAGCACCAGCAGCGTCAGCCCGCAGCCCGCACCGCTCCGGCGGCGCGGCAGCGGCGTTTGCCGCAGCCATTGCTCATCCAAGTGATCGTTATCGTACATCCGGGTCACCTCCTGCGTGTGATTGTGGAAATGTTGTCAGCTTTTTTGTGCCGCAACGGTGGAAATTGCAAAAAGTTTCTGCTATAATGCTGCCCATTCACGAAATGTATCAAAGGAGTTTTTCAACATGATCGAAGTTACCTTCCGGATCGAGAGTCTGGACTACACCGATAAGCTCGATTCCCAGCTCCCGCTCGTGCTCGAGGCGCTGAGCCAGAGCGGCAATATCAACCCCGTGCTCAAGCTCGCGTGCAACACGCCCGAGGCCTCGGCACGCATCGTCAAGGGCATTCTGCGCACCATGTCGCAGGATCAGAAGCAGCGTCTGGCTACGAAGATTGTCAATGCCAACCGCGAGAAGCTCATGCAGAAGCTCAATGACTTCGCCGCCGGCAAGGGCGTCGACGTGCACATCTGCGACTGCGCCGCCACGTTCCGTTAAAGCGAAAACCGAATCACGCCGCCCAATCACGGGCGGCGTTTTCATTTGCCGCAGCTTTATTTTACCATCCCGCACGTGTACAAGTCTACCGCTTTTTGTCTGCGCATAGGCTGTGCTATCCGAAAAAGGGAGGCACGGCCATGATCCTCGCGCTCGCGGGCAATCCCAACTGCGGCAAAACAACGCTCTTTAACGCGCTTACGGGGGCGAATGCGCGCACGGGCAACTTCCCGGGCGTGACCGTCACACGCAGCACCGGCGTATGCCGCGCGCGGCCGGACGTGACGCTCGTCGACCTGCCGGGCGTGTATGCGCTGCGCCCCTTCTCGGACGAGGAGCGCGTCACGCGCGCGTATCTGCTCGGCGGCGAGCCGGACGCGATCATCAGCATCGCGGACGTAACATGCCCGGCGCGCAGCCTGTATCTGACGCTGCAGCTGCTGGAGCTGGGCGCGCCGGTCGTGCTGGCGCTCAACGTGATGGACGCGCTGCGTGCCGGCGGCGGCGCGGTGGACACCTCCGTGTCCATCAAAAGTTTTGCGGAGGGGCTCTCCGGCAAGCTGCAGAGCGGCGACATTGTGTCGGTGATCGCCCCGGACTACAAGCAGCAGGGCCAGACCGTTGTCCCCGCTGAGCTGCAGTATGTGGAGATTATCAGTGTTACCGCCTCCTCCGGCTATGACGCCATACCTTCGGCAAAGAACCGCCCAAGGAGCGCAACTTAATTGTGTTCGACGATTTTGTTACCTCCGGTGCCACGATGATCTCGATGCGTGAACTGCTACTGCCACTCGGTTACAACCTCGTGTTCTTCACTGGAATCAACAACAAATTATGACCCTACCAATGGACCACAAATTCACTGAACAGATAAAGCAATGGCTTGAAAAGCCGGAAGACGAGCGCGACTATGCTGTCGGCGCTCTTTACATTTTGAAGCTGTCGGGCAATCAGATTATGTACCGTAATCTTATTGCCAATCCTTCGGGGAAAGCCGAATTTATCGAGTATCAGCTTCAAAAGTATTACAACTTCCGCGTTCAAGCCCTGACTCACGCGCAGGTCGAGGAAATGGCCGCGCAGGTGGCGACCATCGCCGACGAGCATCATCTGACCGACGATGCTTCTACCGTCCCGGAAGATGAACGTCGTCTCGGCAAGCGCGAAGACCACGACGCTCTGCCCGACGAAGTCAAGGCAAAGTACGTTGAGAACCTTTCGCTTCTCCAACGTATGCGCGAGCTGCATCTGCGCCTCCGCTCGCTTTCACTTGACAACTCGCCGTGCCCGGATTCCGAGCGATACCCGTTCCTCAAAGAACTTATATCGCTCGACAAGAAACTCCATGCCAACTGGGAGGAATACGACCATTACGTTGCACCAAGCCCCGGTGCCGTTCCCTCGCGATCGGCAAAAGCCAAACGCTCCGCCGCAGGCGCAACTAAGAAATCCACCAAGAAGTCCGCCAAATGAAAAGGAGTGCCAACATTGACCAAATCCTTCGCCCGTTGAAAGAGACGCCCTTTCAGGCTTACCTTTCAAATGCCGTGCAGGTTGCCGACATTCTCGAATGGATTTTGGGACAAGTCGGCGTCGCCGAGGTATGGCAGACTTCTTTCTCCATATCGGAGGAATTTCTGCGCCGCTTATTTTTCATCACAAAAGATAAGCGCGTGAGCCGGATTAACCTTGTGCTCGACCACAAGGCTACCAACAAGACGCTCAAACTGTGGGCGTTCATCACCCAAGTTATTGAGCGCACCTATCTTGCCGACAATCATAGCAAGATTTTGTTGGTGAAATCCGAGGCCGGAGATACTGTTTCGGTCATTACCTCACAGAACTTGACCCGTGGCAACCGCCACGAGTCGGCATTTATCTCCACCGATAAAACAATCTTCGACCGGCTCCACGAGCAGGTCAACGATTTAATAACCAATCACAGCGTACCGCTCCATGACTTATTCCGAGACCGAATTACAGCAGATTGAGAAGTATGCCTCAATCTACCTCAAAATATCCGACATCGCCGTGATACTCGATATTCCGGCTGATGTGCTGCGCTCCGACATCGCCGACCGAGGCACCGACGTAAGCAAGGCTTACCGTCGTGGCAAAGCCGCCTCAAAGGTCAAGCTCCATTCCCAGGAAATGATGCTTGCACAGGTCGGCTCGCCGCTCGCTATCGAGAACGCTCACCGCAATTTATTGGATATGGAAGATGACGAGTGATGCACTCATTCCTCGTACCTCTTGACTCGCCCCTATATGTCATATCCCAACGCCATAGAAGTTTGTCGCGCCGAACTCTTTACAAAAGAGGTCGAACTCCGCGAACGTTATCCCGGCCAGATGGTCGAGAAAGTCTTGCGTGTCCGTGAGATGTATAACTGGTTCATCGCCAATCCCGACGGCACCGACCGCGAGTTTGTCGCCGAGGTGTGCCAACGCCACAAAATCCATAGGACTCCCGCCTATTCGGATTTGGCCGTGGTTAAGTCGCTGCTACCGATGCTCGGCTCTGCCTCGCGCGACTTCCACCGTTGGCGCACCAATGAAATGCTTATCGCCACTTATAAGATGGCGGAGAAGCGTAAGGACAGCAAGACGATGGAACGTGCCGCAACCGCCTACGGCAAACTGAACCGCGTTGACCTTGAAGACGAACAGGCAATACCGCTCGACCAAATCCTCGTTCAGCCCTTCACGGCCACCGATGATCCGCGTGTACTCGGCATCGAGCCTATCCCCAACATAGCCGAGAAAATATCGGCCATGATTGAGAAATATCGCCGTGAAACTATTGATATTGAAGATGTCGAGTTCGAGGAAGTGGATTTGGAGTTCTCAAAACTGTTTCCAAATGAAGTCAAGGACTTGAAATGCAATAATGATATAAACGACGGCAATTATGGTACAAATTAAGCCCTTTGACTTATTGTTTTGCACCTTTCCTGATACCCAACTAAGTAGGAATATGAGCCCTAAAATAGCAAAGAGCATACACACCAGGATATAAACCATAATCTTGCTTTTGACAGGTTAGTTATTGGATAATATCAAATGCAAATTTACAAAAATAATCAATGGCGGAGAAAAAAGTATATTTCAACAAGCCCCAACGCCTGACGCAGCTTATCGGTGCGAACACTACCGTTATTGTCGCAGGGCGACGCACCGGCAAGACGGACAGCATCGCTGCTCCGTTTGTTCTGCGCAATATGCAGCGTATGCCCGGCTCGACAGGCGGCATCGTGGTGCCAACCTTCAAGCACGGACTGACTAACACCATTCCGGGGCTGCTCGCCGCTTGGAAGCGCTGGGGCTTCATCGAGGGCATACACTATGTGGTGGGGAGGAAACCGCCCAAATCGTTCCGGCAACCAATCATCGACCCGAAAGATTATGAACACGTCATATCTTTCTACAACGGGTCGGTCGCCGTGATTATATCACAGGACCGCCCCGGCAGCTCAAACTCGCTAACGCTATCGTGGCTGCTCGTCGACGAGGCAAAGTTTATCGACTACGCCAAACTTAAGGACGAAACGCTACCGGCCAACGGCGGCATCAAGTCGCACTTCGGCAAGCACTCCTTCAATCACTCAATTATGATATTGAGCGATATGCCGCAGACCCAGAAGGGCAGTTGGTTCCTCCACTACCGCGACAAAATGGACCCGGAGCTTATCAAGACAATCGAGGCCACGGTCTATGAGATTTGGAGGACGAAGGAGCGCATACGCGCCCTTAACGCTTCGGGGAAGCCGGTGCCTCCTTATCTCAAAGGCTACCTCCGTCGCCTTGACCGCGACCTCAATAAGATGCGCTCTGTCGCGGTCTACTACCGCGAGTATTCCTCGATTGAGAACTTGCAGCTTCTCGGCGAGAACTACATAAAGCAGATGAAGCGCGACCTTACTCCTTTGACTTTCCAAACCTCTATCCTTTGTCAGAGGATCGGAATTGCAAAGGACGGTTTCTATTCCTCGATGCGCGAGGGCCACAAGTACGATGCCAACGATAATCAGTACCTCGATACTCTCGGCTATGATTATGACTTCTCGACGCTCGACGCCCGCGCCGACAAGGACGTTGACCCCGACGCGCCCATCTGCATAGGCATGGACTACAACGCCAATATCAACTGGATTGTCGCCGGTCAGCCGCGCGACCGCCGCCTCAATGTCATCAAGAGCTTCTACGTCAAGTTCGACCGCAAGATACCGGCACTCGTCGAGGACTTCTGCCGATATTATGCCGCGCACCGCAACAAGACCGTGGTCTATTATTACGATGCAACGGCCCTCGGCTCCAACTATGCCGTCAACGACCAGGACTTCCATTATAACGTGGTGAAGGAGTTCGAGCGGCACGGCTGGCGTATCGAGTCCGTGTATCTCGGAAACCCGATGCACCACGACGAGAAGTATCTTCTCATCAACAATGCCTTCGCCGGAAAGCAACGCCTGATGCCGTTCTTCAACCGCTCGAACAACGAAGACCTCATCCTCGCCGTCCAGTCCGCAGGCGTCAGCCGTGGTCGCAACGGCTTCCGCAAGGATAAGTCCGGCGAAAA
>OGYY01003369.1_pt1 | contig 10309 bp, 5 predicted proteins | sample 1576671 | NCBI WGS metagenome assembly OGYY01 (sample SAMEA3541593, study PRJEB24748) | human gut metagenome | biome: human gut; feature: human-associated habitat; material: faeces | place: China | collected 2012 | reverse complement strand
CGGAGCATACGCTCCGGCCTTCCCTGTTTTTCGATTATTTTTCCACAGGCGGCGTTCCCTGTCGGCTCACTCCACCACGGGGAGACTCTTCACCACGGCGGCGCAGCGGGGGCAGAGATCCTCGTGACCGGCCACGGTACCCACGCTGGTGAGCATCTTCCAGCAGCGCTGGCACTTGGTTCCAGCGGCAGGACGAACGGTAACGGACAGGCTGTCGCCAGTCTCCACACGGACCTGAGACACGATCAGCAGGTCCGCCAGAGCACCCTCCTCCATCTGGCCCAGGAAGGCATCCTCGGCGGGAACGGTGAGGTCCACCTCGGCCTCCAGACTCTTGCCGATGGTCTTGTCGGCACGGGCCTGCTCCAGTGCGCCGTTGACGGCGGTGCGGACGGCGGCGATGCGGTCCCAGCGGGCCATCTCCTCCGGGGAGAGGGCATACTTGGTGTAGGGCTGCACCATCTCATTGAGGAGCACATTGCGCTCATCGTCGCCGGTGCGGTGGGGCATGGCCAGCCAGATCTCGTCGCAGGTGAAGGCCAGAATGGGGGCGAACATTCGGGTCATGGCGTCCAGAATCAGGTACAGGGCCGTCTGGGCGCTGCGGCGGCTGAGGCTCTCGGCCCCGTCGCAGTACAGGCGATCCTTGATGATGTCAAAGTAGAAGGAGCTGAGTTCCACCACGCAGAAGTCGTTGACGGCGTGGGACACCACATGGAACTCATAGTTGTCATAGGCGGAGAACACCTTGGCGATGAGGGCGTTGAGACGGGTCATGGCCCACTTGTCCAGCGCCAGCATATCTTCCGGGGCCACCAGCGTGTTGGGGTCAAAGTCCGTCAGGTTATCCAGGCAGAACTTGGCGGTGTTGCGGAACTTCAGATAGTTCTGAGACAGCTGCTTGAAGATCTCGTCGGAGCAGCGGACATCCACATGGTAGTCGGAGGAGCCGGCCCACAGGCGCAGCAGATCGGCGCCGTACTTGTTGAACACCTCTGCCGGGTCCACGCCGTTGCCGAGGGACTTGTGCATGGCACGGCCCTGACCGTCCACGGTCCAGCCATGGGTGACGCACTCCTTGAAGGGTGCGCCACGACCCAGAGCGCCCACGGCGGTCAGCAGGGAGGACTGGAACCAACCACGGTACTGGTCAAGGCCCTCCAGATACATGGTGGCGGGCCAGAAGCCCTGCGTGCGCTCCATGGAGGCGAAGTGGGTGGAGCCGGAGTCGAACCAGCCGTCCAGCGTGTCGCTCTCCTGTTCAAAGCCGGCGGACTTGCCGCAGTGGGGGCAGGTGAAGCCCTCCGGCAAAATTTCCTCCGCCGTCATCTCGAACCATGCGTTGGAGCCCTTCTCCTCGAACAGGCGGGAGACGGCGTCGATGGTCTCCGGCGTGCAGATGGGCTTGCCGCAGTCCTTGCAGTAGAACACGGGAATGGGCAGACCCCAGCGGCGCTGGCGGCTGATGCACCAGTCGGTGCGCTCCAGGATCATGGAGCGCATCCGGTCCTTGCCCCAAGCGGGCACCCAGCGCACGTCCTCACAGGCAGCGCAGGCCTCGTCCTTGAAGGACTCCACGGAGCAGAACCACTGGGGAGTGGCCCGGAAGATGATGGGCTTCTTGCAGCGCCAGCAGTGGGGATAGCTGTGGACGATCTCCTCGCTGGCAAAGAGAGCGCCGCTCTCCTTCATATCCGCCAGAATGACGGGGTTAGACTCCTCGGTCTTCATCCCGGCGTACTTGCCGGCATAGTCGGTGTGGCGGCCCTGATCGTCCACCGGCACCACCATATCCATGCCGTAGCGCAGACAGGTCTGATAGTCGTCGGCACCGAAGCCGGGGGCGGTGTGGACGCAGCCGGTACCGGAGTCCATGGTGACGTAATCCGCCAGCACCAGACGGCTGGTCTTAGGCAGGAAGGGGTGGCTGGCCAGCATATTCTCGAAGAAGGCGCCGGGGTGGGTCTCCACGATCTCGTAGTGTTCCACGCCGCCGATCTTCATGACCTTTTCCACCAGCGGCCGGGCCATGATATACATCTCGCCGCCGTCGGCACGGACCACGGCGTACTCCTCCTGCGGGTGCAGGGCGATGGCCAGGTTGCCGGGCAGGGTCCAGATGGTAGTGGTCCAGATGACGAAGTTCAGCTTGCTCTTATCCAGATGGGAGAGCTTGCCCAGATCGTCGTACATGGGGAACTTCACATACACCGTGGTGCAGGGGTCGTCCTGATACTCGATCTCCGCCTCGGCCAGCGCCGTCTCGTCGTGGGGGCACCAGTACACGGGCTTGAGGCCCTTGTAGATGTAGCCCTTCTCATACATCTTGCCGAACACACGAACCTCCTGCGCCTCGAAGGCGGGGTCCATGGTCTTGTAGGGGTGGTCCCAATCACCCACCACGCCCATGCGCTTGAAGCCCTGACGCTGGACGTCGATATAGTGGTCGGCAAACTCATGGCAGGCGGAGCGGAACTCCGCCACGCTCATGGCCTTGCGATTGAGCTTGTTCTGCTTGATGATGGCGCTCTCGATGGGCATACCGTGGTTGTCCCAGCCGGGGATATAGGGGGTGTAGTAGCCCCGCATGGCGTAGCTGCGGGTAATGAAGTCCTTGATGGACTTGTTCAGGGCGTGGCCCATGTGCAGAGCGCCGTTGGAGAAGGGAGGGCCGTCGTGCAGGGCGAAGCGGGGCTTGCCCTCGTTCTTCTTCAGCAGCTCATGATACAGGTCCAGCTCCTCCCAGTGCTTGAGCATCTCCGGCTCCCGCTTGGGCAGGCCCGCCCGCATGGGAAAGCCGCTCTTGGTCATGTTCAGCGTCTTTTTGTACTCCATGTGTTACCTCCGTCTATGAAAATATATTTGAAAACAAAAAAATGGCCCTTGTCTCCGTAAGAGACAAAGGCCATTAAGAAACCTCTGCGGTACCACTCTTGTTGCCGCACCGGGTGCGGCCGCTCTGCCCCACGAGCCGTGGGGGAAGGGAAGATAACGGCCCTCTGCCGTCCGGGCTTACTGCCGGTTCAGCCGGATGCTCCGGGGTGATCTTCGCCGCTGTCCTCCGTGTCCGCCTTGCACCATACGGCGGCTCTCTTGGCATCGGAGGGACGGGCTACTGTCCCCATCCTCGCAGATATGCATATTCTCCCTTTACTATACCCACTTTTGCGGGGTTTGTCAACGGGAAAAGTTTACTTATTCATGGCCACCAGCGCCATGGCGCCCATGCCCACATACACCACGCAGAACAGGATCAGCAGGGCAGAGATCACGGTATCCATGGTGCCGCCCACCTTGCGCTTGCCGGGATAGCGCTTGCGGACGTAGTACATGAGGCCGCACACGGCCCCCACCAGCACCATCATCCATGCACCGGCCACCACGTTATCCTTCCACACGGTGCTGCGCAGCACCAGCGCCGCCACCAGCACCACGAATACCACGCCGATGAGCACCTTCATGGTGGTGGACATCTTCTCCGGCTCCTGCCGGGCGGAGGTGCTGCGGACCATAGAGCCGGTGTCCTTCTGGTAGTTGGAGCCGTTCTTCTTGTGATGGACGTTCTTGTTGGGGTTGCCGATGGCCTTGCGCTTATCCCGCTCCATACGGGCGTAGCTGTTGGTCATATCATAGGGTTCTTTCTTCGCCATGTTCATTCTCCTTCGATCGGTAAATGTTCCAGCTCTCTGCGGAGCAGGTCAAAGGCGCAGTGGGACGCCAGCATCCGCACCCGATCCCGGCCGCTGCCGCAGTTCATGTGCCGCACCACCGTGCGCTCCGGGGTGCTCAGGGCCACGAACACCGTGCCGACAGGGTTTCCCCGGTCATCGCCGTCTGGGCCGGCCAGTCCCGTGGTGGCCACGGACAGGTCGCTGCCGGTGATGCGCCGCACGCCCTCCGCCATGGCTCTTGCCACCGGCTCGGACACAGCGCCATAGCGGTTCAGCGTCTCCTGCGGCACGCCCAGCACAGAGGCCTTCACCTCATTGGTATAGGATACCACACCTCCCCGGAACACGCAAGAGGCACCCGGCAGATCGGTGATGCGTTTTGCGATGAGGCCGCCGGTGCAGCTCTCTGCCGCCGAGAAGGTCTTGCCGTGCTGGTGCAGCAGGTGCAGCACCGTCTCCTCCAATCCGGAGACATCGATGCCGTAGAGGTAGGCACCCAGCCGTCCACGCACCTGCTCCAGCAGCGGCGCCATGCGCTCCTCGCAGGCGGCGGGGCTGTCGCCCTTGGCGGTGAGCCGCAGCATCACCTCGCCGGTCTTGGCGTAGGGGGCCAACGACGGGTTCACCGCCTGATCCATCAGATCCCCCAGCAGCTCCTGCACCTGCGGCTCCGACAGGCCGAAGATCCGCAGGTCGTGGGAGAGGATGGTCTCGCTGCTCTGGCGGCGCAGCCACGGCAGCAGCGCCGTCTCCGTCAGGTAGCGGCACTCCGACGGTACGCCGGGCAGCAGCACCGCCGTCACGTCGCCGGCGTGGAACACGCAGCCCGGTGCGGTGCCGACCCGGTTGCAGAACACCTCACAGCCCTCCGGCAGCTCCGCCTGACGCAGGGTGCCGGGCGGCATCTCCCGGTGGAAGATGATGTCGAAGTTGCGGCGGATGTCTGCCGCCGCCTCCGGGTGGAAGGTCAGAGGGACATCCAGTACCCGGCAGACCGTCTCCTTGGTGAGGTCGTCATAGGTGGGGCCAAGGCCGCCGGTGAAGATCAGCAGGTCCGCCCGCTTCCGGGCGATGGCGATCGCCTCCTCCAGCCGTTGTGGGTTGTCGCCCACCACGGTATGGTACAGCACGTCCACACCCACGGAGGCCAGTGCCTGCGACAGCTCCTGTGCATCGGTGTTGGCGATGTTGCCCAGCAGCAGCTCGGTACCCACGGCGATGATCTCTGCGTGATAGGTCATAGGCTCACTTCCTTTGATGATTTGCCTGATGGGATTTTTGTCAGCAGGTTCTTTTTTGTGCCTCCGGCGGGTAACTTTCTGCCAACAGCTGGGAAAAGCAGGCCGTCGGGGGCAACAAGCCAAAACGGTCAGCAAAAACCGCCTTCTCTCACTTGATCTTCACGATGTCCCGGTTCTCCATGGCCCGCCGGACCAGACCCGCCACGTCCAGCGCCTGCTCCATCTCCCGGACCTCCTCCACATGGGGCTTCGTCTTGGGATGGCGAGGGGTGAACACCGTGCAGCAGTCCTCATAGGGCAGGATGGAGGTATCGAAGGTGCCGATATGGCGGGCGATGCGGACGATCTCCTCCTTATCCATGCCGATGAGGGGACGCAGCACCGGGAGGGTGGCAGCGTCCTCACTGACGGCCAGCGCCGCCATGGTCTGGCTGGCCACCTGCCCCAGACACTCGCCGGTGACCAGTGCGCCGCAGCCCAGCTCGTGGGCCAGAGCGTCCGCCAGACGCATCATGAACCGGCGCATGATGAGGGTGAAGTGATCCTCCGGGCAGCTGCGGCGGATCTCCTCCTGGATCTCCGCAAAGGGTACCACATGGACCGTCAGGCGGCCGCACCACGGCACCAGCTCACGGGCCAGCTGCAGCACCTTTTCCCGTGCCTGCTCGCTGGTATAGGGAGGAGAGGCGAAGTGGATCATCTCCAGCTGAACGCCGCGCTTGGCCATCATGTAGCTGGCCACCGGGGAGTCGATGCCGCCGGAGAGCAGGCTCACCGCCCGGCCCCCCATGCCGATGGGCAGGCCGCCGGCAGCGGGCTCGGCGGGGGCGTGGACGTAGGCGGCATCCTCCCGCACCTCCACATACACCGTCAACTCCGGATGGTGTACATCCACCTTCAGGTGGGGATAGGCCTCGTGAAGCTCGCCGCCCACCCACTGGCTCAGCTGAATAGAGCTCATGGGGAAGGACTTGTCGGCACGCTTGCTCTCCACCTTGAAGCTGCGGGCCGCCGTCAGGGCCTCCCCCAGATACGTCTTGGCGGTGGCCAGAATGGCCTCCTTCTCCTTGGGGCAGGGAACGGCCCGTGCAATGGCGATGATGCCGAACACCTGCTTGCAGGCGGCATAGGCTCCGGACAGATCGCAGGTCTCCTCCGCCGGCTCCACATAGATGGTACTCTGCTTGGAGTAGATGCGGAACTTGCCGAAGCGGGCGGTACGGCGGCGAATGTTGCTCATAAGCTTCATCTCAAAGCTGCGGCGATTCAGGCCCTTCAGGACTACCTCGCCCAGCTTGCACAGAATGATCTCATTCATAGGTGTTTCTCCTTGTATCTTCAGGTTATCCATAACAGGTAAGCGGTATCACTTCAGCATGGCGCTGCTGCGGTACTGGATGGCCTCCGCCAGATGGGCCGGGAGGATCTGCGCCTCGCCCTCCAGATCGGCGATGGTGCGGGCCATGCGGAGGATGCGGTCGTGGCTGCGGCCCGTCAGGCCCAGCCGGTCAAAGGCCCCCTGCATCAGCTTCTCCCCGGCGGTATCCAGCTGACAATACTGCCCGATCATGGCAGGGGTCATATAGGCGTTGCAGGTGACGCCGGTACCCTCATAGCGCCGCTGCTGCACCTGTCGGGCGGCGTTGACCCGGCTGCGGACCTGCTGAGAGCTCTCCGGCTGCTCCTTGCGGCGCATGGCCTCGTACTCCACCGACGGCACCTCTACGTGCATATCGATGCGGTCCAGCAGGGGGCCGGAGATACGGCGCAGGTAGCTTTGCACCTGACTGTCCGTGCAGGTGCAGCGGCCGGAGGGATGGCCGAACCAGCCGCACCGGCAGGGATTCATGGCGCACACCAGCATGAACCGACTGGGCAGGGTCAGGGAGCCGGAGGCACGGGTGATGGTGACCACGCCGTCCTCCAGCGGCTGGCGCAGAGTCTCCAGCGCCGCCTTGTCAAACTCCGGCAGCTCATCCAGAAACAGGATCCCGTTGTGGGCCAGAGAGATCTCCCCCGGCCGGGGTACCGTGCCGCCGCCGGACAGGGACACCGGGGAGGCGGTATGATGGGGGCTGCGGAAGGGACGATGGGTCACCAGCGGGTGGCTGGGCTCCGTCAGCCCCGCCACGGAGTAGATCTCCGTGGTCTGGAGGGACTCCTGCCGGGTCATATCCGGCAGGATGGAGGGCAGCCGCCGGGCCAGCATGGACTTGCCGGAGCCGGGGGAGCCCACCAGCAGCACATTGTGTCCGCCGGCGGCGGCGATCTCCAGCGCACGCTTCACGTTCTCCTGTCCCATGACCTCGGAGAAGTCCGGCATGGGCAGCGTCTCGCCGGTGGGCTGCCACCGCTCCGCCGGCGGGATGGGCGTCTCGCCCCGGAGGTGCTCCAGCAGCTGGGCAACATTTTCCACCGGGTACACGGTGACACCGTCGGCCAACGTGGCCTCGGCGGCGTTCCGGGCCGGGACATAGAGCTTGCGGATGCCGCACCGGGCGGCGCACAGGGCCATGGGCAGCACCCCCGCCACCGGGCGCAGGGCGCCGGTGAGGCTCAGCTCCCCCAGAAAGGCGGCGTCCTCCGGCAGGGGCGGCAGCTCCTCCGAGGCCGTCAGCAGCCCCAGCAGGATGGGCAGGTCATAGACCGTCCCCTCCTTCCGCTGGCCCGCCGGGGCCAGATTCACCGTGATGCGGCTGACAGGGAACCGGGCACCGCAGGTCTTGACCGCCGCCCGGACCCGCTCACGGGATTCCCGCACGGCGGCATCCGGCAGACCCACCACATCGAAGGCCGGAAGTCCTCCCGACAGGAAGCACTCCACCGTTACCTCATATCCGCTGATGCCCGACAGCCCCAACGAGCGCACCGACACCACCATTGCTCCGTCACCCTTTCCCGGAAGTTCCGCAGTTTTCTCTTTATTTTATCACAGTTTTCTCCGGCAGGAAACCCTTTATCGCTCCCCGGCGGCAAGATTTCCGGAAAAATGTCTGAACCACCGTGATAATTTTCACGCACCATGAAAAAAAAGTGTTATTTCGAGGAAATTTTTCATTTTTGACATTTACATCCCGGAAAGACTGTGCTACAATCACAATGTATGGTATGTTTGGTCTCTCTTAAAAAACGGTAACACGTTGACAAAAAAAGGAGGTTCATTTATGGAAAGAAAAATGAAATCCATGGATGGCAACAACGCAGCGGCGCACGTTTCCTATGCGTTCTCTGAGGTTGCGGCCATCTATCCCATCACCCCGTCGTCCCCCATGGCGGACTTCGTGGACCAGTGGTCCGCCAACGGCCTGAAGAACATCTTCGGCACGAAGGTCAAGGTGGTGGAGATGCAGTCTGAAGCCGGTGCCGCCGGTGCAGTTCACGGCTCTCTGGGCGCAGGTGCGCTGACCACCACCTACACCGCCTCTCAGGGTCTGCTGCTGATGATCCCCAATATGTACAAGATCGCAGCCGAGCAGCTGCCCGCCGTGTTCCACGTCTCCGCCCGTACTGTGTCCACTCAGGCGCTGAACATCTTCGGTGACCACTCCGACGTCATGGCCTGCCGCCAGACCGGCTTTGCCATGCTGTGCGAGGGCAACGTGCAGGAGGTCATGGACCTGTCTCCCGTGGCCCATCTGGCCGCTCTGGAGGGCAAGGTCCCCTTCATCAACTTCTTCGACGGCTTCCGCACCAGCCATGAGATCCAGAAGATCGCCGTGTGGGATTACGAGGATCTGAAGGATATGTGCGACATGGACGCCGTGAAGGAGTTCCGTGCTCACGCCCTGAACCCGGAGCATCCCCATATGCGGGGCAGCCACGAGAACGGAGATATCTTCTTCCAGCACCGTGAGGCCTGCAACAAGTACTATGCCGCTCTGCCCACCGTGGTGGAGAAGTACATGGACAAGATCAATGCCAAGCTGGGTACCGACTACCAGCTGTTCAACTACTACGGCGCACCCGACGCCGACCGGGTCATCGTGGCCATGGGCTCCATCTGCGACGTGGCGGAGGAGGTCATTGACTACCTGAACGCCCACGGCGAGAAGGTGGGTCTGGTGAAGGTCCGTCTGTTCCGTCCCTTCGCCCCGGAAAAGCTGGTGGCTGCCATTCCCGCCACCGCCAAGCGTGTGGCCGTTCTGGACCGCACCAAGGAGCCCGGCGCTATGGGCGAGCCCCTGTATCAGGATGTAGTCACCGCTCTGGCCAACGCCGGCAAGAACGACGTGCAGGTCATCGGCGGCCGCTACGGTCTGGGCAGCAAGGATACGCCTCCCGCCTCCGTGTTCGCCGTGTATGAGGAGCTGAAGCGTGACGAGATGAAGCGCCAGTTCACCATCGGCATCGTGGACGACGTGACCAACCTGTCCCTGCCGGAGGACAAGAACTGTCCCAACACCGCCGCCCCCGGCACCATCGAGTGCAAGTTCTGGGGTCTGGGCGGTGACGGTACCGTGGGCGCCAACAAGAACTCCATCAAGATCATCGGCGACCACACCGACAAGTACGTGCAGGCCTACTTCCAGTATGACTCCAAAAAGACCGGCGGCGTGACCATCAGCCATCTGCGCTTCGGCGATCACCCCATCCGCTCTCCGTACTATATCAACAAGGCCGACTTCGTGGCCTGCCACAACCCCTCCTACATCACCAAGGGCTATAAGATGGTCAACGACGTCAAGCCCGGCGGCGTGTTCATGATCAACTGCCAGTGGGATTTCGAGGAGCTGAACCACCACCTGAAGGCCGACGCCAAGCGCTACATCGCCCGCAATAACATCCAGCTGTATACCATCAACGCCATTGATCTGGCCATCGAGATCGGTATGGGCAAGCGCAACAACACCATCCTGCAGTCCGCTTTCTTCTCTCTGGCCAAGGTGCTGCCGGAGGAGGACGCCATCCGCTTCATGAAGGAGAAGGCCAAGGCCTCCTACCTGAAGAAGGGTCAGGATGTGGTGGATATGAACTACAAGGCCATCGATCTGGGCGCCACCGCCTACAAGAAGATCGACGTGCCCGCCGAGTGGGCCGACGCCGTGGACGAGCCGGATACCCGCGAGCTGAAGGGTAAGCCGGAGCTGGTGAAGATGGTCAAGGAGATTCTGGAGCCTGTGGGCAAGATGGACGGCGACAGCCTGCCCGTCTCTGCCTTCGCCGAGCACGTGGACGGTCAGTTCGAGCTGGGCGCCTCCGCTTACGAGAAGCGTGGCGTGGCCGTGTCCGTCCCCACCTGGGACGCCAACAAGTGCATCCAGTGCAACCAGTGCGCCTACGTCTGCCCCCACGCCACCATCCGTCCCTTCGCTCTGACCGCCGAGGAGGCCAAGAACGCCCCGGAGGCCGCCAAGATCGTGGACGTGAAGGCCGGCAAGGGCAAGGGCACCTATCAGT
>OGYY01003358.1_pt1 | contig 10326 bp, 10 predicted proteins | sample 1576671 | NCBI WGS metagenome assembly OGYY01 (sample SAMEA3541593, study PRJEB24748) | human gut metagenome | biome: human gut; feature: human-associated habitat; material: faeces | place: China | collected 2012 | reverse complement strand
TTTATTATTATAAATATCCGTTATCTCCTGCTATTACAAATTACGATTATAAATATCCGTTATCTCCTGCTATTACAAATTACGATTATCAATTACTCGTACTGCTTTACCTTCACTTCTCTGGATTGTCTTAGGTTCTACTAATTTAATTTCAGCAGATATACCTAAAGCCTGTTTTAATTTAGCTCCAACCTTCTTCTTCAAATCATTTAACTTGCTAATTTCATCTGAGAAGAGATTCTCATTTACTTCAACCATTACTGTTAGTTTATCTGTATTATTTTCACGGTCTACAATCATCATATAATGGTTAGAAATATCTCCACCCATTGATAAAAGTGCTGTTTCAACCTGTGTTGGGAATACATTTACACCACGAATAACCTTCATGTCATCTGTACGTCCTTTGAATTTAGAAATTCTAGGTGTTGTTCTTCCACATTCACATGTAGAATGGTCAATGCTTGTTAAATCTTTAGTTCTATATCTAAGTAACGGCATACCTTCCTTTACTAAAGTAGTAAATACAAGTTCACCTAAATTATTGTCTCCTACCGATTCATTTGTAACAGGATCAAGTACTTCCGGATAGAAGAAGTCATGGTTAATATGTAATCCATTGTGTTGTTTACAATCCATTGCAACACCCGGTCCTGTAATTTCACATAATCCGTAAATATCAAAACATTCAATATGTAAAATGTCTTCAATTTTCTTTCTCATTTCTTCTGTCCAAGGCTCTGCTCCATGAATTCCGACTTTTAATTTCATATCATCAACCTTGCCCATCTCTGTAATTGTTTCTGCAAGATGCAAAGCATATGATGGTGTACATGTAAGAGCTGTTGCGCCAAAATCTTCCATACACATAATCTGTCTCTGTGTATTTCCTGCAGACATAGGAACCGTCATAGCGCCAATTCTTCTTGCACCAAAATCCATTCCAAGTCCACCTGTAAACAAACCATAACCATAGCATACATGAATTACATCTTCCTTTGTAAGTCCTGCCATTGTCATACATCTTCCTACACATTCTGCCCATACATCAATGTCCTTCTGTGTATATGGCACTATAGTAAGCTTACCTGTTGTTCCTGAAGTTCCCTGTACACGTACAATTTCTGACTGCGGTACTGCTCTAAGTCCGAATGGATAATTATTTCTCAAATCTTCCTTTGTGGTAAATGGAAGTTTAACAATATCTTCAATTCCTTTAATATCACCGGGTTCTACACCTAATTCTTTCATCTTCTTTGTGTAGAATGGTACATTGTTATAAACTCTGTTTACTAAATCAACAAGTCTCTCTCCCTGAAGTGCTGCCATCTCGTCCCGGCTCATACACTCATGCTTTGAGTCTAAAATCATTTCCTTTACGCTCATTATGTTATCTCCTTATGTAATAAATTTTAGCAGTATTTACGCTAACACTTTAAACTGATAAACTCTATTATACTAAAAACAATTGACTATAACAATGTAAAACTTGTTAATCTGCATAATTTCGTTACTTTTTTTGCAAATTTATTGGTGTGTTTGAACGTTATTTACAATCACAATTCCTACACATACAAACATCAGTGCTACAATAACCTGTCCACCTATCTGGCTGCTTTCTCCCGGTAAAAATAAAGCTGAAAGAATAACTCCAAAAACAGGATTCATAAATTTGTATACAGAAACTTTTGATACCGTATTAAATTTTAATAATATACTCCATATTGTATATGCTGTCGCCGAAATAAATGCCATGTAAATAATCATTATAACAGCATTCGGAGTTGAAATAACTACATTTCCGCCAAGCAGTTTGCCAATCACAGCCAAAATTACTCCACCTGAAAAAAACTGATATCCACTAAGCATTACAACATCAGCGTCATTTGAAAATTTCTTAATAAATGAAGATGAAAATGCGGACGAAATCGCTGCAAGAAATATAAATCCTTCTCCCATAAATGACCATTGTCCGCCACCGTTTATTCCTGCTATATTTACAATTAAAACTCCTGCAAATCCAATCAACGTACCTATTATCTTAGTTGCATTCAATTTTTCCTGATGAAAAATAAAAGCCGCTACCACAATTGCTAAAAATACACCTGAACCTGTAATAATAGAACTACGTACTCCTGTCGCATGCGCCATTCCTATATAAAAGAACAGGTACTGTCCTGATGTCTGGAATATACTGAGCGTAAAAATGTATCCTGGTTTCTTTGGAAGAATTACTTTTCTTCGTATTATGCTGTTAGTTACAATTACTAAAATACCGGCTAATGCAAATCTTATACCCGCAAATAATATTTGTGAGGCATATTCTCCTGATTTAATATCAAGCATTCTGTAGCCTGTTTTTATACATGGAAATGCACTGCCCCAAAGGAAACAGCACACCATTGCAAGAAGACATACCACCCATGTTTTCTTGAGTAATTTATCTTTAGATTTATTCTTTGTGATTGTATTTCGATCTTCATCATTTAATTTTATAGCATTTTCATTGTCATCATCCAAAATAGTATCACGTCTTTTCTCCATACTATTCAATTCTCTATTTACACTCATATTATTTTCCTACTTCCATTATTGTGCACACAATAGTATCTTTGTGTTTATTTAAATATGTGTAAAGCGCCCTTTTCATTTTTATATTATTATTTTCATCCATTATTGAATAAATTTTCTGATATGTATTATTATTTTCAAGTTGTTCTTTTACATAATCAAGATTCAATTCTTTAGCTGTTTGTTCAAGATTTTCATCCATACAATAAGTTTTTATATAGTTTTCAACACCCAATTTAAATCCTACTTTATTTTGTTCCTCTACAACTTTTGATATGCCTTCTTTATAAACTACAGGTTCACCTGTAAATGCATTAATTGTAAATATTTCCTCATACTCATTTGCCGCCAAAGTATTTACTATATCTACTGCGATTCCTACTTTTTTCCGGCGTTCCATATCCTCATTTACATCAGCTATAATTGCTAATGTCTTCATTTTATTTCCATCTATGTCATACTCTGAAACAACCGTTATTTTGCTCCAGCTATAAGTACCATCAATAAGTTTAAGTCTTACAATGCATTCCATTTTACCTGGTGTCAAAATACAATTTGATACAAATTTTTTCATTTTTTCTACATCATCCGGATGAGTGTAGCCAATAATCGATTTTTTCTTAAAAATACGGTCCTGATTGCCCTCACTCATTTTATATTTCTTATATGACTCTGTCGAATAAAATGTATTATTATAATAATCCCATTCTATTATTGCTAAATCCGTCTGCTCAATTACTTTCTGAAATCTATCTTTTTCAATCTCAATCTGCCGGCTTATCTCTATACTTTTAGTAATATTTGTGGCTACAGATACGATTATATATTCTCCTTCATTGCAAATAGCTGCAAATCTTTTTCTTACCCATATCACCTTTCCATCATACCTTTCAAACTGATATATGATTTCCTGAGTCTCACCTGTAAGCATCGATTTTTCAACACATTTTTCATATTTAACCACCTTATTTTCAGGCTTTATTCTCTTTTTAATATCAGCTTCTTTATATTCATATCCATCCCTGTCCTCACCTATATTTTCGTAGAACATATCATTTGCAAATATAAGTTCTTCTTTCCCTTCTTTATACAACACAATTACCAGACTACTCCTTATAGCACTATCAATACATTGACTCAATCTTGCATAAACCGATTCTCTGTCCCATGATAATCCACCAAGTAAATCTTTTATTACTTCAAATGCTCCTTCCATTTAATCCTCCCAATATTTTTCAGTCATTTCTTATTACTATCCATCAGTATTTATACTGATTACTAAGTTTTTCTATCATATTTTTCATACCATCTACAACTTCCTGCGGTCCAAGTATCTTAACCTTATCTTCAAATCCCGCTACCCAGCTGTAAAACATTGAACTTACAGACACATCCACATTAATTGTAAATTTATCATCTTTCTTTGGAATTATCATTACATCTGTACCAAATCTGTCTACCACTACTCCTACTAAACTGTTATCAAATTCCATCTGTACATTCTTAATATTTCCGGTAAACATTCCAAATGTCTGCTTTGTATATTTTGCAGCATCAAATTTTTCAAATTCTTTTTTGCCGTCTCTTTCTTTATTTAAAATTTTAATATCCTTCATTTTGTCCACACGATAATGTCTTATACTCTGTTTTGCTGAATCAAATGCTACCATATAGTAATTTTCATCATCCCAAGACAAAGCCCACGGACTTATATCCGTTTTATTTCCGTCATTTCTTATAACAAGTTCTTTTTTTGTGTTCCACATATAATAATCAAATGCAATCTGTTTATTTTCATATATTGCATCATGAATGGCGTCTATATTGTAGTAACCACTTTTTGAAATAGCTTTCACACGATTTGCCACATAAACCTGACGTTGCAGTTTCTTAGCTTCATATTTACTTGTAAATCCTTCTAATTTCTTAATAAGCTCTTCACTATCTTTTTTTGATATGAATTTTGACGCCTGCACTACATCTACTAACATTTTTAATTCAGAAACATCAAATTTTCTTGTTACTGTTTTATATACTGTTTCCCTATTTAATTTTTCAGTTACTATTTCATATCCTACAGTTCCAAGTTGTTCTATATCGTCGTATATTGATTTTCGTTCAGCTTTGATGCCATTATCATCTAGCTTCTTTATTATCTCACTCATGGTTATTCCATGTTCTTCATCCGTATATTCATCAAAAATCTGTATAAGATATAACAGTTTTAACTTCTGTTTGCTATTTCTCATATTCTCCTGCCCTTTCACAAAATTTATCAATCATTAAAAAAAACTGCCGCACCAAGACCTTGAAATAAATAAAAATATCGTAGTTTTGTCATATCATTAACACTCAAATGATTTTACTTAACTAAATATATATTCCAACGTCTTAATGTAACAGTTTCATATTAAAAGCTTCGTATATTATCTTTTTCTTCTTCTCCGGTATTTTCGATTTTCTTAATTACAACAAAATAACTTACATTGTCATTAACTTTCACTTCCACTCTGTCTCCAACTTTATGTCCCATAAGTGCTCTTCCGATAGGCGATTCATTACTGATTCGTCCACTCATGGAATCACCTCTCATTGTACTTACTATTTTGTAAGTAAGGACTTCATCATCTTCTTCAAAATAAATGTCCACAGTTTTATTCAAACCTACTTCATCTTCTTTAGAATCATCTGAAATAATAGTTGCAGTTTTAAGAAGTTTCTCTAAATATCGAATTCTGCTTTCATTTTTATTTTTAAATTGTTTTGCTGCCTTATATTCAAAATTCTCGCTCAAATCTCCCTGTGCCCTCGCAACCTTAACATCTTCAAGCGCTTCCTTTCGAACTACGATTTTTCTATGTTCTATTTCTTCTTTTATTTTTTCAATATCACTTTGTGTTAACTGCATAACTCTACCTTCTATCTGTCCTCAACTTCTATATAATCATTAAAAGCACAGTTGCTTACATAAGCAGGTCTCATAATCTTATCAGCATTAATTATTTCTTCGATACGATGTGCACTCCATCCTACAATTCTTGCGATTGCAAATATTGGTGTATATAATTCTTTAGGAATATCCAACATGCTATATACAAGTCCGCTGTAGAAATCGACATTTGCACTAACTCCCTTATAAATATGACGTTCCTCGCCAATTACTTCAGGTGCTAATCTTTCAATCATACTATATAACTTAAAGTCTTTCTGTCTATGCTTTTCTTCTGCAAGCTGTTCAACAAATCTTTTAAACACTTCTGCTCTAGGATCAGAAACAGAATAAACCGCATGACCCATTCCATATATAAGACCTTTTTTGTCAAATGCTTCTTTATTTAATATTTTTCTTAAATACTCTTTAATCTCATGTTCGTCATCATAATGTTTGCAATTATGCTTAATATCCTGGAACATATCAACAACCTTTACATTTGCACCACCATGTCTTGGTCCCTTCAAAGAACAAAGAGCTGCTGCAATTGTTGCGTATGTATCTGAACCTGATGAAGTAACAACTCTCGTTGTGAAAGTCGAGTTATTTCCACCGCCATGTTCCATATGTAAAACTAAAGCTAAATCAAGAACCTTAGCCTCTAAATGTGTATATTTCTTATCAGGCCTAAGCATTCTTAAAAGATTTTCTGCTGTAGAAAGTCCCGGAAGCGGTCTGTGAATGTACATACTCTTTCCACACTGATAGTGATTATATGCATGATATCCATACACAGCCATCATTGGGAATGTACTGATAAGTTTGACGCTCTGCTGAATTACATTTTCCACTGATGTATCGGATGCATTCTTATCATAAGATGCTAATGTAAGTATACTCTTTGTCAAAGAATTCATGATATCAGCACTTGGTGCTTTCATAATTACGTCCCTTACAAAGTTTGTAGGCAACTTTCTTTGTGCTGAAAGCATTTTATTAAAATCCTCTATTTCATCTTTTTTAGGTAATTTACCAAAAAGCAATAAATAAGCTGTCTCTTCAAATCCGAATCTGTCTTCTGAAATAAATCCGTTTACAAGGTCCTTTATATTATAACCTCTGTAAAATAATCTACCTGGGCATGGAACTGATTTTCCATCAATTATCTGTGTAGATTCAACACGTGAAATATTTGTAATTCCTGTAAGAACACCTTTTCCATTTATATCTCTAAGACCTCTTTTTACACCGTATTCTGCAAATAAATTCTGCTCAACTGTATCATTTTCCCCACACATTTTTGCGTACTTATCTGTAAGTGCTTTCATGTCTTCTTTGTTTAATGTCATATATTGTACACTCCTTTTCTTACTAACTTTCTAACTACTTCAAATCTCGCCTTTCATATATTCTTTAATATACTAATTTAACTGCATTGTGGATGACCCTGAATTTCATGTTCTTTCTGCCATCCTCTTTTTCTCCATCCAGTGACCAGTCAATATCACTGCTGTCTGAAATTTTAAGTTTTGAAACTTTTAATAATCTGATATGTTTATCATATATCTGATTTGTAAGTTCATTTATAATTATTCCAAGTTCGATTAAATCCTTCGGATATTTAATTAGCAATAACTCAAATAATCCATCTGCAAAATCAACTTTTCCTTCATCAATTGTCATTACACCGCCAATTGATGTGGCATTACAAATAGCCACAAATATGTATTCGCCTTCGATTACTTCATCTTCATTTTCAATCTTTAATTTCATTCGCTTAACCTGAGTTAAATCCTTAACTCCCTCTAAAACGTAAGCAAAATGTCCAAGCAGATTTTTAATATTCTGTGGTGCTGAATATGAGGCTTTTGTAAATATTCCTGCCGATGCCGTATAGACAAAATATCTGTCATTAAATTTTCCAATATCTATATATTTTGCTTTATGAGTCATGATATGCTTTGCTGCCTCAACAGGGTCTGATGGCAAATTAAGACTGTTTGCAAAATCATTTGTTGAACCCGCCGGTATATATCCTAACGGTTTTTTAAGTCTGGCTGAACGCATTCCCGCCATAACTTCATTTAATGTACCATCTCCACCCATGCAGGCAATCATATCAACCTGACTACCGAGAGCTTTCACAATCTCTGTAGCATGCTTTTCTCTTCTTGTGAATTTTATTAACACTTCATAACCATAGTCATTAAAAATATTAATAACATCTACCAGTATATCTTCTCTCTTCTTCTGACCTGCCTTAGGATTTACTATAAATAATAGCTTCTTATATTGTTCTACAATTTCTTTCTTTTCTTCAGTAACAGTCGTTTCTTTTATATCATCCATAACCATCCTCCTGAAAAACTTCTAAATTCTATATATTTTTGCCATGCTGTAATCATATCTGATTTTCTTAATCTGTTCATAACAAAAACCTGCTATCTAATAATTTTCAATAATAAACACCATGTCTATTATTATAAAATTAATAATTTAACAATTTATGAATATTTTGTAAAACCACCGTATTTTGTAAAATTGAAGTAAAATTCTTCAACGCTGTATTTTGATTTACTAAATTGTGGCATTAATAAACTTTATACAAATCCTTTATACTTTGACTATTGTACTTTATCTAATTTGACCTTTTCCGTATATTTTGTATTTAAACGACTGTAACTCAGGCAATCCAATAGGTCCTCTTGCATGAAGCTTTTGAGTTGAAATTCCAATTTCAGCTCCAAAACCGAATTCACCACCATCTGTAAATCTTGTACTTGCATTTACATAAACAGCCGCTGAGTCTACTTCATTTAAGAACTTCTCTGCTGTTTCTTTATTCTCAGTAACGATACATTCACTATGATGTGTGCTGTATTTGTAAATATGGTCAATTGCCTCATCCACACTATTTACAATCTTTACTGACATTTTATAATCGAGATATTCTGTGCCCCAGTCATCAGCTGTAGCTTCTTTTATATCAGGAGCAATTGCTCTTGAATCTTTATCGCCTATCAAAACAACATCCTTTGTATCAAGTCTCTGTTTAATTCTTGTAAGCGCTTCCTTTGCAATATCCTTATGTATCAAAAGACTTTCTGCAGCATTGCAAACCGATGGTCGCTGAGTTTTTGCATTAAACACTATATCTACTGCCTTATCTAAATCTGCATCTTTATCAACATAAATATGGCAGTTACCAACTCCGGTTTCTATTACAGGAACCGTTGCATTTCTAACTACTGCCTGAATAAGACCTGCACCACCTCTTGGAATTAACACATCAACGTATTTGTTCATTGTCATTAACGCTGTAGCACTTTCTCTGCTTGTATCTTCAACTAACTGAATTACGTCTTCATTCATGCCTACGCTTTTAACCGCATCACGCATAGCTGATGTAATCATCTTATTTGAATTGATGGCTTCTTTTCCTCCACGAAGAATTACTGTATTTCCAGACTTAAGGCAAAGAGCTGCGGCATCACTTGTTACATTTGGTCTTGCCTCAAATATTACAGCTATTACTCCTAAAGGAACTGAAACCTTTTCTATTTTAAGACCATTCGGTCTTACTGTCGTATTTAAAATTTTACCAACCGGGTCAGGAAGTTTTACTATATCCTCTATGCCTTTTGCCATTCCTTTTATTCTGTCGGCATTAAGCATAAGTCTGTCAAGAATTCCATCTGGCAAGCCGTTTTTCTTTCCATTTTCCAAATCAATTGCATTAGCTTCTACGATTTTTTCTGTATTATCAATCAAAGCTTTAGCAATTGCAGTAAGAATTTTATTTTTTTCTTCTGTTGTGGCAACACTCAGTTTACGCTCAGCTTCTTTTGCCTTTACACCCAATTTTTCCAACATATCTTAGCCCTCCATAATTTACTTTCTGTTCTTAGCAACGAAGAAAGTTCCAACCTGATGTCCTTCTAATACCTTATAAATGTTATCTGCATCAAATCCGTTAATTATAATTGTATCAATGCCGGCTTCTGTTGCAATCTGTGCTGCAATAAGTTTAGTAATCATTCCACCTGTTCCAAACTTAGAGCCTTTTCCTCCTGCTATTTCAAATAATCCTTCTGTAATTTCTTCAACCACAGGAATAATTCTTGCATCTTCATTTTCATTAGGATTATCATCATACAATCCATCTATATCTGTTAATATTAATAACGCATCTGCTTTAACTAATTTAGCAACAATGGCTGAAAGACTGTCATTATCACCGTACACAATTTCTTCTACTGCTACTGCATCGTTTTCATTAATAATCGGAATTGCTCCATATTCAAATGTCTTTTCAAATGCATTTATCAAATTGTTATGACATTCTTCATGCTCAACGTCTCTCTTTGTAATAAGGAACTGACCTGTTGCATGACCAAATTCGCCAAACATCTTGTCATACATAAACATTAATTCACATTGTCCTACAGTAGCTGCTGCCTGCTTTCCTGCTGTATCTGTCGGTCTGTCCTTTAATCCTAATTTTCCTACGCCTACACCAATCGCTCCTGAAGTTACAAGTGCCACCTCAATACCAGAATTTACAATATCCGAAATCACCGCAACTAACGCTTTCATTCTTCTGATATTTGTCTTACCTGTTGAATGAGTTAATGTTGATGTTCCCACTTTAATTACAATTCTTTTTGCGTCCTTTAACGTTGCCATTTCTCTTCTCCCATTGTTTTATGTTTCTTCATTTTTTTGCATATGTTGTTTATTTTACCACAAATTAGGGATAAATAGAAGATTTCAGGGGGTTTTCTTTATTATTTTATATATAAAAAAAGTGGCAAAGTCTCTTT
>OGYY01003355.1_pt1 | contig 10339 bp, 10 predicted proteins | sample 1576671 | NCBI WGS metagenome assembly OGYY01 (sample SAMEA3541593, study PRJEB24748) | human gut metagenome | biome: human gut; feature: human-associated habitat; material: faeces | place: China | collected 2012 | reverse complement strand
TGCTCTTCCGATCTGGCATGCCCGGCCCGCGGCCTTCCGGCAGGCAGTCGTCTGCCGTACACATCCCGCGGAGCGGTCAAGACCGCTCCCTACAAAGCACCCGTTATCGTCATCCTGTAGGGAGGGGTCTTGACCCCTCCGTGCGGCTTTCCCGCAAGCGCCTGTTTGCCTTACGCGTGCGGGCCGGGCATGCCCGGCCCCTACCGCGCTGCGTTCTCCTCATACCCGCACTCCCACAGCACGCCCCAATCCAGCTCCTCATCTATCCCGGCTTCATACCGTGCCAGATTTACATCAATGACCCGCTGCTTCACATTCACGCAGCAGAGCAATGTAAAGCTGACTGCTGCCGCAAAAATGGCGAGCTTCGCCGCCGGGATCGGCCTGAACACCCGCACCAGCGCCAGCACCGCACAAACAGCCAGCACAAACAGGCACCATGCCGCCGTGAACCGCCGGGGCGTCAGGGCGCAGAGCGTCACATAGACAGCCAGCTTGCCCGCTGCCAGCGCAGCAAAAGCCACGCCGAACCCGCAGAACACGGCGGCCAACGCTTTGGGCAGCGGCGCACGGCCAAAGAACTGTATGACCGCCAGCACCGCAAAATTGAGCAGCAGGATTTTCAGCAGCTCCCAAAAGCCGTTCACCGCAAAAGCGGCGGTGTCCGGTGCGTCCAGCCCCAGCGGCGCAGCGGCGAGCCACTCCCCTGCCTGCACGGCAAAGAACAACGCATAGACGCCGCACAGCGCCATTACAGCCGCCACCGCTGTGGTGCGCGGCACAATGCGGCAGTTTTCCAGCACAGCGGCACACTGCTGCGCCGTGGCGGGCGGGGCTTCGCGGCGCAGGGAGCCGCCCACCAGCCCGTACAGCCACGCCCCCACCGGGAGTGAGAGCAGGATATACATCAGCTGGTCAATGAATCTCACATTGTTCAGCAGCCTGCCCCACCAGTCGGACACCTGCTGCCCCAGCGCGGCAAAGTTCGCATCGGCCGCTGCCAGCAGCCCCCATGCCACACCGCACAGCGCCATCGTCACCGCTGCGGTAACGATGAGGTGCAGAACCTTTCGTGTCCCCGTGCGGTCCTGCAGATGGGTGCGCAGCGCAGCAAAGACGGTACGCGCCCGCAGGAAGAAATTCCCGAACGGCAGGAGGACAAATCCGGCCAGCGCGTCCAGCGGGGCCAGACTGCCGCTCTGCCCCTGCGCCAGCATCCCGCACCGTGCCAGCACATACCAGACGGCGAACAGATGCCATGCCGGCCACTGCCAGTCTCCCAGCGGCCCCGGCTGGTAGCCGTACAGCGGGTACGCCGCAGCCAGCGCCATCCAGCATACGGCCCAGAGCGGCGTTTCCTTAGCGGCGGTGCGGTGCGCGGCGCGGGCGGCACAGTCCACATACACAATGAACAGCGCCGCAAAAACCGGCATTCCCCAACCCGGATATGACTGCGGAAACATCACCCCGCGCAGATAAAAATACGCCAGCGGGTACATTAAAACAGCATACAGCATACCATCACCTCAACGTAGGGGCCGGACAAGTCCGGCCCGGCAGTGTAAAGGCAATAACGCATAATTCTAAGTGCCGATACGGCGAGCGAGGTGCGGCAGCTGCTAAGCCAAAAGCGCAGATAATACTTTGTGTATTATCGAGCATTTTGGCAACGCAGATGCCGTGCCGCAGCCGCCGGAGCGGTGCTTAAGCCGTAAGGCGGGAATTATGCGGTGTTGCCTAAAACGTTTGCCTGCGGGAAGGCCGCGGGCCGGGCATGCCCGGCCCCTACCGATTCTCGTTTGGCACAAACTCCAGAATATCCCCCGGCTGGCAGTCCAGCGCCCGGCAGAGAGCCTCCAGCGTCGAAAACCGCACAGCCTTGGCCTTGTTATTTTTCAGGATGGACAGATTTGCCGGCGTGATGCCGATCTCCTCGGCCAACTCGCCCGCGCCTTTGTGGCGGCGCGCCATCATCACATCCAGATTGACCACAATGGGCATCGTGCCGCCTCCTTAAATCGTGTAGTCAAGCTCGTCCTTCATGTGGACGGCCTGGGCAAAGGCGTTTTTCAGCACCCGGACAATGAGCGCCATGAACGCCGCGGCCACGCCCAGAAACGCAAACGGCAGATAGATGTACGCCGCGGCCAGGCAGACCGCTGCCGCCCCCGCACAGCACCAGCTGATGCGCCGCAGGGCCGTCACGTTGGCGGGCACAAAGACCGCGCCCGCCTCGATGCGGCGCAGGAATTTGTACAGACTGACCAGCATGACGAACGCCAGCACCGCGCAGACGTACCCCATGCCCAGCAGCACCGGGCCGCTGGCGGGCGGCAGGGCGTGGGCGGATACCATCCAACGGGTCAGCCACGGGCCGCTTACCGTCATGATGCCGCAGCCCGCTATTGTCCCCGCCACAACGACGCGGGTCAGAATGATGCTTTTCTGGTCGCTCCAGGTAAATTTCATTTGTATACCTCCTGATTGCGTGCCCGAACGGTTTCGGATCGCCGCAAGGCTCTCCCCCATGGTTCGTGATGCTTGCAGTATACCACGTCGTATATCGTTTTGCAAGTATTTTTTATCGTTTTTCAATAATTTTGTAAAGTCTGATGGAAACATTTGCACCGCGCCGCAAAATGGTGTATCATAGCAGTGTATATCATCAAGTTTAAGAGGTGTACCGCATGAAATTACCTGTCCTGCTGGCCGCCGCGGCGCTGGCCATTTGCCTGACCGGGTGCAGCCATGTCCAGACGGACGCCACACCGTCCGCCACTTCCGAGACTGCCGGAGCCGCCGCCACAGCGACGCCCGCGGCCACGCCTGCCACATCGGCAGAGCCTGTCTGTGCCGAGGTCGGCACCATCCTGCCCGAGACCGCCGACGCAGGCCGCAGCTATGTTGATGAGACGCTTTTCATCGGTGATTCAAACACGGCACGCTACCTGCTGTACGCCAACGAGACCGGCACGGCATTCACAAGCCTGAACAACAACATCGGTGTTGTCAGCATGGGCGTGGGGTCGATCACCTCCCTGAAATGCGAAAAGTTCAAGGGCTCATCCGCGATGTACACCGTGCCGGACGCCGTGGCCATGCTCAAGCCCAAGCGCATCATCATCTGCTACGGCACCAACAACCTGTCCGGCTCGTCGACGGACGCGACGAACTACATAAAGACCTATCTGCAAGGGTTGCAGGCCATCCAGACCGCGTGGCCCTACTGTGACATCATCGTCAGCGCCATTCCCCCGCTGGACCGGCAGCGCGAGAACACAAACCTGACGATGACCCAGGTCGATGCCTACAACGCCGCGCTCGTGCAGATGTGCGAGGAAAACGGCTTTAAGTTTTTGAACAGCGCCGAGGTCCTGCGCGACGATGCCACAGGCTGGGCCAAAAAGGACTACACGCTGTCCGACGGCGTGCACCTCTCGAAGGAGGCCGTTACCGCGTATTTTACCTACGTGCGCACCCATGCTTATGCCGCCGAGGACCGCCGCCCGCAGCCGCTGGGCACGATCCCGACACCGGACGGTGTGCCCGCGAACCTTATCAACAAGGATCCCATCGCCGTGCGCGGCGCGAAGGTCCCGCTGGAATTTGTTGCTGCAAACGGCGGCAAGCTATCCGGCACGACGAGCCAGCTCGTCAAAAAGGGCGGCACGGCGGCAGCTGTGACCGCAGTGCCTGACGAGGGCTTTGTCTTTGCGGGCTGGACGGCCAGCTCCGGCGGCAGCTACAGCAGCGCGACGATCAGCTTCACGATGCCCCAGAACGCCGATGCGGGCGGCGTCGTGCTGACAGCCAATTTCAAGGCTGACGCCCATGAACACAACTATGTTGAGGTCGAGGATACGCGGGTGAACCCGACCTGCACCAACAACGGCTCGGCCAAGTACAAGTGCACGATCTGCGGCGAAGTCATCGAGAAGGAGCTGCCCGCACTCGGCCACGACTGGGACGGCGGGGTCGTCAGCAACGGCGTCATCACCTTTGTCTGCCGCCGTGAGGGCTGCGGCGAGACCCGCACCGAGGCCGTGCAGGCGACCCCGGCGCCGTCGCCCTCGCCGGTGCCGACACCGACAGCCACGCCCGAGCAGCACGTCCACAATTTCCAGCTCGTCAGCGATACCGCGACCTGCGCCGCGGACGGCGTAAAGACCTACCAGTGCAGCTGCGGTGAGCAGATGACCGACCCATCCCCCGCCACCGGCAACCACAGCTGGCAGCTGACCGGCCACACCGACCCGCAGGTCGGCGCGGACGGCAGCAACGTTTACACCTGCCCGGTCTGCGGTCAGACGATGACCGAGACCCTCCCGGCCCTGCCGGCGCCCGACCCGGAGCCAGAGCCTGCACCCGAGCCCACTGTGCCGGAGGAGCCGGCCCCCGCCGCGGAGCCGACCGGCGACCCGGAAATTACCGAATAAGCCACACCTGCCGCGGGCGGATATAGAATCCGCCCCTACGGGGAATGTCGATTTCAACGTAGGGGCGCGTTCTATATGCGCCCGCAGGCAGGCGTTTTCCGTAAGGCTGTGGGCCGGGCATGCCCGGCCCCTACCGCGATATTTCCCATGCAAAAATCATCAAAACGAAAGAGGTTCCCATGTCCGAAGCTGCCACCAACCCGCGCCCCAAAAACAGCACCCTGATCCGCCGTTTTCTGCCGTATATGGCCAAGTACCGCGGCGTACTGGCCTTTGATTTGTTCTGCGCCGCGCTGACGACGCTCTGCGACATCGCCCTGCCCTCCATCATGCGCACACTGACGAACACCGTCTCCGCCGCCGCGCTGACCGTGGACACCGTGCTGCGGCTGGCTGCGCTCTACTTTGTGCTGCGCATCATCGATGGCGCGGCAAGCTACTTTATGTCCGGCATCGGGCACATCATGGGCGTACACATCGAGACCGACATGCGCCGCGACGCCTTCGACCACCTGCTGCGACTCGACCACACCTACTACAACAACACGAAGGTCGGCCAGATCATGGGCCGCATCACCAACGACCTGTTCGATGTGACCGAGTTTGCCCACCACTGCCCGGAGGAATTTTTCATTGCGGCCATCAAGATCGTGGTGTCCTTTATTATCCTGTGCCGGGCCAGTGTGCCGCTGACGCTGGCGGTGTTCGCCTGCGTGCCGCTGATGGGCGTGGTGTCCGTTTACCTGAACGGACGGCTGCGGGCGCGGTTCCGCCAGCAGCGCGTGCAGATCGGCGAGCTGAACTCCACCATCGAGGACAGCCTGCTGGGGCAGGGTGTCGTGAAGGCCTTTGCCGCCGAGGATGAGGAACGCGAGAAGTTTGCAAAGGGCAACAGGGATTTTGAGCAGATCAAGACCCTCGGCTACTACGCCATGGGTGCCTTCAACACCTCCACCCGCCTGTTCGACGGCCTGATGTATCTGGTGGTCATTCTGGCAGGCGGCCTCTCGCTGGTGTACGGCAGGATCACCGCCGGTGACATGGTGGCCTATATGCTGTACGTCACCACCCTCATTGCCACCATCCGCCGCATCGTGGAGTTTGCCGAGCAGTTCCAGCGCGGCATGACCGGCATCGAGCGCTTTGCCGAGATCATGGACACCCCGGTGACCATCGGCGATGTCCCGGATGCGGTACCGCTGCAGCCCGGCCCCGGTGACATCCGGTTTGAAAACGTCAGCTTTGAGTACCCGGACGACCACAACAAGGTGCTGCATAACGTCAGTCTGGATATCCGGCCGGGCGAACGGCTGGCGCTGGTCGGCCCCTCGGGCGGCGGCAAGACCACCCTGTGCAACCTCATCCCACGCTTCTACGAAGTGACCAGCGGCCGCATCCTGATCGACGGACAGGATATCCGCCATGTCACCCTGAAAAGCCTGCGGCAGGATATCGGCATCGTGCAGCAGGACGTGTACCTGTTCAGCGGCACGGTGGCCCAGAACATCGCCTACGGCAAGCCCGGCGCCACCCGCGAAGAGATCATGGAAGCGGCGCGTCTGGCCGGGGCGGAAAAGTTCATTCTGGCCCTGAAGGACGGCTTTGATACCTATGTGGGTGAGCGCGGTGTCAAGCTCTCCGGCGGACAGAAGCAGCGCATCGCCATTGCGCGGGTGTTCCTGAAGAACCCGCCCATCCTCATTCTGGACGAGGCCACCAGCGCACTGGACAACGAAAGCGAGATCCTGGTGGGCCAGAGCCTTGAAAAGCTGGCCCATGGCCGCACCACCCTGACCATCGCCCACCGCCTGACCACCATCAAGGATTACGACCGCATCCTTGTGCTGGGCGAAGAGGGCATCGTAGAATCCGGCACCCACGACCAGCTGCTGGCAAAGCAGGGCGTCTACTACCGCCTGTGGAATCAGCTGCCGGGGGAAGATACGCTGTAAATTTTATTGAACGTACAAAGAAAAACCCGGAAACGACCGTCGTTTCCGGGTTTTTAAGTTTCTGAAAAAATACCGCTGAATTATTCACCCACGATCAGGCGCACAGAACCATAGATACCGGCATCGTTGCCAAGGATGGCGGGCACGATAGGGGTCTCACGGCAGGACTTGAAGGCATAGACCTTGAAATGCTCCCGCAGCGGGGCAAACAGCACATCACCGGCGCGGGATACGCCGCCGCCCACCATGAACATCTCCGGGTCCACGGTGGCGGCAATGGTCGCCAGCGCCATGCCAAGGGTATCGGTCATCTCGTCCACCTCGCGGGCGGCAAGGGCGTCGCCATTGCGGGCGGCATCAAACACGTCCTTGGCGGCAAACTCAGTGCCGCGCAGGGTGCAGGGGGTGTCCGGGTTCTCGTCCAGCAGCTTCTTCATGCAGCGCACAACGCCCGTAGCACTGGAATACTGCTCCAGACATCCGTGCTTGCCGCAGCCGCAGGCGGCGGTCTCGTGGCGGTCCACCGTGATGTGGCCGATCTCGCCGCCGGCACCGTGGGTGCCATCGATGACCTTGCCGTTGACGATGACGCCGCCGCCCACGCCGGTGCCCAGCGTGACCATGACTGCGCTGCGGCAGCCCTTGGCTGCACCCATCCAGATCTCGCCCAGAGCAGCCACGTTGGCGTCATTGCCCACAAGGACCCGGATGCCGCCCAGCATGGTGCTCAGCTCTTCGGCTACATTATGCTTGCCCCAGCCGCCGAGGTTTGCGCAGATGATGGGCACAATGCGGCTGTCCAGCACAGGGCCGGGCACGCCCACGCCCACGCCTTCCACCTGAGCGGCGGCAAGGCCTTTTTCCTGCATCTTGCCCTGCACGGCAGCGGCCAGATTTTCCAGAATGTGTTCACCGGCGTTGGAGGTGTCGGTGGGAACTTCCCACTTTTCCAGCAGCTCGCCGGTGGTCTTGAACAGGCCGATCTTGGCGGTGGTACCGCCCAGATCGATGCCGAATGCGTATTCCTTCATAGTTCATTTACCCCTTCTGCGGCCCGGGACCGCATTTTTCATTCATACAAGTCAGTATAGCACACCCGCTCCGAAAAGAGCAGTGCCGCTGCGGATTTTCATGCAAACAGACGGAAAACGCAACGGATATTTGGCACAAATGCCAGTGCTCACCGCACGGTGTTGGTCAGGCTGCCAATGCCGTCGATCTCACAGCGCACCGTGTCGCCGGGCTTCAGAAACTGCGGCGGGTCCATGCCCATGCCCACGCCTGCCGGGGTGCCGGTGGCAATGATGGTGCCGGCCTTCAGGGTCATGCCCTGAGTCAGCTCGTGGATCACGTGGTCGATATCAAAGATCTGCAGGCCGGTGTTCGAGTCCTGCCGCTTTTCGCCGTTGACGAAGCTTCGGATGCCGAGCTTGGGCGGGTAGGTGTCGAATTCGTCTGCGGTAACGATGCAGGGGCCGATGGGCGTGAAGCCGTCCAGACTTTTGCCGAAATACCACTGCTTGTGGGCGGTCTGCACATCGCGGGCGGAAACATCGTTCAGGATGGTGTAGCCGAACACATAGTCTTTTGTCTGCCCGGCGGGCACATCCCTGGCATCTTTGCCCAGAACCACAGCCAGTTCGCATTCGTAGTCCAGCTTCTGCACAAGGTCAGTGTGAGCTTCAATAAAGCCGCCGTCCGGCACAGCGCGGGAAACGCGCTTGGAAAAATAAATGGCATCCTGATGTTTGGTTGCAAAGGCATCGGCAGAGTATTTCTCCGCTTCGTCCGAGTGGGCCATGTAGTTGATGCCAAGGCACACTACATCCTGCGCCGGGCAGGGAATAGGGCTTTGCAGCTGCACGGCATCCACGGGCAGGGCCGGGATGCCCGCAATGGCAAGCTGCAGGCCTGCCCGCACCTGCGGGGTCAGAAAGGGGATGGCATCGGACAAGGTTTCATAGGAAAGGCCCAGCCAGCTCAGCGGCCAGATCTGTGTGCCGTCCGGCGAAAGAATGGCCGGATCTTCTACGCCGTCCGGCAGGCGGCAGGTGACAAAACGCATTTCAGTTTCCTCCCTCAGTGGCGGTAGGCGATGGCGTTCTGGATGCGGTCGGCCTCAGCCTGCCCGGCCAGCTGGCGCACCAGCTCCAGCGCAAAGGGGATGGCACCGCCCAGACCGTAGCTGGTGGTGATATTGCCGTCCACTACCACTTCGGTATCCAGCACCTCGGCACCGGCCAATTTGTCTTGGAAACCGGCGTGCGCCGTGGCTTTTCTGCCCTCCAGCAGGCCGAGAGATGCCAGCACGCTGGGTGCTGCGCAGATGGCAGCTACCTTTTTGCCGCTCTTTGCAAAGGAAACGCAGGTGTCGGTAACGGTCTTGTTGGCGGCAAGGTTCGGGGTGCCGGGGATGCCGCCGGGCAGCACCACCATGTCCACATCCGAATAATCCACCTCTTCGGCCAGTGCGTCGGCGGTGATATGCACCTTGTGGCTGCTCACGATCTCGCGGCTGCCGGATGCGCTGGCCACGGTCACCTCCACCTTGGCGCGGCGCAGCAAATCGACCACCAGCAGGGCTTCACATTCCTCGGTGCCCTCGGCAAAAAATACAACAGCTTTGCTCATAAAAATCAAACCTCCCTGATTTCTGATGAAGACGGCGCATCTGCGCCGCATGAGGAAAAACGATAGAAGTACCCCGCTGGCGTGGGGACTTCTGCCTTCCCGGTTGAATGATAAAAGCCGCATACCGCACGGGCGGCACGCGGCATGGTTTGTGTGGAAGTTCAGTTTTGATCGTCGGCAGCTTTTTCCGCTTCCAGCAAGGCGCGTAACACGCTGTCGTTGGCACTCAGCACCCGGCTTACCCGGCTGATGATGGCGCTGGATGCACCGGTCTTATCCATGATCTCGGTGTAGATGCGCTTGTCCACCAGCATTTCAGCAATGTTGTAGCGCTGCTCCATTGCGCTCAGCTCGGAATAGCTGCACACATCCTGTAAAAAACGGTAGCACTGTTCCGGGGTCTTGAGCTGCAAAAATGCCTGATACAGACCGGACTGGCCGGTAGGATGATCTTTTGCCATGTTGTTCTCCTTTTTTGCAGATGCCGCCCACAGGCAGACACTTTATTACACTACACCAGTGTAGTACAAACGGGGAGAAATTTCAATAGCATTTGCGGCTTTTTAGCCCAGCGTGTGCTCAAATACCACTTCGTCCCGGGGGACGGTGCCGTTTTCCTGCTCGGCGGGCTTTAAATTGCGGTAGCGCAGGGCCTTGAAGAACTGCTGCACCGGCAGGGCCTTGGCGTGCACGGTACACCACACACGGCCCTTGCCCTCGCCGCGGGCCAGCCGCTCGCAGGAGAGCACGATGTCCCGGCCCAGTGCCTTGCCGCGGTATTCGGGCTTGAGGTACAGGTGCATCAGGTGCAGGGCGGTGTTCTCCATCTTCCACGCAAAGTAGCCGATGGTTTTGCCGCCCAGAACCACGAGGAAGTAGTTCACATCGTTGTCGATGTCCTCCTCAATGGCATCGGCGCTCTGCAGCTCTTCCACAAGGGTGTCCAGCTGCTTTGCGGGGTAATAGCGCTTGTACACCTCATGCCAGAGTTCACTGGCAAGGTCGGCGGTGGCGTGGATGTATTTGGCCTTGGCGACCAGCTTGTAATCAGGCTTCATAGTTCTCCTTATACTTTTACGATATAATCCGGCTTGCGGGGTGCTGCGGGCTTGGGGTCTGCAGCAGGGTAGCCCAGAATGCAGTGGCCGATGCCGACCCAATCGCCCTCGATGCCCCACTGCCGGAGCAGGGCCTTGCCCTCTTCTGTTTCAAACTCTTCCTTTGCGCGGTTGATCCAGCAGCTGCCCAGCCCCAGCGAAGCTGCAGCCAGCATCAGGTTGCCCATGACAAGGCTGCCGTCGGGTACGGCATTTGCGGCGT
>OGYY01003351.1_pt1 | contig 10346 bp, 4 predicted proteins | sample 1576671 | NCBI WGS metagenome assembly OGYY01 (sample SAMEA3541593, study PRJEB24748) | human gut metagenome | biome: human gut; feature: human-associated habitat; material: faeces | place: China | collected 2012 | reverse complement strand
CCTGCAGCATCGTTCCCATGCCGCCGTCGAACAGGAGGTGACGGTCGCCGTTGAGCGCGGCGAGGAGGTCGTCGTCGGCGATGCGGAGCGCGGCGAGGGAGCGGGGGGCGGTCGCCTGGGATGCGAAAGCGCGGGCAGGGGTGTTCATCGTGGCTTCCAATCGGTCGTGCGGACGGCCGTCGCGGCTGGCGGCGCCGGCCGTCCGGGCTTTTATCGGTAGCAGGTGGTTTGACGCGCGCGGAATGCGCACGAGGTGCGAAGTCGGCAGATGGAGCAGTTCGGACGCGAGTCGGCGTCGCGGACCTCCCCTTCGAACAGCCCGATCATCGCGGTGACGCTTTTGCTCGGGAGCAGCAGGCAGCCGGGGGTTGCGGAGACGCCGCATAGCCTGCCTGCGTTGAGGGCGGCGAGCAAAGACGGTTGGGATTCTAGGGGGCAGTCTCCATATCCGCAGCTAAACCGCCAGTTCGTTTTGAATCCGTGCGACGCTGCCCTCTGCTGCACGGATTCGTTGAGCATATCGACCGCGCCTTCGACGAGCGCCGAGCAGGCGGCGTCGTACAGGGTGGCGTCGAGCGGTTCTCGCGCCGCGAGCTCGCGCATGCGGCGCTCGGTCTGCATGCCGAGCGTGCAGCATAGCACCGCGCACCGGGAGGCGTCCTTGAGATGGCGGTAGATGTCGCGCCCCTGCAGTTCGATGGTGGTGCCGAGCAGGTGGATGCACGGCTCCTCGTCGTCGCTGCGCGCGGCGGCCGATCGGAATATCCGGTAGACGCCGACGGGGCGGGCGTCCTCGGTGGCCAGCGCCGCCGCGGCTTCGATACGCCCGGCGAGCTCGTCGCCGATGGCTTGATGGGAGTGGCCGAGATAGCGCAGCATCTCCGCTCGGCTGAGCTCGGGCAACTCGTCCTTGCTCGGCCGCCAAAGATAGGGGGAGGACAGGGCATCCATGTCGTATACCTTGCGGGGCGTCTACGCGCGGAGCGCGCTCATAGCGGCTTGCGCGACATCGGCTCGGTTCATGGTGTATATGTGGCAGCCGTCGACGCCATGCGCCGCCAGGTCTTCCAGCTGCCGGCATGCGAAATCGATGCCCGCGGCGCGCAGGCTGGCCGGATCGTCCTCGTAGCGGGCGAGCAGCTTGATGACGGGCGAGGGCAGCGATGCACCGCACATGAACACCATGCGGCTGATCTGCTGCTTTCCCATGAAGGGCATGATTCCGGCGGTGATGGGGACGGTGATGCCCGCGGAGTCCGCAAGCTCGCGGAAGCGATAGAAGTAGTCGTTGTCGAAAAAGAGCTGCGTCACGAAGAAGCTCGCTCCCGCATCCTGCTTTTGCTTGAGGTGGCGCATGGAGCGCGCGAGGTCGTCGCATTCCAGGTGGCCTTCCGGATACGCCGCCGCGCCGACGCAAAAGCCCGCCTCGACGAGCGGCGGGATGATGTCCTTCGCATAGCGGAAATCGGCGCAGCCCGGGCCGGTCGGGGCTCCTTCGGGGACATCCCCGCGCAGCGCGAGCACGTTTTCCACGCCCGCCGCGCGCATCTCGTCGATCTTCGCGGCGAGGTCCGCGCGCTTGAGCGAGATGCAGGTGAGGTGGGCGACCGAGGGGATGGCGAGCTCCGTGTCGATCATCTGGGCGATCTGCGTGGTGGCGGCGTTGTTGCCCGATCCCCCCGCCGAATAGGTGACGCTGATGAAGTCGGGCCCCAGGGGCGCGAAGGAGGCGGCGACTTCTCGGGCCCGCTCGAGCGTGAGCTCGCCTTTGGGCGGAAACATCTCGAACGAGACGGGGAGCCTGCGGAGCCGTTGCGCCGTTTCGAAGATATCGGATATATACATGGTGAGCCTTCCCCTCGCAATGGTAGCGATTCACTATAGCGCGGCGGAGCGATGGTGGGCGGGAGGGGCATATACGATATATATTGGTTACGAAGGATGCCGCGCACAGCCAGCTTTGATTGCCGCTGTGCTCACCAGAATCTAACTGATATTTTGTGTGTAATGCCAATCTTGCCCCGCGCAACCGTTCACCGTTCGATGGCGCACGCTGGCGGCTCCGCTGGGAAGCGGACGGTCTAAAAATGACATGCTGTTCTTTATATATGGCGAAGCTATGCGTCGACATCGGGTCGACGATAGAAGTAGGTTGCATGAGTACATTGCACACCCAAAGCCGCCTTGGGAAGGGAGCACATCGTACGCGTACGAAGCGCGTGCTGTGCGCAGCGCTGGTGGGCGCTTTGGCGCTTGGCGCTCCTGCGGTGTCGGCGGTCGCGGCGGGGCTGGGCCCCTCGCTGCGTTCGCAGTCGACGACGCAGATGAGTTCCAAGCCCGAGGTCGTCTACATCAACAGCGTGACCGATCCGGCGCAGCGCGTGCAGGGGTTCAACGAGAACTGGAAGTTCAAGTTGGGCGAGGTCTCGGGTGCAAACACCGAGGCGTTCGACGATTTCTCGTGGGATGTCGTCGACCTGCCGCATGATTACAGCATCGACCAGGATTACACCAAGACCGGCGAGGCGGAGAGCGCCTACAAGCCGGGCGGTATCGGCTGGTACCGCAAATCCTTCGAGGTGGGCAACGACCTTGCCGGCAAGCAGGTCCGCATCGACTTCGACGGCGTCTACATGGACGCGACCGTCTACATCAACGGCCAGGAGCTGGGCAACCATCCGTACGGTTACACGCCCTTCTCCTTCGACCTCACGCCCTATCTCAAGGTGGGCGAGCAGAACGTCATCGCCGTTCGCGTGAACAACCAGATCCCGTCGTCCCGCTGGTACTCCGGTTCCGGCATGGGCCGCGACGTCGACCTGGTCGTGACCGACCCCGTCCACGTTGCCAAGGACGGCGTTCAGGTGACCACCCCGCAACTGGAGTCCCAGAAGGGCGGCAACGTCACCACGCATCTGAAGACCTCCGTTGCCAACGCGGGCAAGTCCGAGGCCGCGGTGACCCTCGTCCAGACCGTGTTCAAGCGCGGTGAGAGCGTCGAGCAGGCGATCGGCACCCAGACCACGCAGGTCACGGTTGCCGCTGGCGAGACGAAGGCCGTCGAGGCCGACCTCACGGCGGCCAAGCCCGAGCTGTGGAGCACGGATAGCCCGGTGCTCTACACCGTGCGCACGCAGGTAAAGATGGGCGACAAAGTCGTCGACACCTACGATACCGATTTCGGCTACCGCTTCTTCAAGTTCGACGCCGCCAAGGGCTTCTCGCTCAACGGCGAGTCCATGAAGATCAAGGGCGTGTGCATGCATCACGACCAGGGCGCCCTGGGCTCCGTCTCGACGCGCGATGCGCTCGAGCGCCAGGTGAAGCTCCTGAAGGAGATGGGTTGCAACTCCATTCGCACCTCGCACAACACGCCGGCCCGCGAGTTGGTCGAGATCTGCAACGAGCAGGGCATGCTGCTCGACCTTGAGTTCTTCGACGGTTGGACGTCGCAGAAGAACGGCAACTCCAAGGACTACGCTCGCTTCTTCAACAAGGCCATGGGCGAGTCCGAGCTCATCGGCGCCTCTGCGGACAAGACCTGGGCGCAGTTCGACCTCGAGCAGAGCATCGCGCGCGACTACAACGCGCCCGCGATCATCATGTGGTCCATCGGTAACGAGATGACCGAGGGCACCGGCGGTATCTCCAACTTCAACCAGGTGCAGCAGAACCTGATCGATTGGGTCAAGGCCGTCGATACCACGCGCCCCGTCACCACGGGCGACAACCAGTACAAGAACAATGGCAGCACCGCGCTGAACCCGCAGGGCATCGCGAACGCCCAGGGCATCGTCGGCCTCAACTACGCCGACGGCAACGTGTATGACAAGGCCCATAACGAGCATAGCGATTGGATCCTGATCGGTTCCGAGACCGCTTCCGCCATCAACAGCCGCGGCATCTACAACACGCATGGTAAGGATGATGGCGCCCAGCAGCTCACCGCCTACGATTACAGCGCGGTCGGTTGGGGCCACGTGGCCTCGAAGGCTTGGTACGACGTGCTCACCCGCGACTTCATGTCCGGCGAGTACGTGTGGACCGGCTTCGATTACCTGGGCGAGCCCACGCCGTGGAACGGCATCGACTCCGGCGCCAAGGGCACCTGGCCGTCTCCGAAGAACTCCTACTTCGGCATCATCGATACCGCCGGCCTTCCCAAGGACTCCTACTATCTGTATCAGAGCCTGTGGAACGAGGACGTCAACACCCTGCACATGCTTCCCGCATGGAACAGCGATGTGGTGAAGAAGGACGGCCAGAACAAGGTCGATGTCGCGGTGTACACCGATGCGGCAGCCGTCGAGCTGTTCTTCACGCCGAAGGGTTCCACCGAGCGCCAGTCGCTGGGTAAGAAGGCCTTCACGACCAAGACCACCAAGGGCGGCGTTTCCTATCAGATCTACGAGGGCGATGGCGCCTACACCGGTAACGATATCCATCGCAACCTGTACCTCACCTGGAAGGTCCCCCATGCCGACGGCACCATCACCGCCGAGGCATACAACGCCAAGGGCGAGAAGATCGACACCTCGACGTGGCAGGGTCGCCAGAGCGTGACCACCACCGGCAAGGCCGCGAAGCTCAGGGCCGAGGTCAATCGCGAGGGCATGACCGCGAACGGCACCGACCTCGCATACGTCACCGTGAGCGTGACCGATGCCGAGGGCAACGTCATTCCCAACGCGACCAACAACGTGACGTTCAAGGTGACCGGCTCGGGTAGCCTCGCCGGCATCGACAACGGTAATTCGCCCGACCATCAGTCCTATCGCGATGACAACCGCGATGCGTTCTCCGGTCAGCTGGTGGGTATCGTGCGCGCGGGCGAGAAGGCTGGCGACGCTACCGTTACGGTGAGCGCCGATGGCCTCGAGTCCACCACCATCACGATCCCCGTCGCCGCCTCCTCGGATGCTCCCGAGGCGAAGACGGCCGACAGCCTGTACTTCGCGCGCTACCACTACGTGAAGACGGGCTCCGCACTCGAGCTTCCCGCCACCGTTCAGGTGCGCTATAGCGACGGAACGTCTGAGAACAAGGCTGTCACCTGGGATAACGTTCCTGCTGATAAGCTGGCGACCCCCGGCAGCTTCACTGTAAGCGGCACGATCGCCGATACGCCCGTTCGCGCTACCGCTGTGGTCACGGTTGTCGACGACATCGCTGCGCTGCTCAACTACTCCACCACCGTGAGCAAGGGCGCCGAGCCCGTGCTGCCCGATAGCCTCCCGGCCGTTATGGCGGACGGCACCGTGCTCAACGCCAACTTCCCGGTGACGTGGAGCGCTGCCGAGGACGGCGCGTACGACAAGGCGGGCACCGTGATGCTTACCGGCACGTCCAACGTGTTCGGCAAGGATGTCACCGTCACCGCTTCGATCCGCGTCCAGGAGGAGACCATCACCATCGGCGGCAACATCGCCAAGGATGCGATGGAGATCAGCCAGGATATCCCCAAGGATAAGCAGAGCGATACGTTGATGGCGATCGTAGATGGTTCGACCGCTCGCACCGAGGTGAGCGGTGGTCCGAATCCGTCTCTGTGGTCCAACTATGATTACGCTCAGGATGGCCACAACAAAGCGGCCGTCACGTTTAAGTACGCGACGCAGCAGCGTTTCGGTCAGTTCAAGGTGACTTTCGCCGAGGATAACTGGTCCGCGCGCTTCCCGGCTGCTAATTCGACGGTGTTCGAGATTTCCGAAAACGGTACGGACTGGACGACGGTCAACGTGACTGAAACGATCTCTGATGCATCGAGTGCAAATCGTCCGCGTACGCAGCTTTATACCTATGATTTTGCTCCGGTTACCGCAACGTACGTTCGCCTCACGGTGACTAATGCCGATGAGCAGCTTTCCGGCCGTAAGCCCTGCACCGCGATCACCGAGGTCGAGCTGAATACCGCTCAGGGTAGCTTCGTGACGAACGCGACCGCGAAGCTCGCCTCGCTCAAGGTGAACGGCACCGCCGTGCCGGACTCCGCCCTGAAGCAGGGTAGCTATAACACGCCCGCCGAGACCGCTAAGGTCGAGCCGGTCGCCGCCGACAACGCTGCCGTGACCGTGCTTCCCGCGCACGACGACAAGGTCCTGATCATCATCGAGTCCGAGGACCACAAGACCCGCAGCACCTTCACCGTCAACCTCGGTGCCCCCGAGACGATGGATCCCGCCGACGATTCGCGCGACTATCCGGTCGACAAGATCGTCAACAAGGAGACCGGCAGCGTGCATGAGCCCGCTTCGGGCAACGAGGGTCCGCTGTCCTTCGCCTTCGATAAGAACAACGAAACCTACTATCACTCCCACTGGACCGCGACCACGCTCGACAACCTGTGGGTAACCATGGAGCTCGAGGAGCCCACCGCCATCGACGGTCTGCGCTATCTGCCGCGTCCTGCCAGCAGCGGTAGCCACAACGGCACCATGTTCGGCGCCAAGCTCCAGTACAGCGAGGACGGCAAGACCTGGAAGGACGCCGGTACCGCAACCTGGCCTTCTCCCGAGGATGCCGACTACACGCGCGATTGGAAGCTGCTCCAGCTTGCCAAGCCCGTGACGGCCAAGTACTTCCGCCTGCAGGCTACGGCCACCTATGCCGACGGCGGCCGTAACAATGCGTTCCTGAGCGCTGCCGAGCTGCGGTTGACGAAGGCGAAGAGCACGACGACCGACATCGCCAGCGATGCCGTCTCCATCGAGGTTCCCGCTTCCGTTACCGTCGACCGCGTTGACGCCGAGCATCCCGTGGACGCCTCCGTGGTATCCGTCGTGGTCAAGTATGGCGAGAAGACCTTGGAGAACGGCGTGGATTACACGCTCGAGTTCGCCGACAACACCGCTGCCGGCACCGGCAAGGTGACCGTCAAGGGTATGGGCAAGTACACCGGCTCTGCCGAGCGCACCTTCGAGATCAAGGTTGCCGAGCCCGTGCTCGAGGGCATCGCAGTCAAATCGGCTCCCTCGAAGACCACGTACAAGGTCGGCGAGAAGCTCGATCCCGCGGGCTTGGTGCTGACGCTGAGCTACTCCAACGGAGACGTCGTCGATGTTGAGTACGGTGCCGATACCGCTGCGGCGTTCGCGTTCACGCCGGGTCTGGACGAGGCCTTCGCCGAGGAAGCCGCCGCGCTCGAGGTAACCGTTGCCTACGAGGGCAAGACGGCTGTTTTCGGCGTTCGCGTCGAGAAGGCTGCCGAGCCCGAGCCCGAACCCGAACCGGAGCCCGAGCCCGAACCGGAGCCCGAGCCTGGCATCAACTACGCCGACAAGCTCAAGGAGCTGCTGGCGAACAACGCGAACCTGGTCGAGTCTGATTACAAGCCCGAGGCCTGGGACCGCTACGTCGCTGCCCGCGACGCCGCGCAGGCTTTGCTCGACAGTGGATCAGCTACTGACGAGCAGCTCAAGGATGCTTTCAACGAGCTGAACGCGGCTGTGAAGGGCCTGCTGGAGAACCCCGCCGACAAGCCGGGTACCGGTGATAAACCCGCCACGGGCGACAAGCCCGGTACGGGTGGTGGCCTGGTGCAGACGGGTGATCCCGCCGGCATCGCCGCCGTCATCGCCATGGGTGGTGCCGCAGTCATCGCTGCAGCCCGCCGCCGTCGTCGCTAAACGACGATCATGCAACGGGGGAGGGCGCAGCCGCGCTTTCCCCCGCTTTTTATTCAGAGTCCCCTGTCTCAAGCAGCCGGGGGAACGAAAGGTTGGACAGGGTCATGAAGATGACACGAATGATTAAGGGGGCGAAGTCTCCCCTGAAGGCGGCGACCGCGGTGGTCCTAGCGGCGACCGTGGCGCTTCCGGGTGTCGGTTGGGCGGCGTCTCGCATCGCTGACGCACCCGATGTCGCGGTGAACGCCGTGGCCGTCGGCAATCCCTTGAGGCTTCGCTATGACGAAGCCGCGTCGGCTGCCGGCGATGCGGCGGGCGATGTATGGCAGAAGCGCACGCTGCCCATCGGCAACGGCGATATGGGTGCGAACGTGTACGGCGAGGTGCAGACCGAGCACCTTACCTTTAATGAGAAAACGCTGTGGACCGGCGGTCCGAGTGATTCTCGCAAGAACTACAACGGCGGCAACAACGTCTCGAAGGGCGCCAACGGCGCTACGATCAAGCGCATTCAGCAGCTCTTCGCCGAGGGCAAGAACACCGAGGCCGTCAATATGTGCGACCAGCTCATCGGTGACCAGGAAGGCTACGGCGCCTATCAGGCCTGGGGCGACATCTACTTGAAGTACACCGACCTGGGCAGTGCCTCCGCGTCCGATTACGAGCGCTCGCTGGACCTTACGACCGGTATCGCGGGCGTCGAATTCGATGCGGGCGACCGGCACATCGCGCGCGAGTTCTTCGCCAGCCATCCCGACAAGGTCGTCGTAGGCCGCCTCGAGGCGAGCGGCAAGGCGGGCGTCAACGTCGAGATCACCTTCCCGTCCAAGCAGGCGGGCGCCAAGGTCAGCGCATCGGGCAACCAGATCACCATGACCGGTGCGGTGCAGGACAACCAGCTTAAGTACGCTTCGGTGCTCAAGGTGGTGGCTAACGGCGGCAACGTGAAGGCCCAGGGCGACAAGCTCGTGGTCTCGGGTGCCGACGACCTCACGTTCTACGTTGCAGCGGCGACGGATTACAAGAATGATTATCCGGTCTATCGCACCGGTGAATCCGATGCCGAGCTCCTGGCGCGCGTGCAGAAGACGGCGGATGACGCCGTGGCGCGCGGCTACGACGCCGTCCGCGCCGACCACGTCGAGGACTTCTCTGCGCTCATGAACCGCGTGGACCTCGACCTGGGCTTTGACGGCGCGGTGTCCGAGCGCACCACTGACGACCTGCTCACCGCGTATCGCAATAAGACCGCGACCGCGGCCGAGCGCCGTCAGCTCGAGACCATGCTGTTCCAATACGGCCGCTATCTCACCCTGGGTTCTTCCCGTGAGGATTCGCAGCTGCCCAGCAACCTGCAGGGCGTGTGGAACAACGTCAACAACCCGCAGTGGGCGTCCGACTACCACATGAACGTCAACCTGCAGATGAACTATTGGCCCACGTACTCCACGAACCTCGCCGAGTGCGCCACGCCGCTGCTATCCTACGTGGACTCCCTGCGCGAGCCCGGTCGCGTGACCGCCGCGTGTATGCAGGCGTCGAGACTCCCGAGGGCGACACCCAGGGGCAGGGCTTCATGGCCCATACGCAGAACACCCCGTTCGGCTGGACCTGTCCCGGCTGGTCCTTCCAATGGGGGTGGTCGCCCGCTGCCGTGCCCTGGATCCTCCAGAACACCTACGATGCCTACCGCTACAGCGGCGACCTCGAGCTCCTGAAGAACGACATCTACCCCGCCCTGCGCGAAGAGGCCCAGCTGTACAGCAAGACGCTCATCAAGGACGAGAACGGCAAGTACATCTCGTCTCCGGCGTACTCGCCCGAGCAGGGTCCGCGTACGGCGACGAACACCTACGAGCAGGTGCTCGTGTGGCAGCTCTTCCACGATGCCATCGAGGCCGGCAAGCTGGTGGGCGAGGACGAGGCGGTGCTCGCCGTATGGCAGGACCGTTTCGACAACCTGCGCACGCCCATCGAGATCGGTTCGGACGGCCAGATCAAGGAGTGGTACATCGAGGACGCGTACAACAAGGACGCTGATGGCAACACCTTGGGCGAGGGCTATGGCCACCGTCACCTCTCGCATATGCTCGGCCTGTTCCCCGGAACGCTCGTGTCCCAGGACACGCCCGAGTGGTTCCAGGCCGCGCGTACGTCCATGAACCTGCGCACCGATTCCAGCACGGGCTGGGGCATGGGCCAGCGCATCAACACGTGGGCGCACCTGCGCGACGGCGACCGTGCGCTCAAGCTGATCGGCGACCTGTTCAATAGCGGAATCTATCCCAATCTGTGGGACACCCATCCGCCGTTCCAGATCGACGGCAACTTCGGCGCGACCTCTGGTATCACCGAGATGCTGCTGCAGAGCTCCAACGGATACATCGACCTGTTGCCTGCCCTGCCGAGTGAGTGGGATCACGGTAGCGTAACGGGTCTGGTGGCACGCGGCGACTTCGAGGTCGCGATGACGTGGGCTTCCGGTGCGCTGGTCACGGCCGATATCACGTCGAACAACGGCGGCGCGGCCACGGTGAACGTGCCCGATGCCGCGCTCGCCACCGTGACGGATGGCGCGGGCGCCCCCGTGGCGTTCACGGCGCTCTCCGCCGATCGCATCAGCTTCGATACCACCGCTGGCGGTACGTACCGGATCGCCCAGATTCCCGCTGTCGAGCGCCCCGCCGCGCCGCAGAACGTCGCCGTCGCCGCAACGGGCGA
>OGYY01003346.1_pt1 | contig 10353 bp, 10 predicted proteins | sample 1576671 | NCBI WGS metagenome assembly OGYY01 (sample SAMEA3541593, study PRJEB24748) | human gut metagenome | biome: human gut; feature: human-associated habitat; material: faeces | place: China | collected 2012 | reverse complement strand
TGCCACGGCACTCCAGTTTTATGATAATGCAGACCTTCACAGACTGGGGCAACACAGGGCAGAATTTGGTGGAAAGTCTTGGAATTACTATGGTTTAGATTACTAAGCGATGGCATACATATAAAACTTTAAACATATAATGGCACAATCGTGGGGGAAGCGTTGCTGCTGGAATCGTGACTTGCTATGGCAGATTGAGTGAATTGATAGTATTGTAAACATAGTTTTTTTCAATGTTTAATGGTATAATATTCCTAGATGTGGCGGAGAGCTTGTGAGGCGTAATGGAAAAAATGGAGAATTTATTGGATGATCAAATTTTCCCAGATGCAGATACACACAGAAAATCTAATAGGAATAACAAGAGAGGAATGTTGATATGGGAATTTTTTCAAAACCGGAGGTTATTATTCTAAAGGAATCAAATGCCGCAAAAGATCATTTAGATAAACTTGAGTCATTACTTCCAAAAGCTAATAAGGATGTCAAAGATGCAATACAAAAAGAAATTGCAGTCACTAAGGCTGGTATAGCTGGTGAAGATAATATAATGTTTGAACTTAAACATAGCAATATGGATATGGTAGTCTTACATGATATTAATTTAGAAACTAAAAGTGGATTAAAAGCGCAGATAGATTTTATTGTAGTTACATCAAAGGTTATATTTTTGATTGAGTGTAAGAATCTGGTAGGAAATATAGATATTGATTCAAAAGGAGCATTTATCAGAACTGTTACATACGGAACAAAGAAACAGAAAGAAGGAATATATTCGCCAATTACTCAGGGGGAAAGGCATCTATCTGTTTTAAAAGAGGCCAAACTGGATAATGCAGGGCTTGTCACAAGTCTTGCAATTAAACGAAATTTTGACAGCTCTTATAAATCATTAGTAGTATTAGCTAATCCTAAAACAATCGTAAATGACCGATATGCTCCAAAAGAAATCAAAAGTCAGGTTATTAGAGCAGATCAGCTTGTTTCAAATATGAAGAATATTATAGCTGCGTCAAATGATTTTGCATCTACTAAAAAAGAAATGATGTCAATTGCACAGGGAATTCTTGACATGAATATTGAAAGTCGTAAAGATTATGCAGCTAAGTATGAAGAACTAGTCAAGGAAAATGAGCTTTCTGATTCAGCAGATACTAAAAATGAAATTTCTGATAGTAAGCAGAGTGTAAGTGATGATAAATTGATTTGTCCTAAATGTGGTTCAAAACTGGTGCTTAGAACTGCAAATAAAGGGGAAAATGCAGGAAAACAGTTTTATGGATGCTCAAATTTCCCTAAATGTAGATTCATATTGAATATTAAACAGTAGATATTTATATGCTTCATATGAATTTTGGAACAGAAAGTAAAATAACTCATGATGAACAAAAACAAAACCTTGGAATATTACAACAAAAATGCAGATAATTTTGCAAAAACAACGATAGATGTAAACTTTTACGAGACACAGAAGCATTTTCAAGAACTGTTGCCGGAGCACGGATATATATTGGATTTTGGCTGTGGTTCAGGAAGAGATACAAAATATTTTTTGGAACAGGGCTTTTATGTTGATTCTACAGACGGCTCAGAGGAAATGTGCCATATCGCAAGCAATTACACAGGAATACAAGTCAGAAGGTTGCTATTTGAAGAGCTTGATGAGAACAAAAAATATGATGGCATATGGGCCTGCTCGTCAATACTTCATCTTCCTAAGAATGAACTTAAAGCCGTGTTTATGAAAATGTTTAAAGCGTTAAAGGAAGACGGCATAATCTACACATCCTTTAAGTATGGTGATTTTGAAGGCGAGAGAAATGGCCGCTATTTCACAGATTTCACGGAAAAGACATTTGAAGAGTTTGTTGGTGAAATAGATAATCTGCAAGTGAAGGAAGAGTGGATTACAGGCGATGTAAGACCGGGGCGGGGAGAAGAAAAATGGCTGAACGTAATACTGCAGAAGCATTAGATGATGTATATGAAATAAAATATTCGACAGATGCAATGACCGGAGGCGCGGATAAGAGAATGTATCTGTACTATCAGCTTGCAGACAGTATAAAAAAGGCTGACAGTGTGGATATTATTGTTTCGTTCCTGATGGAATCAGGCGTGAAAATGCTGCTCGGTGAGCTTGACAATGCACTAAAACGTGGTGCAAAAATCAGGATTCTGACAGGAAACTATCTTGGCATTACGCAGCCGTCAGCACTGTATCTCATAAAGCATAAGCTTGGTGACCAGGTCGATTTGCGTTTTTATAATGAGAAAAACCGTTCATTTCATCCGAAATCATATATGTTTCATTACAAGGATTACAGTGAGCTATACATTGGTTCCTCCAATATTTCAAGAAGTGCACTGACATCCGGTATCGAGTGGAATTACAGATTCAGCAATAAAACAGATCCGATTAATTATGAGAAGTTTTACAATACTTTTGTAGACTTATTCGAAAATCATTCCATAGTAATAGACGATGAAGAACTGAAAAAATATTCAAAGAACTGGCACCGTCCGGCAGTATCAAAGGACTTGGACAGATACGATTTGCAGGATGATAAAGAGACATCAAATCAGATACCGCTATTTGAGCCGAGAGGCGCGCAGATAGAGGCTTTGTGTGCGCTTGAAAATACGAGAGCAGAGGGCGCAAGGAGAGCTCTGGTTCAGGCTGCAACCGGTGTCGGAAAAACATATCTTGCGGCGTTTGATTCAAAAAATTATGAGAGAGTTTTGTTTGTTGCACACCGCGAGGAAATATTAAAGCAGGCGGCAGAATCATTTAAAAATGTACGTGATTCAGATGATTACGGATTCTTTAACGGAGATAGTAAATGCACTGGAAAGTCGGTGATTTTTGCGTCAGTAGCGACTCTTGGCAGAGTGGAATATCTGAATGAAAATTACTTTGCACCGGATTATTTTACATATGTTGTGATTGATGAATTCCACCATGCTGTTAATGAACAGTATCAGAGAATTGTTGATTATTTTAAGCCCAAATTTCTACTGGGACTCACCGCGACTCCGGAGAGAATGGACGGAAAAAATATCTATGAAATCTGTGATTACAATGTGCCATATGAGATTTCACTAAAGGAAGCAATCAACAAAGGAATGCTTGTGCCGTTTCATTATTATGGAATCTTTGATGAAACAGATTATTCAAAGCTGCATATAGTAAGAGGCAGATATGACGAAAAGGAATTAAATGAAACCTATATAGGCAACGTTCGCAGATATGAGCTGATTTACAAATATTATTGTAAATACGGCTCAAGGCAGGCGCTTGGCTTCTGCTGTTCAAGGGAGCATGCAAGGGAGATGGCAAAAGAATTTTCAAAAAGAGGAATACCATCTGTAGCAGTGTTCAGCGATGCAAGCGGCGAATACACAGAGGATAGAAATGTAGCTATTAGGCAACTTAAGCAGGGCAAAATCAGAGTGATTTTTTCAGTGGATATGTTTAATGAAGGTGTGGATATCACATCAGTTGATATGGTAATGTTCCTCAGGCCTACGGAATCTCCGATAGTTTTTCTCCAGCAGCTTGGAAGAGGACTCCGTAAATGCAGAGGAAAAGAGTTTCTGACTGTGCTTGATTTTATCGGCAATTATGAGAAGGCGGGCAGAGTGCGTTTTCTTCTGTCAGACAGGAGTAATCAGCATGCAGGTGTGTATAATTCGTCAGATACATCAGTTTTTCCGGATGATTGTCTGGTAGATTTTGATATGAAGCTGATTGATCTTTTTGCGGAAATGGACAGAAAACATTTAAAGCTTAAAGACCAGATAATTAATGAATATTTCAGGGTGAAGGAACTTCTCGGAAGGCGCCCGGACAGAATGGATTTGTTCACATATATGGACGATGGAATTTATGAAACAGCCATTGCTCATTCAAGGGATAATCCATTTAAGAAATATCTCGAATTTCTTAAAGAACTGGATGAGCTTAATCAGGATGAAGAGGTTTTTTACAAAGGAATAGGAAGAGAATTTATCAGTCTGCTTGAAAATACAAGCATGTCAAAGGTGTATAAGATGCCGGTGCTTATGGCTTTTTATAATCATGGAAATATCCTGATGGAGGTGTCGGAAGAGCAGCTGCTTTCAAGCTGGAAAGAGTTCTTTTCAACCGGAACTAACTGGAAAGATCTCGATAAAAAATACAATTCCATATCGGATAAGGAACATTTAAAGAAGATTCTATCGATGCCGGTGCATTTCCTTTTGGAGTCGGGAAAGGGATTTTTTGTGAAGAAAGATGGTGCGGCAATCGGGCTTAGAGAAGAACTGAGACCGCTAATTGATAATCCGGTGATGATTTGTCAGATGAAGGATGTGATTGATTATAGGGCTATGGACTATTATCAGAGGAGATATAGGCAGTCACAGGAAGATGGAGAAGTATAACCATTCGTTCAGGATAGGAAGTTGAGACAAGTGCTGTAATCCATGGAATAAATTTGAGAATAGAGAGTGATTAGGATATGATAAGGACAGTAAAAGGCGATATTACAAAAATTAGAGATGTGCAGGCAATTGTAAATGCAGCAAATAACTCACTTCTTGGTGGAGGCGGTGTAGATGGTGCTATTCACAGAGCAGCAGGACCGGAACTTCTGGTGGAGTGCAGGACACTTCATGGATGTGAAACAGGAGAAGCAAAGATAACAAAAGCCTATAATTTACCATGTGATTATGTTATTCATACTGTAGGACCGATATGGAATGGTGGCAGGAATAGAGAAGAGGAGCTTCTTGCTAACTGCTATTTTAATTCCATGAAGCTGGCAATGGATAATGGAATAAGGTCTATTGCATTTCCTTCCATATCAACGGGAGCATATGGTTTTCCGGTTGAGTTGGCAGCAAATATTGCAGTACATACAGTAAACAGGTTCTTGCAGGATAATCTGAACAGCTTCGATTTGGTGGAATGGGTGCTGTTTGATACTCATACTGAATCGGTGTATGAAGCTGCGGAAAAATCATACATGGAAGATGAAAGTGATGATTTTGATTTTTGATTAAAGTTTTGATTGAGTATTTTAAAACAAAGATTCGAATTACGAGGACAGACTTTGGGACTCGTAAAGTCATATACTAAAGACAATCAAAGAGCTGATATCATTTGCAACTAATAAGGGAGTGTGTGATTATGAGAAATAACAGAAATTCTATCGTAGAAAACGTAATTTTGTTTCTGGTAGCTATTGGAGTATTTGCTATCATAGGTGGATTCGCAGGATGGTGGTCTGGTTCTGATGATGAAGAGTATTATGATTATGACTATTCACCATCAAGTTCATACTCGTCACATAGCAGTTCATCAGAAAGCAGTACAAATTCTTCGGGCAGCAGTACGAACAGTTATAGCAATTCCGGTAGCAGCTCTACATATTCAGGAAGCTCTTCAAGCAGCAGCTCCGGTTCAAAGAAATATTATCATGATTCATATGATGATGGTTATGATGATGTCTATATGGATGGAGACTATGATGATGACAGATACGACAGCGATGATGATTATGCTGCCGGTGTGGATGATGCTATTGATGACGATGATGAGGACTGGTAAAATAGTTGGAGGTGTACTGATATGCCATAGGATGGATATGGTGGAGATGAAAGCTTTCCACATGATGGAAAACAGGGAAGATGCGGCTGTGGCGAGGGCTACAGTTGGGATGGTAATGATGGCAAAGTCAAAAGAAGGTGGTCATAGTGGGACTATTTAAGAAAAAGACAGTTACAAAGGCATATGATAAAGAAAATAAGAAACCGGTAATCAAAGCGAGCATATGTAATGGTGAGCAGGTTGCAGGCTTTAAGAACATTCATACAGGTAGGATAGAAGAAGTTATGCTGATTAAGAACCAGGCAGACCTTGATGCATTCAAGAAAATGTATGGAATAGATGGAGAGATAGAGAAGGAATATTAAACGAGGGATTTGAAGTTATGTTATCTTTTACTTCTGCAAGCATATAAGGATTATATTTATATTTACTTTTACACTTAAATATAATAAAATTTAAGCACAAAAGTAAATATAAAGGATAAGGAGGCCAACTATGTCAACATCAGATATTTTGGAATCGCTAATTGAAAAAGACAATGGATATTTGATTACATCGAAGGCCGTTGAATCAGGTGTATCAAAGCCATCTGTCTCAAAATACGTCAGAGAGCATGACATGGAAAAAGTGGCACATGGCATTTATATTTTAGATGATGTGTGGCCGGATGAGTTGTTTGTACTCCAGCAACGAAATAAGAATATTATTTATTCGGGCGAGACCGCCCTTTATTTGCATGGTCTTATCGACAGAGAATACAGTCATATTTGTTTCACTGTTCCTACCGGATATAATGCTACACATATCAAAAAGAAAAATAAAGAAGTTCGTTATGCAAACCCAGAGATTCTTGATATGGGGACCTGTGAAATCCCGTCAAGCAGCGGTAATTTGGTTAAAGTATATGACAAGGAAAGATGTATTTGTGATTTGATTAAAGATCGAAAGAAATATGAAATTCAGTTATATCAGACAGCAATCAAGGAATATATGTCCTCGAAGGAAAAGAATCTATCAAGATTGATTGAGTATGCGGTTAAACTTGGAGTAAGGGATGAAGTGATGATGTATGTGGAGGTAATGGTATGATTCATACAGCGAAACAACTTAAAGACAAAGTAAAAAACATGTCCGGCGGGAATAGTGAAGTTGATGATCTTACGTGGGGAGAAGTATCGGAAACAATAGTAGAAGAAATACCTATTGTCTTAGAGGATTTTTTATTGAAGAATTTTAATATTTAAGAGTTTGTTTTTTCCTCTTTGACATTAAAGCTAAGATTTCTTGTGGGTTTGTCAACTGACGTCCGGGAAGTGTCTGCTTTGGTGTGCGGTCACGGTCAGCTTCATCAATCGCTGCGATAAAATGTTTTACGCTATTTGGATTGGATATGACAAAATTATGAGTAATACTTGAAGTAGCCATACGAACACCTCCTCTTTTCGTTTTTTTGTGTATTAATTATACGATTGACAGAGAAGTGCGTCAATAAGAAAAATAAGTATTGAAAATAGTTGGAACAAATACTAAAATAAAGTTGGGACATTGAATGGAAGTTATGTTACGAGATAATAAGAATTGTAGGTGGAAGGTTTGAACATAGAAGCATATGATGCAGATTCATTGAGAAAGATGGTTAGGTTGCTTGAATATGAGAACAAGATATTAAAAGATAAATTGAAGAAAGCAGGCATTTCATATGAAGAGGTGAATCCTTTTGAAGAAAAAATAGAAAGTGCAGAAGAATATGACCTAGATCAAGGGAATCGTATTGTAAATCCACCGTATATTACAGAGAAAATGGCAATGCGTTTCTTTTCGATGTTTTGGGGAAGAGAAGATGTATATGCCAGAAGAGGAAAGAACGGGGGCTATTTTCCACAATGTGCGAATCGTTGGAATGACCGGCTTTGCCCTAAACAACGTAAAGAGAAGGTATTGTGTGATGAATGTGAAAATACCAAATGGATTAGTTTGGATGTTAAAAAAATAATTGATCATTTGTTAGGCACAAAAGAAGATGGATCAGATGTAATAGGTGTATATCCTTTACTGCCAAATGGTACATGCAGATTTATTGTATTTGATTTTGATAATCACGAAAAAGGAGCAGAGGTTACGGACTTTGCAAATACGGATAATGAGTGGCATAAAGAAGTGGATGCGCTTAGAAAAATGTGTGAGCTTAATGGTATCAGACCTTTAGTTGAGAGATCTCGATCTGGAAAAGGTGCCCATGTATGGATTTTCTTTAAAAAGGCAATACCTGCGGCAACAGCAAGGAATTTTGGATTTCTCCTATTAGACAAGGGTTCAACTTCCATCAATCTGAAATCGTTTCATTATTATGATAGAATGTATCCTTCGCAGGATGTGGCAAGCAGCATAGGTAATTTAATTGCATTGCCATTACAGGGGCAGGCACTTAAAAATGGAAATAGTGCTTTTGTAGATGAAAGTTGGAATGCATATTCTGATCAATGGGATGCTCTTTTCAATAAAACAAGAAAGCTGGGAATAGAAGATGTTGAACAATGCATGGCAAAATGGCAGAGAGAATTAGCAGAAGTCAGAGGATTGCTTACTAATATTGAGAAGAATGTCAGACCGAAACCATGGAAGAAGAAATGCGAGTTTTGTAAGTCAGATGTTGTGGGCAAGCTGCACATGGTATTAGGAAATGGAGTTTATATAGATACTCTGAATCTTATGCCAAGAATACAAAATCAGATTCGTAGTTTGGCGGCATTTGATAATCCGGAATTTTACAAAAATAAAAGGCTGGGATATTCTAATTATTATAATTTTAGTGCTGTATATTTAGGTAAGGATATATATGGATATATACAGATTCCGAGAGGACTGCGGGAAAATATTATACAGGAATGTGAAAAAGCAGGCATTTCAGTTGAGGTTTCAGATCAAAGAGAAACAGGACAACCTATCAGAGTATCTTTTAAAGGTGATTTGCGAATGCAACAGGAATTAGCAGCAGAAAAATTATTATCACATTCAGATGGAGTTCTGAGTGCGGCAACTGCATTTGGAAAAACTGTAGTATGTAGTTACCTTATTGCAGAGCGAAAAGTAAATACGCTCATTTTGCTGCAAAGTAAAGATTTGCTTAATCAGTGGGTTGATGAATTGAATCATTTCTTAGAGATAAGAGAAGAACCACCGGAATATGAAACAAAAACAGCCTGCAAATAAAAAGTCAAGGCTAAATTGAAAGAATATTGAAAAATTTATACAGGTTGAAAATTGGGTATCAAAATTAGACCACCACGCCAGTGCTGGTCTGAAAATTTTGGTGGATAATTAAGACTCTGGAAGAGATGCGAGATATTCTTTCACTCGTCCGTAGTAGATTCTTAGAAACTTGTTGGCACCTGCAGTCATATAGACATAGTAAGGCTTGCCTTGAGCACGTTTCTTATCTAAGAACTGATAAACAGGATCATCTTGAGGATGCGTTTTAATTAGGACATCCATTACCTGAAATAAAGTCTTTCTTAGATCAGCGGAACCTCGTTTTGAGGTAGGAACACTTTTTTGTTCATAGGTTCCGGATTCATTAACACCGGGATCTACACCGGCAAATGCAGTAATAGCACTTTTGTGAGTGAAACGGGAAACATTTCCAATCTCAGCCATCAACTGAGGACCAAGTGAAGTTCCAACACCTTTCATAGCCATAACGACAGGATACTCCGGGAGTTTGGATGCAGTTTCATTCATGAGAGTGCGTAGTGACTCAACAGTTGTAGAGGCACTATTAAGCTGGTCTACAGCCTGCTTGATAATAAGCTTTGTAATGGCATCCTTTGGAAGTACAGGAACAAGTTCCTTTGCTTTTCCATAGATTTCTTCAGCTTTTGACTGACTGAAGTTGTACTTCTTGCGTTTGCACCAGTTTTGATAATGGTCGATAAAGGCATTCAGGGACATTTTACGGACACAGTCCACATGCCAGTATGTAGATGCAAAATCAACCCATTTCTGGCTGCCGTCACTGCGTGCAGGACTGTCAAAGTAAGTATTAACACCAGGATAGGTTTGGTCAAGGATGCCGATAAGATTATTTTTCATAGCTGTCTTATGCTTCATGTAAAAGCCGAACTGGCGATTCATGGTTTTGAGCTGATTGCGTAATTCATCCATAACATTATACTGTTTAAGGTTTTGCCATTTGTCAAGAGCATATCGGGCAATCTTAACAGCATCCGCTTTGTCAGATTTCACTTTACGAAGAGAATCATTATCAAAGTCTTTGATAAGTTTTGGGTTAATGGCACTGACGAAAAGATTTGCCTCCAAAAGCTGATGAGCGAGGACTTCATAATAACGTCCTGTGTGCTCCATTACGATTCGAGACTCACCTTCAACAGAGTTGATGAGTTCTATAAGTGAATGGATATCGCTGGCTGTGTGTTTGATTTCGAAAGGTGTGGAAACAATTTCACCGAAAGGCCGCATAATAGCAACCACACTTTTACTTTTAGAAACATCGATACCTACTGCGTTCATAAATTGTCACTCCTTAAGATTATTGCAATGGATAAGTACCAGTTTTACTCATTGCCTATTCAATCTACTGTGGTGTGACACGAATGCACCTAAGGTGATTCAACCTGCATAAAACGAACGCTGCGAATGAGGAACTGGTTATCAGTCTGTTTTACGGACGCGAAGTCCAAGGAAGAAAAAGATATCCAATTGCTACCTACATTCTAACAGCTTAAGCAACAAGATGGATAATT
>OGYY01003343.1_pt1 | contig 10362 bp, 9 predicted proteins | sample 1576671 | NCBI WGS metagenome assembly OGYY01 (sample SAMEA3541593, study PRJEB24748) | human gut metagenome | biome: human gut; feature: human-associated habitat; material: faeces | place: China | collected 2012 | reverse complement strand
CGGCAAAAAGATGCTGCCGCACCTATGATTTCCTAATCATTGATGCGACAGCACCTTTTTATGGTTTTAAATGGGTGAATAATGAGTTGATATACAGGGGTTCGAATGTGTGATACAATAAATGAAATAATAAAAACCCTTTTGGGTAGAATTTGAAGGAGATTATATGAGAGTAGATATTAGTGAATATCCTAAAGCATTATCGTGGGAAATGAAATCATTTTCAATGCCTAATATACCCCGAGGAACATCTGGTATGAAAGAAAATCTTAGAGTTATTCTAGAAATGGTTAGAAATAACATTTCTCCCTCACAAAGATTATCTATAGAAGGTAGCGAAAGTAAGATAGATTTGGGTACAGCATGTGTGCGCTTGAGACCAATGAAATTGCTACTTAAAACTCAAAATGGTTGGGAACTTTCAGAGGAGGCAAATAAATGGTTAGACACGGATGATGATTTGTATCTAGCGGCATTTTTATGTTCTCGTATCAAATTTTTGGCAGAGATTTTATATTATTTGGACGAACCTAAAACTGCTGCAATGTTGCAAGATATTGCAATTAATGAATATAAATTGGCATGGAAAACGAAGTCGGATATAAATGCAAGACTAGTATGGTTACGACAATTAGGACTTGTGAAATTTCAAGATTTTACTCTTTTATATTTTTTAACTGATTTGGGAAAAGAGTTTGTTAAGAACATAGAGATTGTTGAGCCGATTAAACAAGATTTTTCATTTGACGAGACAATAGATGAAAGTGAACTTAAAATTTCGAATTGGGCAATTGGAAGTTGTGCAAATGTGTCTAGAGAAAGGAAAGATTCCATAGGCTATATTATTGGAGATATGAAGCAATTTCAATCGACAATTTCGGAATATATTCAATTGATTAGTGGCAGAAAAACTTTTGATCAGATACTGGAATATACCATAGAGAATTATGATATTGCGGCATCGTCATTGAGATCTTTTCTTACAACGCTGACTAATATGGGCATTATTGAGAGAAAGTCTGCAACGATTTATGATACAACGGATACAGCAAAGACATGGGGAGAAAAAGAACGAATACTTGATTTGCTATGTATTATGCATATGAAATTTGGCTTTATGTTTGAAATGCTAAGTGTGTTAGAACATAGAAGTATGTCAAATAAGGAATTAGCAGCAACAGCAAAGGTTTCTTATGGATTTAAAAGAGAAAGCATTGATGAAATTCGTAAGAGAGTATCTATCTTTTTAACTGCCAAGTTAATTAGAAATGATTCTATTGATACATATACTATCACAAGTAGAGGAAAGAAACTTTTAAGTTTAATTAGAGTAGATGAACCAATCGTTCTTGATGTTAGCGTGGAAGATGATTTGAAATACGAGAGCGGTCTGAATACGCAATTCTTTACCGAATTACGTCTGGCCGCAAAAGATTCCAGTAACTTTGAAAGGTTAGAAAAGCAAGTAAAAGTTGCTTTTGAAAAATTAGGATTTGAGGCTCAATGGCTTGGTGGAACGGGAAAGACGGATGTATTGCTTAAAGCCACAGGTAATTCATCGACAACATTTTCTGTTACAGTTGATGCAAAGTCGACCATGAGTGGAAATGTAACGGATGGGCTTGTAGACTTTGATACATTGGAGGAACATAAACGTAAGCATAAGGCTGATTTTTCTGCCGTTGTAGGTGGCAGTTTTCAAAATGCAAGACTAATAAAGAGAGCAATTGAACACAAGGTAGTGTTGATTGACATAGATACATTAGAAACTTTGATTAGAAATCATTCAGATGTGCCTATACAAGTAACTGCTTATAGAAAACTATTTAAAAATCCTGGGATTGCAAATGTGTCTCATCTGGAGGAAGAACGTGAAAAAATAAGAAGGTATGGTCGACTTCTTCATACTGTAATGGATTGCTTGATTGCCGAAAGGGAAGATGAGGTGACGCAAGGAATTTTACAAGAAAGAGATATTTATAGATCGCTAAGAATAAATGATAACTTTTCTTGCGCTCCTACAATTGATGAAATATCCGCGATGCTTCAATTTCTTGCTTCTCCGTTGATTGGTTGCGTGGAAAAATCAAAAGAAGGATACTCGGCAATTGGGACACTAGATGATGCTGCTCAAAAATTTAATTTTTATTCGAGAATGTGCAAATAGTCGTGGATTGTTGTGTATAGACCCTTTGATTTTAAAAGTTGTCTATTTTGCAGCAGGTAATGGGATGTTGGGCTGTTGCAAGAGCAGATAGATTTTGGCTTTATGTTTCGATTTTGAATATAATATTGGGGGGAGGTTCCTATGAGCAATATACTAAAAATTAATGATAGTAGAAATTTAGTTACAGAACAGAATGGTAAAATTGTAAGAGAATGTCAAAATTTAGTTGAGGTGACAGAAGAAATGTTGCTGGATGTACGAAAAGAAATTGCAAATACTAAAACATTTAGTGTGCCGATTTCTGAACTGGCTTTATTAGGAACTGGAGTAGCGTCTTTAATTCCGGCTTTAAGGACAGTAACACAAACAACAACATTTAATACTCAAGGCTTATATCAGCTCGCAAATGCAGGAGTAGGAGATGCTTTGAAGATGGCGAAGAATGGAAACTTTTGGGGGGCATTCAAAACTGCAGATGGGGCATCGAAATTTGCACAACTTCAAGCAGCAGAGCCTCTTTCAGCCACTAATATGGCAGTAATGCCTATTGATCCGGCAACGATGATGATGGCAGTAGCATTGTTTACGATAGAGCAACAGTTAAAAGATATAAAGGAAAAGCAGAAACAAATTCTGTTATTTTTTGAAATCGAAAAAGAATCGGAGATTGAAGCGGATGTCGAGATACTGTCTAAGATGATTACTACATACAAGTATAATTGGAATAACGAGCATTTTGTTTCAAGTAATCATAAGATGGCGTTGGATATTCAGAGAACAGCCAGAAAGAATATGATTTCATATAAAAAGAAAGTTGCAGAATTACTAGATTCCCCCAAAAAGATGGTTGCTCAGGCAAAAGTAAAATCTGCTTTAAGCGATTTACAGAAAAAATTCGAATATTACCGATTGGCGTTATATACTTTCTCGATGGCTTCATTGGCTGAAGTTATGCTTAGTGGTAATTTCAAAGAGGCATATATTGCTGATGTAAAAACAGAGATTAAGAAATTCTCATTGGAATATAGAGATTTATTCACAGAATGTTCCATGTATCTTGAGAAAATGATTTCAGTATCTGTAGAAACAAATGTCATGAAAGGGCTTGGTGTTGTAAGTAAGGCAGTAGGAAAGTTTATAGGAAGTATTCCAGTTTTGAAAGAAGGACAGGTAGATGAGTTACTACAAGATGAAGGAGTTCATTTAAAAGAAAATGTTCAAGATATGCAGAAGAATATACTGGAAGCATTTGCGACTCTTCATAATCCAGAAACGGGTGTCTTTATGAATAAAATGGATGATATGATTCGGATTTATAATTATACTGATAAAGTTTGTTTTGATGATAAGCAAATATATCTTATTGCAGGGTAAGATAATGAGAAATTGAGAAATTCGAATAAGAAGGAGTAGAGTGTGGAGGAGTTTTCAGAAAAAAGTTTATTATCACTTGGAGACTATTATGTCTATGGTTTGATTGCTCCTAGGAATAGGAAAATATTTTATATTGGTAAGGGAATAGGCAATAGAGTTTTTGAACATGAACGAGAAAGTCAAGGAAATCCTGAGAGTGAAAAGTTGAAATTAAAGACGATAGCAGAGATTAAAGCAGCTGGTTTGGAAGGCGAAAAAGTTATTATTAACTGCAACCTGACAGAAGCGGAAGCATTTGCGGCAGAAGCGGCATTAATTAATGCGTCTAATTATGTTGAAGATACTAGGCTAACAAACATAGTTGCAGGACATCATTCAGTGGAGGCTTTGGTGATAGATGATTTTGAAAAATATATGGAGCAGAAGAGTTACAGGAATCAGATATCCGACATAAGATAATGATTATCAAGATAAATGAACTTTATCAAAAAGGAATGGGGCAGATGCTCTTTATGATTCGGTTCATGGTATTTGGCGAGTATCACTAGAACGTGTAAAGATAGTGGAATATGTTTTTAGGGTTTACAATTTGTTAATAGTTGCGGTATATAAACCGATAACGTGGTATGTCTGTAAAGAAGCATTAGAAAAGTTACCAAGCCATGTTACATAGTTGACTTCGAAAACGAAGAACAGAGTATTTTTTATAGATGAAGGATTTGAACAGCATGCGTTATTGGATGAAGCAGAGAAGTTTTATTTATATAAATCTATTGCAAAGTTAAAAGAGAATCAGAGTTCACAAAATCCAGTTACATATTTAGAACCAGCAGAGTAGAGCAAGATCCACTAATGTATTACCATATCGCAATTTTATTGCTGAATGTTAATCCTATGTAGTCTCTTGATGAGGGATTTCATTTCCCAATACCCATATAATTGACTACACGGGTAAAACAAGTGAATATTATTTTACGGAGCGTCTGGCGAGAAGCTGGATGCTTTTTTGTTTACAATTATAATTGTGTTTACTCTCACCAAGTGGTGCAATTACATTCTGTAAAAGCCATATTGGAAATCGAGGGTATGGGAAAAGTGAAATTCCCATCAAGATGGTAACTTGTAAGAAGAACAATTTTCAGAAACGGACAAATTGTTAAACACAAGTGGATCTTGCTCTTAAAATAAAATATTTGTATATGAATGAAACAAAAGAACAGATTTCGTATTATCAGTTTCCGAAGTTTTATTGGAATTGCCGTTGAGTCAGAATGCAAGAATTGTTTATCGGCTGTTGTACGATCGTGCCAGATTTTCAGAAAGAACAAATGGATAGATGAAAACAGGAGGATATTTGTTGTGTTTCCGATGGACGAATTATCGCAGAAAACAGGAAAATGTCAATTATCAGTTAAGAAAGCGTTGAAAGAATTGGATGAAGTCGGATTGTTAATCCGTAGATCAGGTGGATTTTCCAGACCTCGCCATATGTATGTTCTTGTCCCCCAAATGGACGAAATCTGCAATACGGTACAATTGCAACCGGATGTAAAAACGTCTGCTATACAGGCAGGAAACGAACTTTTGATCATTGATGGTCTGGGGGCAGAACGAAGGAGTGAATATACGGTGGAAAATGTATTCAGTGTGATAGATCGAAGATATCGTTCAAGATGGCTGTTGATTGTGACAACAAACCTACCATTGTCAGAAATAAAAATAGAAGCGGATATAGAGAAGCGAAGAAATTATGACCGGATTTTGGAGATGTGTATTCCTCTAAAAGTTGATGGTGAAAGCAGATGGGAAGCTATTGTGGTTAATAATGTTCATACCATGAAAAAGATACTGAATATTTAGGACTATTTCAGCAGAGAGTTTCATAGTAATGGACAAGGAGTAAGAGGGAGGAGGTGGAAGCTTCACCGTGGCAAGGAAAAAGTTAAACTATCGGTTTCATAATCCAAATCCGGTGGAAGTGACCGCCGATTACATATTGAAGGTATTTATAGATGTGAATGAAAGAAAGGTGGAAGAAGCGATTCGAGAAGCGGGGGAAAATCAGACGATCAAAGTTGACAACAAAGATAGAGATTAAAGGTATAGAAGATTTTAGATTTCAAATGTTAGGTGTTTTGAGTATCGAAATTATCAAAAAATAGAATTACAAAGTAATATATGAGAAAAAAACTCAAATATAGTTTACAAAATGGGAAAACGGCGTATAATAGATAGTGAAAAAACCAAAAAGAAATTTGAGTGGAGGTAACTATTATGTTATGCCAGTTTACAGTCAAAAATTATAAAAGTATTCGAGATGAAGTGACATTTGATATGCAGGCTGCAGCTATCTCTGAGCATGAAGATAAAATAATAAAAGATAAAGACGGAGAGCAATTTTTACCCGTTTCTTCCATATATGGTCCAAATGGCGGAGGAAAATCCAATGTGTTAGAAGCGTTACACACATTGGCAGCTAAGGTATTACGTCCGCTGTATGCAACGGGAGATAATGAAGAACGTGTTTTTCTTCAGAAAAAAATGATAATCGAACCATTTGCTTTTTCTGAGAAAACAAAAGATGAGCCAACAGAATTTGAAATTTTCTTTCGTACAGAATTGGCGGAATATCGGTATATTCTTCATGTAAAAAGGGACGTGGTTGTTTATGAACGCCTGGATCGCGTGAAAATGGATACGGGCAGAAAATCTGCATTGTTTGAGCGTGATGAAGAAATTGTATTAAAAGGTGTGTTTGCAAAATTAAAAATAAGTGACGAATTATCCGAAACACTGCCATTGTTATCATATCTTGGAATTACTTATAAAAAAAATGAAGTAGTTAAGGACGTGCTTGGATGGTTTGAATACGGAATAGATTTCCTAAATTATGGGAATCCGATTGAAGAACTTCGTATGGCTGTATCAAATTCTGAAGAGGTAAAACAATTGATGCTTGAAATGATTCAGGAAATGGATTTGGATATTGTGGATTTTCGTGTAATTGAAGATGAAAATGACAGAATTGACGTATACACCAAACATAGGGTAGAGGGATATGAAACCGAATTGAATTTACTGGAAGAATCAAGTGGAACGAAAAAGCTGTTTGGTTTGATGCCGTTTATTGCTGCAAGTTTATTAACAGGAACTACTTTGGTAATTGACGAACTGGATGCCAAAATTCATCCGGTATTATTACGTTATATTATTATGATGTTTAGCGATATGAGCATCAATAAGGAAACGGCACAGTTGATTTTTACATCGCATGATTTATCCACGATGAACAGTGACGTGTTCCGTAGAGATGAAATATGGTTTGTGGCGAAAGGAAATGCACAGAATTCACAATTGTATTCCTTAGTAGAATTTAAGAATGAAAAAGGTGAATCTGTCCGCAAAGATGCCAAATTTGACAAGCAGTATCTTGAGGGCAAGTATGGTGCCGACCCATATCTTAGACGAATCATAGATTGGGGGAAGATTCATGCCTAAAAAAGCCAGAACGGAAATATGGAGGAAAAAGCGCCGTCAAGAGCATTTGGAAATGAAGAAATACAGATATTATATTTTCTGCGAAGGACAGGCTACTGAACCGAAATATTTTCAAGGATTTAAAAAGTTGATAGAAGAAAATCCCATTTATCGGGATATGGTATTGATCGAAATTGAACCTTGTCAGGCAGAAACCATGCGAGTAATCGGAATGGCGGAAAGGTATGTGAAAAAGAACAAAATTCAGAAAGGACAGATCTGGTGTGTTTATGATAAGGACAGTTTTCCGGCAAGTGATTTTAACGGAGTTGCACATCGTGCAGAACAGCTAAATAAAGAAAATCCGGAACTTCAATACCATACCGCATGGAGTAATGAATGTATTGAATTTTGGTTCCTCTTGCATTTTGCGTATTATACGGCAAATAATTATCGGAGAGAGTATGAAGCGTTTTTAAATGATAAATTTAGAGAATTAGGAATTGGGAAATATAAGAAAGATTTAGATGATATTTTTGACATTCTGATGCAGAAAGGTAATCCAAAGTTGGCAATCCGATATGCGAAGCGAATCATAAAAGATGGACAAGATAAAACACCGGCAGAGATTGCACCGGGAACAAAGGTGTATGAGTTGGTGGAGGAATTGGTGAAGTATTTGCCGGAGAAACATAAAGAAAAATTTGTTTCAGAATAATGATAAATAGCAAAGGAGATATCATGAGTGATTTATATACAACAGAACTTTTAGATTTGGGTGCAGCATTAACAGAATTAGCAGTTAAGGGGACTGCTACCCCGCCGTATCAAGCAAAATAAAAGCAATTAAAGAAAAAAAGTGTTGAGAAGATACAAAACACATATGATGAAATTATTAATGAATTACTGAATGAACGAGAAGAAGCAGTACGTATTGCGCAGGCCTATAAATCGGAGTTGGAAAAAGTTGTTATTAGTGATGAAGATATTAGACACCTACATAGTACTGTTTCGCGTATTTTAGAAATTATAAAAGAGTCACAGATGGCAAATGTAGAACCTCTTGGAGAAGAAGCCGTAGAAATTGTTAAAAAGCAAGTGGAATCTTATGAACAAATTAAAGAATTGATTAGTGTTGATACATTAAAAACAATGCAACTTTTATGGTTTAATTACAAAGCGGCAATTGGAGAACCATTAACTCTTATGCTTAAAAATTTTATATTATCTAAGATTGTTGAACCTGATTCGTTAGTTGCTCTTCAAAAAATAGTGACGCCAGAAATGGTTGAGATTTTAAAAGATCAAACAGCGTATGAGAATTTCAAGCAAATAGTGGGAATATCTTAGTCGAAGTATAATAAAATTTGTAGGGAATATGTGGAGGAAAAAGTGAAGATTAAAGAAATACATTTAGAAGAATTTAAGAGATTTACGGATTTGACAATAAAAGATATGCCAGAAGAGGCAAAACTTGTGGTTTTGATAGGACCAAATGGTTGCGGTAAAAGTTCTTTATTTGACGCATTTAAAACATGGCATCGTTTAAATGGATATAATAATGGGACTGATAATGCATATTGCAAGAAAAATATGGAAGATCCTAGAGAATCATATCAATTAGTTGATGTAGAGTTCTATAAGGATATTTCGAATATTTCTAGAGAAAAAAAACGAAAATATTTTTATTTTAGAACTGCATATAGAAATTCACCTACAGTTACTGTGCGTTCTTTAGAAAAAGTAAATTCGCCATTAGAAACAGTAGACAATAAAATGATGATTGAAAATGATTCAACGGTTAATGATAATTATCAACGTCTGATAGCGGAGACTTTATCAAAAGTGTTTGACAAAGGTTATGATAGTGTAAAGGTTGAAGAGTTAAGAGAAGAATTGATAGGAAAAATTAGAAAATCTATCAAGAATTTATTTGGTGATTTGGAATTACTGGAAATAGGGATGCCGACAGATAAGCCGGAATTTTATTTTAAAAAAGGAACAACTGAAAAATATAGTTATGAAAAATTATCAGGCGGAGAAAAAGCAGCATTTGACTTATTGCTGGATTTGGTTGTTAAATCAACATTTTATGGAGATACTATTTTTTGTATAGATGAACCAGAAGCACATATTCACACAAAACTTCAAGCTGCATTATTGAAAGAATTGTATAATCTAATTCCAGAAGATGGACAGTTATGGATAGCAACACATTCGTTTGGAATGTTAAAGGAAGCTAAAAAATTATCAGAAGATAATCTGAATAAAGTCGTGTTTTTAAATTTTGACGGATATGATTTTGATGATGTGGTTGAAATGACACCATCGGGATGTGATGAAACAATTTGGAATAAAATGCTTGAGATTACGTTGGACGAATATGCGTCTTTTTTAACGCCAGAAACAATTGTTTTTTGTGAGGGCACGAATAAAGGGCATAAAAGAAGAGATTTTGACGCGAGGTGTTATTCGGAAATATTTAGGAAAAAATATCCGAATGTATTGTTTTATTCATTGGGGAGTTGTAATGATATTGAAAAAGAGAAGAATGCAATTATAGAATTTGCTTCAAAATTATCCCCTAATACTAAAATTATACGCCTTATTGATAGGGATGATCGAAGTACAGAGGAAATAATGGATTTAGAACAAAATGGAATTAAAGTATTAAAAAGAAGACACATAGAATGCTATTTATTAGATGATGAAGTATTGGAAGTGTGGTGTTCAGCATGCGGGAAAGAGGATGAGAAGAGGGAAGTTTTTGGAATAAAACAGCAATGTATGGCGGATAGTATACAGAGGGGCAATGCGGAAGATGACATAAAATCAGCATCCAATGATATATGTACAAAAATAAAAAAGTTGTTTGGCTTGACAAAATGTGGGAATAATGGTGAGACTATCATGAGAGATACAGTTTCTAAATTGTTTACAGAAGAAATGCAGGTATATAAAGAACTTGAGCAAGAAATATTTTGGTAGTTGAAATAGTGCATTATTTTAAGACATTAATAATAGGTTGTTTCCATGAAAAAAGTGCCAGAAAAATATGAGTGGTGTATATTTAGAAATTGTGAACAGAGGTCTATTGAATTTTTTCAATATTCCTCTGTTTTACTGGTGCGCCTGGCGGCGCAGGTTTCTTAAGGGTGCAAGTCCCAAATCCGCCCGGTAGCGGGAAGGATATAGCCGAAGGCAAGGGTGTCTACCGTGAGGTAGAATCTGAAGGAAGCCGGATGTGGGGTGCAAATGTCAACCACTTTTTTACATTGTTAGGTAAGATGTTTTTTACATCCCTTAGTAAGCAGATTTTTACATCGTAAGGTAAGCACTTTTTT
>OGYY01003341.1_pt1 | contig 10373 bp, 14 predicted proteins | sample 1576671 | NCBI WGS metagenome assembly OGYY01 (sample SAMEA3541593, study PRJEB24748) | human gut metagenome | biome: human gut; feature: human-associated habitat; material: faeces | place: China | collected 2012 | reverse complement strand
CATCATTTAATTTTGTTTTCTTTTTTCGATTTTGAAAAAAGAAATTGGTGCCTCCGGACGGAATCGAACCATCGACACGGGGATTTTCAGTCCCCTGCTCTACCGACTGAGCTACAGAGGCGTAACCGATTGTTCCGCTGACAGCAGATGCGGAACGTCAGTTATTATAGCATCCCGCCTCTGCCTTGTCAAGACATAAATGGAAAAACCGGATAAAATTTCTCCTACCGATTCCGAAGCCGTTCCTGCAGCCGTATCAGGCGTTCCCGCCTGAGCTGGGTTTGTTCCACATCGATAGTATACGCACCTTCGGACTCGATTATGACATCGCCGGGAGCAATTGTGGAGGGAAGTTGATCGAGCGGAATAACAAGGCATTCTTCCTGTTCGTTCTGGAGGACAGCATGGTTCTCTTCCAGACGGTCTACAACAAATGTCATGCGGCTGTTTTCTCCTCTCCCTTTTCCAGCCCGACGGTCAACTGCCGGCCGTCGGTGGTGATGACGACAGCGCCGTCCCGATCGGTACGCCACGTGTGGACGCCGCTGTCTTGCAGGACGGCCAGCGTTTCCGGATGCGGATGCCCATAGCGATTGCCGGGGCCGCAGGAAATGACCGCGTGGGAGGGGGACACCGCCTTCAAAAACGCCAGGCCGGTAGAGGAACGGCTGCCATGATGGCCGACTTTGAGCACATCCGCTCGCAGGTCGGTTCCGGTTTCGAGCAACGCGTTTTCCGCTTTCTTTTCCGCGTCTCCCATCAGAAGAAATCGCCTGTGGCCAAACGTGACGCGGCAGACGACGGAGCGGTTGTTGCTTTCCGTAAAATAATCGGCTGGCCCCAGAATGTCAACGAACGCCTCGCCTAATTCATACGTTTGCCCGGGCACGGCTTCGATAACGTCAATATTCTGATCAAGCAGGGCCGTGAGCAGCCGTTCATAGCTATAGCTGGCGGGCGTATCCTCTTCCCGGGGATAGGTCATTAAAACGTGACCGACGGGAAACGCCTCCAGCACGTCTGGAAGTCCGCCGATATGATCGGCGTCAGGATGGGTGGCAACGACATAATCGAGTTCCTCCACGCCCTGGCCTTTTAAATAGTCAACGACCATCCCGCCGTCGGACGGTTCCCCCGCGTCAATCAGCATTTGATGATCCCTTGTCTGGATCAGGGACGCGTCGGCATTGCCCACATTCAGGAAATGCACCTGCATTTTCCCCTCCGGCAGGAGCTGTGTTTGAGATAAGCCGCTCCATTCCAGCAGCCGCGTCCAGGTCATGGAGGGCACGACCGGCTGGGGAAGGTAGCTGTTAATGGTGATGACGAGAGCGGCAAGCAGCACGCCTGCAGTCAGAATACCGATGGCGGCACGGCGGCGCCGGCGCGAGGCGGGACGTCCCATGATAATACTCCTTTTAAGTTAGAATTTTCGTTTGCTTTCCATAACACGACCAATAATGCGTACTTGCTGCGCGGAGCTTCCCGCAAAACGGCGGACGGGATAATACGGGTTGACGCTATGAAGCTCCAGCCCCTCAGACGTGTACTGTACCTGCTTGACAGTACCTTCTTCATCGTTGATGACGGCAACCGCGTAATCGCCGCTGTCCACCGCCGGCTGCTTGCGTATCAAAACCAGATCTCCCTCGTTTATCAGGGGAGTCATGCTGTCTCCCGTAACCCGAAACCAGCAGTAATCTTCGCCAGGCTGTACGGAGCCGGCGGCAGCCGGCTCATAACCGACAATTTCTTCAAAAACCGCCCCGCCATAACCAGCCCGCACCGCTCCCAGTATAGGCAGCTGCACGGCGGCTTCTCTATCTGTCATTAGGGAAAGACCGTCGGGCAGGGGGCAGGGAGAGCCTGTTCCACCGGCAAGCCATTCCGGCGATACACCGTAGTGCCGGGCCAAAAGGCTGAGGGTAGCGCGGCTGATTTTGGCGGTTTCCCCGCGTTCCCACCGCATAACGGTGGATTTATTGACGCCCAGAACACGGGCCACCTGCTCCAAAGTTTCCCGGTGCTGTTCACGGCACTGCTTGAGCCGCAGAGAGGTAAGAGATGAGGAAGAGCGGATCATAAATTGGCCTCCTAATGAAACGGTTCGATACTGCGGAATTATACTGGAATTAGTATAACACATTTTGCAACCCGGTCAATTATTTTTTTAAAAAAGTTGCATAATGCACTTGACAAGAAAGAAAATTATGGCTATTATAGATTTAGAACATTTGTTCTTAATTGCTTATAATTTTTACACATGAGGATGTGTATCGCCTCCGGACAGGCCCGACCGGAAAAGAAGGTACGATATGACTTTAAAGGATGTATATACGGCGGCTGCGCAAAGGCGGCCGGATACGGAAATACTGATTTATATGGATCGCCCGGCCGATATCTACTGGATCGACAACCAGCCGTCAGCGCTGGTCAGCGGATATTTTACCGCTGTTTTGCAGGAAGATGAAGACGTACTGATCTTGGTGGCCGGGGAGAAAGCGGGATGATAAAGTGGATTTAAGCCATGTGGGTAAAGTGCGGGCGGCCATTCGGCGCGCTACGCAATACGCACAGGAGAATCATGTTCCCTTGACGGCCGAACGGCTGGCAGCGGAACTACAGATGGATGGAGATACCTACCGGACATATATCGATCCGGCCTATCAGCCGGAGGACCATGCGTGGGCCCCCTCCCTGCAGGCCATTCGCATTGCCAATACGCAGGCGGTTGCCAGTGTGTTGGAGCATGCGCTAACCAAAGGCTCTGGCGTGAACATGCACCTGATGTATCTGAAACAGTATGCTGGATACGAGGAAGCCACTGTTGGCGGCGGAAAAGGCGCGGTCGTGTTCTGGGGAGAAGACCATATTTCCGAATAACACCAAAAAGATGGACTAAGAGGATACGACTATGATGAAAATTGCATTATGCAACGAGAAAGGATACGCCGTGAAAGATTTAATTGATGCGTACCAGCATACGCTGGAGGCGCTGGAAAAAAGACGAGAGGAGCTGTGCGGGCGGCGGGGGGAGTGCGATCGCCGGATTACCCTGATCGATTTTGAAATTGAAGAGATCTGCGAGGTGCTGCGCACACTGACAAAATACAACTATGACGAAGGATCGACAGGACAAGTCTGACCATATCCGCAGCCAGGAAGCGGAAGGCGGGATGGTGTACCTGCCGGAGATTGTGGGCCGGGGCTATGGGGAATTCTGGAACTGCCGCAAACGCTACCGGGTGATCAAAGGGGGGAAGGCATCCAAGAAATCATCCACGGCCGCACTGTGGTATATCCTGCATCTGATGAAATATCCCGAGTCGAACCTTATGGTGATCCGCAGCGTCTATCGGACGCACGAAAGCAGCACCTTTGCCCAGCTTCGGTGGGCGATTCGCCGGTTGGGGGTGGAGCATCTTTGGGAGGCGTCGCGCTCTCCCCTGGAACTGGTTTATCAGCCAACCGGCCAGCGAATCCTGTTCCGGGGTATGGATCGGGTGGACAAGCTGGCGTCTACTACGGTGGAACGGGGTTATATCTGCTGGGTATGGGTGGAGGAGGCCTTTGAAATCCGGCGTGAGGAGGATTTTAACAGGCTGGATTTATCCATGCCGCGGGGGAAAACGCCTCCTCCACTTTTTAAGCAGACTACGCTGACTTTCAACCCCTGGAGCGCGCAGCATTGGCTGAAACGCCGTTTCTTTGACGAACCGCATCCCGATGTGCTGGCCATGACCACCAATTACCTGTGCAATGAATTCCTGGATGATGCCGACCGCGCCGTTTATGAGGATATGCGCCGCCGTTCGCCCCGGCGGTATGCCGTGGCGGGACTGGGGGAATGGGGCGTGGAAGAAGGGCTGGTGTTTGAAAACTGGCGGGTAGAAGAATTTGACATTCATACTTTGCAGTCCCCGGAGCGTTACCGCCATGTGTTTGGGCTGGATTACGGCTATGCCAACGACCCAACGGCGTTTATCGCGGCGGCGGTTGACCCGCAGGATAAACGGCTGCTGATTTACGATGAGCATTATGAAAAGCGTATGCTCAACAGCGATATTGCCCGCATGATCCGTCTAAAAGGGTACGCAAAGGAACGTATTCGCGCGGACAGCGCGGAGCCGAAATCCAACGAAGACCTGCGGAGAATGGGGCTGAACCGGTTGACCGCTGCCGCGAAAGGACCCGACTCGGTGCTCAACGGCATTATGCGGCTGCAGGAATACGAGATGATTGTAAAGCCGGCCTGCACCCATACCATAGCGGAGCTGTCCGCTTACTGCTGGGAGCAGGACCCGACCGGCCGCCGTTTGAACCGACCGGCCGACCGGGATAATCACCTGATGGACGCACTGCGGTATGCAATGGAGGATATCCGCTATTATTCATCGCGCCCGACCCGGCCGGTGGAACAGGGGATAGGAAACGGCATCCTGCCGGCGCATTTTCACGGGCGTTGGATATAAGAAAGGAGACAGACAATGGCATTTTTAATGGGAATGGGAGGGTTTGCCGCCGCACTGGCGTGTTACCTGATCGGGTTTTGGAGGGGCCGCGCCGCCGGCCGCAGCCGGGAGCCGGCACCGCCGCCACCGTCGGTGATCGATGATAAGCGGCGGCAGGAATGGTACAACTTTCTGCATTACGACGGCAGCCGGATGCCTGCTGCCCACAAAACCGATGATTAACAGAAAGGATGTGATGGCTTGCCCCAGGTTAGCATGACCCCGGAACAAGTCTTTCGGGAGTATGAACAAGGTATTGCGTATAAAAACGGGATGGGCCGCCGCGGCCTGTACGAGCAGAACCGGATCAATGAGCGTTTTTTCGCCGGAGACCAGTGGCGGGGAGCCAACTGCGGCGATGAAAGGCCTCTGGTGCGGTACAACATTATCAAGCGGATCGGCGAGTATAAAATGGCGGTGGTGGGATCGGCTCCCATCAGCGTACGTTATTCCGCCGAGGGATTTTCCCATACGGCGGCGCTGAGCCAGACCGCGGAGACCGTGAAAGGACGGCTGGCAGAGGAAGGGACGGCTGGTTGGCCGCCTTCCTCCCGCGAAGAGGAAACGGCGGTGGTGATGTCAGCTCTGTCCGATTATTTTCAGGTTACCGCGTCCCGTGTGCGTCTGAACGATTTGAAGGAACAGGTGCTGCGTAACGCCTACCAGTCGGGAACGGGAATTCTTTATACATACTGGGACGACCGGATCCGCACGGGATTGTATGCGGACAAAAGCCGGTCCCAACCGATTCGAGGGGATATTGCCTGCGAGGTGTTGGATGTGGAAAACGTGTATTTTGGCGATCCGACCACGGACGACATCCAGTCGCAGCCCTATATCTTGATCGCCCAGCGGCGGACGGTGGGCGAGCTGCGCCGGGAGGCTCGCCGCTACGGGCGAACGGCGGCAGAGGCGGCCGCTATCCGGCCGGATGAGGATCGCCAGTATATGGCCGGCGATCCGGCCCAAGGGGAGCCGGAAACAGGCAAGGCTACGGTGCTTACCCGTTTTTGGAAGGAATGGAACGAGGACGGCTCCGCGTATACGGTGAAAGCGGTTAAAACCTGCCGGGGGGCGGTAATCCGCCCGGCGTGGGAGCTGGGAATCCGCCTTTATCCGCTGGCGAAATTCAGTTGGGAACGGCGCAAAGGTTGTATCTACGGTGACAGCGAAATCACCTATCTGATTCCCAACCAGATCGCCATTAACCGCATGATGACAGCCTCCGTGTGGGCGGTGATGATGATGGGCATGCCCATTATGGTGGTCAACGGCGACGTGGTGACCCAGCCGATCACCAACGATCCGGGCCAGATTATCCCGGTGTATGGGCCGGCTGACGAGGTGGACAAGGCGATACATTACGTCAAACCGCCGGATTTTTCCCCGCAGTTTGACGATCTCAGCGCCTCGCTGATTGTCAACACGCTCAACCAGGCGGGGGTGAACAGCGCCGTACTCGGCGATATTACGCCGGATAACACCTCGGCCATTATTGCCGTGCGGGAAGCGGCCATGATGCCGCTCAACATGATCGGCCAGCGGTTTTATGGTTTTATGGAGGATGTGGCCCGCCTGTTCGCTGAATTCTGGGTGACGCAGTATGGACACCGAAGCATTAAAATGGAAGACAGCCGCGGCATTTGGTATCTGCCCTTTGATGGGGAGCGATACCGCGACCTGATCCTCAGTGCCCGTATACAGGTGGGCGCCTCGTCGCTTTGGAGCGAGAATCAGGCAGTGCGAACCCTGGATAATCTGTTTGACCGGCAGATGATCGATGTGCGGCAGTATCTCGAACGGCTTCCGGGAGGCATTATCCCCGATTTGGGCGGGCTGCTGCGCGATCTGGATAAAGCCGGGCCCCCGGTACAGGAAACCGGAACCGGGACGACGATATAAAGGAGGATATGGATATGACGGAGAACGGGCTGGAACGCTCGGTGGAAAAGGAAAGCGTTTTACCGACAGACTCAGAGGAGCCGACGCCGCCGGATACGACGACAGATGCGGCGGTACAGGAAGAGGTAACGCTTCCGGAAAGCGGCGGCGCGCCGGAAAGCGGGCCCGGAGAAGACGAGGCTCCCGGCACGGGGAATTTACTGGAAAAGGATGACAGTGAAGGAGCGCCGGAGGTTGCGCGGCTGGCGGACGAATTTTTGCGGCTGGCGGATGAGATACCGTGGGTCGCACAGCCGGAGGATCTGCCGGACGAAGTGTGGGAGACCGCGGCGCAGGGGGTTCCCCTGCGCGATGCATACCTGCGCTTCTGGTTTGCCGAGTGGAGCCGAAAGCAGGAGGCAGCGGCCGTACAGGCGCGCACGGCTGCCGGTTCCGCCGGTTCCCTGCGGGATATCCCCGATGATCCAAGGCCGGAAGAGGCTGCCTTTACGCGGTCCTTCCTGACGTCGATGGAGTAAAGTTCCCATTATAAATAAAAAGGAGAATGACTATGAATTTGATTACCTTTGCGGAAACCATGACCGGCGAGCTGGATAAAGCCGTTGTCAGCAAACCGGTTACCGGCTTTTTTGCGGACAATGGCCTGCGCAGCCGCTTTGTGGGTGCGAAGACTGTATTGATCCCGGAAATGGACATGTCCGGACTGGGAGATTACGACCGGGATACCGGGTTTGTCAAGGGCACCATCACGGTGTCCAGCCAGCCTTATACCCTTCAGATGGATCGCGGCCGGTCTTTCCAGCTTGACCGGGAGGACAACGACGAGACCGGTGTAGCCGGGCTGGCCGGTCAGGTGCTCGGAGAATTCGTCCGCACCAAGGTGGTGCCGGAGATGGACGCTTACTGTCTTTCCAAGCTGGCCGGCCTGGCGGTGGCCGGAGAGCAGACGGTGACGGGTACGCCCAAAACGCAGGCGTTTGCCATGCTGACCGAGGCTATCGCCAAGGTGCAGAATAAGGTGGGTTATGACGAGGAACTGGTGGCGTTTGTGGACGGCACCATGTGGAACGCGCTGCAGAACAGCGCCGAAGTGAGCCGGCATATTGAAATGACCGCTTTTAAAAAAGGCGGCGTGGAAACTCAGGTCCACTCCATTAACGGAGTGGCGGTGCTGCCGGTGCCGGATTCCCGCATGAAAACGGCGTTCACCTTTTATAACGGCGTGGACGAGGCGCAAAAAGAAGGTGGCTTTGTCCCGGCGGAAAACAGCAAAAGCATCGGCCTGCTGGTGCTGCCCAAGCGGGCGGCGTCCCTGGTTAAAAAGACCGAGCAGGTCCGCACCTTTGACCCGGCCCGCAATTTGCAGGCGGATGCATGGAAGTTTGACTACCGGCTGTATTACGACCTGTTTGTCCGCAACAGCATGACGGAGAGCTTGGTGGCTTACGTCTACTGATCCAAGTAAATGGGCGGTGAGGGCGGGATGACGATAAAGGGAAGCGAGGAATTGAGATGACGGGACAGGAGATCCTGGAACAGGCGCTGCAGCTCTTGCATTATACGGATGCGGACGGACAGCCGGAGAGCCGGTTTCAGGCGGATACCAGCCGCATGGGACTGGCGGCTGTCAACCAAGTTTATGCGGATCTCTGGTTTATGGAACGTATGGAGGCGTTTGAACCGCTGGCCGGGTTGGAGGAGACGGTACAGATGTCCAGCCAAAGGCTCTATGAGGCAATGCCCCTAGGAGTGGCCATGTGGATAGCACAAGCCGATGGAGACAGCGCCCGTCAGGGGGCGATGGCGGATGCGTATAATCAAAAACGGGCGCAGTGTGCTGCACCGGCCCGCCGGCGGGCCGATGTGATTCCCTGGGGGGAAGGACTATGAATTATTCCGCAATGACAACACCGGAGAAGATGCGGGTACGTTTTCCAATGCCTTCCGGCGGCGTGGATTGCCGCCCCTTCGTAGATGACCGGGATATGACCGTTATGGCGGAGGGGCTGAATGTCTGGTGGGAGCGGGAGGCCCTGCGGACCCGGCCCGCGGTAAAAGCGGACGGACAGCTCGACAGGCAGCCGAACTCCCGGATTTTTCCGCTCCCAGAGCTGCAGGAGGAAACTGCTGCCGGGTCGTGGTGGACGCAAACGTATACGCAGGATGGGGAAAACCGCCTTCAGGTGTATCAGATCGCGCCGAACGGACAGGTGACCCCACTGGGCCGGGAGCCGCTGGCGGCCTCCTATGCCGTGATAACCGCCGACTTGAGGGGGTGGCTGGCTATTACGGATACCGGCTGGTATCGGTTATCCGGTTGGCAGGGACTGTGGTCACGCTGTGAAAACCAGGCGTATGTGCCGGTGGTGATGCGCCATGCCAGGGGATGCCTGAGCACGGAAGTCACGCCACCGGAGGGAGAACCCTACGAGCAGTATAATCGCTTGACGGATCGGTTTTCCGCCACGTATACGACGGACGGCATTGCCACCCGGTTTTATCTGCCGGTAAACATCCTGAGCGATGAGGAAATTACCGCCTCATACACCGGCCCTGACGGCCGGCGGGTCGTACACCGCATCGCGGCCGGACAAACGCAGGGCGCGACGGGAGATGACGGCCAGGTCTTGCAGGTAAACCGGCAGGCCGGATACGTGCAGTTCCGCGAACGGACACAGGATGCCGACTGGGCCCCGCCGGTGTGCGGACGCAGCGACAACCTGACGATAACCGCGGCCAAAGACGGTGTGAGCGGCCGGGGACTGATCCAGGGGATGCGGCGGGGTCTGTGGTTTGGGGGTGACCAGAACCGGGCGGCTCTGTTCCTGACCGGTGATCCCGACGACCCGTCGCTGATGTGCTGGAGCGCGCCGGGGGAACCGCTGTATATTCCATTCAGCCACTGCACCCGTGTGGGGGAAACCCATAGCGCCATTACAGCCATGGCGCGGCTGGGGCGTCAGATCATCCTGTTCAAAGAGCGGGGCCTGTACGCCATGTCCGAAACCAACGTACTGGAAACCGGCCGGCGGCGGTTTCCCATTGCCGCGCTGCCGGGGAAAAAGGGATGCGTACATTCGGACACGATACAAGGCGGCGACGGTCATCTGCTGTGGCTGGACGCCGAGGGGCGGGTATGCTGCCTGACGGCCGGCGCCCTGCACGACAAGCGGGAGCCGACCGTCGTTTCGGAGCCCATCCAACCGCAGCTGGATGCCGTTGAATCTTTTGAACAGGCATCCGCGGTTTGGTGGCGCGGCCGTTACCTGCTGCGCGCCGGACATCAGATATGGACGTTGACTCCCAGCGCGGGGGATAGGCCGCCCGTATGGCAGAATTGGCGGCTGGATGACCGGTTGGAGCCGGTCTCCTGGTCGGCACAGAACGAACGGCTGACGTTGCTCTGCCGCGACACGGAGACCGGCCGGCCGGTGTGGAGGATTTACACATTTTCTCCGGACGATGGTCAGGATCGACTATGTATCGAAGGGCTTACGGTGGAACAGGCCATCCCTTTCCACATCCGCACACGGCTATGGGATGCCGGTACTCCCTGCCGGTTCAAACGCGTTGAGTCTGCGGAACCCGTATGGCATCTGCCAGCGCGCACGACGGTGGCCCTGATAACGGATCGCGGGACACAGGCGCGCGGATATCCGCATACCGCAGACGATAACAGGGGGAGATGGCCTTTACGCAGCAGTCCGGTACGGTGTGTCGGCCTGGATATCACCGGCGCGGGAGAGATGGTATGGCGGGATATTACGTTCAACTTGTCTTTGCATCGTGAGGTGAGACGATGAAACAGCCTTATAAAAGAAAAGCGGTTGACATTCGTGCCATTTCCCACGAAGTACTGAGCCGACGGCTGCTCCGACGGCTGAAAAGAGCGAGTACCCCGGCGCAGCCTGGATATGGCAGCGTCGATATACGGCACAGTAAATAACACTGTTTAAAAGC
>OGYY01003329.1_pt1 | contig 10400 bp, 9 predicted proteins | sample 1576671 | NCBI WGS metagenome assembly OGYY01 (sample SAMEA3541593, study PRJEB24748) | human gut metagenome | biome: human gut; feature: human-associated habitat; material: faeces | place: China | collected 2012 | reverse complement strand
GACGGATAACTGCGTGCGGGCAGACATAAGCACATCTGTTACACTGGATACAGTTTTCCGGATTCCATACAGGAACGTTAACTGCGATACCACGTTTTTCATATGCAGCAGAACCGGATGGTGTTGTACCATCTACATAATCCTTGAATGCAGATACAGGTAAGGAGTTACCTTCCTGAGCATTAACTTTAGCCTGGATATTGTTAACGAAATCGATAACATCCTGACGTCCTTCTGTTGCATGAGTCATATGAAGACCTTCGTCCTCAGCGTTCTTCCAGCTTTCCGGAACCTGGATCTCTACAACCTGTTTAGCACCAGCGTCGATAGCTGCCCAGTTCTTCTGTACGACATCATCACCTTTACGTCCGTATGTTGCCTTGGCAGCAGCTTTCATAAGGTCGATTGCCTGATCTTCCGGAATGATTCCTGTCAGTTTGAAGAATGCAGACTGAAGGATTGTGTTGATACGTGTTGGTCCCATGCCAGTTTCAATACCGATCTTAACACCGTCGATTGTGTAGAATTTGATATTGTGGTTAGCGATGAAAGCTTTTACCTGTCCTGGTAAATGTTTCTCAAGACCTTCCATATCCCATGCACAGTTAAGGAGGAATGTACCACCGTCAACAAGTTCCTGAACCATGTTGTATTTGTTTACGTAGGATGGATTATGACATGCTACGAAGTTTGCTTTGTGGATCAGGTATGTGGATTTGATCGGTTTCTTACCGAAACGTAAGTGGGACATTGTAACACCACCGGACTTCTTGGAGTCATAATCAAAGTAAGCCTGTGCGTACATGTCTGTGTTGTCACCGATGATCTTGATGGAGTTCTTGTTGGCACCTACTGTACCATCAGCTCCCAGACCCCAGAATTTACAGTTTGTTGTTCCTTCAGGAGTTGTTACGATCGGAGCACCTGTCTCAAGGGAAAGGTTAGTAACATCATCAACGATACCGATTGTGAATTTCTCTTTTGCAGTGTTTTCATAAACAGCTACGATCTGTGCAGGTGTAGTATCTTTGGAACCTAAACCATAACGTCCGGAGAATACTTTTACGCCGCCGAATTTGCTGTCTTTTAATGCTGCTACAACGTCAAGGTACAGTGGCTCGCCAAGTGCACCCGGCTCTTTAGTTCTGTCAAGAACTGTGATCTGTTTTACAGATTCCGGAATTGCATCGATGAGTGCCTGTGCGCAGAATGGTCTGTAAAGACGAACTTTAACAACACCGACTTTCTTTCCTGCTGCTGCAAGGTAGTCGATTGTCTCCTCGATTGTATCGTTTACAGATCCCATAGCAACGATTACGTGTTCTGCATCAGCAGCTCCGTAGTAGTTGAATAATTTGTAATCTGTACCGATCTTAGCGTTAACTTTGTCCATGTATTCCTGAACTACTGCCGGAAGAGCATCGTAGTATGGGTTACATGCTTCTCTTGCCTGGAAGAAGATATCAGGGTTCTGAGCGGAACCTCTCTGGCATGGGTGATTTGGATTCAGGGCATGGTTACGGAATTCAGCGATTGCTTCCAGATCTGCCATATCCTTAAGATCTTCATAATCCCATGTCTCGATCTTCTGGATCTCGTGAGATGTACGGAATCCATCGAAGAAGTTGATGAACGGAACTTTACCTTTGATTGCTGAAAGGTGAGCAACAGGTGTTAAGTCCATAACTTCCTGTACAGAAGATTCGCAGAGCATTGCACATCCGGTCTGACGACAGGCCATAACGTCTGAATGATCTCCAAAAATTGAAAGTGCATGAGAAGCAAGTGCACGTGCAGATACGTTGAATACTGCAGGTAACTGCTCACCAGCGATTTTGTAAAGGTTTGGGATCATAAGTAACAGACCCTGAGATGCTGTATATGTTGTTGTTAAAGCACCTGCTGCCAGAGATCCGTGTACAGCACCTGCTGCACCAGCCTCAGACTGCATTTCAGTTACCTGAACTTCCTGTCCGAAAATGTTCTTTCTTCCCTGGGTTGCCCATTCATCTGTTGCTTCCGCCATAACAGATGAAGGAGTGATCGGGTAAATAGCGGCTACATCTGAGTATGCATATGAAGCATGAGCAGCTGCATGGTTACCATCCATGGTTTTCATCTTTCTTGCCATAGTTTGTTTTTCCTCCTTAAAGGTATGATGAAAATAATATTTCTAGACACAATGTGTCTAAAAGTCCATATGACATTATAGCATAATCTTCCAATGATGTCTATTTTGATTTTTGTATATTATCACATACAAAGATTACCAGTAAGCATAAAAAAAGCCAGCCAGATACTCCTTTATGGAGTCTGACCAGCTTTTTAGCATATTACATTTCCGGCATGAGAACTTCCTGAAGGGATTTTCTCTTAAGCATTTCCCACACCCCCTGCTGAATCTCACAGAGTTCTCTGTGCATGTAGCAAGGAAGATGATCTCCTTTTCCATCTGTTGGACACTCATAACCTGAAGCCATACATTCTATAATGAACAAATCCGGGTCAATAGCCTTATATACGTCAAACAGAGTCAGTTCACCAAGTGATTTATTCATGGCATATCCACCATGGACTCCGCGATATCCTTTCACAATACCGGCTTTCTGAAGTTTCTTTAGTATCTTATAGGCAAAGGGAGCGGTAATGGATTCCTTCTCGCAGATTTCATTAACGCTAAGGCGAGTTTCCCCTGACAGTGCCCGAAGAACTCTTGCTGCGTAATCGCACTCTCTTGTAATAAACATGTCTGTACCTTCTCCTTACTGGACACAAATCATACTGATTCTTATATTATGTCCCTTTTCTTCTCTTCTCCTCCCAGTATGTTCAAATTATAGCAATTTTCAACTTCTATTTCAATAGTTTTTTAATTTTTTTAACATTAATTTCACACTATTTTTAGTTATCGACTGTTTTTAGACGTTTATTTATTTCCAGGCAGATTTCTTCCGCTGTCCGATTGTCTGTTTTTATAACAAAGTCTGCAGCAGCTTCATACTTGGGACGCCTTGCCTCCATCAATTCTTTTATGTATTCCGGATTCATATTTTTTTCCAGAAGAGGTCTGTTGTGGCTGCCTTTCACTCTTTCGTAAACAGTCTCTGGTTCTGCTGTCAAAAGAACAATCGTTCCATTCTTCTTCATCTCATCTACATTGCACTGACGCATTACAGTTCCTCCGCCACACGATACTACGATATTATCCATGGCAGAAATTTTTTTTACAAGTTCGGTCTCCAGATTCCGAAAATATTCTTCCCCTTTTTTTTCAAAAATTTCTGGAATGCTCATTCCCTGTTCCTGAACAATCTGCTCATCCATCTCAATTTTGTCAAAACCGCATACCTCATGCAGGCAATTCAGGATCATACTTTTACCGGTTCCCATAAAACCGGTAAGATATATCTGTTTCTTCGGCATAATTTTTCCTCCAGTTGAATGCCAGGGAAGCAGCACCGTACACCACCTTTTAGAAAAAACTTCCGGAGCTTTTATTCATTCTGGCATTATATTCAGCCATTATAACAGCGGCTTTTTTTTTTGTAAAGTCTAAGGTTTTTGGATTTTGTGAGTTTTCTCCATGTTTCTGCTGTAAAACAGCCTTTAAACAAGAAATAATTGTTGCAAATTTGCCAGTTTACGATAAAATGAAAATCGGCTATACTTATCATTATATGTGTATTTATAAGGATAACGTTTTAATATAGGAGGAAAATATGATTTCAGCAAACAATATTACTTTGCGAGTTGGAAAGAAAGCTCTTTTCGAAGATGTTAATATCAAATTTACAGAAGGAAACTGCTACGGACTTATTGGCGCCAACGGTGCAGGAAAATCTACATTTCTGAAGATTCTTTCCGGTCAGCTGGAGCCTACCAAGGGCGACATTGTGATCACACCAGGACAACGTCTCTCTTTTTTACAGCAGGATCACTTCAAATATGATGCCTATACAGTTCTCGACACTGTAATTATGGGTAACCTTCGTCTCTATGAGATCATGAAAGAGAAGGAAGCCATTTACGCCAAGGAGGATTTTACCGACGAAGACGGAATCCGTGCCAGCGAGCTTGAAGGTGAATTCGCAGAGATGAACGGATGGGAAGCAGAATCCGATGCTGCTACTCTTCTGAACGGTCTTGGAATTGACACTGAATTCCACTATGCACAGATGGCTGACCTGACCGGTAGCATGAAGGTCAAGGTTCTTCTTGCACAGGCACTTTTCGGAAATCCTGACATTCTGCTGCTGGATGAGCCTACCAACCATCTGGATCTTCCCGCGATTGAGTGGCTTGAAGAATTCCTGATCAATTTTGATAATACTGTTATCGTGGTATCCCATGACCGTTACTTCCTGAACAAGGTTTGTACACAGACTGCTGATATTGATTATGGTAAAATTCAGCTGTACGCAGGTAACTATGATTTCTGGTATGAATCCAGCCAGCTTCTGATCAAGCAGATGAAAGAAGCAAACAAGAAAAAAGAAGAGAAGATCAAAGAGCTCCAGGAATTTATTTCCCGATTCAGCGCTAACGCTTCCAAGTCCAAGCAGGCAACCTCCCGTAAGAGAGCCCTTGAGAAGATCCAGCTGGATGACATGCGTCCTTCCAGCCGTAAATATCCCTACATCGACTTCCGCCCAAACCGTGAAATTGGAAATGAAGTTCTCATGGTCGAAAATCTTTCCAAAACCATTGACGGCGTGAAGGTTCTGGATAACATTTCCTTCACTCTTGGACGTGAGGACAAGGTTGCTTTCGTTGGTGCCAATGAGCAGGCGATCACTACTTTCTTCAAGATCATCACTGGAGAAATGGAACCGGATGAAGGTAATTACAAATGGGGAATCACTACCACCCAGGCTTATTTTCCCAAAGACAATACTCAGGAATTCGATAACGATCTTACGATCACAGACTGGCTGACACAGTATTCTGAGATCAAGGACGCCACTTATGTGCGTGGTTTCCTTGGACGTATGCTCTTCCCTGGTGAGGATGGTGTGAAACGTGTCCGCGTACTTTCCGGTGGCGAGAAGGTTCGCTGCCTTCTTTCCAAAATGATGATTTCCGGTGCCAACATCCTGATTCTGGATGAGCCTACCAACCATCTGGACATGGAGTCCATCACTGCATTGAACAATGGTCTGATCAAGTTCCCGGGGGTAATTCTTTTCACCTCTCATGATCATCAGTTTGTTCAGACAACTGCAAACCGTATTATGGAAATCCTTCCAAATGGTACTATGATTGACAAGATCACTACTTATGACGAATATCTTGCAAGTGATGAGATGGCTAAAAAGCGCCATGTCTTTGAGATTACTGAAGAAGACGCTCAGGATAATTAAAACGCGTTTGAAAAGTCTTTCCGCAAGATATACGACGCAAATTTTCCAAACACATTCTTAAAAAGCTCCTCCTGTCAAATCAACTGACAGGAGGAGCTTTTTGCAGATATTACTGTTTACTTTTCTAGAGCGTGTTTAAAAAAGGGTTCAGGGTTTATTTACTGTTTCCTGCATATCCGCTTACCTTGATATAATCAGACGGATAGTAATAAGTTACATTGCCTTTCTTCGTGGTCAGAACACCTGTATAAGATCTTCCGGCAGAGCTCTGTGGAATCAGCATAAAATGATACTTGGTGCTTCCATTGGTAGTCAGATATTTTCTCTTATAGAGTTTGCCGCCCTTCTTATTGGTGTAGCGTCTGAATGCCACATACTTGGACTTGAAGCTGTAATTTTCATAAGAGGTTGTGTTTAATCTGCGATTAATGTTAGCACCCTTTTTAGCCGCAACAATTAATGGTAAAGTAGAAAGATTGCTTCCAGTTCTTGTCATCTTGATCCACTGACCTTTCTTGATGGTCCTTGTGTTCTTCAATGGACTGTGACTGGAACTCTGGTATGCTGCTGTAATCTTGCTCTTGGCATTCGGTGAGGTAATTTTCACGCTAAGCTTCACAGAACCTGATGTAACCTTAAGGCAGGCGATCATTCCCTGATTGGAAGAGGTGCTGCTCTTAATGTATGTGTTGTTAATGATCTGGCCGGAATCTGTTCTGGCGCCCTTCAAAGCTTCTGCTTCTCCGCCATATGCATATACAATATCATATCTGGTGCCGGAACTCTGCGGCTGAATGCGGTAACTGTAATTCGTAATCGCATTTGACTGAATATTGGTATTCAATAAATGAATACATCTGCCTGCTTTTACTGTGATCGGTTTAAACGATTTGGTTGCCGCTGATACCGGCAAGGTACAAAGCATGGTCATAGCAGCCGCTGCGACCCCGATCAATAGTTTCTTAAACTTCTTTCCTTCTCTCATAAATCCTCCTTGCTGCTCGTCTGGCGAGCTTAATATAATACATTTGCTGGTGGCTTTTGCTTACCGACCCCTTATCAGGAACACTTTATCATTTGTTTCTGATTCGCACTGCTGACTGTGCCAGAGTGTGTTTGAAAAAGGCATTTGGCATATAGCAGCATGCAGTGTTTTCTTTATAAATATTTTAGCATATTTCGCTTTGTTTTCTGTAAAATATATGTTTCTTACTCTTCTGCTGTGATTGCAGCCAGTTTGCCGCCTGTCACTTTCAGAAGATCCGCTACCGGCACTTTCAAGGTCAGGCCGATTCTCCCCCCGCTTACATAAATTTCCTGAAAATTTCCTGCCGAAGCATCAAAAACCGTGGGAAAAGGTTTCTTCATTCCAATAGGGCTGCAGCCACCGCGAACATAGCCTGTGATCTTCGTAATATCTTTCACATGGATCATATCAACTGCCTTCTCTCCTACTGCTTTGGCAGCTGCCTTACGATCCACTTCTTTCTCAATCGGAACTACAAATACATAATATCCGCCGCTTTCCCTTCCATCACAAGCGTTTTAAAGGACTGCTCATAAGGCGCTCCTGTAATATCCGCACAATGGATTCCATCAATAAATTCATCACATTCATAGGCAAGTGTTTCATACTTTACCTTCTGTCTGTCCAGCATTCGCATTGCATTTGTCTTTGCTTCTTTTGCCATTTCGGGTCAACCTCCTGTAATGTATTGGCATAGTAAAGTTTTACCATAGAATTATGTTTTCGTCAATGGAATCTGTCGGGCTGATTTTGTTCCAGAAAAAAAGGAGGGCCAGGACTTATCAAAAAGTCCTGGCAAGTATGAAAAAGAAAATATGATCTATACGATTAAAAAGGTTATCGCCTTTGTTTGATTATTAATATACCTGAAATCTGTGATGAAATTGTGAGGGAGATTTGATGGGTTTGTGAAAATTTCTGTGAGTAGAAGTCAAATTTTAGCACCCACATTATATATTATGCATTCAGAATTTCACCCACATTTTGCCCATACGGAATTACTTATGTGAACAGGACGTGGGCAGGGTCTGCGTGTTGACTTTTGCGGATAAAAAATGAGCACCCTGTATTTTGTACAGAGTGCCCAATTTCATTGCTACATAGCAATTATAGTTTATTCAATTATTAGAACTTACCAGCCTTAGCAGCTTCCTCAACAGAAACAGCTACAGCAACAGTAGCACCAACCATCGGGTTGTTACCCATTCCGATAAGACCCATCATCTCAACGTGAGCCGGTACGGAAGAGGATCCAGCGAACTGTGCATCAGAGTGCATACGTCCCATAGTATCTGTCATACCGTAGGAAGCAGGACCTGCTGCCATGTTGTCTGGGTGAAGAGTACGTCCTGTACCACCGCCGGAAGCAACGGAGAAGTATTTTTTACCCTGCTCGATACATTCTTTCTTGTATGTACCTGCAACCGGATGCTGGAAACGAGTCGGGTTAGTGGAGTTACCAGTGATGGAAACACCAACGTTCTCGTGATGCATGATAGCAACACCTTCCTGAACATCATCTGCACCGTAGCATTTTACAGTAGCACGAAGTCCGTTTGAATATGGTTTCTCATAGATTACGTTTAATTTAGCTTCTTTGTAATCGTATTTTGTCTCAACAAATGTGAATCCGTTGATACGAGAAATGATCTGGGCAGCATCTTTTCCAAGTCCGTTCAGGATAACACGTAATGGTTTCTGACGTACTTTGTTTGCTTTCTCAGCGATACCGATAGCACCCTCAGCAGCTGCGAAAGACTCATGTCCTGCTAAGAAGCAGAAGCACTCTGTCTCTTCCTCAAGGAGCATTTTACCAAGATTTCCATGTCCAAGACCTACTTTTCTGTGGTCAGCAACAGATCCAGGAATACAGAAAGCCTGAAGTCCTTCTCCGATAGCTGCAGCAGCGTCAGCAGCTCTCTTGCAGCCTTTCTTGATTGCGATTGCAGCACCTACTGTGTAAGCCCATGCAGCATTCTCAAAGCAGATCGGCTGAATTTTCTTAACCTGGTCATATACATCAAGACCAGCGTCTTTTGTGATTTTCTCAGCTTCTTCGATAGAGCTGATTCCATAGCTATTTAATACAGAATTGATCTGAGCAATTCTTCTCTCATATCCTTCAAATAATGCCATTTCTGTTCGTCTCCTTTCGCTTGTGGCTTACTCTTTTCTTGGGTCAATAATCTTAACAGCATCAGCTACACGGCCATACTGACCTTTTGCCTTCTCCCATGCAGTGTTAGGATCATCACCTTTTTTGATAAAGTCAGTCATTTTTCCAAGAGAAACGAACTGATATCCGATTACTTCGTTGTCTTCGTCAAGAGCAATACCTGTTACATAGCCCTCTGCCATTTCCAGGTAACGAACTCCTTTTTCCTTGGTAGCGTACATTGTACCAACCTGGGAACGAAGGCCTTTACCAAGGTCCTCAAGACCTGCACCAACAGCAAGACCGTCATCAGAGAAAGCACTCTGAGTACGTCCGTAAACGATCTGAAGGAACAGTTCTCTCATTGCTGTATTGATTGCATCACAGACAAGGTCTGTATTTAATGCTTCAAGAATTGTCTTACCCTGAAGAACCTCTGCTGCCATAGCTGCAGAATGTGTCATACCGGAGCATCCGATTGTCTCAATAAGGGCTTCCTCGATTACACCATTCTTAACATTTAAGGACAGTTTACAGGCACCCTGCTGAGGAGCACACCAGCCTACACCATGTGTAAAACCAGAGATATCTTCAATTTTCTTTGCATGGACCCACTGGCCTTCTTCCGGGATCGGAGCTGGCTCATGTTTTGCACCCTTAGCTACTGGGCACATGTTTTCAACTTCAGTAGTGTAAATCATTTTAAGACTCCTTTCAGTGTTGATTACTTAATCGTTGTTAAAGACCTAACAACCTAGTGTTATTTTCTCACAAAATCCTTCATTCGTCTAGTCATATTTTGCAAAATTTACGAAAAAGTTGTCGGTACCATTTATTGAACTTGTCTTGTAGAAATTTCATTTTCATGATAAACTACATAAGAACATTCCGATCACAGCTGCCACCTAGAATTTTCATAGCAAAAAGCATCCGGAAATACTTTATATTCAAAACAGGAGGACTTACATAGATATGTCATCGCAAACCTCAACTTCTTTTATGCCCGAAAAACTGAGAATCCTAAGCGGAAGTACCCTGAAGATGCTGGCTATGGCGATTATGCTGATCGACCATACCGCTTCTTTCCTTCTGCGTCACTACCCGCCAGCCATTGCACCCTGGTTTCAAATAGGCAGCACCACTTATTCCCTATACCGGGTAATGCGTGACGTGGGGCGTGCAGCTTTCCCTATTTTCTGTTTCCTGCTTGTGGAAGGATTTCTTCACACCCATAACCGTTTTAAATATGGAAGAAATCTTCTGATTTTCGCCTGTATTTCAGAAATCCCATGGAATTTTGCACAAAATGGCACTCTGCTGTATCCAGATAAGCAGAACGTTTTTTTCACCTTATTTCTGGGATATCTTGCATTCTGCCTGGTCGAACGCTTTGAAAAAAATGCTTCCATGCAGCTTTTCTGCATGTTGTTGCTTCTTGCAGTCTCCTATTTTCTCAAAGCAGATTACGGATATAAAGGCTTTGTATTTCTCCTGATCATGTACTGGCTGCATCAGCACAAACCTGCACAGGCAGTTATTGGAAGCTGCTGGCTGATCTATGAATGGAAGGCTTGCTTTGCTTTTATCCCTTTGAATATGTACAATGAAAAACGAGGATTTATTCAGGGGAAATGGGTAAAATATCTCTTCTATGCTTTTTATCCGGTACATATTGCTATACTGACCGTAATCCGCAAGATGTGGTTTGGAATTTAGAACAGCTATGATATAAAAATTATTTATGGACATGTCCAGAAAAAACGGCTTGACAGAATTCATTTTCTGCCAAGCCATTTTATTATACTAGAGCCTGTTTGAAAAATCATTCCCGCAATCTGCACGCCCCACTTTGTGGGAG
>OGYY01003325.1_pt1 | contig 10408 bp, 9 predicted proteins | sample 1576671 | NCBI WGS metagenome assembly OGYY01 (sample SAMEA3541593, study PRJEB24748) | human gut metagenome | biome: human gut; feature: human-associated habitat; material: faeces | place: China | collected 2012 | reverse complement strand
TTCGCCATCCATGGCTCAGTGGCGGTTTGTTTGAACATCGTGTTCAAACATTGCTATTTTACTTACAGAACATCAAGTACTTCTACGTTTCAAACATATTTATATTATCAGAATGTGGCACTTCCATATATATACAATTCACAATACGTTTTGCAAGTTTCTCCTCTATTTTTTTATTGAACCATTCTTTTTACCTTGTTGCCAGATGTAAAAGTCCAGCCAAATTATTTATTTTTCTTGTTTTGCTTGTCTGCCTTGTTTACGCCAAGCAAGCCCTTGATAATGAATCCGACACCGACGCCGATTGTGCCGAGGATCAGTGCCAGCTCCAGACCGGACATATAACGCATGGATACGTTCAGTGAAATCACAAGACACACGAAAAACGCAATGCATAATCCGATCAGTGAAAGTCCGGTCAGCATGTTCGGCTTCACAATAAATGCGATAAATGCCACAACGATGAGCACAATCAGAATACCTCCGACATTCACGCGTCCCATCCGGTAAAATAGCGTGAAGCTGCTCACAACGACGTTCTGCAAGAAGATAATCACGCCGATGATCGTAAGTACGATTCCCAATAAAAACTGTAATAATTCTTTCATTCGTTCCTCCCTATTTTCTCTTAGAAAATGATTACATACTTATGTCTGATTCTATCATACTTCGACAAAGCTGTACACACAAAAAACTGCTGCCAATGCTTGCATAACTTAACATTGACAACAGTTTCATTCTATCTTTATCAACAACTTTTATATCCTATCCATGCAGGCGCACCGCTGCCGCGATCCTTCCGGCAATCCACATGACCGACGCTGCGATCAGGAATATCAGAACAAAGCCATTCACCTTTTCTTTCCAACGCATCGCCACGATAATTGTATCTCCGATTACGGCAATGGCTACCGGAATTACATAGAATAGATTGACTGCATTTCCTATCAGCACTTTGTACATCAAGACTGCGAACGCTGCAACAAGTGCAAGTGAAACAACCGCCTCTATCACATGAAAGAGGATGGCTTTCTCAATTTCCGAATGATACATGACCGGAATTGCCATGGAAAATAATATCAGGTAGATTAAAGACATCCATAACAATACACGATCTTCCGCCTGTGCGTTTACGCATGCCGTCTTGATAACCAAAGCCGCAATCAGCATTCCGTAAGATGCAAACTGGATTCCCGGAATCGTATATTCCGTATGTACCATTCCGGACACAAGAATGACTCCTGCGGTTATGGAAAGCATCCGGTAATCAATGGAATGATACACATTTATATCCAGCGTAAATAATGATTTTAGGAACGCTGCATTCCCCACTGCCAATAAAACAAGAAATGCAGCAAGCGATAAGAACACAGCCAGATACACATAACTATTGAAGCCGCTTCCGAACAGTTTTACGTCCTTATCTCTTATAGAACGCACGATGCTCTGTGCGCGTTCTGCAAATAAAATGATGAAATATAACATAATCAGCCAGTTCATAACCAGTGCTGATACTCCAACCCGTAAATCCATGACAATTTCTCCTTCTACAACTCCAATGATGCAAGAATCTCTTTCAATGCATCTGCCGATTCCTTTAATTTCAGAGCCTCTTCGCCACTTAATTTAATCGGAATATCTGTCTCCACGCCATCCGCACCGACAATCGCCGGCATACTTAAGACCACATCCTCAATACCATACGCACCATGTATCATGTGTGAAACTGGCAGGATGGATTTCTCATCCCGCATGATCACCTCACAGATTCTCCTTACAGACATCGCAATTCCATAATACGTCGCATGCTTCCGGTTAATAATTTCATATGCACTGTTCCTTACCGCATCTGCAATTTCCCTCGTATTTTCCTTATGCTGGTAATGTCCACGCATCTCGCACATCTCACTTAACTCCACACCGGAGACATTCGCAGACGACCACGCAACGACTTCGCTGTCGCCATGTTCGCCCACGATAAACGCATGCACACTCCTGCTGTCCACCGACAAATGTTCACCCAGCTTGTATTTCAGTCTGGCACTGTCTAACACTGTGCCGGAACCGATCACCCGCTGCTCCGGAAGTCCAGATAATTTGATTGCTACCTGTGTCAGAATATCCACCGGATTTGCTACCACAAGCAGGATTCCACTAAAATTCCGCTTTGCAATCTCCGGGATAATAGACTTGAAAATAGCCACATTCTTGTTCACCAGATCCAGTCTTGTCTCCCCCGGTTTCTGTCCGGCTCCCGCGGAGATAATCACGATTGCCGCATCTGCAACATCGTCATAATCTCCTGCATAAATCCGCATTGGAGAAGCAAATGGGATTCCATGGCTGATATCCATTGCCTCTCCCTCTGCTTTGTTTCTGTCTGCATCAATCAATACAATCTCTGTAAATAACCCACTCTGCATCAAAGCGAAGACGGATGCCGATCCCACAAATCCACAACCGATCATAACCGCCTTTTTTGCATTCACTTTATTATTTCCCATAAATGGTTCCCCCTTTCATATATACAGTGATTTAATAACGATAATTATTACTACTTTAGTATAATAATAATTCTATAATTTGTCAATTTGTATTTATAAAAAAACACGCAGATCACTGTCCTCTATATGTTTTGTTTCTACTATATTGTCAATAATAAAATTGTAATTCTATTTGTTTTTGAAAAATAAACACTCTTCCTCATTGCACTGTACACCATCCGAATTTCGAAGATTCAGATGGAATACGTGACCACTTTCCGGATGGCCCGCACCAAACGCCCGCGTTACATGTGCTACACCTATATCATTCATCCTCTTATCCAGCTCTATCGTGTGAAACCGCAGATCATCATTCACACTGTACATCAGATACGCTTCCGGAAAATCCGCATTCATATATGCTAACTGATCCATGAACAACTGGTACTGTTCTTCAGACACAACCAGCGTGCCATCTTTCCTGAGATACCAGTTTGAGATCATGTCATCCCGTTTTCCCATGTCGTATGCACCACAATTCAGGCAAACACGAACCGGCAGCTTATCATAGGTAAAATAATCCAGTTTCTCCCGATATTCCTGATTTGACGCAGCAATGCAATACTGCGCAGTGAGCTGTGCTCCCGCCGAATCTCCCAACATGAAAAACCGATTCATATCCAGGCCAAACACCCGCGCATGATCATCAATATATTTTACGAGATATGCTACATCCTCTATGGCAGACGGATATTTATTCTGCGGTGCCAGACGATAATTAAAATTCACAACTACGAATCCGCTTTGTGCCAAATGACAGCAATAATGGCTATACAGTTTCTTATCTCCATAAAACCAGCCACCACCATGCACACTGACAATCACCGGATATGCTTTATCCGAGTCTCCCATATAAGATGCCGGCACACAAAGATCAAACAGACTGTTCGATACATAACTGTCTGAATCAATGTCCGACGCATCCCCGGATGATGCATACAATATTTCCCTTTGCTTATCCATCTTCCAGCCATCCAAAATCGCAGCAAACCGCTCTGCATCCAATCTTTTCTTATAATCTAAATTCTTAATCTGTACAATATTTCCCGGATATTCCAGATCTTTGTCGCGCAATCCATCATTCGCCATCCACGCATGGCGCATGTTCACCCATGGCGGAAGTTTTCTGTTCTCCGCTCCACGCTTCATAATCTCTGTAACATTTATCATAACCGATCTCCTCCTCATAATCGTCCCTTTGTCTTATGTTGTCCTCTTTTTTCTCTTATTCTCATACATAGACTGATCCGCCATATTAAGATAATCCTGCAGGCTTTTCTGCTTATCCGGCGTATCTATGAAAAACGCCCCTGGTAACATAAAACCCCGGGGCGCATTCAATAAATCGTCAGTTATAAATTAGTTACAGCGTTCATACCGAACCGTAATCGCTTTTATCTCCTTGGCTAAAGTCTTATTTAACGCTTTGCTGTCTACCCGCCATCTCCAATTGCTGCCAACCGAAGAAGGCGTATTCATTCTCGACCTGTTGTCTAAGCCAAGGTAATCCTGAATCGGAACAATACAGATTTTCGCATTGCTTCGCATGATTACACCAATGAGCGGAATATACATTTTATCTGCCGGTGTATAGTAATCACACAGATAATCTCTTGCTTTTTTCCTGCCTTGGTCATCGACCTCCTGCCACCAGCCGACCAGTGTCTCATTGTCATGCGTGCCTGTATACGCTACACAATTCTCAATATAATTATGAGGTAAATACTCCCTCGCCGAACCCGTATCTCTTGTGTCAAATGCGAATTCCAACACTTTCGTCCCCATGAACCCGCTATCCGCAACAAGCTTACGGACGGTATCCGTTATATAGCCAAGATCCTCCGCAATCACGGATTTTCTGCCAATCTTCTTTTCGATTGTATGGAACAAATCCATGCCCGGACCTTTCTTCCAACTGCCATTTACCGCGGTCTTATCCCCATATGGGATGGAATAATATTCATCGAAACCACGGAAATGATCAATACGTACAACATCATATAACTCGAAGCAGAATGAAAGCCGTTCGATCCACCATGCATACGCTGTCTTTTTGTGGTAATCCCAATCATAAAGAGGATTTCCCCACATCTGCCCATCCGCCGAAAATCCGTCCGGCGGACATCCCGCAACAGCCTTCGGTGTACATTGTTCATCTAACTGGAACAATTCCGGATGCGACCATGCATCTGCACTATCCAATGATACATAAATCGGAATATCTCCGATAATTTTAATTCCTTTTTTATTGGCGTAAGCCCTGAGCTTATACCACTGGTTGAAAAACTGGAATTGCATAAATAACTGAAAATCAATCTCGTCTGCCAGCTTCTCCTTATATTCACGTAAACCTTCTTCTGTACGACTATGAATTGCCTCCGGCCACTCAGTCCAGTTCATTCCACCAAAATGATTTTTTACCGCCATATATAAGCAATAGTCATATACCCACGCTTCATTCTTCTCTAAGAACGCCTTATATTCTGTACTGTTCTTATGCCCGCTTCTCTCACAAGCCTTGCGGAGCAATACATACCGTCCATTATATTGTTTTTCATAATCAACAAACTGTTCGTCTGTTCCAAAGTCAACACTATCACATTCTTCTCTTGTCAATAAACCTTCGCTAATTAATGTTTCCAGATCTATGAAGTACGGATTCCCGGCAAATGTGGAAAACGACTGGTATGGAGAATCTCCATATCCGGTAGGTCCCAAAGGTAAAATCTGCCAGAACGTCTGACCGGCTTCCACTAACCAATCCACAAATTTATATGCTTCTTTGGAAAAGCAGCCAATTCCATACTTTGATGGCAGACTGGAAATCGCAAACAATATTCCTGCTGTTTTATCCATATATGTCCTCCATATACGTCAAGGCAAAACAATTATACTCTGCGTACGCTTTCACCCTCGATCAGATTGTGTGGGGCATAATCATGTTCACACCCCAGTGTATAATGTATATGCTTCATCAAAAGCTCCACACTCCGCTTCGCAATGCTGTTTATGTCCTGACCCATTGTTGTAATTCTCGGTGTGTAAAATCTCGATATGACTGTACCATCAAAGCCTACCACCGATATATCATCCGGTACTTTTTTACCGGCATCTTCGATTGCCCGAATTGCGCCAACCGCAATTGTATCTGACAGCCCAACAATCGCTGTCACATGTATGTTCTTTTCAAGTAACCTTTTTGTTGTCTCATAACCTGCCTCATACGAATACCGGCAAGCCATATAATTCTTATCCGGATCAAACTCCAGACCACTTTTTTCAAAGCCTTTTTTACACCCAAGATAACGCGAGAAACTGATCTGTTTATCTGAAATCTCGCCCCCCATTACGACAATATCTTTGTGTCCGTAGCCTGTTAAATACTGCACGAGCTCCATGGTTGCAGCCTCATCATCGACACATACGGAAGAAACATTGTCGAACGCTAACTCCCTTGCACTCGTAGTTGCAACAACACAGGGGATTTCAAGTTCATTCATACGTTCATCAAAAAGAGCTAAATTCGCACCGAGAAAAATAATCGCTTTTGAGGTTTTGTCACGAACGAATTTTAATGCCTCTGCAACCTCGTCCCCATCTTCATCGATAATCTGGCAGGATACAACCTCGTCCAGCTCTGACAGCAGAAGTGTAATCCGGTCAAGAATCTCCATGAAGAAACTATTGTGCCGGCCTTTCATGATAATTGTAACTGTATTTCCGCCACATCGTTTCAGCTTTCTGGCATTTCCGTTTGGTTCAAAATTGCTCTCTTCGATAATTTTCAATATCTTTTCGCGCGCTTTCTCACTTACACCCGGTTGTTTGTTTATTACTCTGGATACGGTGCCAATACCGTATCCAGATAATTTTGCTATATCTTTGATCGTCATATAATCGCTCCTGTAAAAATGTGATTATATATTAACCCTTAACAGCGCCAGCCGCAACCCCTTTGACAATATATTTCTGAGCGCATAAGTAGAATACAACAACCGGAATGATTGCCATGATCAGGCATGCCATAATCGCACCCATATCAACACGTCCGTAGCTTCCCTTCATGTACTGGATGACAATGGAAATTGTCTTGAATTCCTTAATATCAAGTACAAGGTATGGAAGAAGGAAGTCATTCCAGATCCACATTGCTTCCAGAATACCTACGGAAATGAATGTAGGCTTCATCATAGGAACTACTACACAGAAGAATGTCCGGAGTGGTGAGCAGCCATCAATCATTGCAGCTTCTTCCACTTCTACCGGAATTGATTTTACAAATCCGGTGAACATGAATACCGCAAGTCCGGCACCAAAACCGAGATATACAATCACGATTCCCCAAGGTGTATTCAGATGGAGGGAGTCTGCCGTTCCGGAAAGTGTAAACATAACCATCTGGAACGGTATAACCATAGAAAACACACATAAGAGGTAAATCATTTTTGTAAAAACATTCTTAACACGGGTTATAAACCATGCTGTCATGGAACAGCAGATCAGGATAACCGCAACTGAAAATACTGTAATAAATAATGTCCAGCCCACAGCTTTCAGGAAATCATATTGCGTAATTGCTGTCTTATAGTTTTCGAGTCCAACATAGCTTTCCTCTGTAGGCAGCTTAAATGTCTCAAGGTTGATGAACATCTTCGACTTCATCGAGTTAATCAATACGATAAAGATTGGAGCAACAAATATAATTGAAACGAGTGTAAAAAATAATGTTGCAAGTATTCCCATCACTTTCTTTTTCATTACTGCTGCACCTCCTTATCCCTTGTCAACTTTAACTGTAACAATCCAATCGCTACTACAATTATGAAGAACACAACTGCCTTCGCCTGTCCAACCCCTTCAGCTCCTACTCTGCCATAGAATGTGCTATAAATATTCAGGGCAAGCATTTCTGTCTTATGAAGTGGCTCACCACCTGTAAGAGCAAGGTTCTGATCGAATAACTTGAACGAATTCGTAATCGTCAGGAATGTACAAATTGTAATCGATGGCATCATGTTAGGAATTGTAATTTTAAACAATCTCTGCATTCTGGTAGCTCCGTCGATCATAGCCGCCTCCTGAATATCACCAGGGATCGCCTGAAGTCCCGCGATGTATACGATCATCATGTAACCAATCTGCTGCCAGCCTACAAGAATAACCAGTCCCCAGAAACCTAATGTTTCATTTAACTTCAGGGCTGTATCAAACTTCACGAAAATACCATCAAAAATCAGCTGCCATACATAACCTAATACAATACCTCCGATCAGGTTTGGCATAAAAAACACTGTACGGAAAATATTCTTTCCTTTGATATTCTGTGTCAACGCCAGAGCAACCAAAAATGCAAGTACATTGATCAACACAAGCGAAACGATTGCAAATAAAGTAGTGAATTTGAATGATCCAAGAAAATTTGAATCTTTAAATGCTTCTATATAGTTTTGTATTCCGACAAATTTTGCATCCTTGATTGTTGTAAAGTTACAGAAAGACAAGTAAATACCTTCAATAAAAGGAATAATAAATCCTATCAAAAATGCAGCCATAGTCGGTAACAAAAATATTGGCCAATATTTTTTTACTGCCTTTTCCATCTTATACCTCCTACGCCCTCGAACAACTACCTTCTAAAAAAGGGAGGAAATATATCCTCCCTTTTTAATTACAGGTTGTTTTATCAGGCTTCTTGATTCTAGTTTCCTGCTGCCTGACTCTCTGTAGCCCAGCCTTCAACGAATGCTTTCTTTACGAGATCCCAATTCGCATCTGTCTGATCGGAAGCGTATACAGTAAGAGCTGATCCTACTTCGTTCTTCCATGTCTCAGAAGGCATTGTTGTGAAGTTCCAGCTTACAGGTGTCTTGCCATCTGCAACATACTGGCTTGCGATATTCACAAGAAGGTTATCTGACTCAAGGTTCTTCTTGAATGGAGTAACAAATCCCATTCCGTCTGCTCCGGATGGCATTGCACCCTGTGAACCACAGATTGCCTTAAGCGCTGTATCGTCTGTAGCAAGCCATGCCATGAAATCTTCTGTTGCCTTGATGTCTGCTTCGGAAGCCTTAGCATTTACACACCAGTAGTTCTCTGTACCTGTACAAAGTCCCTGATTTTCTTCTCCGTCTACACCGATATAAATCGGAAGCATTCCAAGATTCTCATCTCCGACTGAGCTTATATCTGAGTATGCCCATGTACCATTCTGGTAAAATACCGCTTTTCCTGCTACGAACTCAGCAACTGCATCATCACCGGTCTTAACACTGAGCTGCTTAGGATCTGTAGTTGAGTTATTAATGTACAGATCCCAGATCTGACGGTAGTTATCCAGGTATGTTCCCTTGATTGCCTTTGTGTTGTTGATTCCGTCTGCCTGATACTCATAGTATACAGGAAGGTTTGCAAGGTGAGTCTTATATCTCCAGTCTGATGAACCATCCATACCTGCAGATGTAAATGCATCAAATCCAAGCTCATCACGTCTTGCTGTAATATCTTCTGCTACCTTCTTCAGATCTGCAAAGTTCTTGATGTCATCCATGGAATAACCTGCCTCGGCAAGAAGCTTCTTGTTGCAGATGATACCATAGGACTCAATAACATATCCGATACCTGCTACCTTATCGCCATCCTTCAAAGCGAAATCCTCTGAAGTAAGCTGCTTGTAAACTTCTGTGTCAGACAAATCTGCACAGTAATCTTTCCATGATGCTAAGCCGACCGGACCATTTACCTGGAACAATGTAGGGCATTCTGATTTACCCATCTCACTCTTAAGAGTTGTCTCATACTGACCGGATGCAGCTGTAACAACGGTTACCTTTACGCCTGTCTCCTCTTCGTAGATCTTGGCAAGCTCCTGCCACTGGGCATCTGCTTCCGGCTTAAAATTCAGGTAATATACCGAACCCTTATCCGCCGATGCATTCTTTCCTCCTGAAGTTCCCTTTCCTCCACAACCTGCAAACAGTGACATCATCATTGTTGCAGCTAATCCTAAAACTGCTAATTTCTTCTTCATGCTTTTTCCTCCTCTAATCATTTGATTTGTTTTGTTAATAGTTACGTATACGTCCTTTGGAAACGTTTGTTGTATCGTTTTTGGTAACGTTTCCATTTCATGAGTCAATGATACAACATTTGTAACCTTTTTGCAATCAAAAAAGTCAATATTTTGTTTATTTGGTCAAATTATACAGTGTTTTTAAATTTTTTTTGTTACTTATTACTAATTTCTGCGTGCATTGCTGGCAATGGATCCTATTTTATTATTTTCCAAATATCGTTATTATATTCAGCAATTGTACGATCGGATGAGAAAAATCCTGCTTTCGCAATATTCACCATCATCTTCTGCGCCCACGCCTTACGGTCCTCATATTCCTTATAGGCACGTTCCTTGGCATCAACATAAGAATCAAAATCAATAAATGTCATGAACCAGTCTTTGTTGAGAAGCTCATTATACAAACGATGCAGCATTTCTGCATTTCCAAGTGCTATCACTGCGTCGCTGATAATAAAATCAACGGCTTCCTTCAATACCGGATTGTTCTCATAATATGTTCTTGAGACATAGTCAGCCTTCGCATAATGCTCAATCACCGCATCACTTGACTCTCCAAAGATATAGATATTGTCGTCACCAACAAGCTGATGGATTTCAACATTCGCACCATCTTCTGTTCCGAGAGTAACCGCGCCGTTCAACATGAACTTCATATTTCCGGTTCCGCTTGCTTCTTTTGATGCAAGTGAGATCTGCTCCGAAATATCACAGGCAGGAATTAATTTTTCTGCAAGCGTAACATTGTAGTTTTCTACCATAACTACGTTCAGATACGGGCTCACTTCCG
>OGYY01003322.1_pt1 | contig 10423 bp, 8 predicted proteins | sample 1576671 | NCBI WGS metagenome assembly OGYY01 (sample SAMEA3541593, study PRJEB24748) | human gut metagenome | biome: human gut; feature: human-associated habitat; material: faeces | place: China | collected 2012 | reverse complement strand
CGCCTCTTCAGCCACTTGAGTATTTCTCCTTGCCTGATTATTTATCAGTTATTTAATTACTGCACTTGTGCAGTGCATTACTTATTATAATATAGTAACATTTATTTGTCAAATACATTTTTAATTGTTTTTTTCAATTATTTCTATATTTGTTTTTCTTTTGTTACTTTACTGTTTTGCATATTCTTTTATTGCTGTTTCGTATAAGTTGTTTCCCTGGCTGTCTATTACAACTATTGCAGGAAAGTCTTCTACATATAACTTTCTTATTGCTTCTGTGCCAAGGTCATCATATGCAATTACTTCACTTTTTTTAATTGCTTTTGATAATATTGCTCCTGCTCCTCCTACTGCAGCAAAGTATACGCTTCCATTTCTTACGATGGCTTCTTTTACCTGTTTACTTCTTTTTCCTTTTCCTATCATGCCTTTTAAACCTAAGTCAAGAAGCTTCGGAGCATACTTATCCATTCTGCTTGCAGTTGTAGGTCCGGCTGAACCGATTGGTCTTCCTTCTCTTGCAGGTGATGGTCCCATATAATAGATTATGTTGTTTTTCATTTCTATAGGAAGTTCTTCACCTTTTTCTAATGCTTCCCACATTCTTTTATGGGCTGCATCTCTTGCAGTATATATTGTACCTGTTATATATACATAATCACCGCTTTTTAATTCTTTTGCTACTTCATCTGATAATGGTGCTGTTATGTTTCTATTCATTATGGTTCTCCTTATAGTGTTCTGCTTATATGTCTGTTAACATGACAACAGATGTTTATTGCTACAGGTAAGCCTGCTATATGTGTAGGATATGTTTCTACATTAACGGATAATGCTGTCTGTGTTCCGCCTAAGCCTCCCGGTCCTATTCCTAATTTATTTATTTTAGTTAAAAGTTCTTCCTCTAATTCTTTTACATATGGAATTTCTGAATTGCTGTCTGCAGGCCTTGCCAAAGCTTTTTTTGCAAGTATTGCACATTTTTCAAATGTTCCACCTATTCCAACACCTACTACCATTGGAGGGCATGCGTTAGGACCGGCCTCTTTTACTGCTGTTAATACTGCATCTTTTACGCCTTCTATTCCATCTGCAGGTTTTAACATAAATACCTTACTCATATTTTCACTGCCAAATCCTTTTGGAGCTACTGTTATTTTTATATTTTCGCCCGGAACTATACTATAATGTATTACTGCCGGAGTATTGTCTTTTGTGTTTATAGGATCACTTACTACTGACTTTCTAAGGTAGCCGTCAACATATCCCTGACGAACACCTTCGTTTATTGCATCTTCTAAGTTTTCGCCTTCTATATGTACGTCCTGACCTATTTCAATAAAAACGACTGCCATTCCTGTGTCCTGACAAATTGGTATCATATCTTCTGCAGCTATTTTTAAATTTTCATCTAATTGCTCAAGTATCTGGCATCCTAATTTTGACTCTTCATTTTCCTTTGCTTTTTTAAATACTCTTTCCATATCCGGTGCTAGAAAATGATTTGCTTCTATGCACATTTCTTTTATGTTTTTTGTAATTTCACTTGAATCTATGTTTCTCATTTTACTTTTATCCTTCCGGCATTTTTATAAAGTAAAAGGCGACAATATAGTCACCTTTTAGTAATTATTAATTATCTTCAGAATCTGAATCTTCTGATAGTTCTTCACTACCTTCGTCTAATGTTTCATTTTCTTCTGATAATCTTGCTGCTTCTAATGCATCTGCTTCTGTAACACTTTCCTTAACTTTTGTTATACTTGCAACAACAATATCATCCTTGTCACCTGTATTCATTAATTTAACACCAAGTGTTACTCTTCCAAGAATTGAGATGTCGTCAACGAACATTCTAATTACAATACCTTCGTTTGTAATCATCATAATTTCGTTTCCATCATTTACTGCCTTAGCTCCTACAACCTCTCCTGTTTTATCGGATATCTTATAGCATTTTACACCCTTGCCGCCACGGTTCTGTAACTTAAAGTCTGTAAATGGTGTACGTTTACCCATACCATTAGCTGATACAATAAGAACACATTCGCCATGTGATTCTAACTGCATTGAAATTACTTCATCATCCTGATTTAATTCAATACCTCTAACACCCATTGCTGAACGTCCTGTTTCACGGACATCTGTTTCACGGAACTTAATTCCCTGACCTTTCTTTGTAATAAGCATAATATTATCATTGTTATCTGAGATAGTTACATCTATTAACTCATCATCTTCACGTAAAGTAATAGCCTGAATACCACTCTTTCTAATATTTGTATATGCCATTATAGGTGTTTTCTTAATAGTACCTTTCTTTGTTGCCATAATAAGGTACTTGTCTTCTTCAAATTCTTTCATCTGTACCATTGCAGAAATCTTTTCGCCAGGCTGTAACTGCAATAAGTTTACAATTGCCATACCTCTTGCTGTTCTTCCTGCTTCAGGTATTTCATAACATTTCAGTTTGTAGATTCTTCCTGTATTAGTTAAGAAAAGAATATAGTCATGAGTTGAAACCATAAACATATCTTTCATAAAGTCTTTGTCTATAGTCTGCATTCCCTTTATTCCCTTACCGCCACGGTTCTGTGACTTGAAGTTGTCTACAGTCATTCTCTTTATGTAACCTAAGTTAGTCATTGCTACAACTGTATCTTCTTCAGGAATTAAATCTTCATCAGATATATCTCCAACATTTATTCCTATCTTTGTTCTTCTCTCATCGCCAAACTTATCTCTAATAACTTCAATTTCTTCTTTTATTACTGTAAGAAGTTTGTTTTCATCTGCAAGAATAGATTTTAAGTAATCAATCTTTGCCATTAAGTCAGCGTATTCTGCTTCAAGGTCTTCTCTTGCCAAACCTGTTAACTGACGAAGTCTCATATCAACAATTGCCTGTGACTGTGCATCTGAAAGACCAAATCTTTCGATTAAGTTCTTCTTTGCGTCTGCAGTTGTTCTTGAACCTCTGATTATTTTTATTACTTCATCAATGTTATCAAGGGCAATTAATAAACCTTTAATAATGTGTGCTCTTTCTTCTGCCTTGTTTAATTCGAACTTTGTTCTTCTTGTTACAACATCCTTCTGATGTTTCAAATATTCATCTAACATCTGAAGAAGATTTAATACTTTTGGTTCTCCGTCAACTAATGCTAACATAATTACACCAAAAGAATCCTGTAACTGTGTATGCTTATAAAGCTGATTTAAAATAACATTAGCATTGGCATCACGTCTTACTTCAATTACAACACGTGTTCCTTCCTGGTCTGACTCATCTCTTAAGTCTGTTATTCCATCAACTTTCTTTTCTTTTACAAGACTTGCAATCTTTTCTACTAACTTGGCTTTGTTAACCATGTATGGAAGTTCAGTTACAATAATTCTGCTCTTTCCATTGTCCATTGTTTCAATTTCAGAAACTGCACGTGTTTTAATTTTTCCACGTCCTGTTCTGTAAGCCTGCTCAATATCTTTTCTACCTAAGATTGTAGCACCTGTAGGAAAATCAGGTCCCTTAATAATTTCCATAATTTCTTCTATGGTTGTGTCTCTGTTTTCCTCTACTTTATTGTCAATTATTTTTACAATTGCATTTATTGTTTCTGTTAAGTTATGTGGTGGTATGTTTGTTGCCATACCTACGGCAATACCACTTGTTCCGTTAACCAAAAGGTTAGGATATCTTGATGGAAGTACTGATGGTTCTTTTTCTGTTTCATCAAAGTTTGGTGTAAATTCAACAGTGTCCTTGTTAATATCTGCAACCATTTCCATTGATATTTTGCTAAGACGTGCTTCAGTGTAACGCATTGCGGCAGCACCATCACCGTCTTCTGAACCAAAGTTACCATGACCATCAACTAAAGGATATCTTGTATTCCATTCCTGAGCCATGTTAACCAATGCTCCGTAAATAGAGCTATCACCATGTGGATGGAATTTACCCATTGTATCACCAACGATACGGGCACATTTTCTGTGTGGCTTGTCAGGTCCGTTATTAAGTTCAACCATTGAGTATAGTACTCTACGCTGAACCGGCTTTAAACCATCTCTTACATCAGGTAATGCTCTTGATGCAATTACGCTCATGGCATAATCTATATAAGAGGTTTCCATGGTTTCTTTTAAGTCTACTTCATGAATCTTGTCAAATATCTTATCGTCCACTTATATTTTCCTCCTATATATCTAAGTTTTTAACAAATTTTGCATTTGCTTCAATAAATTCTCTTCTTGGCTCTACATCATCCCCCATAAGTATTGTAAATGTCTGATCCATTTCTGATAATTTATCTTCGTCAATTTTTACCTGTTTTAAAATTCTTGTATTAGGGTCCATTGTTGTTTCCCATAACTGACTTGCATCCATTTCACCTAAACCTTTGTAACGCTGAATCTTGTTCTGATTATCACGTCCGATTTCAGTAAGTATCTGATTTAACTCATCATCACTGTATGCATAATAGTTCTTCTTATTTCTTGTTACCTGATAAAGTGGTGGCATTGCAAGGTATACATGGCCATCCTTAATTAACTCAGGCATAAATCTATAGAAGAATGTAAGCATAAGTGTATCAATATGAGCGCCGTCAACATCGGCATCAGTCATAATAATAATCTTGTTATATCTAAGTTTTGTTATGTCAAAGTCTTCCTGAATCCCTGTACCAAAAGCTGTAATCATTGTTCTGATTTCCGCATTGTCCATAATCTTATCAATACGTGCTTTTTCTACGTTAAGAATCTTACCTCTAAGTGGAAGTATTGCCTGTGTTGCTCTTGTTCTTGCCTTCTTAGCTGAACCACCGGCTGAATCACCTTCGACTATAAATATTTCACAGTTTTCAGGGTTCTTATCTGAACAGTCTGCAAGTTTTCCCGGAAGGGCTGCCACTGATAATGCAGTCTTTCTTGTTGCTTCTCTGGCTTTTCTTGCAGCATCTCTTGCTCTTTTAGCCAAAACAGCTTTTTCACAAATAATTTTTGCAATTGCCGGATTCTGTTCAAGATAATAAGTTAACTGTTCACTCATTACACCTTCAACTGCAGCTCTTGCTTCACTGTTTCCAAGTTTCTGTTTTGTCTGCCCTTCAAACTGAGGATCTTCAATCTTTACACTAATGATGGCTGTAAGACCTTCTCTAAAGTCATCACCTGAAAGATTTTCTTCGTTTTCTTTTAAAATCTTGTTCTGTTTTGCATAGTTATTAAATGTTTTTGTAATTGCTCTCTTGAAACCTTCAACCTGTGTACCACCCTCAGGTGTGTTAATGTTATTTACAAAGCTTAAAGTGTTTTCTGTATATGCATCATTATGCTGCATTGCAACTTCAACATAAACATTATTAACTGTGCCTTCACAATAAATTACATCATCATATAATTCCTGTTTGCCTTTATTTAAGTAATTTACAAATTCCTTTATACCACCTTCATAGTGGAATGTTTTCTCTATTGGCTTTTCTTCTCTAACATCTCTCAATACGATTTTAAGATTTTTTGTAAGGAAAGCTGTCTCTCTTAATCTGATTTCAAGTGTTTTATAATCATAAACTGTATCTTCAAATATAGTGTCGTCAGGTAAGAATTTTACTTCTGTTCCTGTAAAATCAGGATTACAATCACCGATAACAGTTAGCGGTTCTACAACCTTACCATACTCATACTTCTGATAGTGAACTTTTCCACCACGACAAACCTTAACTTCTAACCATTTAGATAATGCATTAACAACTGAAGCACCTACTCCGTGAAGTCCACCTGATACTTTATATCCTCCACCGCCGAATTTTCCTCCGGCATGAAGTACTGTAAATACTACTTCAACTGCAGGTTTTCCTGTCTTTGTATTAATGTCTGTAGGTATTCCTCGACCATCATCTCTTACTGTAATAGAATTATCTTCATTAATCTGAACATCAATAGTATCACAATATCCTGCCAATGCCTCGTCTACCGCATTGTCAACAATTTCATATACTAAATGATGAAGACCTCTTGATGAAGTTGAACCTATATACATACCCGGTCTTTTTCTTACAGCTTCAAGTCCTTCCAATACCTGTATCTGATCTGCTCCATATTCATTTTCAACGTTAGTATTGTTACCCATTCGTAACTCCTTTCAGTATTTGCAATAACGGATTATATTTTTTATTGCTTTTTAAACAGTTCTTTCTTCAATTTTGCCTTTTGTTACCTGGAAAACTTTATTTATACTAAATCGATTTTCAATAAATTCATCTAAACCTGTACATGTTATTACAGTTTGAATTTCATCTAAACTTTTTAGTAAGTGATTCTGTCTGTCCGAATCAAGTTCTGACAAAACATCATCTAATAATAACACAGGTGTGTCATTAATCAAAGACTTGACCAACTCTATTTCCGCCAGCTTAAGCGACAGAGCAACAGTTCTTTTCTGTCCCTGACTTCCATAGGTTCTAATATTAATATCTTTGTTAAAAAATAAAATATCATCTCTATGTGGACCTGCTGACGTACTTTTCAGCTTAATGTCTTTCTTTCTGTTTTCTATAATTTTGTTATAAAGCTCATCTTCATTGCAACTCTTTTTGTAAACAACTTCTATTTCTTCGCTGTTCTCTGTAAGTTTTCTGTGAATTGGCTTTATAATCTTGTTAATATCTTTTATAAACTGTTCTCTTCTCTTAATAACCTTACTTCCATACTCTGCAAGCTGCATATCCCATACATCCAGAGTATCTTCAAGTTCCGGTTTCATATATATGTCTTTTAATAACTGATTTCTTTGTCCCAAAACCTTATTGTAGTTAATTAAATTATAAACATATATTTTATCTAGTTGACATAACTCCATATCCACAAACCTTCTTCTTTCAGCTGGTCCGTTTTTTATAATATCCAAATCCTCCGGGGAAAAAAATATTACATTAAATATTCCAAAAAGCTCACTGGCTTTCTTAATTGGTATTCCATTTATGGCTATTCCTTTTGACTTATTTTTTCTCAAATGAATGTCTATTCTATACTCTCTGCCTTTTTTGTTAATAAAAAGTTTTATGTGACCTTCATTATTTTCAAACTTTATAAGTTCTGCATCTTTGCTACTTCTATGTGATTTAGTTGTGCTGCAAAGATAAATAGCCTCTAACACATTTGTCTTTCCCTGAGCGTTTTTGCCATATAAGATATTAGTTTTATCATCTAATTCCAAACTAAGAGAATCGTAATTTCTAAAATTGCTAAGTTCTATCTTTGTTACAATCATTATTTTACAGTTACCACTGTTCCTTCAAACTCAAATGTATCTCCGGCATAAAGTTTTTTTCCACGTCTTGTGTCAACTTCTCCGTTGACTTTAACCTGACCATCCTGGATAACAAACTTAGCATCCACACCTGAGTCAACAAGACCGGCAAGTTTTAATGCCTGACCTAATTTTATAAAATCATCTTTTATAGTTATTTCCATTTTTATCCAAATTAATACAAACAAAAAATATTATTTGTACTATCTCCTCTCTAAACTATTTTACTGTACAACAGGAAGCACTACATAAATGTAGCTGTTCTCATCATCTCTGATAAAACAAGGTGCCTTAGGATTAGTGAAATAAATGTTTACTTCTTCACTATCTAAAACTCTTAAAATATCAATAAGGAATTTTGGATTAAAGCTAATCATCATGTCAGAACCTTCTCTTACAATAGGGATACTTTCATCCATTGAACCAATAAATGTATTAATTGACAATTCCATTTCTGTATCCTTAATAGTTAAGAATACAGGTTTCTTGTCTCCTTCTTTTATTAAAAGAGTTGCTCTGTCAATACAATTAGCCATTTCTTTTTTGTTAATAGTAATCTTAGTCTTATAATCATTACTAATCATCTTATCAGTATCAAAATAATTACTGCATTCAATTAATCTTGAAACAACTTTTGTTTCATCAAATTCAAATAAGATATGGTTAGATGTGAAATAAATATTTACCTCATCATCAACATCACCATTTAAGATTTTGCTAATTTCATTTAATGACTTACCGGGAACTAAAACTTTAAAGTTACCATAGTCCTCTTTTAATTCCATGTTTCTAATGGCAATTCTAAACTTATCAAGAGCAACAACTTTAAGCTTATTACCCATAACTTCAAACAATTCACCTGTTAAAATCTTATTCTTATCTGCATCATTAACAGTGAAAATAGTCTGTCTTATTAATTCCTTTAAAGCAAACTGTGAAAGAGTAATCTTATCTTTCTTTTCAATTTCAGGTAAATAAGAAAAATCATCTGCTGATTTTACAAGAATATTAAATTTTGAATTTTCACAGGTAATATTAGCCTTTGTTTCATCGTTAACTTCAATAACAACATCATTATCAGGAAGTTTACGAACAATTTCTGAAAAAATCTTAGCATCAATGGCAATACTACCAGCTTCAATAATTTCACCTTCAACTTTAGTTTCTATTCCCAATTCCATATCGTTAGCAGTAAATTTAATTACTCCTTCAGTTGCATCAATAAGAATGCATTCAAGAATTGACATTGTAGTTTTTGATGATACAGCTTTCATTACAATATTAATACCTGTAATCAAATCTGATTTTTTACAAACTAGTTTCATTATAAATCTCCTTTATCGTAAAAATAACGGTACGTAAGTACGCATAAATAAATATATATATTAGATAATAATAATAATAAGCAACGTTAATATGTTAATAAGTAGTCGAGTCCCTTGTGAATAAAGGAAGTTCGAAAAATAATAACTTGTTAATAACTTGCAAATAATTAACCTAAAAATGTCAGTTACTAACTTTTGAGTTTTCAACAATTAACATCAAATTATGACAAATTGTTAACAAAAACAAAGGCTATCAACAAGTTATTAACACAAAAACTGTGAGTTATTAACTAAATTATCAACTAAATGTTAATAACTCCATTAAAAATGTTAATAACTAGTTAGGATTAATCTTCTTTTTAAGAACATCTATAAGATCTCTTGTCTTAGAGTCTGTTTCGATTTCTGATTTGATTTTGTCATATCCATAGCTAACAGTTGCGTGATTAGTTTTCTTTAAGGCAGCACCAATAGTTTCTAATTTTTCATCTGTAAATACTCTACATAAGTACATACAAATCTGACGTGGATATGCAAACTCACGACTCTTCTTTTTTGAACATATATCAGTAGGAGATATCTGGAAATGATCTGCTACTATATTAATAATGTATTCACATGTAATGGCATTCTCCTGATTAGGTGCCACAAGCTCCTGAAGTACACCTGATGCAAAATCAACTGTAATTGGAGAGTGACTAATCTTTGAAAATGTAATAACACGTGTAAGAGAACCTTCAAGTTCCCTGACGTTAGAAACAAAGTGGTTAGCAATATACTGCAATACACCTTCATCTATGTTATAGCCTGAAGTTTCAGCCTTCTTCTTTAAGATAGCCATACGTGTTTCATAGTCAGGGTTCTGAATATCAACAGTAAGTCCCTGCTCAAAACGGCTAATAAGTCTTTCGGCGATACCTTCCATATCTTTAGGCTTCTTATCGGAAGTTAAAACAATCTGCTTATGTTTCATAAATAAATCATTGAAAATATTGAAAATTTCTTCTTGTGTTCTGTCTCTACCGGAAATAAACTGAATATCGTCTATAAGTAAAACATCAACACTTCTGTATTTCTTACGAAATTCAATAATCTCTTCCTGATTAGTTTTCTTTTTCCTAAGTAAATCAATAACTTCGTTGGTGAATGACTCACTAGTAGTATACAAAACCTTAGCTGAAGGGTTGTTTTTTAATACAAAGTTACCAATGGACTGAATAAGATGAGTCTTTCCAAGTCCAACACCACCGTAAATAAACAATGGGTTATAAACATCGCCGGGAGACTCAGCTACAGCTAAAGACGTAACCTGAGCAATATTATTGTTTGATCCTACTACAAAGGAATCAAAAGTATATTTTTTATTAAGATTTGCATCTAATATTCTATTTTCTAAAGAAATATCTTCCTGACTAACAGATGAAATCTTAGATGAATCATCTTCAATCTTAGACACTGTCTCGTTTGGAAGTATAATCTGAAGTTCAAGTTCCTGATTCAAAGTTTCTTCAATAGAAATCTTAAGTAATGCAAGATATTTTTTGTTAATATACTGAAGACCGGTCTTTCCACTTTCACCTGGGAAAACCAAAGTAATCATGTTATTATCAAAGGATTCCACTTCTAAGGGCAAAATCCAAGTTTTGAACGAAACATCAGCAATATCATATTCCTGTTTGAAAAAATCGAGAATTTCAGGCCATTTTTCTTTTAAATCGTCTAACATAATTCCCTCCTAAATATTCTAAAAGGTATAAAAGCCCATTCAAATAATATAATACATCAAATA